>Ga0335397_10002203_pt1 | contig 26544 bp, 22 predicted proteins | sample MAT04_FD_205740 | JGI IMG/M metagenome (GOLD analysis project Ga0335397, IMG submission 205740) | Freshwater microbial communities from Lake Fryxell liftoff mats and glacier meltwater in Antarctica - MAT-04 (spades assembly) (version 2) ... | reverse complement strand
TCCATCGTGCGGTCAGCGCCACCAAGACCCCTGCGGAGGGAAGCCCGCCTTCGGCGGGAAGATCGGTGGCTTCGGGAAGCGACCAGCCAGCAGCCTTGAGTGCCGCCGTCCATCTCGGGCGGTCCAGCGAGTTGATGAAGTCGGCGTTCCCCGCGATGACGAGATCGGCGACGACCGCGACGTTGGGGATGGTCCGTTCGATGCTGGGGGCGTCGCGGCTGGCCGCAACGGCTGGTTCGGCGACCGCGTTGATCTCGGTCACCGACGAGGCAGTGGCGGGGATCCGCAGGTAGCGCTCGAGCGGAGTAGTGCCGCCTGCGGTCGAGGTGGGGGCTGCAGAACCGAGCTTGTTCAACGCGGGCCCGAAGGTGTCATCGTCGTCGAAGTCGTTGGTTGCCAGGGCGCTACGACCGAAATGTGCGACCGTCGCGGCGGCGACCGACATGAGTCCCGCAGTGGTCGTGATGTCGTCGATGCCAACCGTGAACGATCCCCATGTGGCGCTGCCGCCGAGGCTCGACCAGCTGTCGCCAGCTCGGCTCGTGATGCACGCCCAATCGGCGGGCGACGCGCACGCCGCCGCCAGCGCTCGGGCCCGGTCGGAGCGGGTCACGAATGCCAACCCGGATCGTGCGAGCGTCGGCGACATCGTCAGCGCCACGGGTGAATCGTTGCCGGTTTGTCGCGCCAACTCCGTCACCATGGCGCTCCAGAACGACGGAGCCACCCACAGGTCGGCGCCGAGCGTGCCGCCGCTGCGGGCCAGACGGGCAGCGGTCACCCCGGGCAACTCGACGGTCACCGACGCCAGCCCCATCGTCTGACAAGCGGCGGCAACCTCGGGTGTACAGATGGCGGTTCGGCCAGAGTCGCTACCGCCGGGTGTCCCGGGGTCGGCCACGGACGGATCGTCGAGCTGGCGACGCAGGAAGATCGCGCCGACGATCAACGCAATGGCAACCACCACAGCCAGTGCACGTTTGCCGGTCATGCCGACCCCGACAGGTTCTCGCAGGCGGCACGAAGATCAGCGCTGGTCAGGGTGGTCAGGTCGGTTTCGGTCATCTGCTGTTCTCGCACGAGCCGACTGGCCTGATGGGAAATGGCGGCCTCGAAAAGGTTCCGGACATACCGGCCATTCCCGAAACCGATACCCCGCTTCACGTCGTGGAGCAGATGAGCGAGATCGTCGGCTCCAGCGGGGTCCAGGTGGTAACGCTTGGGTTCGGCAATCCGCTGGAAGATGGTGACCAGCTCGTCGCCCGAGTAGTCGGGAAAGTTGAGGGTGCGAGTGAAGCGGCTGGCTAGTCCCGGGTTGGCGTCGATGAACGTCGCCATGTCGGCGGGGTAGCCGGCGACGACAACTACAACGCGGTCCCGGCGGTCCTCCATCAGCTTCACCATGGTGTCGATAGCTTCCCGTCCGAAGTCGTTGGCGCCGCCGCGAGCCAGAGAATAGGCCTCATCGATGAACAGCATTCCGCCGTCCGCTTCGTCGAACCGCTTGGTGACGAGGGTGGCGGTCTGACCGACGAACCCTGCCACCATTCCGCTGCGATCGGTTTCGACGAGTTGCCCGTTCGCCAGGACGTCGAGACTGTGCAGGATCTGGGCGAGAAGTCTCGCGACTGATGTCTTGCCGGTGCCGGGATTCCCCACGAAGACCAAGTGCAGGCTCGTCTCGACGACGGGAAGATCGTGTTCCCGCCGCAACTGCTGGATGCGAAGTAGGTCCGCCAGGAGTCGAACCTCGGTCTTGACCGCCGCCAACCCCACCAACGCGTCGAGCTCAGCGAGCAGTTCCTCGATCGGACGCACCGCGGCCTCGGGGGGCAGCGTCGAGACGGGGGTTTCGCCGTTCGCCGGCGCCCCAGCCGGGTCACCGCTCGGTCGCGGCGTGGCCGCGCGACTGCCGTTGCTGGCCAACTCTGCCAGCAACATCGATCGGTAGCGGCTGATGGAGAGGAGTTCGTCCTGGGCAGCCACTTCGTCGATGGCGATCACCCCATGGGCGATGTCGAGCGCCCGCTGGTAGTAGATCGATGCCAACACGGTCCCGTCGGATCGATCATGGTTCGTGAGCAGACCGAACAGAGGGGCCGGCGTCGAGACGAACGTCGAACCAGCGGTGATCAACGACGTGTTCCGAAGCGTGGCTGGCGTCGCCGCCGCCAGGTGCGATGTCCCATCGTTCACCTCGGCGAGCAGTGGTCCGAACGTAGCGATGAGCGCCTCGAGTTCGGCGTCGGTGTGGCGACGGTCGGCGTCGATGAAACCGCAGGTGATCTGGAAGGCCTCGTTGATGGCGATCGGGCGGTGATCGACCGGTGCGAGCCCGAGGCCGACGACCGTGGCATCGAGAGCGGAGGTGACATCCTCCACGAACGCGATCACGGCGTCGCGGATCAGGTCGGCTCGAGACACGGACTGAATCTACTGGGCGACCCGGGTCGCGATGCCGGACCGGCGGTACGATCACTCGATGACCACGACTTCTCCCGCCGACATCGGCGAGCTCGGTCGACGCGCCAAGGCGGCAGCCCCCGCCCTCGCCGCGGCGACGACGGCGCAGAAAGACGACGCGTTGCACGCCGCAGCGGACCTCTTGGAGTTCCGGGCGGCGGACATTCTCAGTGCCAACGCCGTCGATGTCGCAGCCGCCCTGGCGGGTGGCGCCACCGACTCGGTGGTCGACCGGCTCCGCCTCAACGACGCCAAGGTGGCCGGAATGGCCAGCGGGTTGCGCCAAGTAGCGAGCCTGGCGGATCCGATCGGCGAGGTGCTCGACGGGTGGGTGCGGCCGAACGGTCTCCGTATCTCGCGAGTGCGAGTGCCGCTCGGCGTGGTGGGGATCATCTACGAGAATCGGCCCAACGTCACGTCCGATGCCACTGGTCTCTGTCTCAAGAGCGGCAACGTCGCTTTTCTCCGCGGCTCGTCGGGAGCCATCAACTCCAACATCGCCATCGTCGACGTGTTGCGCGACGCCATCGGAAAATCGGGACTCCCCGCGGATTCGGTGGCACTGGTCGACGATGTCAGCCGGGAAGCTGCGGTGCGATTCATGCAGCTCGACGGGGTGATCGACTGCCTGATTCCGCGTGGCGGAGCATCCTTGATCGCCTCGATCAAAGAACACGCGTCGGTACCGTTCATCATCGATGGCGATGGCAACTGCCATTTGTACGTGGACACATCAGCCGATCTCCCCATGGCCGAATCGATCCTCGTCAACGGCAAGATGCAGCGATCATCGGTCTGCAATGCCCTCGAATCGCTGGTCGTCCACCAGTCGGTATGGCCAGCGTTCGCGACTCGCGTCGATACGGCGCTTGAGGGCGTCGAGCTGGTCGGCGACGAGCGAGCGTGCGCCGCCATCGGCCGCTGCGGTCCCGCAAGCGACGCTGACTACGCCACCGAGTTCCTCGATCTGAAGATCTCGATCCGGATCGTGGACACACTCGATGAGGCGATCGATCACATCAACGCCACGGGCACCGGTCACTCCGAGGCGATCATCACGAACGACGTGACCAGCGCTGATCGTTTCTGCGCCGAGGTCGACGCCGCCGCCGTGTTGGTCAACGCCTCGACCCGATTCGTTGATGGCGAGGAGTTCGGGTTCGGCGCCGAGATCGGTATCAGTACCCAGAAGCTGCACGCCCGCGGGCCGATGGGTCTCCGCGAACTGACGACGGCAAAGTACGTCGTGCGTGGTACCGGTCAGGTACGCGGCTGACCAGTTAGTGGGGTTCGGTGGCTCCGTAGTGGGCGACAGCCGAACCCGTCCACGCAGCCCAGTCCTGATCACCCCAGGAGTAGTGCCACCATTCCTGATCAAACGGGGCGAACCCGGCGTCGATCATGGTGCGGTAGAGCAGCCGTCGCAACGATCGCAAGGGATCTTCTTCCTCGGATTCGAGCGAACGGAGATGCGCCAGCGGCGTGAAGTCATCGAAGGAGGTGCCGAGAGACAGAGCCGCGCCGCGCCACGTCAGGGTCACGTCCAGGGCACCGCCGGTGAGGTGGGGTGGCACGACATCCACATCGTCGGGGTCGGCGAGAAATCCTGGCGCCAGCGTCGAGCCGGGGCCATAGAAGTGGTTGTACAAGGCCCGAACAGTGGTCATCGATCGCCAGCCGTCGTAGACCGCGAGGCCGAAACCGCCGGGAAGGTCCCCGGCCGCTCCGACGAGACGATCTCGAACGGCAGAGCGAAGCCAGACCACGCTCGAGGTTCCCGCCCAACCGGTCACGAAATAGGCGTTCACCACACCGACTCGGTCGCTGTCCGGATCGAGCGGCACGAGTGGTTCGCCGGATTCCCCAATCGGCACGCCGCCAGCAGCGGGGGACATGCCCGGGGTCAAGGCGCGAGGAATCGATGGCAACGCATCGAGGCGCGGGAGCGCGAGCAGGGATGGATCAACCGAGAGATGGTCGTAGCCCGGCAGATCTTCGGAGCTGGCGCGTCGAGCGAGGCGATCCATGGGAGAACCTTATCGACGCATCCAACGGCCGCTGCTGGCGCGTTCTGGTGGCGCATATCGATTGACCGGGCGGTCAAGTCGCTCGGTAGCCTGTCGCCATGGCCACTGAGACCGATGCACCGGCGTACCGATTCGATTCTGTCGGCGAGGTGCGCGAGCGCCTCGCCCAGGTCGACTATCTCTCCGATGAGGGCATCGCCGGCATCGTCTACTTGGCCGACCGCTTGCAGAAGCCGATCCTGGTGGAGGGGCCGGCCGGTACCGGCAAGACCCAGCTCGCCAAGTCGGTGGCCGAGATCGCCGGCGCCCGACTGATCCGACTGCAGTGCTACGAGGGACTCGATGAGTCCAAGGCGCTCTATGAGTGGAACTACAAAAAGCAGCTCCTTCGTATCCAAGCCTCCAAGGCCGACGGCGAGGGCAATTGGGATCAGATCGAAGAGGACATCTTCTCCGACGATTTCCTGCTGACCCGACCGCTCCTCGAAGCCATTCGTGCCGAGGACCCAGTCGTGCTCCTGATCGACGAGGTCGATCGGGTCGAGGTCGAGACCGAGGCACTGCTGTTGGAGATTCTCTCCGACTACCAGGTGTCCATCCCGGAGTTGGGCACGATCGAGGCCCGACAGATCCCCATGGTGTTCCTCACCTCGAACAACACCCGTGAACTGTCCGAGGCGTTGAAGCGTCGCTGCCTGTTCCTCCACATCGACTACCCCGACATGGAGCGCGAGCGTCAGATCGTGCTCACGAAGGTGCCGGGCATCACCGAGTCGCTCGCCGACCAGGTGGCACGTATCGTCCGGTCGATCCGCCAGCTGGAATTGAAGAAGAGCCCGTCGGTCTCCGAGACGATCGACTGGGCACGGACGCTGGTCCTGTTGGGGATCGGCAAAGTCGATGCCGAGGTCGCCACCTCGACCATCAACATCCTGCTCAAGTACCAGACTGACATCGCCAAGGCCGTCAAGGAGTTCTCGACGGAGTCCTCGGCGGTCAGCAAAGCCGGATTGGGATGACCGACACCCACGCGGATGTGGCAGTCGGGGAGCCGATCCTCGAGCTGTTGGCTGGCTTCATCGTCGAGCTGCGCCAGGCGGGTCTGCCCGTCAGCCTGACCGAGCATCTCGACGCCATGGAGGCCATCACCCACATCCCGTTGGAGGATCGCTCGGCGTTCAAGTACGCCTTGGCGGCCACATTGGTGAAGAACAACGCCCACTGGCGGAGCTTCGAGACGGTCTTCGAGGTCTACTTCTCGCTCCGGGGTCGCGAATACGCGTTGAACCCCGACGAGCTGGGCGAACTCCCGCAGGAGCTGCTCGATGAGCTCGAACAAATGCAGGGCCAGGGCGACGGAGAGAACAACGGCGCCGGTGGCGGCGATCAGCTGAGCCCCGAAGAGCTGGCCGAGATGCTGTATCAGTCGCTCATGCGAGGCGATGACTCGATGATGCGTGCGGTCGCTCGTCAGTCGGTGAAACGGTTCGCCGGGATGGAACCGGGTCGACCAGTCGGCGGCACGTATTACCTCTATCGAACGCTTCGAAATCTGGATCTCGAGGGCGTCATGGAACGCCTGATGCAACAGGCCCGCCACGACTCGCCCGAGTCGCTCACCCCGCTCGAGGAGCGACTCGAACACGACGAGTACGAGCATCGGATCGATCAGCTGAAGAAGGAGATCGAATCCGAGATCCGGCGCCGCCTGGTGGCGGATCGGGGGGTCGAGGCGATGGCCAAGACGCTGCGCAAGCCGTTGCCCGAGGACATCGACTTCATGCACGCCAGTCGCGACGAGATGAAGATGTTGCGCCAGGCGATCTACCCACTGACGCGGAAACTGGCGGTCCGGCTCGCTCGCAAGCGACGACACGGTCGCAAAGGTCCGCTCGACTTCCGCAACACGGTCCGGCATTCGCTGAGCTATGGCGGGGTGCCGGCGGAGCCGAAGTTCAAGTACCCGCGCCCGCACAAGCCGGAGATCTTCGTGATCGCTGACATCTCGGGTTCGGTCGCCGCGTTCGCTCGGTTCACGCTCCACCTGGTGTACGCCATCTCGAATCAGTTCTCGAAGGTGCGGGCGTTCACGTTCATCGACGGCATCGACGAGGTCACGCGGTTCTTCGAGGGCACCGATGACATCGTCGAAGCGATCCACCGGGTGAACACCGAAGCCGACGTGGTGTGGGTCGATGGTCACTCCGACTACGGCCATGCCTTCGAGATCTTCTGGTCCAAATGGGGCAAGGACATCGGTCCCAAGACCACCGTGTTGATCCTGGGCGACGCCCGGAACAACTACCACTCGTCGCAGAGCTGGGTCGTCAAGGAGATCCAGCATCGGGCCCGCCACGTGTACTGGCTGAACCCGGAGCCGAAATCGTACTGGGACACGGGCGATTCCATCGTGGGGGAGTACGGCACCCACTGCGACGGCACCTTCGAATGCCGGAACATGCGACAGCTGGAGAAATTCGTCGACAACCTCGTCTGAATCCTCGGCGAGTCGAGATATCGGCTTTCAGCGGTCCTTGAGGTCTCAACTTTCTCATGCTGACCGGCAGAATTGCCGATCCAGTCTCCATGGGTTCGGAGACAGACGCGGAACGACTGGATCGGCGCCCCTGGCGCCGATCACATGTTCGCCGCACCAACCTGCTCCGACGACAGCGAAGTGACCGGGCCTTCACGCTCATCGAGCTCATGGTGGTGGTCCTGATCATCGGGATCCTGCTCGCCATCGCCATTCCGACCTTCCTGGGTGCTCGCGAGCGAGGCCAGGATGCCGTGGCCAAGGCATCACTCAAGACGGCCCTGACGGCCGCCGCAGTCCAGGAGTACGACAGTGACCAGTCCCGCATGCGAGCCGAGGAGCCGGCGCTCGAGTACGTCGACGGAGACCGCTCCTCGACCGGACCGAAGATCATCAGCGTCGGTCGCTACGACGACGAATGGTCCCAGGCCGCACTCAGCGATTCCGGAACCTGCTTCTACGTTCATCTCACCGTCGATGACTCGGTGCCGGTGTGGGGCAAATCCGGTGACGCGAAATCGTGTTCCGCCGAGGAATGGGTCAACGGGTCAGCCGTTCCCATCGGTGGCGGTGGGTCCTCGTCCGGTGGGCCGACCACCACGACCAAGGGCGGCGATGGCGGCGGCTTCGGCGGCGGTGGCAACGCCAAGGTGCTCTCCGAAACAACGCTCGCCATGGCGGGACTCGTTGGCTACTGGCCGATGGACGACTTCGTCGGCACGGTCGCCGATGCGGGTCCCGACCACTACGACGGCTCCTATTCCAAGGCTGCTCAATTCGCGCAGACCGGCGTGGTCAAAGGCAGCTCCGCTGTTCGCTTCAGCGGTGCCGACAACAAACAATCCTGGGCGACGCTCCCGACACTCCCGATCAACCCCGGCCAAGGCATCACGATGGCGGCCTGGGTGAACCCCGATCGCGCCGGCTTCTACGACCGGATCATCGAGCTGGGCAGTGGGCAGGCGACTGACAACATCTGGCTCGGCCGTCAGGAGGCCCGCGATCAGGTCTCCTTCGGTGTCTACGCCAACGGCCAATCGTTCCGCCTCTCCTCGGGCAAAGGGACGCTTCCGACCGGGTCGTGGTCGTTCGTGGTCGCTACCCAGGATGCCGGCGGCAACGCCTTGATTTACATCAACGGCAGTCCGGTCGCCAACGGAAACCTGCCGGTCCCCGACGGCGGATCTCGCGGCACGAACTACGTCGGCCGGTCAGGCTGGAGGAACGAACGGCCCTTCAGCGGCGTCATCGACGAAGTGTCGCTGTTCGACCGTCCGCTCGACGCCGGCGAAGTGGCCACGTTCTACAAGGCCAGCCAGTGACACGCGCGGCCACTCGAGTACTGACATGACAGAAGGACAGCCGATCATGATGGGGAATCTTCTCGATCGACGTGCGTTCGGTCGTGCCACTGCCGTCGCAACAGCGGCAGCGATCGTCGGCACGCTCGGCGCGGGCGTCGCGGCTGCGGCTGGTACCCAGCGCACCGTCGTGTATCGACTGGCCGCCTCCTGGGATGCGCCAGCAGGCCGGCACGGCCGCACCGAATGTGGGTGCCGGGCATGCCGGAGCCACGCCGAGAACAAGATCTTCTTCACGCGGACCGCGGCAGATTCGCATCGGGCACATCCCGGGTGCCACTGCACGATCGAGGCAGTGACTGTTGCCGGCTCGCTGGCGGACCTTCGACGCTCCAGTCGCGACGGTGTCAGTCTCGACCGCCGGCACTCACCGAAGCAGTCGAAGCAGGCCCTCGCCTAGAAATCCCGTACCCCGTCGGTTCCCGCAAGAAGTTCTCACGTCGTCGGCAGGACGTGCCGATACGCAAAGGTCACGTCCCGGCAGTTCGGAAGCCGGGTGGCAATCGGATGCCCGGTACGCCGAGGCATCCACGCCATCCGGCTCCCGAGTTGCCGGGGCGTCTGGGGTCAACGACGTGATCCCTCGAGGGTCTCTGGGTCCTTCGGTGGCGGATGCGGGCCCAGATGTACGACGCGAGCCGTCTCGGCGGGACCCGTCAGCGGGAGGCGACCCATCTGATCGTACATGCGAAGATGTCGGTCTCGCGTTGGAGAATCGAGTCGTACTCGAAGCTCCTCGAGCTGTCGTCTCTCAGGCTGGGAATGGCGCCCACGAGGTAGCGCCGCTCGACGGTGGACTCCAGGCCCTCGTTGACGTTGTAGGAGTGGAACTGCCCCTCGGTGATCGTTAACGTGACGGACCCACGACCGAGCAGCCAGGTGATGGTCCAGTCATCCCCGCCGCCGTCATGGATGCGGACCCGGCCGCGGCCGCCGTCGATGATATCGACGAAGTCGCAGCCGTTCCGACCGAGCGACGTCGAGAAGTACCAGTTGCCCTCGCGGGGGGGAGCGACAGGGACGGTGACCTCGGGAGGATTCGTGGTCGTGCTGGTCGTTGTCGCGGGGATGGTCGGAGAAATGGTTGTGGTGACCAATGGCGTTGTCGTCTCCGGTTCGCCCGTGGGCGCGGTAGTCGGTGTGGCGAAGGTCGTGTCGCACGAGCCTCCGCCAGGGCCGCCCGTGATCGTGCTGGAGATCGATCCGCTGATCACCAGCGGGGATCCGGAATCCACTCGGCCCGACCAGCGGATCGTGGCCGTGCCGCCCGACAAGTCCGGGGGCGACAGACTGACCTCGTCGGCAAATGAACCGTCCGATTGGATCGGAACAACCCGAGGTGGTTGGCCGTAGGGCACGAAGAACGTGACGGATGCCCCGCTGGTCGATCGGGTGACTCGGAGGGTCAACGGGTCCGCAGGAATCCCAGCGCAGACACCACCGACGTTCGTGACATCGACGACGACGTCCTCGCTAGACGCAGCGCTGATCGGCAACGTCGTCGTCGTTGTTGGCTCGACGGTGGTTGTGGTGGTCGCACTGGACGCGTCGACGGTGGTCGTTGTGGAACTGCCCGGTGTCGGCGGGACCGTGCTGGCTGGTGTCGCCGGAACCGTGACCGGCACATCCGCGTCGCCGTCGTTGCCGACGGGCCGGGCAAAGGTCCGATTGGTCAGCAGATCCACCAGGATCAGTTCCTGCAACGCCGCGGCAGCGCTGGTGATCTCCGAGATGTCTCGCTCGGCGAACCCCGACCAGGCCGGGCCGCTGTAGCTTCGTCGACCGGCGGTGGGTGCCGTCAGGGGATTGCCGCACGCGCACTTGACGACCGGGCGACCCTCAGCATCGACGAGGACAGCGGTCCCAGCCTGCAGCACCGCCGGAATACTGGTTGCGGCACCATTCTTGAGCCCGTGGTTAGTGACCGCGGTGTCGGAACGAAGAACTGCTGGGGTCAGCGTCGCAACGTAGTCGTCGATGGCGTCGGGCTGGATGCCGAGCACGCCTGCCCAAGCGGCGGCGATCTCGTCGTGGGCATCGAGGAAGGCGACCATCTTGGTGGCATCGCAGCTCGCGGCGTTCCGGGTCCCGCCGTAGAGGCCGGGGGTATCGCCGGTCTGGGGCCCACCGGCGCCGGTGACCCCAACAACGGGAGTCGGTGGCATTGTGGGTGGGGCTGTGGGTGAAGTTGTGGGTGAAGTCGTGGGTGAAGTTGTGGGTGCCGGTGCGGTGTCGATGGTGGTGGTCGTGGGGCCGGCAGAGGGCGTGGCACGTTCGATGCTGACGAGCCCGGTGTTCGGGTCCGAGCGTGTCGTCGGTACCACCGCACCCTCGACGCTGGCCATGAACGGATTGTCTCCGGGGTCGCTTGCGGTGATCCGCGTGAAGGACGTGGAGACGATCTCGTCGGTCGAGCCGCAGGCGGCCAGGACGGTCGAGGCACACAGGACGGCCACGACACCGGCGAGCGCTGCTCGCCGTCGACGCGGGAGCGTACGCTCCGGCCTTGTGGTAGAGGTGACCAGATCTCGGGGGGAGTTCATGGTGGACAACTTCCTGTCAGTTTCTTCAGAACCATCGGCGACGGTGTCGAAGAACTGAGACGACGAATCACCAGGTCTGGTTCGGTCCAGTCGGTTGAGAACGACCGACACTGACGATGATCTGCTCCGGCGACCGATCGCTGATGGTCGATTTCCACGAGGGATCTCCGACAACTCGGAGCTCGGGGAAACGTCGATAGAGCGCTGGGAGGGCAATACGCGCTTCAGCTCGGGCCAATGCGGCTCCGAGACAGAAGTGATGCCCGAAACCGAATGCAAGGTGAGGATTCGGATCCCGGTCGATCCGCAGCTCATCAGGTTCGTCGAAAACGCGGGGATCGCGGTTGGCGGCCAGAATTCCCATGAACACCGACTGGCCTGATTCGAAGCGGTGTTGGCCGCGAAGGTGCGACTCGGTGACCTGTCGCAGCATGACCTTGGGAGGTGACTCGAAGCGGAGCAGTTCTTCGATCGCCCGGGGAGCAGCCTCAGCGTCGTTGGCGAGCCGCTCGCGGTCGGCTTCGTGGCGATCGAGCGCAACAATGCTGCTGCCGAGCAGCGATGTCGTCGTGTCGTGACCAGCGAACAGCAGCAGCGAACATGCCCCGATGATCTCCGCCGTGCTGAGCCCGTCGGGCGCACCCTCCACCGCCACGAGCGCTGACAGGAGGTCGTCTGTTGGCAAGATTCGCCGTTGCTCGACCAAGGATCCCAAATGATCTTGGAACGTGGCAGCTGACCGGCGAACCACCTCGTCATAGTCAGCTCGACGGGTGGCGCCGAAGACGAGGACGCCGAACTCGGCGGACCAGGTGGCGAGCCACGAACTGAGGTGCTGGGGAACTCCGAACAGCGCCGCAATCACGTCAGCGGGGAGGCGGTGAGTGAATGCGTCGACCAGATTCAGTTCTCGTGGTCCGCTGTCGATCTCATCGAGGAGTGACTGGGCGCGCTCCTCGATCATCGAGTGCAATCGACCGACGGCCCGAGGTGTGAACTCGCGCCGCATCGGGGCGCGCAATCGTTCGTGAGTCGGTGGCTCGTGGAAGAGCATCCATCCGTCGAGGAGGGCTACCCCACCGGCAACGGCCTCGCGGCGGTCGGGCGGAAGTCGATCCAGAAACGCGCCCATTCGTTCGGTGCTCAAGCGATGATCTCCGAACGCCTCGACGAGTTCGGGATGCCCGAGTATGAGCCACGCTCGATGTCGGTCGCTCCACACGATCGGGTCGTCGTCCCGCCATCGCCGAAACGCGGCGTGCGGATCCCGAACAACCGCTGGTTCGAGAAGGTCAATCAACGAAGTCGGCCCGGTGTCATTCGCAATCCGCCGTCGAGGCGAATGACCTCGCCGTTGAGGAGCGGGTTGTCGATGATGTGGCCGACGAGCAGGGCGAACTCGTCCGGTGATCCCAAACGCGGCGGATGGGGAATCGAGGCGGTCAATGCCTGCGCGAACTCATCAGGCATCGTTGCCGCCATGGGCGTGTCGAACACGCCGGGAGCGATGCTCATCACCCGCACGCCAAGCGGTGCGAGCTCTCGGGCCAACGGCAGCGTCATGCCAGCGACTCCCGCCTTGGCAGCGGCGTACGCGACCCCGCCGTCGACGCCGTCAAAGGCGGTGATCGAGGAGGTCATGATGATGACGCCGCGACTCCCGTCGTGGTTGCTCGGGTGGTTGTGGCTCATGGCATTGGCCGCCATCCGGACCCAGTTGAACGTACCGACGAGGTTGATTTCGACCGACTCGCGGAACCAGCTGAGGTCGACTGGTCCGTCGTTTCGAACGACCCGGCGTCCTCTTTGTACGCCAGCGCAGCAGACGAGCACGGCCGGGTTCCCGAGTCGATCGATGATCTGAGCGAACGCGCGATCGGAGCCTGACTCGTCGGACACGTCGGCACCGACCGACAGACAACCGAGCTCATCGGCGACGGCCCGTGCTGCCACCTCGTTGCGATCGACGACGGCAACACCGAGGCCGCGATCAACCAGCAACCGTGCAACGCCGGCCCCCAGTCCGGAGGCGCCGCCCGTGACGATCGCCGAGGACGATCCGCTCACTGTCCCAGATGCGAGCGAAAGTTCTGGAGCGTCACTCACAACGCACTGTCCAGGAGTGCTCGCTCCTCGGCGAGATGCTCGGAGAGCCCTGACACGATGGCTCGCTCGACTTGGCCAGCAACGAGCAGCGCTCTGACCTTGAGGTCACCGTCGATGGCGCGATCTGTTCCGTCGCCGACGGGGGCGAAGGTCTGGGTGAACGATGCGGACAGGCGTTTCTCGTAGTGGTCCGGTCGCATGACGGTCGTCGCTCGCATGGCGTCGAGGTCATAGTCGGTCTCGTCGATCCACGTCAGTTTCGAAGGACTCACCACTGCGGTGACGGCGGCGGGAAGATTGGCGATGAACTGATACCGCATCTGGACGGTCACGACGTGACCACTCACGGTTCGGCTGATGAGTTCGGGAGCCCCGATCTTGGTGAGGCCCGTCATCGAGGTGTGGAAGTCGCCGTCGGCCAGCAACGTGATCACCGCAACCGGCGATGCATCGAGATGTTGGCAGAGGTGAAACTTCACCTCCGCACGATACCGGGATCGGCACCTGCCACTTCGGGTCTGTCGCCGAGGTCCGAGTTCAGGGGAGGTTTGAAATCGCGTCGTCGAACACGCGGAACATCTCGGGCCCAGATTTGTCCTGGCGAGTGAGTACCCCGAGCTTGCGGCACTTGGCCAGGATGTCGCGGGCCTCCCGTCCGGGCCAGGGCCGAGGGAGGAGCTCAGGAGGAAGGAGCGGATCGACCTCGAAGCATTGATTGAATCGCGATGCCATCAGGAGAGCGCCAGGCAGAAAGTCTCGCTCCTCGATGCGTTGATCTCGGGACCGCATGGCCTGGAGTTGAGCGGGAACGTGACGGTAGGCGTCGATGTAGGACTGGTAGCGGCGGGCGATGTCATCGAGTGGCCACAGCGTTGCGGCGATCGCTCGCGGGTCGGTGGTCCCACCCACGTCGAGGTCTTCGGTGGAGGCGCATGTGACGAACTGGGAGATGTTCAGCCGCTCGATGCCAGCCCGGACCTGTTCGTCCCAACGATGCGGCGAGACATACACGCCGTTCTGGACGGGTGCCGCTCCCAACTGAAGGAGCCAATCACGGAACGTGTCGCGGTCGGCTCGGCGCGACTCGGGCACGGCAAAAGCGACAACGCGCCACATCCGATCCCAACCGCGGCCAGCAGCATCCTGCGCGTAGGCAAGGGTGTGCCGCGTCGTCGTCGCCTTGAGCGTGGCTTGGCCGGCATCGGTAGCGGTGAAGACAGCGTCGCGACCTTCTCCGTCACGGGTGAAGAGGCCTTCGGTGACGAGTCGTCGCATCTGCGATCGGACCTGATCGAGAGTGAGGCCGCACGGTTCGAGGACCGAGTAGAGCTCGGTCCCGACGATGGTGCCGTCACGATGGGCCATCCCGAAGACCAAGAGGCGAGTGGGTATCGAACTGTCATCGCCAGCGCTGGTCGGAATCAGGTCGGTCGTTTCCTCCACGACCACATGGTGGCCGACCGCCCGCGAGTCGTCAACATCGTCAGGCGAGGTGGAGTCCGCACTCGGTCTTGTCGGCGCCAGTCCAGCGACCCGAGCGAGCATCTGCGCCCTCGCCGACCTTCGACGTGCACGGCCAGCAGCCAATCGACGGGTAGCCCTGGTCGAGCAACGGGTTGTACGGGATCTCGTTGTTGGCCATGTAGGAGTCGACATCTGTCTGGGTCCAGTTGGCGATGGGATTGACCTTCACCAGGCCACGCAGATCACGCGCCACGATGCGCGCATCGGCTCGGCTCGCAGCTTCGTCGCGTCGGAGACCCGACATCCACGCCTGTTTGCCTGCGAGGGCCCGATCGAGTTGACCGACCTTCACCGCCGAGCAGCAATTCTCAGGATCGACGCGCCACAGTTCCTCGGCGTGAGGGGCGACGGTCATGATTCGGAGGTTGAGCCCGTAGTGGCGTCGGATCTTCTCGACGGTTTCGAGCGTCTCGGCAAAGTGATAGCCGGTGTCAATGAAAACGACCTCGATGGCGGGGTCGACCTTGGTCGCCAAGTCGATCAACAACGCGTCCGCCATCGACGCGGCGAGCGACAGATAGGGGCCGAAAGTCTCGGCGGCCCAGGCGATGATCTTCGAGGCCGGGGCGGTCTCGAACTCGTCGTTCAATTCGGCCAACTCGGCGTTCGAGAACCGCACGGTCTGGATGTGGGTGGCAGTCAGCTCGGTCACAGTCATCGCTCAGACCGCGCACTCGGACTCGCCGAGCACCTTCTCATATGGACCGGTCTCGCCGAAGTCGACGTAATAGCTCTCATCGACCGACGGCTCGGGGAAGACGTCGAGATCGGCCAGGGTGGCACCTACCTCGCCAGCCCCGCCGTTCCGTGCCAACCACATGTGGAAGGTTTCGCCGGCGTCGCGTTCGTTTGCGTATCGCCCGATGACTCGAACCACTGCCTCGGGGGCGTTCTTGGCAGGAAGTCGAAGCGCCCGCTCTGCGAAGGTGATCGACTCGTCGCCGACGTAGCCGCCGAGCAGCATCTGATAGCCGGGGGCGCTGCGGCCGTGAGCACGTCGTTCAGCGCCGTAGAAGCCGATGTCGAAGGCGTGGTGTTGGCCGCAGCTGTTGGTGCAGCCACTGATGTTGGTTCGCACCCCCGGCACATCCGCCAGGCCCGCTGCTTCCAACGCCTCACCGATGGCCGCTGCGAGACCTCGGCTCTGCGTCACGGCAAGGTTGCAGGTATCGGCGCCGGGACACGCCACCACGTCGCGGCTCAACTCGGCGCCGGCTTCTGCCATGTCAATGGCGGCCAGTCGCTCGTAGAGCAGCGGCAGCTGTTCTTCGGTGAGGTCTCGATAGACCAGGTTCTGACGATTGGTGAAGCGCACATCGGCGTTGAACTCGCGTTGGATCGAGGCCAGCGCTCGGAACTGCGCCGAGGTGATGTCGCCGAGCCGCGCCCAGGCGTAGGCGGACACGGTTCCCTTGGCCGCACCGCGGACGACGTTGGACTGCTCCCAACGGGCCTGAGGGGTGGTACCCCGGATGGCGACCGGCACGCCGGACTGGCCAACGGGCGTGATCTCGCCGGTACCTCGGCCCGCCGGATCGTCGCCCCACTCATTGACCACCGTCGGTACACCGCCGGGCCAGCTCGACGAGGCGACCAGAAATTTTCGGATGGTCAGGATGCGATCCTGCAGCGTCTCCCAGCCGAGCTCGTCGACCACCCACTTGAGCCGAGCGCGGAGCTTGTTCTTGCGATTGCCGGTCTGCTCGAAGACTCGGAGGATCGCCTCGAGCGTCGGCATCAGATCTTCCTTGGCGGTGAATGGTTCCAGGAGCAGCGCTGGGTGCGGATTGGCACCGAGTCCCCCCGCCACGAACACCTTGAACCCAGCTTCGACCGTTCCGTTGTCGAGCGTTCGCGAGGAGGCAATCACCCCGGCGTCGTTGAACATGGCCTGGCCGCAATCGGTGGCGCAGCCCGAGAAGTTGATTTTGAACTTGCGTGGGAGCCGCTGGCCCAAGGGGTTGCGGAGGAAATGGCGATGTGCCGCTTCGGCCCAGGCGGTGATGTCGAGGACCTCGTGGGGGCACGCACCGGCGAGGTGGCAACCCTGCACGTTGCGGACCGTGTCGCCGCAGGCCTCGCGGCTCGTGAGCCCCACCGACGCCAGCTCTCGGAGGAGGTCCGGCACGCGGGTCAGCTCCACGAAATGGAACTGGATGTTCTGGCGGGTCGTGATGTGGCCCCAACCGCGGCTGTAGTCGTCCGCCAGTCGAGCGAAGAGGTCGAGTTGTTCGGCGGTCACGCCACCCCAGGGCGCCTTCACCCGGACCATCTGGCTCGTGCCGCCCTGGCGCTGGCCGTAGATGCCGTTGTTGAGGCGGAACACCCGAAATGCGTCTTCGTCAAGGTCTCCCGACAGATAACGACCGAGCTGGGTCTCGAACTTGGCGATGTCGGCCAGCTGTTCCTCGGCCGCCTCAGCGGTGGCTCGGGAACGGTCGGGATCGATTTCGATGACGGGCATCTGGCGCTCCTGCGAAAACCTGACCAGGTTGGTCGGCTTTACAGTGTCCCAAACCTGACCGAGTTGGTCAACATTCCCGCGACGTGCCAACCGGCACTCGCTCGTTCGAGGGGATGGGGATCGACTCAGCGCGAAGCAGCGAGCAGTTCTGCCACCCGGAAGGCAAGGTCGAGGCTCTGGCGGCCGTTGAGCCGCGGGTCGCACATGGTCTCATAGCGAAGGGGAAGATCGCCGTCCGCGACTGGTTCGCCACCACCGAGACACTCGGTGACGTCGTCGCCGGTGAGCTCCACATGAATACCGCCGGGCCAGGTGCCTTCGGCCTGGTGGGCGGCGAAGAACCCAGCGATCTCCGCCACGATGTCATCGAGGTCTCGGGTCTTGCGTCCCGACTCTGAGGTGAACGTGTTGCCGTGCATTGGATCGCACGACCACACAACGGGGTGTCCGGCATCGCGAACCGCGGCCAGAAGCGGTCGCAACCCATCGACGATCCGGTCCTTGCCCATTCGCGTGATCAAGGTCAGTCGACCCGGAATCCGCTCGGGATTCAGCGCCTCGCACAGCGACAGCACGTCGGCAGGGGTCATCGATGGGCCGACCTTGCAGCCGATGGGGTTGTGGATGCCGCGGAAGAACTCCACATGTGCGCCGTCGAGTTCTCGCGTTCGTTCGCCGATCCACACCATGTGTGCCGAACAGTCGTAGTAGTCGCCAGTCAACGAATCTTGCCGGGTGAACGCTTCCTCGTAGCCGAGGATCAACGCCTCGTGGCTGGTGTAGACCGACACCTCGTGCAGGTTCGGCACCGACTCAGTACTCAGCCCGCACGCCTCCATGAACCGCAGCGCCCGCTCGATGTCGTCCGCCAACACCTCGTAGCGGGCGCCCTCCGGGGAGGAGGCAACGAATTCCTGGTTCCATTGGTGGACCCGAGCGAGGTCGGCAAAGCCGCCGCGGGTGAAGGCGCGCAGCAGATTCAACGTCGAGGCGCTCTGGTGGTATGCCTGCTCGAGTCGCCGGGGCTCGGGCATCCGCGCCGCGGCGTCGAAGGCGATGTCGTTGACGATGTGGCCACGGAACGATGGGAACGTCTCCTCACCGATGGTCTCGGTGTCCGCCGAGCGCGGTTTGGCGAACTGTCCGGCGATTCGTCCGACCTTCACCACCGGAACACCCGCCGAATACGTGAGCACGATGGCCATCTGCAGGATGACCTTCAGGCGTTCACGAATGGAGTTGGCAGTGAACGACTCGAAGGATTCGGCACAATCACCGGCTTGGAGCAGGAACGCCTCGCCGCCGGCGACCCTGGCGAGCGCCGATTGGAGGTCGCGTGCTTCCCCCGCGAAGACGAGCGGGGGATAGGTCGACAAGGTTTTGAGAGTCGACTCGTACGCGGCCTCGTCGGGCCACTCTGGTTGTTGGCCCGCAGGAAACGTGCGCCAACTCGTCGGCGTCCATCCCGATACTGGTGTCGATGTCGAAATCGGATCCGCAGGGGTGCTCACTGGGTCAGTTTCGCAGCGCAGATGGCCCGAACCCAATTGTTTGGGCTCAGGCGGCACCGACGCTGGCAAGATCTTCTGCCAGTGGCGACGACAGGACATTCTCGCGGACCGTCACGATGGCGCGCTTGACCAGCCGGCGTGCCGCTTCTGCGGTGACGCCCAAGTCCTCGCCGACCTCTCGGTATGAGCGCCGGCGACCGTCGAGGAACCCGAAGCGCGACTCGACTGCGAATCGTGCACGATCGTCCAGGATGTCGAGCACGCCGACCAGCATGTGGTCGTCCTCGCTGGCGATGAACTCGGCCTCAGGCGACGGGCGACCGTCGGCGATCAGATCGACCAGTTCGTTGGCGTCGTCGTCGCCGATCGTTCGATCAAGTGACGTCGGCGTGGAGAGGCGATGCAGGAGCGCGTTCTCGTCGTCCAGCTCGTCGCCGTCGCCGGCGACGGAGCGGAGCGCTGCGCGCAAGGCCGCCGAACGGTCGCCCGGGAGACGGATGAGGCTGGCCTTCTGGTCGAGAGCTCGACCGATCGACTGGCGAATCCAGAACGTCGCATAGGTCGAGAACTTGAATCCTTTGCGCCAGTCGAACTTGTCAACGGCGTGCTCCAACCCCAGGTTTCCCTCCTGGATGAGGTCCAGGAGTTCCATGCCCTGCGGTAGGGGATAGCGACGAGCCACCGAAACGACGAGGCGCAGGTTGGCCCGGATGAACCGGTCCTTGGCCGCCGCTGCGGTAGAGATGGCTCGATCGAGCTCTCGGCCACGCTCGCCGGCTTCCTTGCGGGCCCGTGCGGCAACGCCGCGCTCGATGGTTTGCGACAGCTCGACCTCTTCTCGGGCATCGAGGAGCGCAACCATGCCGATCTCATTCAGATACATGCCGACCGAATCGCTCATGGTATTCCTCCGTGGCCGGGGTGGGCCACAATCTCTCTGTGCCGCCCGGGTTGGTTTTCCCCGGAACTGTCCTAACGTTGAAGTTGAGCCCGGACTTCCTGAACGGGACGTGATCTCGGTCACGGTCCTCCGGTGCTGTTCCTATCGGCAAAAGCCGGGTTTGGTTGAGCGCACGGGCAAAGTTCCTGAGAACTTTGCGCGATGTTCAGCGGGCGCCCACCTAGCATTCGTCGGTGACCGCTGATCGGATTGGGGTGTTCGGGGGAACCTTCGACCCCCCGCACAACGGCCACGTGGCGCTGATGGCCTGGGCGATCCACGAACTCGGGCTCGATCGAATGATCGTGATACCTGCGGGAGACCCGTGGCAGAAGAGTTCGCAGGTCGGTGTGACACCCGCTCCGATGCGGCTCGAACTGACCCGGGCCATGGTGTCGTCGGTCGGCTGGCCCGAGGACCGAGCTTGCCAGGTCGAGGTCAGCGACATCGAGGTTCGACGAACCGGTCCGAGCTACATGATCGACACGATCGACGCACTCGAGCCCGAGTTCGACGGCGAACTGCCGCTGGTGGTGTTGGGCGCCGACGCCGCCGCGGGGTTGGCGTCGTGGGAGCGGGCGGCTGAACTGTCCCAACGGTGCGTCATCGCCTGGGGTGCACGCCCGGGCGCGCCCGATCCGTTGCTGGGGCCGGAGTGGAGCCAGCGTCGATTCGACCTGCCGGCGCTTCATCTCGACAGCACCGCCATCCGTGGTTGGGCGCAGGAGGGTCGACCCCTGTCGGGTCTGGTCCCAGAGGAGGTCGTCTCGATTCTGAACGCCAACCGCCTCTATCGTGTCGCCCGATGAGTGATCGCCCGCCAGCAGACGATCCCTCGGCCTCGGGCCAGTCTGATCGAGATGACGAGGATCTCGACTCGTCGGTGACGCCAGCACCCGTGAGTCGTCAATGGGCGCGCGAGCAACGCCAGGGTGGAACTCGTCGAAAGGGGGCGCAAGCGTCGCGGGCCAGCGCCTCAGGCGACGAGCGCCGGACGAGTTCCGAACGACGGACGTTGCCTCCTCCTGCAGAACCAAGCCCTGCCGACCTCGACCGTTCGGTGACGGCGGAACGAAGCGACAGCACTAGCACTGATGGGGCGGCGGCCGAGAGCGCGGCTGCCGTGTCATCGAACGCCGCAGCCGCACGACCGCGGTTGAGTCGGCGCGGCACCGTCGTGTTCTCGATGGCGACGTTGGTCTTCATCGCCGGGCTGGCGTCGCTCGTGTGGACCGCCTACTCCACCAGCCTCGACATCAAGGGGGGCGCCTCGATCGGCGCCGAGACCAACCCGACTCGCCCCGGATATGAGGCTCAGGTCAAGGCCAACTCCACGTATCTGGTAGCGGGGGTTGATTCCAAGGGCACCCTGACCGACGCCATGCTCGTGGTTCCTGGCGCCACGACCGGCGGCACGGTGATGTTCATCCCCGGCGTCACGCTCATCGAGGACGCCAAGCTCGAGTTGTCGACCTTCGCCGCCCAGAACGGGCTCGAGGCCGCGGTGAAGGAGATCGAAAAGATTCTCGGATGTGCGGTCTCGAACACCATCACGGCCGACGCCGCCCAGCTCGAGACGTGGTTCACGCCACTCGGTTCGTTGAAGATCGACAACCCCGACACGATGGTCGAACGCACGAGCCCGACCGACAGCCGAATCGTCTTCGGCCCTGGAGCCCTCACGCTGGAGCCGGCGGACATCGGGAAGTACCTCTCGTTCGTCAGCGATGGTGAGCCCGGTATCAATCGGGTGACCCGATTGCAGACCGTGATGGATGCGTGGATGAAAGCCATCGTTGCGATGCCGGCGGGGGCACCAGCGCCCGGCGATGTCGGGTCCGGTGTCGGTGGCGAACCGCTCGATGCGGGATCGATGTTCACACAGCTCGCCGGCGGGACGGTTGCTTTTCAGACCTTGCCGACCCAAGCCATCGCCATCCCGGGCACCAACGGCGCCCGGGTGTACAAACCTGACCCAGCGGCGATGAAACAGCTCCTCAGCTCGGTTGTGCCCTACCCGACCTCCGCGTTTCCGGGTCAGCGGCCGCGGGTACGTGTTTTCAACGGAAGCACCGATCTGGGCGCGGCGACGCGCGCGGCTCCTGGGATCATCGACCTGGGGGCGGAGATCACCGTGTTCGGCAACTGGAAGGAACCGACCATCGCCATCACCGACGTTCAATACAACGCTGCGTCAGCACAAGTCGTGGCAGAGGCGATCGCTGCGAAGTTTGGAGTCCAGGCGGTTGGGTCAGGCTCGACGTCGGATGCCTACGACATCACCCTCGTGCTCGGCGCGGATGTGACCAAGTGAGTCCTGTCGACAGCGCAGCACTGGCACTGGCAGCCGCCCGGGCGGCAGACAGTAAGGGTGCAACCGACATCCTGGTCGTCGACGTCGGCGACATCTTGGCGATCTGCGACGTGTTCCTGATCGTGAGTGGACGCAACACCCGCCAGGTCCGAGCGATTGCGGATGAGGTCGAGGAACAACTCTGGTTGGAGCACGATCGCAAGCCGGTGGCATCGGAAGGTCGTGACTCTCAGCGCTGGGTCCTGATCGACTACGGCGATCTGGTGGTCCACGTGTTCCTGGACACCGAGCGCGAGTTCTACCGTCTCGAACGCCTCTACAGCGACGCCCCGAGGATTGCCTTCGAGCCGGCTGGCCCCGCCGCATGAGGAAATTCTCTGTCGCTTGAGGTCAAGGCGCTCGGTCGTGGCTCAACGACCACGTGGTGAACTTTCGATGGCCCGTGCACGTCGAATGCGGAGAGCGATCGGGCGGAAGGCGAACTGCCGGTGAATCTCGGGCCCGATCTGCAGACGCGCTGCAGATGTCGGGGGATGCTCCTGAGGTCCCATATCCAGGAGCGTTTGGAAACCATATGAACACCCACCAGAAGCGTGCGGCCCTCGCCGCCCCCGTACTTGCAGCCCTAGCGGCTGCGTGTGCCCCGATGCCGCCAGCCGGCCCACCCAGCGTCACGCTGGTCTCCACGACGGCAGCCTCGGCGCTGGCGACCGGTGACAGCTTCGATTCCTCGATCACGACCGACGGGCGCTACATCGCCTTCACCTCTGATGCCACGAACCTTGTCGCTGGCGACACCAACGGTGCGTCTGATGTGTTCGTGAAGGATACTCAGACCGGAACCATCAAGGGTGTCAGCATCTCCGGCAACGCCGGCTCGCTGCACGCATCCATTGCCGCCGACGGGTCGGCGGTGGCGTTCGAGTCAGTCGCAACCAACCTCGTCGTCGGTGACACCAATGCCGCCTCCGATGTGTTCGTGACCAACCTCATCACCGATGTCACCGTCAAGGTGTCGGGCTTCGGCGTGACCCAGGGCAACGACTTCAGTGGCTTCCCGTCGATCTCGGGCAATGGCTCGAAGGTCGCCTTCCAGACGTACGCCACCAACTTGGTGTCCGGCGACAACAATCTCACCGCTGACATCGTGGTGGCAGACGTGTCCGGGTCGAGCATCGCTCGAGCCACCACTGCTGTTCCCAACGACTACAGCGCGTCGCCCTCGATCAGCGCCGACGGAACGAAGGTGGCGTTCCAGACGTACGCCACCAACCTGTTTGTCGGTGACACCAATCTCACGGCCGACATCGTGGTTGCCGCCATTCCGGCAGGCACGGCAGTGAACGCAACGTCGACGTTGGCCAACGATCTGAGCGACGCCCCGTCGTTGAGCAGCGATGGCACCAAGGTCGCCTTCCAGACGTACGCCACCAACCTTTTCGCAGGTGACACCAACGCCACCGCCGATGTGGTCGTGGCGACCGTCGGCGGCGTTGCCACTCCGGCGACCACCACGCTCGGCAACGATCTCAGCGGTCAACCATCGCTCAGCGGTGACGGCGCCAAGGTGGCGTTCCAGTCCTACGCGACCAACCTGGTCGCCGGTGACACCAATGGCACCGCCGATGTGTTCGTGGCGAACGCAGGCACGGCGTCACTCATCAGCAACCTGTTCGGCAACGCCCTCAGTGGCGAGGCCGCCATCAGCGGCGACGGCACCAAGGCGTCGTTCACCTCTTACGCCTCGGACCTCGTTGGGGGTGACACCAACGGCACCGGTGACGTCGTCAAGCGTGACCTCACCTACTGATCGCTGGTACTGATCAGTCCTGACTCGTACGTGAGGGAGGGTGTGGCGTCGGGCCACGGGCGAACCGGCCCGGCGCTGCTCTCCTTCAACTTGCGAGATCGCCTCTCGTGCAGACGGGCTCCCGCTTCAGCGGGAGCCCGTTCGCGTGCGGGCAGTCAGACCGCTGTCGTGCGTCAGCGCTGGACCTTGAGCACATCCTGGGCGGCGAGCAACCCACACATCCCATGCACGCCGGCGCCGGGCGGTGTCGAAGATGAGCACATCCAGAGCCCGTCGACCGGTGTTCGCCAAGGATGAAGTCCCAAGGTCGGTCGCGCCACAAACTGGCGGAGATCAGCGACGCCACCACCAATGTCGCCACCCACATAGTTGGCGTCGTGAGATTCCATGTCGGCGGTGAGCATGACGTGGCGTTCTGCGATGACGTCGCGGAATCCCGGCGCGAACCGCGCGATCTGCGATTCGATGTGCTGGGACATGTCGACGCTCGAGCCGTTGGGCACGTGGCAGTACGCCCAAGCCGTGTGGGTACCGGTCGGCGCTCGGGTCGAGTCGAACAGGGTCTGCTGGGCCAGCAGCACGAACGGTCGATCGGGATGCCGGCCCTTCTGGACAGCATCCTCGGCGGCGACGACCTCTGCCAGGGTCCCACCCAGGTGCACCGTGGCGCTCCGCGCGCAATTGGGATCGGACCAGGGAATCGGTTCGTTGAGCACCCAGTCGACTTTGCAGATGCCCGGGCCGTATCGAAATCGCTCGAGCGATCGCCGGTAGCGGGACGGCAGACGATCACCAGCGACGTCGATGACTTGGAGAGGCGTGAGATCGAGCAGCACCGCCCGTGCGGTCGGGAGCTCGTCAAGTGATTCCACGACATGACCGCACTCGACGGTCCCGCCGAGCGATTCGAAAACCGAAACGAGTGAGTTGGCTATTGATTGCGAGCCGCCTTCGGCCATTGGCCAACCGACCAGATGGCCAAGCAAGCCGAGCATCAATCCGTATCCGGCTGTCACCGGAGCGGTGAGTGACAGGATCGAATGCGCAGCGAGGCCTGCGAACAGACCTTGTGCGGCGTCGGTTGAAAAGCGCCGACGAGCCAGACGCTCGGCAGGTCCGATTCCGACGAGGCCGTATCGGGCCAGTGCTACGGGATGTCGAGGAGGGAGCGTCAGCGGTGCCAGGAGGCCGTCGGTCAGATCGAAGCCGGCCCGAGCGAGTGGCTCGAAGAGCTTGCGATATGCGTCGCCATCCGATCCGCCCAACCCATCGGCGGTCGCATCGATCGATCGGTGCAGCAGCGCGACCCCGTTGTCGAGAGCGTGGGCTAGTGGGATCTCGGGATGGATCCAGCGCAGTCCGTGCTCTTCGAGGGGAAGGTCTCGCAGAGCTGGCGACCCGACGCCGAGCGGATGAATTGCGGAGCACACGTCGTGGATCACGCCTGCCCGCATGAGTTCTGCCGAGCGAGTGCCGCCGCCGGGCTGATCGGCAGCCTCGATGACGTGAACTCGTCGACCTGCTCGGGCGAGGGTGATCGCAGCAACGAGCCCGTTCGGTCCCGCCCCGACCACGACAGCGTCAAACTCTGGCATCGGTCCATCAGAGTCGAAGGCATTGCTTGGCACAAGGTGAAGTTGGTTGCGTCAGGCCCGGTTGGGCGGTGGTAACTGGTCTGGTTCCTGGCTGGCCCGAGCTGCTGGGTTGGGTGTTCCGTGGCGTTGGGATGTGATGGTGCGGCCGGTGGGGGTGGTCCAGTGGAACCATTGTCCGGGGTTTTTGTGCATGGTCCAGCCGTTTCGGTGGGTGATTCCGTGGTGGTAGCGGCAGAGGAGCGCACAGTTGGTTTGGTCGGTGGTGCCGCCGTGTTCCCAGTGTTGGATGTGGTGGACGTCGGTGTGGTGGTGGGGGGCGTTGCATCCGGGGAAGGTGCAGCCTCCGTCGCGGATGTTGAGGGCGTGGCGGAGTTGTTTGGTGGCGAGGCGGTGGGTTCGACCGAGTTTGATGATCGCGCCGTGACGGTCGGTGTGCATGTATCGCCACATTGCTTCGGGGGCGAGTTGTTGGAGGAGTTGGGTTGAGATGGTGATGCCGTCGACGGTTCTGATGTGTCCGGTGTCTGTGTTGATGACGACGGTGATCTCGGGGATGGGTGGACGGGAATCTCCGACAGCCCGGGAGAGTGCTCGTCGGCACAGTTCGACGAGCGCGAGGGCTGAGAGTTCGGTGGGGGTTGGCATGGGGAGTTCGGGGTGGTTGGTGTGGTCGCGTGACGCTTGTTGGAACAGTTCGTTCGCGATTTTGGTGATCGCTGCGGCGACGGGGAGGCCGTGTTCTGCGGTGAGTGTGCCGTTGAGGTGGTGGGCGCCGTCCAAGGTTGGCGAGACCCGAAGCTTTGATGTTCGGCCGTCGTTGGGGTTGTGGCCGCCGTCAGCGTCGAGTTGCTCGGCGATCCCGCGGAGATCGAGGATCCACCGGTCGAACGTGGTGTGCTGCGATAGCACGATGAGTTCTGTTTGAAGGTCGGCGAGTTGGTCGATGATCCGGGGGTTCGCGACCCCGATGATTGCTTCGATGTGATGCCAGGTGATGGCAGCGGTTTCTAGCGCTGTGAGCAGGATCGGGAACCGGTCGATGAGCCGGGTGGAGACGCGTACGAGGCTGTTGCATCGGTGCTTCGGGAGGTCGGCTGTGTGGGAGATCCACGCGCCGGTCCGCATGCCGTGTTCGGTGTCGCACACCGCGTTTTTGTCGAGTGCGGCGACAACACGGGCTCGGCGTGCGTCGAGTTGGCGTTGGGTGTGTTCGATGCGGGCGAACTCGGCGCACAGGTCGATGTCGGGTTCGCCCAGCATGGCTGCCACGTCAGGCATGTCGGGTGCGGCACCACCGATATCGAACATGTGTATGAGTCTAAAGACACCCTGAGACAGCGAACTTCAGGG
>Ga0335397_10002202_pt1 | contig 26555 bp, 22 predicted proteins | sample MAT04_FD_205740 | JGI IMG/M metagenome (GOLD analysis project Ga0335397, IMG submission 205740) | Freshwater microbial communities from Lake Fryxell liftoff mats and glacier meltwater in Antarctica - MAT-04 (spades assembly) (version 2) ... | reverse complement strand
TGGATGTACACGCCGCCATTGGTGGTCACGGTCAGGCCTTTGCCGGCACGGCTGAAAATCTCGGAGCCATTGATCAACTTGATCCCACGTGGAGTGGACGCACTGCTGGCTTTGAGATTAAAGTAAATTGAGCCGTTGAAATCACTGGGGCCGGCGGTGTACGCGGCTTCAATGGCGGTTTTCAAAGCGGCCATATCAATCGTGGTCACCGCGACGTTGACGCCTTCGCGGGCATCCGCCATAGCGGTATTGGCGCTGCCGACTACGACCCCGGCGTAATCCGTGGTTACAACGGTCCCGTCGGGCTTGGTGAATGAGACCGTGTTGGTGGTGTCGTCGACCGTAACCCGCAAACCGGCGCGGGTATACATGCGCTGCGCATTGATGGTAGGATCATCGATGGCGGTCGAAGGATATTCGTCCGTTTCCGTCCCGGGCGGCGGAAGAATGATCGCGCGGTAAACATCATTTTCATCCGGGAAAAGATCGCTCCGCCGGGTGCTCAATTCGGTGACATCAACGCCTCCGACCAGATTTTCGGGAGAGTCCATCGTTTCGAGTTGGGAGGCTTGGGAAACGAGAAAGGTCGGCGCAATCAGGCCGCCGCCGCCGACGGGGGTGCCGGGCTTTCGGAGGACGACATTGCCGCCCGAGTCCATGTCAAAATAGCCGTCGGACAAATAACGCACTTTTTTTGCAAGACTGAGCGAACCGCTCGCTTGGGCGGCGGCGTAAATGCTGCCGTTGGCAGCGATGTCGCCGTTGATCAGGATGTTGCCGCCGGGGGCCAACTCCATGTCACCTTGGAAAAATACACCATATTGAAAAATCGAGGATTTTACGGACGCAAAACGCCGGCCGACCCGCACGACGACGGTATCGCGGAAGTAGTTGTTGACCTCGGGCTGAACAACCACGCGGACAGTAATATACGTCACCTGGCCAAATTTCGTGGTTTGCGGAATCATGCCGGTATACGAGTCATAGGTTGGGTCGTAGCTGATGGAGCGCGCGACGCGCCATCCTTGGGTGACATGGGAGTCCAGCCAGGGCCCCATCATGCTGGCCATATCGGGGAAGACATCTCCGGCCACACTTACGGTCGCCACGCCACTGAAGTTCGGGGGGGTGGAGGCGGCGGGCTGATCGGCCAGGATAAGGGTAAACATCTGATAGTATAGATGCTCCATTTCGCTTTCCGCGACTGCTCGAGCCTGGACGCGCATCTCATTGCGCATCGACAGGCTATACGAGTTCATCGTGAGCGTAAGAATCGAGGCCGCCGCCGTGGCGAGCATGATAATGAAGGACAACGTACCGAGCAGGATGCTGCCTCTTTGGGATTTGATATTCATGGCGGGGAAAGGCCGGATGGACGTGAGGGAGAACTCAACCGTCGAAATCGATGGTAGAGGTGGTTGTCGTCGACGTGGACGTGGACGTCGTGGTCTTCGTGGAGGTGGAGGAGGTCGTGGAGGTAGACGAGGTCGATGTGGACGTCGTGGTCTTGGTGGAGGTGGTCGAGGTCGTTGAGGTAGACGTGGTCGTCTTACTCGTGGTGGAAGTAGAGGTGGTCGACTTGGTCGAGGTAGACGTCGACGTAGACGTTGTCGTCTTGGTCGAGGTGGAGGTTGACGTCGTCGTCTTAGTCGAAGTTGTCGACGTGGTGGACGTCTTGGTCGTCGAGGACGTTGTCGTCTTCGTCGAGGTGGTGGTCGTCGTCTTGGTCGAAGTGGTGGTGGTCGTCTTCGTCGAGGAGGTGGACGTCGTGGAGGTAGAAGTGGACGTCGTGGTCTTGGTGGAGGTCGAAGTCGAGGTGCTCGTCGAAGTCGAAGTGGACGTGGACGTCGAAGTGGACGTCGAAGTGGAGGTGGAGGTGGACGTGCTCGTCGTGCTGGTGGACGTCGTCGACGTCGTCGGATAGAGGACCGGGTCAGGCGTGCCCATGATCGACTGGGCGCTGTTCGGGTTGCCGGACTTCGGCATGATCAGGCCTTCCGCATGATTGGACTCGTAAAAGCCTGACCGGCCGCCGGCGTACTGGCCGGAAGAGACGGCGGTGGCGTAGGTGAACTCCCAGCCGACGGATGGCTCAACCAGGACCGGACCGGGGCCGGCAATCTTAATAAAAGGATACTGTGCCGATGTGGCGAGATTGCTCGTCAACACGAGGTAGTTCTCGGGTGGGTCGGAAATGAGGGGCGGGGCGACATGGGTGGTGGTCGGATACCAGCGCATCTCGAGCAAACCGGGAAATTTCGCGGAAGGCGCGGTTTGGTAGGCGCGCTGACGCTCGATGTAGAACGGCGTGCCCACAGCCACATCCTTCACCTCCGAGCCGGCGGGGATGGAGGCTGCGATGGTCTGCGTCAGGTGAACCCGGATAAAGCCGAAGCCATCAGGGGCGTCGATTTGGCTGATATAGGCGCCACTGCCCAGGTTGGGGTCATCGATCATGAGGTAATCACCCACCTGGAAGGTCAGGGTGGGCGGGCAATTGAGCAGAAAATTGTCGACGCCCTGGGATGCCGCATGGGGAAATTTCCCATAGGAACCTGAACCCACATTAATGCGGTAAGTCAGGCGGGAATAACGCGTCGTCGGCGTGATGGCGCCGTTGGGACCGCTATAGATGGGCGCCAGCGCCTGCGGATCGGAAACTGCGCTGGAAATTTCACGGTTTAGATGCTCTTGAAACAGCCGGGTGGCGACGACCGCGTCGTCGGTCAGCATGTTTTTGCGGATGACCTTGGAAGACATCACCACGATGGTAACGATTGCCGCCAACAGGAGCACGCCGACGGCGAGCGAGGCCATGACCTCGACCAAGGTGAAACCGCGCTGGGGCGCAACCTTGCGGGAAGAAAGGGAGGTCATGGGTATCATCGGCCGGAACGGACTACCGTAATGCTCTGGGCCTGCGTGCGCCCCGCGATCGGATAGGAGATGGTGAATGTGGCCTGCATCAGATAACCGGCCGCCGTCAGAGTCGGGAGTGTATTCGAGGTGGTGAGGCCGGTGGCGGGGTCGAGCAGGAGGAGCGTGCGGGAGACATGGGCTTGGACCCGGCTGCCAATCAAGCTGTTACCGGAATCGCCGAGCCAGACGGGCATACCCTCTGGAACATCGTACGCGTTTCCGTCGGTGAATCCCCCGGAGGAGTCGGTCCAGGTCAAACCCAGGCCGGTGGCGGAATGCGGCACGAAAATTCCGCGGGTTACACCTGAATCGTTGACCGACAAACGGAGAAATTGATCAACATAGGACAATAAAACCGCGCGGCCGTTATCGCGGTGGCGGGCCATGGTAACCATTTCGTACGATTTGATCATCATGGCATACACCCCGAGAATCCCCATTGTAAAAACCGCCGTCGCAATCATGACTTCGACCAAGGTGAAGGCGCGGCGGGAACGCTGCCGCAACCGGAAGTTCAGGCCGCGGGGTTGGTTTGAAACCATGGAGTTAAACGGGCGCATGGAAGGAAGGAATAAAATCAATTTATTCGCGGGCGGCGCGACGGGGATCGAGGTGCAATTCGCACAGGGTGAAGGCGAATTTGAAAGCAATCGCCTGCTCGGGGCACTGGCCGGAGTTGATCGCCAGCGGCAGGCAACGATTGCCGGTGGGTAGGAAGAGATAATTTGTCAGATGAAATGCCATCATGGACAGATCATATACATTTCCACCGGTGAAGGGTAGAGGCGGACGAGGGTTAAATGGACCCTAGTCACTAAGGCCAAACGGCCCTAGTGGGACGGTGCGCTCTATCTCCGATTTAGCCGGTGCCAGTGCTCGATCTGATGCCTCAGTAGCGAAAACCGGCGGCGAGGGGGGGGGGGGGTGTCGACGCGTGCGATTCGTCTCTTCGCCGCGGGCCTAACCGTCCAGGTCGATGGTCGACGTCGTCGACGTGGATGTCGTAGTGACGCTGGTGGAGGTCGAGGTGCTGGTCGATGACGTCGTGGAGGTCGAGGTGGAGGTCGAGATCGTGCTCGTGGTCGAAGTGGTCGAAGTGCTCGTGGACGTGGTCGAAGTGCTCGTAGTGGTGGACGTTGACGTACTCGTTGTGGAGCTCGTCGTGGTCGTGGAAGTCGAAGTACTGGTCGAGGACGTGGAGGTCGTAGAGGTAGAGGTGGACGTCGAAGTGGACGTTGAGGAGCTGGTCGTAGACGTCGTGGAGGTGGACGTCGTGACACTGGTGGACGTCGACGTACTGGTGGTCGAGGTGGTCGAAGTCGAAGTACTGGAAGTGGATGTCGTGGTCGTAGTGCTGGTCGACGTGCTGGTGGTGGAAGTGCTGCTTGTGCTCGTTGTGGAAGTCGAACTCGTGGAGGTGGAGGTCGTGGTGGTCGAGATGCTCGTCGTCGTGCTCGAGGTTGAAGTCGAAGTCGTGGTCGGGATTGTGGAAGTGGTCGTGGAAACCGTCGAAGTGCTGGTCGTGACGGTCGTCGTGCCGTAAATCAGTGGATCCGGATGGCCAATGATAGAACTCAATGCGCTCGGATTGCCCGATTTCGTCATGATCAAGCCCTCACTGTGGTTGGCTTGATAGAATCCCTTTCGCCCCCCAATCAGCTGGCCATCGTCGCGCGATGCGGCATAGGTAAATTCCCAGCCAACGGACGGTTCGGGTGTCGCGCCCAGGATAAAGGCGTATTCGGAGGAGGGATCGAGATTGCTCGAGAGCAGCACATAAGGCTCGGTATCTCCGACCGCGGGTGGGGTGATGCTCGCGGTCGTCATATACCAGCGCATTTCAATCAGCCCGGGGTAGTGGGCAGAAGGGGCGGTTTGGTAGGCCCGCTGCCGTTGGATGGTCACGACGGAGCCGGCGGCCATATCATGGTGATCGGCCCCGGCGAGAATGTAGGTGGTAACGGGATTGGCGAAGTGGAGGACCACATTCCAAGGAATGTCGGTCGTGCGCGGATCGTCCACGGAGTCGATGGGTATACCCGCATCCATATCCGGATCATCCATCATGACATAGTCGCCGGCCTTGGGATGGAGGCCGGGGGGGCAATCGATGGTGACCTCGGTATCGGTCAGGCCTCCTCCGCTGACGACCTTGCCAATGGGGCCGATCGCGTACCGGTAAGTCAGGCGGGTATAACGGGTGCCCGGGGCGATGGGCCCGTTCGGGCCGCCATACTGCGGCACCTGGAGGGAAGTGGGTCGACGGGTGACGTCCGACACCGCTGAGGAGATTTCGTGGTTCAGGTGTTCCTGAAATAACCGCGTGGCGGCCACGGCGTCACCCGCAATGACGTTCTTGCGCATGACCTTGGCCGACATCACCGCGATCAGCGCGATGGACAAAAGCAAAAGGCAGCCAACCGCCAAAGAGGCCATGACCTCGACCAACGTGAAACCGCCTCGACGTCCGACCCGACGGCATGATTGGGCAGCGGCGGTATTCATCATTAAGCCCGCCGGCGAATTTGACGTGCGACCGACTCTGCTCCCGCTGGCGCACTCAATTGCCGCTGGAACCAGAGTCCGGTGGAACGCGGTGTTACATGGGGAAGTGAATCAGACATGGGGAGGAAAAGAGACAGGTTCACCGGACAACCCTTGAAATTTCGCGGAAGAGGCAACTCGCGTCCCGAGTGAAATCAAGTGGGACGAATAGCCGGGTTGAGCAGGGTGGCGAGTTCAGAAATTGGCCGATTCATACTTATTTAACACCCAAGCTATCGAAACAATGCATGGCTGCATAGCTGGATTTCGGGGTAATTGGCCCTGCATCGGCAGGGCTGTTTGGCCCTAGCTCCCCCCCGCTTGGCCTTCGTCTCCGCCACAATTCCGTTTAGCGGGATTCGCGCACAAACATGGCCGCGGCTTGGGAGCGTCGTGAAACGTGCAGTTTTTCGAAGATATTGCTGAGATAGTTTTTGACCGTCTTCTCCGCTAGCCCAAGGCCGTTCGCGACTTCCTTGTTGGTCTGGCCCTCGGCGATGAGCGCGAGGACTTTGCGCTCCTGCGGCGAAAGGATCGCGAGGGCATCGCGGGACGCGCTGGATCCGCCTTTGACGAGCTGGATCACCCGCGCAGTCACCGCAGGATCGAGGATGGATTTGCCCTCGGCGACATCGAACACGGCCTGCAGCAGCCCGCGGCCGTCAATTTCCTTGAGCAGGTATCCATGCGCGCCGGCGCGGATGGCCTCGTCAACAAGGGTTTCGTCGGCGACCGAGGTCAGCACGAGCACGCGGGTGTCGGGGAGTTGGGCGAGAATCTGCCGGCAGGCGTCAAAACCCGTGCCGTCGGGGAGCCGGATATCGAGCAGGACCACCTCGGGCCGCAGGCGGGCACAGGTTTCGACAGCGGTGGCGACGGTGCCCGCTTCGCCAATGATGTCGACGCGCGGCTCGGTGCTGAGAAGGGAGCGCAAACCCATGCGCACGACCTGGCTGTCATCCACGAGCACAAGCCGGACGCGATTTTTGACGGGAGATTTCATAGGGGGGAAGGGAGGAGGGGCAGAGTGAGGATGACGCGGGTGCCATGGCCGGGCTGGCTCTCGACGCGCACGGACGCGCCGACGCGTTGCGCGCGTTTCTCCATGTTGCCGAGGCCGTGGCCCGCGCCTGTTATGGCGGCGGAATTAAAGCCGACGCCGTTGTCTTGCACGAGCAGTCCGATCTCGCGGTCGCTTTGGTGAAGGCGGACGGTCACAAACGACGCCCCGCCGTGCCGCAGGCTGTTGCTGATGGCCTCGCGCGCGACCTGCAGGGCTTCGGTGCTTTGCTCGGGGGTAAGCCGCGCAATTGCCTCGTCGTCGAATTTGAGGTCAAAGCGGACCGGGCGGCCCGCGCTGAGCTCGGTGACGTGCGACTCAAGCGCCTGGCTGAAGCCGTCGAGGCGCAGTTTTTCCGGGGCGAGTCCGGTGATGTAGTTCCGCACGTCGCGGATCGACGCGTTCAAATTCTGGAGACACTGCGCCAGCTGCTGATCGGATTCCGCGGGATCGGTTGCGGCGAGTTTGCGCGCGGACTCGATGGTCAGGCCCGAGGCGTACAGGGTCTGGATGATGCCATCGTGCAGGTCGTGTCCGAGCCGGATTTTTCCCTCGAGGGACTGGTTGAGCAGCTGTTGTTTCAGCAGGACGTCCTGCTCCGCGAGCCGCCGGCCATCGCGTTCGAGGTTGAGCGCGGCGCCCTGCGCGACGGAGGTCTTGGCGAGATGTTCGAGGCTACCCATCTCGGCGCGGGTGGAATCGCGAAACTCGGCGCGCGCCATGCTGCTTTCGTCCGCGCTGCGCCAGTTGAGGACCGCCAAGAAGGCACCGGTCAGGAGCAGGGCCGCGCCGAAGAGCAGGAGGCCCACTGTGACCTGCTCATACATGACCATCAGACGCGAGGTCGGCGGGGCGGAAAAGGCGACGCGGACAGTACCCGACTCCAAACTGGGTCGGCTGAATCCCCGCTCGATGTAGAGGAGCGCGGGATCCCTGGGGGGCAGTACCGTGCCAGGCTGCTGGAGTGCGACCGTGCCGCCGATCATGGCGCCGAGCTGGCGCTGATAGGCTTCGTCCCACTGGTCCACCGGGCGATTCAAGACCTGCAGCACGGCATCAAATTGCGTGCGCCGCGCCTCGATCGCCTCGGACCGCAGCCGCTGCGTCTGCTGGCGGAGCCAACTTTGGGCCCCCAAGGTCGCCGCGAGGAATATGAGCAGCAGGAGCAGCGAGTAGCCGATGAGGCGGGTGAGGGAGTTCATGCGGCCGGTGACCCGGGCCGCGAACCTGTGGCGGCAACCGGTCCACGTCAAAACTTTCGACATTTCGCCCCCGGGGGCTTTTCTTGGCGGACTCCCGCATGAAGCCGTTCTACCTCACCACTGCCATTGACTATGTAAATGGTGCGCCGCACCTCGGCCACGCCTATGAAAAGGTGCTGACCGACGTCATCGCGCGCTTTCGGCGTCTGCGCGGCGACCCGGTTTATTTTCTCACCGGCGTCGACGAGCACGGCCAGAAGGTGCAAATGGCCGCGCAGCAGCTGGGCGTCGCGCCGCAGCAGTACGTGGACGACACCAGCGCCGTCTTCCGCGAGCTGCTCCCGCAGCTGAACATCTCGAACGACGACTTCATCCGCACGACCGAGCCCCGCCACAAGCAAGTCGTGAGCCGGCTGCTCCAGCAGCTCTTCGACAAGGGCGAAATCTATCAGGCCGAATACAAGGGTTTCTATTCCACGCGCCAGGAGCAATTCCTGCAGGAGAAGGACCGCCAGCCGGACGGTTCGTGGCCGGAGCTTTTCGGCGAGGTGACCGAGATCACCGAGTCCAATTACTTCTTCGAACTGGCGGGCTACCAAGCGTGGCTCGTGGATTTCCTGACGACACATGAAGACTTCATCTTTCCGCGTTTCCGGCAGAAGCAAGTGCTCGAGTTTCTTAAGGACCCGCTGAACGACCTCTGCATCTCGCGTCCGCGCGAGCGGCTGGAGTGGGGCATTCCACTGCCGTTCGACCCGAACTACGTGACGTATGTTTGGTTCGACGCGCTGGTGAACTATTACTCTTCCGTGGCCGATACGGGGCAGTGGCCGGCGGACCTCCACGTCATCGGCAAGGACATCCTCGTGCCGCCGCACGCGGTCTATTGGCCGATTATGCTGCATGCGCTCGGCCTGCCGCTGCCGAAGAAGCTGCTCGTGCACGGCTGGTGGTCGGTCAACGGCGTCAAGATGTCCAAAAGTACGGGTAATTTCATCGTGCCGTCTGAGTACACCGGAGAATTTGGCGTGGATGCGCTGCGTTATTTCCTCATCCGCGAGATGAACGTCGGGCAGGACAGTGACTTCACGCGGGCCCAATTCCTCGTCCGCTACAACAGCGAGCTTGCGAACAACCTCGGCAACCTGGTCAACCGCACGCTCAACATGACCACGCGCTTTGGTGGGGGCCTGATCCCCGCGGCGGGCCCGGCGGAGGACGCGGAGAAGGAACTGCAGGTGCTGTGGGCGAAGACCCGCGACGAAGTCATCCCGCTCTGCGAGGGCTTTCAGTTCCACACCGCGCTCGAGCGGACCTTTGCGTTCATCACGGCGACCAACGCTTACATTGAAAAACGCGCGCCGTGGAAACTCGGCAAGTCCACCACCGACGCCGAACAGGCACTGCTGCGCACGTCGCTCGCGACGATGGCGGAGGCGCTGCGCCTCGGCGTCACCCTGTTGCAGGCCGTGATGCCCGGGACCGCGGAGAAGATCAACGCGGTGCTCGGCTACACGCCCGGCCCGACCTGGCAGGACGAACTCGCCTGGGGCTCGCGCCTGACCGGCCGGAAGGTCGCGGAGGCGCTCGTCCTGTTTCCCCGGCCGCAGCCGGCAAAGCCCGCCTGAGCTCAATCCTCCTTCTTCCTCTTTCTCGTTCACTTTCGTCAGGAAGATCGATCTCAGCGGAGGGAGAAATCTTAAGCGAAAGAGGAGAAAGTTTAACTGATGACCATTTTCCCGCTGCATCCGGCGAACCACGCCTCACCCGAGTCGTTGCAGGCGTTTCTCGCGCAGTGCCGCGCGGCGGCGGTCAAGGACGGTCACGCCAAGCTGGTGAGCATCTCGCTCGCCGTCGGCGCACTCGATCCGCTGGCGGTGCTGGAGTCGATCTTCGAGCCGGCTGAGCCCCATTTTTATGCGGAGCGGCCCGACATCGATAGCGCCATCGCAGGCGCGGAGGTCACGGTCGCCCACGAGGCGCAGGGGGCCGAACGCTTTGCGGACGTGCAGCGGTTCATTGACGACACCCTCGCGCACACGATTGCCGTGGGTGACGTGGAGGCGCCGTTTGGCGGTCCGCATTTTTTCACGGCTTTTGCATTCCTCGACGAAGCAGAGGCGGGCGATGCTTTTCCCGCGGCCCGCGTGTTTGTGCCGCGCTGGCAGGTGGCGCGGGCGGGAGTGGTAACGACGGCGGTGGCGAACCTGCTCGTCACGGCGGAGGCCGATCTGGCCCTGCTGGCGCAGCGCGTCTGGCGGGCGCACGAAAAATTTTCCCGGTTCAGTTATCGCGAATCGGCTCCGGTCGCCGGGGCGCAGGACCCTAATTATTCCACGCAGGAAGCAGGCGACTATCGGGCCACTGTCGCCGGGGCGTTGAAACGCATTGCGGCAGGGGAATTCGAGAAAATCGTGCTGGCCCGCGCCATCGACCTGACGCTGCAGCAGCCGCTGCATCCGTTGCGCGTGCTCAACGGGCTGCGTCAGCTCTTTCCTGATTGCTATGCCTTCTCGCTGGCGAACGGACGCGGCCAGAGCTTTATCGGGGCGAGCCCCGAGCAGCTGGTGCGGGTGAGCCGAGGAACGCTCGCGACAGCCGCGTTGGCCGGTACCACCGGCCGCGGGCTCGGGGCCAGCGAAGATGCCACGCTCGGGGCGGCGTTGCTGCGCAGCGAGAAAGACCTGCGGGAGCACCGTTTCGTCCTGGATACGATTACGGGCCGGCTCGCCCAACGGGGACTGAAGCTGGAATATGCCCCGCAGCCCGGGTTGCGTCGGCTCGCCAACGTGCAGCATCTGCACACGCCGATCCACGCCCTCCTGCCGGAAAATGTGCGGCTGCTGGACGCCGTCGCCCTGTTGCATCCCACGCCGGCGGTCGGCGGTGCGCCCGTGGAAGCGGCGGTGGCGCGCATCCGCGAGTTGGAGGGCTTTCCGCGGGGACTCTACGGGGGCGCGATCGGCTGGGTGAACGCGCGCGGCGGCGGCGAGTTTTTTGTCGGCATCCGGTCGGCGCTCGTGGACGGAGCGCGGGCGCGGGTTTACGCGGGCGCGGGGATCGTGGCGGGCTCAACGCCCGAGAAGGAGTTTGCCGAAACAGAGCTGAAGTTTAAAGCCATGCTTGGCGCGCTTTGCGCCTGACCGCCCCGCTCATGCTCGATTTTCGCAACACCAACAGTCTCTGGGGCAGCGTGCTGGTGGAAACCCTGCACCGGTTGGGCGTCACGCATGCCGTGATCTCCCCGGGCTCGCGTTCGACGCCGCTGACGATGGCCTTGGCCGCGCACCAGGGGATCGAGTCGATTCCGGTGCTGGATGAACGCTCCGCGGGGTTTTTCGCGCTCGGACTCGCGCGCCGGCAGCGCCGTCCGGTGGTGCTGCTCTGCACCAGTGGCACGGCGGGGGCGAATTATTTCCCAGCAGTGATCGAGGCGCAGGAGAGCGGGGTGCCGCTGCTGATCATCACGGCGGATCGTCCCCCGGAGATGCGCGAGTGTCATTCCGGCCAGACCATCGACCAGCAGAAGCTTTACGGCCATCACGTGAATTTCTACCACGAACTCGCCGTGCCGGTCGCGAGTCTGCCGATGCTGCGATACCTGCGACAGACTCTGGCGCACGCGGCGGAGCGGACACAGTATCCGGTGTCCGGCCCGGTCCATCTCAACTCACCGTTTCGCGATCCGCTTTCACCGGTTGAGGACGGCAGTGCGGCGGCACTCAAGGAGAGCCTGGACGTGAAGGATTTTTTCAGCGGGGTCCAGCCACCCTTGCGAACGATGGCGCTGCTGGAGTCGCTCGATTTCCCCGCCAACCATCGCGGCCTCATCGTGGTGGGGCCGTCTGAGGAGAGCCTGTCGCCAGTGGACGTCGGAGTCATTGCCGGTTTTGCCCGGGACACGGACTGGCCCGTGCTGGCGGACGGGTTGTCGGGTCTCCGCGGGGACGCGGGGCACTTTCCCAATCTCATCACCCGGTATGACTCCATTCTCCGCAGCGAGGCAGCCGGCCAGAAGCTGAAACCCGAAATGGTGCTGTGCATTGGTGGCTGGCCCACGAGCAAGCCATTGCGCGCCTGGCTGGAGGCCTGTGCCCCCGAAGTCTGGCTGGTGACCACGCGGGCCCAGAACCTCGATGCCCTGCATCTGACGACGCATCATGTGCGCGGCGGGTTGCGGTCGTTTGTGGGCAGCGTAGTGGTGGAAGGAAAAGGACCGGCGGCCTATGCCGGGGCCTGGCGCAGCGCCGAGGCCGCGGCCGGGGCGAGCCTCGACGGGGCGATGGCGAAGGCCGGGGAAAACTTTGAAGGCCGGGCGACGGGGTTGCTCGCCCAGCACCTGCCAAAACTCACGCCGGTGTTCGTGGCGAATTCCATGCCGGTGCGCGACGTGGAATATTTCTGGCCGGGTACGGACCGCGCGCCGCAGTTCTATTTCAACCGCGGGGCGAACGGCATCGACGGCACGCTCTCGACCGCACTCGGGGTGGCGCACGGCCACCGTCCGGCGGTCCTGCTGACCGGTGACCTCGCTCTGCTCCACGACTCGAATGGTTTCCTGATCCGGCCGAAATTTAGGGGGAGCCTGACGATCGTGCTCATGAACAACAACGGGGGTGGGATTTTCGAGCACCTGCCGGTCGCGACGTTCAACCCGCCGTTCGAGGAGTTTTTTGCCACGCCGCAGTCGGCGGACTTCAAGCAGCTCTGTGCGGCGCACGGGGTGGCGCATACGCGGGTGCGCGACGCCAAGCACTTCACCGGGCTGATTTCAAAGCTACCGCAGAGCGGGATTCGCGTGCTGGAGCTGCGGACCGACCGGAAGAAAGACGCGGCTTTCCGGAAGAAAATATTCGCCGACGCGGCGAAGGCGGCGGAGCGGGCGATTTGAAATGGCGATGCGGCGCCCTCGCCGCGGAATGGGTCGGCACGCGGCGAAGAGGCGCCGCATCCCCAAAACTCCTGACTCGGCGTCGCAAGACGACGCCCCTACAGCTGCAGGGGGAGTCCGATCTCGATGATTTGCGACGGCGTGATCTGGTAATAATCCTTGGCCGGGCGGGCGTTGCGGCTGAGGAAGGCATACAGGCTCTTCTGCCATTCCCACATCTTGGCGTTGCCGCCGCTGATGATCATCTCGCGGTTGAAGAAATACGTCGTCGCCTGCGGGTTGATCGGCACGTTGAGCAGCTTGATCTTGTCCATGAGCTCGGCGACGTTTGGCGACTGCATATAGCCGTAGCGTCCGACGGCGCGCCAGATGCCCTCGCCAATTTCGGTGAGTGTGAGCTGCTCGGCGGACGGCACCGTGGGAATTTCCTCGGTCATGATGCTGAGCAACACGACGGTTTGGTGGAGGGAGCGGTTGGACTTAACGTGGTGCAACAGTGCGACGGGCGTGCCCTTGGGTGAGCCGACCATGAAGACGGCGCTGCCACCGACGCGCGTGACGTGCTTGCTCCGGGCGATGGTGGTGAGTTCGGACTCGGTGACGTTGTTGCCGTAGACGCGTCGGAAGATCTCGGTGCGGCCGGTTTTCCACGTGTACATGATCGCCAGCAGCGCGGCGCCGATGGCGAGGGGAAGCCAGCCGCCGTCGGCAATCTTGTGGGCGTTGGAGAGGAAGAAGGCCAAGTCAATCAGCAGGAACACCCCGCAGAGCGGGCCGGTTAACCACAGGGGCCAGTTCCAATTGCCGCGGGTGACGATGAAGAATGCGATGGTCGTAATGGCCATTGTGCCGGTGACGGCGATGCCATACGCGGCGGCGAGGGCGCTCGCGGAGCCGAAGGCCGCGACGGTGAGGATGGAGCCGACGGCGAGCAGGGTGTTGACGAATGGGACGTAGATCTGGCCGGAATGCTCGGCGTTAGTGTAGTTGATCTTCAGGCGCGGGAAGTAACCCAGCTGGATCGCCTGCCGGGTGAGCGAATACGCGCCGGAAATAAGTGCCTGGCTGGCGATGACTGCCGCGGCGATGGAGAGAACGATGAGCGCAACGCGGACCCAACCCTCCGGGGCGAGCGCGAAGAACGGGTTTTCGATCGTGTGGGGGTGCGCCAGGAGGTAGGCGCCCTGGCCGAAGTAGTTGAGCACGAGCCCCGGAAACGCCGCGCCATACCACGCGAGCGTGATGGAACTGCGGCCGAAGTGGCCGAGGTCGGCGTAGAGCGCTTCGGCGCCGGTGATCGCCAGGACGACGGCGCCGAGCAGCGCCGCCACGACGCGCGGGCTGTGCTCGAGAAGCGCGAGGCCGTAGCGGGGATTGAGCGCGCGCAGGACATCGGGGTATTGCGCAATGTGCCAGGCGCCGAGCACGGCGAGCGCGGCAAACCAGACGAGCATGATCGGCCCGAACACGCCGCCGATGCGCTTGGTCCCTTTGTGCTGAAACCAGAAGAGCACGGCGAGGATCGCGCAGGCGATCCCAACGACCCAGCGGCTGAAATCACCGCCCAACGCATTCAGGCCCTCCGCGGCGCCCAGCACCGAGATGGCGGGAGTGATCACGCCGTCGCCGTAGAGCAGGGCCGCGCCGATGAGAATCAACAGCACCGCGACCGCCGACGTGCGTTTTTTGCCCGAAGCCGCCTTGGACTCGGAGCTGGCATGGATCAAGGCGAGCAGGGCAAAGATGCCGCCCTCGCCGTGGTTATCGGCCCGGGTGACGCAATACAGGTATTTCACACCCACGACGATCACCAGCGACCAGAAGATGAGCGAAAGGATGCCGAGCACGCCTTCGGTATGATCAGCGGCGGGCATGCTGTGCGCGAGCCACTCCAGGCACACCTGCATGGTGTAGAGTGGACTGGTGCCGATGTCGCCGAACACGACGCCCAAGGCGCCGATGGTGAGCCCGACGCGGGCGCCGGCGCGCAAAGGGATGGGAGGGCGGGTACTCATGCGGGGAGGAAAGGGGACAGGGAAACGGCCTTTAGGGGCGGTTTCCAGTTAAATGCCTAGGTCCGGGATTTGTAATGTATTACGTTACAAGGCGTCGGCCTGGGGCGCTGCGAGGCTGGGCGCGCAACTCCCATCGACAACGGCGGCAATTTTTCTACGGTGGAGGCCATGAGCCTGCCCAAATGGAAGGTCGTCAAGACCTACAGCGACATCCTTTACCACAAGGCCAACGGGATCGCGAAGGTCACGATCAACCGCCCGGCCAAGCGCAATGCGTTCCGGCCGGAGACAGTTTCGCAGATGTACGAGGCGTTCACGGATGCGCGGGAGGACCCGAGCGTCGGCGTGATCCTGCTGACGGGGGCAGGTCCGCACACGGACGGCAAATACGCCTTCTGCGCCGGCGGCGACCAGAGCGTGCGGGGGCCGGCGGGTTATGTCGGAGGCGACGGCGTGCCGCGGCTCAACGTGCTCGACCTGCAAAAACTCATCCGCTCGATCCCGAAGGTCGTAATCGCACTCGTCGCGGGCTACGCCATCGGCGGCGGGCACGTCCTGCACCTGGTGTGCGACCTGACGATCGCGGCGGACAACGGGATTTTTGGGCAGGTCGGACCCAGGATGGGCAGCTTTGATGGGGGTTTTGGCGCGAGTTACCTTGCGCGGATCGTCGGCCAGAAGAAGGCGCGGGAAATCTGGTTTCTCTGCCGGCAGTATGACGCCCAGCAGGCGTTGGAGATGGGCCTGGTGAACACGGTGGTACCGGTGAAAAAACTCGAGGCCGAAGGCGTGAAATGGGCGCAGGAGATTCTCGGCCACAGCCCGCTGGCGATTCGGCTGCTGAAGAGCGGCTTCAACGCCGAGCTCGACGGCCAGGCCGGGATCCAAGAGCTCGCGGGCAACGCGACGCTGCTCTACTACATGAGCGCGGAAGCGAAGGAGTTTCACTCCGCGCAGCGCGAGAAGCGGAGGCCCGACGCTCGGAAGTTTCCGTGGCTGCCGTGAGCCAGGCCTCGGCAATCGTGGTTCGGAGGGCGCGCGCCGCCGATGTTGCGGCGCTGACGCGGCTGGCCGGCGAGTTGGGCGATGCGTCGGAGGAGGCCCAGATGAAGCGGCGTTTCGCGCGCGTCACGTCCGATACGCAAAATCGGGTCTTTGTGGCCGAAGATTCCGACAGCAATGTCATTGGCTGGGTGCAAGTGCGCTGCTCGCGGGAGCTCGCCGTCGAGCCCCGAGGCGAAGTGACGGGGCTCATCGTGACCAGCGCGGCGCGTGGACGCGGGGCCGGCCGCCAATTGATGGAGGTGGCGGAATTATGGACGAAGCAACAGGGCGGCTCACTGCTTAGCCTCCGGAGCAATATCGTGCGCAAAGAGGCGCACGTCTTCTACGAACGGCTCGGTTACACCGTCACCAAGACTTCCCTGAATTTCAGCAAGCTGCTCTGAGCGGCGGAAGCCCGACGCCAGGAAATTCCCGTGGCGGCCATAGAGACGAATCAGCCGTTGGTGTTCGGCGCGCGGTCCGCGGCCCAGACGACGAGCCAGCCGCTGTCCTTGTCCACATAAACCAGAGTGGACGCGGTGTTGTCGCCGGCTTCAACGAATTCGGCCTGCGCGACCATGGGCGCGGCGACAGTTGAGTTCGGAGACTGCCGTGGACCGTTGAGGAAAACCAATGCGAGGGCCGCGGCAGCCCCGAGGGACGAGCCAAACCAGATGACCGGCGCCCGCTGACGCGGTCTCACGGGCCTGGCAACCGCGCCCTGCGACCGGGTGCGCAGGGTGAGCCATTCGGCGTCGGCGTCCGGCACGGCGACGTTGGCGGCATCGGTCCGGTAAGCGTCCAGCGCCTCGCGGAGTCGCGCGCGCAGTTGCTGGCAGGAAAGGCAGGCCGCGACATGCCGTTCGAGAGAGGCGTGCTGGTCGCTGGTCAGCACGCTGTCCCGTTCGGCCAGGAGCAGGGGCTCGATGTCGCGGCAGTTCATGGGATGGGGGTGAATCCGAGGGCGTGCCACCTAGCGGTGGGAGCGGCCGCGGGAATTGTGCTCCCGGCGATCGTTGCGATCGTCGCGGGCACCATGACCATTCCGGTCATCGCGGTTGTAACGGTTGCTGCGATCGTTGCGGTATCCGCGGTCGGCTACGACCCAGACGCGGTTGATGCGGGTTTCGTGGTGGGGTGCGACATAGCGCTGAGTGCCTCTGCCGCGATAGCCGCGTTCCTCGACCCAGCAGCCAGGGACCCAGACCAGCACGCTCACGTTTTGCCAGCAACCGTCGTTGCCGCGGTCATCGTAGCGGGGCGCGTAGGGCGCGGCGCACGGGGCAGCGTAGGCGTCCTGGTGGCTGTCGTGGATGGCCGAGGCGATGAGCAGACCGCCTAGAAGACCTCCGGCAATGGCGAGACCGTTGTCGTGGGCCCTAGCGGGCGTCGGTACAAGGGAGACTGTGGCCGCGGCGAGGAGAGCGAGAGCAGTGAGTTTGTTTTTCATAGGTCCTCCAAGGTTGAGAGAGCTGAGTTCACTCCTTGGGACGAAGCTCGGCGCAGCTTTATTCACTTATCTGGCGTAAATCGTAACAGTCTGCTGCAGAGAGCAATAGCCGCCCGCGCAATTGGGCCTAGGCAGCTGCGAATTCAATTTCCGATAACTATTACAGCATAAACCTCGCTGCCATTTCCCGTCGCCGGACCGCCAAGGACGGCGGGCACGCCGAGACGGAGGACGAGGCCGGTATTCATTAATGTGCGACCCCCGGCGGTCCAGCGCACACGAATATGGATGCTTTGGCTGTCGCTGCGCTCGGTCTCGATTTCGAGGTTGTGGCCGTTGCCGAGGGAGAGCTGACCGCGTTCCAGCGCGGTGATGGACGCGGAGCCTTCTCCGATAAAACGATAGCTCTCGAACCGCAGGATCCGCCGCAGGGTGGGCTCATAGGACGCGAGCCGAGGATCGGCCTGGCCGTGCTCAGTGGAAGCGGCGAGCAGGATGCCCTGCACGTTGGCGCGCTCGGCGGCGCGGACGGTTATGGCGAGGCCGCACACCGCGGCGAGCGACAGCAAGCGGAGTAGTTGAATGATCTTCATGGATTTTTCTCTAGCTTTTTCGCCAGCAAATGGCGCGCGTGGTAAAGTCGGGACATCACTGTGCCCGGCGGGATGCCGACGGCGCGGGCGATTTCGTCGTAAGAGAGTCCCTGAATCTCGCGTAGAGCAAGCACCGCACGCAGCTTGGGCGGCAGGGTCTGAACCCGTTGCTGGATCCGCGCCCGCCGCTCGTCTCCCTCGGCCTCGGCCCGGGGGTCATCGGGGGTGACGGGCTCCGGCGCGGCCGCAATCGCCGCATCACCGGAATCAAAGGGCAGGAAACGATCATACCAGCGGCGACGCTTCCGCAAATGGTCGAGCGCCCGGCGGACCGTAATGGAATGCAACCAAGTCGAGAATTTTGCGTCCCCGCGGAATTTAGGCAGCTCACGCCAAACCGTGAGCCAGACTTCCTGACAGACATCGCGGGCATCGTGATCGTGGCGAACGATGGAATAAACCAGTCGGAATGACGCCTCATAGTGCGCCTTCATCAGCGCGCCGAAGGCCGCCTCGTCTCCGGTTTGCGCACGGCGCAGCACCTCGGGATCGAACGGGGGAGTCTCCGCGGTCGGTGGCACCGGCGGAGTTCGGGCTTCATGCCGGGCGGCCATGACCTAGGTGTCGGGGTAAATCCCGCCCTACGGAAGGGAAAAACGCGGTTAAGTCGCACCGCGCAGAAGGAAATCCGGAAGTCTACCTCCCGAGGCTCTTGCGCAGGTCGGGGAGCTGGTTGGCGCTGCCGAGGAGGACGTTGCGGCTGGCGATGAACTTCGCGTATTCTTCGATGAAGACCTTGCCGGCCGGGCGAAAATCGAAGTCGCCGGGGTTGTCGCGGAAATATTCGCGATGCACGCGCGTCCACACGAGGCGGCCATCGGTGTCGATGTTGACCTTGGTCACGCCGCGTTTGGCGGCGGGGAGATATTCGTCAACGTTCACGCCCATCGAGCCGGCGATCTTGCCGCCGGCGGCATTGATGCGGGCGACCTCATCCTGCGGGACGGAGGACGAACCGTGCATGACGAGCGGGAAACCGGGGAGGAGGGCCTTGATTTTCTCCAGCACGTCGAAGTGGAGGGACTGTTTGCCCTTGAACTTGAAGGCGCCGTGCGAGGTGCCGATGGCGCAGGCGAGGGAGTCGCAACCCGTCTTGGCGACGAAATCCTTGGCCTCCTCGGGATTGGTGAGCATCGCGTGGCCTTCGTCCACCTGGATGTCCTCCTCGACGCCGCCGAGCATGCCGAGCTCGGCCTCGACGGAGATCCCCTTGGCGTGCGCCTTGTCGACCACACGCTTCGTGATGGCGACGTTTTCGGCGAAGGACTCGTGGGAGGCGTCGATCATGACGGAGCTAAAGAAACCGGAGTCGATGCACTCGTAGCAGGTTTGCTCGTCACCGTGGTCGAGGTGAACCGCGAAGATGGCCTCGGGGAAGATCTCGCCGGCGGAGCGGATGATGGCCTCGAGCATACGCTTGTCGGTGTATTTGCGCGCGCCCTTGGAAATCTGGATGATGAACGGCGCGTGGGAGGAGATGCAGCCCTTGAAGAGGCCCATCGCCTGCTCGGCGTTGTTGATGTTGTAGGCGCCGATGGCGTATTTGCCGTAGGCGTGTTTGAAGAGCTGGCCGGTGGTGACGATCATGGGCGAAGGGGTTGAACGATCGGCCTGACTATTCGGAGGCCAAAACTGCGCGACAAGCTTTTCCTTGGCGAAGTGTGTCACGGGGCTTCGCCGGTCGGGGTTTATCCCAGACGGATCGCAAGGTGTCGGGGATAAACCCCGACCCACATAAGTCTGTGGTCAGTCGCCCCCAGGGCCGCTCTTGGTCGGTGTGGGCGCAGAGGGCGTCGTGGTTGAGCCGCCGGCGGTGCCGGCACTGCGAAACTGGTTGCGCATCGCGGAGTTTAGCTGGGCTTGGGCCTGTTGGGTGGCCTGAAGCTGCTGTAAGGCGGAGATTTGCGAGGGCGAGAGAACCGTCTGGGACTGCGTAATGGCGTCGTTGGTGATGGGGGTGGTGGCGCCTCCGTTGAAGCCCACGCCGAAAGTGGAGGCCACGGTGGTGCGGAGGTTGTTGCCCGTCGCATTCGTGGAAGCAGGGGTGTTGGCCGCGAGGATCGCGACCATCTGCTGGTTCTGAGCGTCGCTCAGGGGAGTGTTCGTGTAGCTGAGTGATTGGGCGAGCTGGTTAACCACGTTCCGCTGCGGGACCGTTTGCTGATACTGCTGGTATTGCGCATAACCGGCGTCGCCGAGGGCGATCTTGATGTTGTTGTCGGCGTCGGTCTGAGCGCTGGCGATCAGCTTCCGAAAGTCGTCCGGATCTGTCCGCGGATTGATCCCTTGGGCTCGGGCCGCGGCGAGAGCGTCGGTCAGCGCCGCCTGTTTTTCCACCAGGAGGTTCTTGAACTGCTCCAGCTGCGCGGGGCTCAGGTTGAGGCTTTTGAAGAGGGTGGCGTAATGGGCGTCGAGGCCGGCGCGTTGCTGGATGCCCATGAGCTTCTGGATTTCGGGCTTGTCCATCATGGCGATGAAATTACTGGCCATGGCATTGCGGTTGCCGACGCGGTGGCCGCCGGGAGGGCCATCTTCAGGGCCATCGCCAGCCTCGCCAGCGGAAGCGTCATGTTTTTCAGCGAGCGAGACCTCGAGCTCGTGTTTGCGTTTTTCCGCGGCCCACAGGCGCTTCTGAAGATCGGCGCGTTCGTCGTTGTTCAATGACGACGCGCGGCGGGCGATGAGTTCCTGATACTGCCGCCAAGCGAGGCCGCCGGCGCCGAGGGTCGTCAGGAGCAGGAACAGGATCAGGTAGTTTTTTGGCGAATTCACGCGGAGGAAGTGACGCTGGGCGTGGACGATGAGTTACCGGATCAAGCGCGCGAAGTTCAAGCCAGACTGAGGCGGATTTGAAGGGGGAAACCAGGAAACCCGGAACCCAATCAGCGGTGGGGTGGCTTGCTGTACTCCCGGTTTCATGGCCTCCCGCTTAGGATTTCCGTGGTCTGAGGCTTCGACTCTTCGCGCACTCCGGGGAAACCTGTCAGCGCGGTGGGAACTCGAAGTCGGCCTTGGCCTTGGTTTTAGAGAGCACGAGGTAGGCGCTAAAGGGCTGCATGCGCTTCGACATCAAACCCTCGATGAGGTTGGTGCGGCCGGTCTCCATCAGCTGTTTGACCTCCTCGACGGGGATTTCTTTCGCACAGATGTGCCGTTTCATCGTGAAGACGATGCGGTTATCCTGCTCAGGCTTGCGCACGTAGTAGGAGTCAGCCGTCTCAACGAGTTCGCCTCCCTGATGGGATTTGCTCGGGCCGATGAGGACGGCCTTGGACAAGTCTGGGGGGGTGCGGGCTTTGCGGGCGATGGGATTGCCGTCCTTGTCGAGCTTCGGCGCGCGCGGCGGAAATTCCCACGAGATCTTGGGACCCTCGCGCTTGAGAAAAGCGCTGAACGGACGGCCCTTTTTCGAGGTAAAATTCTCGATCAGGTCGGATTTACCGTCCGCCACGATCTTGATGACCTGTTCCTGCGGGATGGGCTTTTGGCACATGAGCCGCCCGATGCGGAAGGTCTGCTTCCACGTCTCGCCTTCCTTCTCGCGGAGCACGTACTGCGAACCGACTTCGCACAATTCGGCACCGGTCTTGGGATCGGTCCAGAACGGTGTGAGCGTCGCAACGTCGAACTTGTCGCCGAAATCATACTCGGTCTTCCACTTACCTTTCTCCTCGTCTTTCACGAGCTTGAGGACGGCGTTGAAGCGGTTGCGGGTTTTGGCGGAGATAAAGCCGTCGAGCGGACCGATGGAGCGGTTGGCCACGAGCGTGCGGATTTCCTCTTCCTCCATTTTGCGTCCGCCGATGACCTTGTAGACCATGAATTCGCCGTCCTGCGACTTGTAGCCGCGGAGGGTTTCCCGGAGCGGCTTGCCGTCGGTGGGCGAGGGAATGTCGGTGACGCGCGCGATGGAATCGTCCTCCTCGAACGTCTTCACGCGATCGACGATCCCCTTGGTCTGCTCGATGACCTCGTCCATAAACTGCGTGCGGGAGAACTTGTTGTGCTCCATCTGGCGGAGCTTGAATTCCCACTCGCCGGTCATCGCGGGCAGCGTGAGCGCGTCGGCCTTGACGGCGGAGAGGAACTGGAGGAGTTGCTCGGCCTTGGCGGTCGGCATCAGGTCGCGCTGGGCGCGGTCCATATACTTCTGATTGATGAGGCCGTCGATGGTGTCGGCGCGCGTGGCCGGAGTGCCCAGGCCGCGTTCCTTCATCGCCTCGGCGAATTCCTCGTCGTCGATGAGCTTGCCGGCACCTTCCATGGCGGAGAGCAGCGTGGCCTCGTTGTAGCGCGGCGGCGGTTTAGTGGTTTCCGAGTGGAGCTTGCACTCGGTGGTTTTGGCCTTCGCGGGCGAGCCGTCGGCCGGGGTGAGGGCGGGCAGCGCTTTGGAGTCGGTAGCGTCATCGTCCACCGTGGTCTTGCCGTAAACGGCGAGCCAGCCGGGCGCGGTGAGGACCTTGCCCTCGGTCTTAAATTCGTGCTTCGCGACCGTGCTGGTGCGCGTGGTGATGTCAAATTCCGCCGCCGGATAGAATGCCGCGACGAAACGCCGGGCGATCATGTCGAACACCTTGGCCTCCATCTCATCGAGGTTCTTGGCCTCGTGGGCGGTCGGGATGATGGCGAAATGGTCGGAGATCTGCGCATTATTGAAGATGCGCTTGTTCGGCCGCAGCCAACCCTCTTGGAGGACCTTGTGGGCGTGGACCCCGAGTTCACCGGGCAGGTTGTTGAGGGTTTCGCGGACGGTCGGGATGTAATCCTCCGGCAGCGCCCGCGAGTCGGTGCGGGGGTAGGTGATCATCTTGTGGCGTTCGTAAAGCGCTTGGGCGATCTGGAGCGTGCGGCGGGCAGGCAGGCCGTAGCGGTTGTTGGCCTCGCGCTGGAGGGTGGTGAGGTCGTAGAGCCGCGGGGAGGCTTGGGTGCTGCCCTTTTTCTCCTCCATGACGCCGGCGAGCGGCTGGCCGGCGCAGACGGCAACGACGGCCTCGGCGAGGGCTTTCTCCCAGATGCGGTCAATGCGGTCGTGGTCGTCGTTTTCGGCGCGCTTGAAATTGGGACGCTGGTAGACGCCCTCGTAGTTGCCCTTGGCGATTTCGAAGGTGGCGGTGACGCGCCAGAACGCGCGGGGCTTGAAATTGCGGATCTCGAGCTCGCGGGCGTAGACAATGGCGAGGGTGGGCGTTTGCACGCGGCCGACGGAGGCGACATTGCCGGCGCGGGAGCCGAACATTCGCTTGGTCAGCGCGCGGGTGCCGTTGATGCCGATCAGCCAGTCGCTCTCGCTGCGGCAACGGGCGGCGTCGGCGAGGCCGGCCATCTGCTCGCCGTCGCGCAATTTCTTGAAGGCCTCTTGGATGCCGCCGGTCGTCATCGTCTGCATCCACGCGCGCTTCACGGGCAGCTTGGATTTCGTGAGCTGGTAGAGATAGGCGAAGATGAGTTCGCCCTCGCGGCCGGCGTCACAGGCGTTGATGACCTGGTCAATGTCCTTGCGGGCAAGGAGTTTTTTCAGCGCGTTGTAGCGATCCTTGGACTGCTCGATGGGCTTCAGGCCGAACTTTTTCGGGATGATGGGCAGGGTTTCGAGCCGCCAGAAGCCGTAGAGTTTCTTGTCAATGTCCTCCGGCATCTCGAGTTCCACGAGGTGGCCGAGGGCGTAGGAAATGACCAATTCGTCGTTCTCGTAATGCTCCCCTTTCTTGGGGATTTTGCCGAGCGCCTTGGCGAGATCTGCGGCCACGGACGGCTTCTCGGCGATGATGAGTGACTTCATGTGGACGCGAGCGGTTAGGCCCCGCGCGCGGCGATTTCAAGGATTAGTTTTTCCGTGCGACAATTCCGGCGGCGTAAATTCCCCGCAATTTCAGAGGAGAAACGCGCAGCGCACTCAGACCGGAAGTTTCGGCGTCTCGGCCAGCGCGGCGTCGAGCGAAGAGATCAGCGAAGCGATGGTGGCGTCGGTTTCGTCGCCCATGTTCGAGATGCGGAAGGTCTTGCCCTTGAGCTTCCCGTAGCCGCCGTCAATCACGAGCGAGTGCTTCGTCTTGAGCGTCTTGTTCAGCGCGGGGAGGTCGTAGCCGAGGTTGTTGGCGAAACAGTTCAGCGTGACGGAGCCGTAGCCTTCCTTCGGGAACAGCTTGAACCCCTTGGTCAGGCCCCAGGTGCGGACGGTCTGGTTGAGCCGGGCATGGCGAGCGTAGCGGGTCTCGAGGCCCTCGGCCTTGATATCCTCGAGCTTCGACTTGAGCGCGTAGATCAGCGGGATGACCGGCGTGCTGGGCGTCATGCCGTTCTCGTGGTTCCTCTGGAACTCGTGAAAGTCGAAGTAATAGCCCCGGTCGGAGAGGGTGGCCGCCCGGTCGAGGGCCCTCTTCGAGGCCGAGAGGAAGGACATGCCGGGCGGGAGCGCGAAGGCCTTTTGGGAGCCGCTGATGAGCACATCGATGCCGAGTTCGTCCTTCTTGATCGGCAGGGCGCTGAGCGAGCTGACGGTATCCACGATCGCGATGACGTCGGGGAACTCGCGGATCACCTTCATCAGCGCAGGCAGATCGCTCATGCAGCCGCAGGACGTTTCGTTGTGGATCAGGGTGAGGGAGTCGTAGGCCCCGGTTGCGAGCTCACGGCGGACGGCCTCGGGGTCCACGGGTTGGCCCCATTCGTACCTGAGCGCGGTGGCCTGCTTCCCGCAGCGGAGGGCAACGTCGTTCCACTTGTCGGAAAACGCACCGTTCATGCAGTTGAGAACCTTCTTTTTGACGACGTTGCGGATCGAGCCCTCCATCACGCCCCAAGCGCTGCTGGTCGAAAGGTAGACCGGGTCCTTCGTATAGGCGACGGCCTGGAGGTCGGGCTGGATGGAATTGTAGAGCGCGACAAAGTCCGTGCTGCGGTGGCCGATCATGGGCTGGGCCATGGCGCGGAGGGTTTTCTCGGAGACGGCGACGGGACCAGGAATGAAAAGTTTGTAGCTCATGGTGGGTGGAAAGTGGGTGGAGGCGCAGATGTGAACGGTGAAGCCCCGCGACCGGCTCGGGGTGGGCGAACCCTGCAGGCCGGGGTTCGCCCGAAAACAGTTTGCGCGATGGGCGGCGTCAACCTTCATTAGCGTCACGGCATGTCGCAATCCTGGCTGCAGAAGAAACTCAACGCCCTCGAACTCTACACGATCGACGTGATTCTCGGGCGGCGCGCGGACGCCAGCGCGGCGGTTTACGGGGCGCTCCTGCACGCGCTGTCGTGGATTTTCAACGCCCTGGTGCAGGCCCGACTCTGGCTTTACGGCCACCGCATCCTGCACGACCAGCCCCTCGGCTGCCTGGTGGTGGTGGTGGGCAATCTGACGGTCGGCGGCACCGGCAAGACGCCGGTGGTGGAAAAGTTCGCGCGGGCCCTCCAGGATCGAGGGCGTAAGGTCGCAATCCTGAGCCGCGGCTACAAAAGCAAGTCGGCGCCGTTCTGGAAGAAATGGTGGTTTGCGCTGACGCACACCGAGGAACCGCCGCCGCGCATCGTGAGTGACGGCGAGCGCGTCCTGTTGGACAGCGAGGAGGCGGGCGACGAGCCCTTCATGCTGGCGCGCAATTTGCCGGGCGTGATCGTGCTCGTGGACAAGAACCGCGTGAAAGCGGGCGCGTATGCGATCAAGCGCTTCGGCTGTGACACCCTCGTGCTCGACGATGGGTTTCAGTATCTGCCGCTCAAGGGCCGGCTCAACCTGCTGCTCGTGGACAAGACCAATCCTTTCGGCAACGGCCACCTGCTGCCGCGCGGCATTTTGCGCGAGCCGGTCAAGCACCTGAAGCGGGCGAGCTACGTTTTCCTGACGAAATCCAATGGCCAACGGGACTTGGAGCTCGAGGCGCTGATCACGAAGCACAACCCGGGCGCGGACATCATCGAGTGCGCGCACCGGCCGCAATATCTGCAGCGCTTCGGCATGCCGACGGGCGCGCCCGGCGCGCGGGAGCCGCTGGCGTATCTCAAGGGCAGGCGCGTGGCCGCCTTCAGCGGCATCGCGACCCCCGAGAGCTTTGAGAAATTTCTCCGCGATCTCGGGGCCAAGCTGGTGGCGCGCGAGCGATATCTCGATCATTACCGCTACACGGACGAGGACTTTGACATGCTGTTCGACCTCGCTAAAAAAGAGGGCGCGGACTGCCTGGTGACGACGGAGAAGGATGCGGTGCGCATCCCGGAGAACCGCGCGTGGCCGCTGCCGCTGTTCTACCTGCGGCTGGAGATCGACATCATCCATGGCGCGGCGGACTTTGACGAAGCGGTGGGCCGCATCTGCTTTGCGCAAAGCGGCGCGCGGGTTGAAGGATGAGGCCGCGAGCCCGGCGGTGGCAGGCGGGTTGGCGTAGGCGGGCTTTACGCCCGGCATGCCGGGAACGCCCGTCGGCGATGCACCCCGATCTACAAATGCATGGCCAGTCGCCCCTCCTACCTTTCGCTTGCGCGACTGTGGGCGGGTGGGGTTAGCTGGAGCATGATTATCGATCCCCGCATCACCCAATTGGCCGAAGGGCTCATTGGTTTTTCGACCGACCTGAAGAAAGGCGAACGTGTCCTGATCGACGCGTTTGATGTCCCCGACAGCATCATCATCTCGCTGATCCGTTCCGCCCGGAAGCGCGGCGCGCATCCCTACGTGCAGAACCACCGGGCCCGAATCACCCGCGAACTTTCGCTGGGCGCGCACGAGGACCAGTTTGCGCCGCATGCCGAGGTGGAGCTGGCCCGGATGCAGAAAATGGATGCGTACATCG
>Ga0335397_10002198_pt1 | contig 26556 bp, 26 predicted proteins | sample MAT04_FD_205740 | JGI IMG/M metagenome (GOLD analysis project Ga0335397, IMG submission 205740) | Freshwater microbial communities from Lake Fryxell liftoff mats and glacier meltwater in Antarctica - MAT-04 (spades assembly) (version 2) ... | reverse complement strand
CCGGTCTGATCGGTGCGTTATCACTGAAGAAGCGCAGCGCATCCGTGATTTTAATCGGCATGCTGAGTGCCATCGCGGCCGGCATGTTGGGATTCGTTCTCTTGACCAGCGAGTCTTTCCAATTCGCGGGAAACTCGATGGCGTGCGTCGGTGCGGCGGGAGTTGTCATTATGGTGCTCGCGGTGCAACGCACGTTGGCGGAATGAATGGACTTTTGACGAACAGCCTTAACCAGCGAGGTCAATGATGACAGATTTACCGATTGAGAGTCCGCAACGGGATGAACCCAAGCCGCAAGGGCATGTCATGGGGTTCGTGGATACAAAGGTCGACTTGCAATCGATGATGACCGCGCTGCGGCAGAATGGATTTCCGGATCAGCGGTTTACGATCTTGCAGGGAACCAAAGGCCTGGAAGAGTTCGAGACCATGATGGAAGGCTCGCAGTGGGGCGAGAGCGCGGAGCGTTTCACCGCGCAAGGCCGCGAAGAACTCGCCACCGAGGGCATTTTACTGCGGGTGGAGGTTCGGGATGATGCTGAAGCGGCTCGTGTCACCGAGCTCTTGCGACCACTGGGAATTCGCAGCGTGTTTCATTTCGGGGCATTGATTGATACGCAACTCACGCCCTGAGTTTCCGCAATGCTCAGCGTCACGGCGTTTGATCAATGTCCCATAGATACATATCGTGACGACCTTTTCGTTCGCTGACGGTGACGATGTGTTCGCCGTCGGGATGCCAGGTTGCGAAATCATCCCGTTCCACATGGTCGGTGACACGCTGCAATTGTGTGGCGTCGGAATTGACGATGTATATCTCCGCATTCCCGTCGCGGTGACTTGTGAACACAATGCGTTGCCCATCCGGCGAAAAACGGGGCCGAAGATCTTGCAGGGGATGATCGGTCACCCGATGCTGGTTCGCTCCATCGGCCTGCATCACATAAATCTCGAAGTTGCCATCTCGGCTGGAACCAAACGCGATCTGGTGGCCATCGTGGGAATACGAGGGCCAATGGTTCAGCCCTGGCGAACTGGTCAGTGCTTTCCGATCACCGCCGTCCAATCGACTGGCATAAATCTGCTGGGTACCGCCATCACCATACGAAAATGCCAAGCGTGATTTTTCCGGCGCAAGTGACGGATGGCGGTATCCGAAGAAGCCCCCTTCGGGCAGGATTTCACCGATTGACACCCTCTTCGCATCGTGCACAGCAATGCTGACGCTCAACGTGCCGCGGGCTTTCAAAAACGCATAGGCTTGGCCGTCCGCGGCCCATGCCGGTTCGAATTCGGCCGTGTTCGCCTCCGTATGCAGCGGTTCGATCATGCCATCAGACAGGTTGAGCCGTTGCAACCGATACATCGTCGGGTCGGTCAGTTCCGCGTAAACGAGACCCCGCCCTTCGTCGCAAAACGTCGGGCTGAATTTCAATCGTCCGCTGTCGGTGAGCCGCTGTGGCTCTGCGGCGGAGGCCACGTTGGTCAGGACGAACAAGCTGAAAATCAAGCTGTGCCAGCCGGGAATTTGCGAGATTGTTTTCAGGTCGGCAATCATCCGGCAATCCTGATCCATTGGATCGGTGATCTCTGCGAATTGGTGGGCCTCGCAGCTCGACCCACCCTACAAAGCAGGTCAACTTTTCACCTACAACAGGGCATCGATCACGTGACCGTTGCCCAGGACATTCATTTCCGCCCGAGCTTGCGTATCGATTCCGGCGAGATGGGCGATAGTGGTGCCGACGGACAACGGCGAATAACTTTCCGTGGCGGGATACTCCCCCAACTTGTCACTGGAGCCGATGACCCGCCCCGGTTCGACGCCCCCGCCGGCCCAGATCGAATAGTAACAGGGTGGCCAGTGATCGCGGGCGGCGCGGGCACTGATTTTTGGAGTGCGGCCGAACTCACCCATCATGACAACCAGCGTATCCTCGATCAGACCATGATCGTAGAGGTCATCCATCAAAGCCGAAAACGCGCGGTCGAGAATCGGGCAATGCTGATCCTGCAACAACTCAAAATTGTAGATATGCGTATCCCAGCCGAATTCAAAACCGGGAGTAATCGCTTCCACATGCCGGCTGTAATTCAACTGCACATAGGGAACTCCCGCCCCCACCAGCCGCCGGGCGAGCAGGCTGCTTTGCCCGAAGGTGGAATATCCATAGCGAGCGCGGGTGTCTTCGGTTTCCTGCGTGAGGTCGAACGCCTTCCGGGCCGCCGGGTCGAGTAGCAAATCGTAGGCGGAATTCATCGTGCCGGCCCAGGTCTTCTGCCGCAACTGCTCGACCCGTTCCTCAGCACGATCCAACTGCCCGGACAGCCGGCGACGATCTTGAATGCGGAGCGGGTTGAGATCGTCAAGCAGTTGCAGGGCCGGGAAATTGACTTGTCCCTCGGCGGAACAGCCGATAAGGAACGGGTCGTACGCCGACGACAATGTTCCGCCACCGTAACCCTCGATCCGCCGCCCGCCATCCATCACCACGCCATTCGCGATGGAGAAGAAAGATGGGAGTGAGTGTTGCTGTTGGCCGCGATGCTTAGCCACGATGGAACCGAAATTCGGCTGCGGCGGCGACGGCGTTTCCGCGAACCCAGTGAGGGCTACCGTGCCTGCGTCCGGATGGCCGGGTGCCGAGGTGGTATGGGTGCGGATCAGGGAGTAGCGGTCGCTGCGGCTGGCCATGCCGGGCAGCAATTCGCTGAACTGGACGCCGGGGGTGCGGGTGGGAATCACGCCAAACGGGCCGCGATATTCGAGCGGCGCAGCGGGCTTGGGATCGCAGGTATCCAAATGGCTAGGAGCGCCCCATAAGAAGACGAACAGGACCGATTTCGCCCGAATCTTCTCAGCACTCAGAACTGGGCCTGTTGCTCCGCCCAGCAGCAGGGGGAGAGAGCCAGCCAGTTGCAGGAACGAACGTCGTCCACTGCCATGGCAGTTCCGGGCACGAAATGATCCGATATTGAGCACGTTGATCTATCCGGTTGGACCGGCTGACGACAACCCATTGAACTTATGTTATTTGATCCCGCGTGCGGATGCAATGAATTGTTGGAACGGTCGTGTCGCTCACGTTTTTTTGTCGTGTAGGGTTTGCCGAGTGCTTTGACAAGGCGAACCAGATTCTCATTGCCTCAGAATCTTGTCCACCTTGCTGTTGCGGCAAACTGCACGCTGACAGACACGTTCGCCCTGCCCCCGTCCAAACCAACGGTCAACATTCGGGCAAATCCATCCCCTTTTGGCTGTCGGGAATGCCCGAACGTTGATATGATGCAGGCCATAAGGAAGAGAATTTCCGTCTTGAAATTCCGCTTCGATCGCTTCGAGAGTTGATGGTGAACACCGAAATTTCGGTTTCGCCCGTCCGCCCCCGGATTCCGACCCCAGCATTTCCTTCTTGGGAGTCGTTGATGATGTGTGGCTTGTTCGTGCAACTGACAGCACGTTATTTCCTTTCACTGACCTAGCAATCGCCGACCTGTGCCATTCTCTAACGACCGAGAATACCAGGCGAACTGATTGCGAAACCGGCAGTCTTGGTGCGGATCAGGAATTCGGTCATCGAACGGTGGGCGGCCCGCGCGGCTGTAGCGGCGGCGTCGGTGTTGTTTTTCACCGTGCGAAAAGAGTTGCACCTCGCTGAACCGGAAGCCAACCCGTACCAGCTGCCGGTGGCCGGTACTTACATCTTCAGCGTCTGGCACGATTCGTTACTAATGCCCTTATTTTTTGGCAAGCAACCGCGCACGATGGCCCTGGTCGGCCTGCATCAAGATGGTTCGTTTCTGGCCAATACGATGGCAGCGCTCAACATTTCGGCAGTACGCGGTTCGAGCTCACGCGGCGGTGCCGTGGCGGTGCGGCGCATCCTGGCGGAGAAATCGGATCATCACCTGGTGGTCACGCCCGATGGCCCACGCGGCCCACGCCGCGAGATGAAACAAGGGGTCGCCTATCTCGCCTCGCGCACCGGACGGCCGGTCGTTCCGACGGCGTTTGCCTGTCGACGTTTCTGGTCGGTAGGGACGGGTTGGACCGATCTGGTCATCCCCAAGCCCTGGACGCGGGTGGTCGCGTTGTCCGCTCAGGCGATCCACGTTCCGGCCGATGCCGATCGTGATGTGCTGGACGACTACACGGCCCGCATTCAACAGGCGATGGACCGGCTCAATACACAAGCGACGGACATGGTGGCTCAACCGCCCCGCAGTGTCCAACAGACACCGGCATCCAACGTGCCGCAGGAAACTCGATCTGGCGGTGTTGGATGATGGTGAATTGGTCAAAGAATTTTCGCAGGAATGCAATCACCGGGGATGACCGCATCGCCGGTGGCAGAGTGAGTGCCGACGCAGTGTTGCGTGCGGCCGGGAGAATGGTCTCGTCTCGCAGGCCGGTTCGTGAGGATGTCGGGCACCGCAGGACGGCTAACGAAGGAAGATGTTGATGACGATGAAGCTGTATGTGGGGAACCTGGCATACTCGACAACGAATGCCTCGCTGGAAGCTCTGTTCGCTCCGTTTGGAGATGTTCAGTCCGCGCAAGTGATCATGGATCGCGACACGGGCCGGTCGAAGGGCTTCGGATTCGTGGAAATGGGCAACGATCAATCGGCCCAGGCCGCGATCGCCGCCTTGAACGGTAAAGACGCCGACGGTCGCCAATTGACCGTCAATGAAGCCCGTCCGCGCGAAGAAAAAAGCCGGGGCGGCGGCGGTGGATACGGCGGCGGCGGTGGCGGCGGACGTTCCCGCTACTAAGCCAACCGGTGGAACACCTTCGAGGCCGCTGTCCGGAGCAACGTTTTCCGGACAGTGGTTTCGCCTGGTCTTTCACAGGCCGCGGTCCAGCAAGGTTCGCCTCGCTCCTGTCAGGTCGATCTCGAAACAGCGGAGGATATCGCCATGCATCAAGAGCACAAAAAGCCTGAGCCGTTGTATGCGTCCGCACTCCGCGCCCCGTGCCCCGTCTGTGGGCATGTGAGTTATTCCCCCGCCGGCATTCATCCGCAATGCGCGATGCGGGCGTCTGACCAGATTCAAATCGATCGACTTAAAGCTCGGAAGATCGAGGAAGCGAAGACTTCGCCGACGCTGCCGCGACGTTACGAGAAGCAATGCCCGAAGTGCCATCGCATTCAGCATGTCCGCCAGAAGAGCTGTAGTTGCGGTCATTCCTTTCAGTTCAAGAACGGCGACATCGGCGTGCTGTGAGTTGCAGCGCGACGGGGATTGTTCGCTGTCGGATCGTATTGGGACGCCGGTGAGCGCCAACGCGACTTCACGGCGGGGCGACGAGGTGGTGTCGACATGACCGATTCGTCTGCGGAAAAGCCGGCACGTCGGCCGCGCTACAGCGGGACACATCCACGCCGGTTTCACGAGAAATACAAAGAACGGCAACCGGATCAGTATCCCGCGGATGTGGCGAAAGTTTTGGACGCCGGCAAAACACCCGCCGGGACCCATCGCCCGATCATGGTGGCCGAAGTTCTGGAAGCACTGGCGTTAAAACCGGGCGATGTTGCGGTGGATGGCACGCTCGGTTATGGCGGACATGCGCGCGAGATGCTGCGAGTCATTCAGCCCGGCGGCAGGCTCCTCGGCTTTGATCTCGATTCCGTGGAACTTCCCAAGACGGAAGCGCGCCTGCATGAAGCGGGGCTGGACGCCAGTTCGCTCAAGGTCTGGCGGCACAATTTCGCGGGGGTCGCCACGATTCTCGCCGAAGAAGCGCCGGGAGGAGTCGACGCGATCTTCGCCGATTTGGGCGTGTCGTCGATGCAGTTGGATGATCCGGCCCGCGGGTTTTCCTTCAAAGTCGACGGACCACTCGATATGCGGATGAACCCTCTCCACGGTCCCACCGCGGCGGAACTTCTGTCGCGACTGACGCCGAAAAAGCTGGCCAAGTTACTGACGGAAAACTCAGATGAGCCGTTATCGCGCGTGCTGGCGGAGGCCATTCTGCGAAAGCATGCCGGCCAGCCGTTGAAGACGACACATGCCCTGGCTGATCTTATTCGCCAGACCGCTGCGCAGGTCTCGCGGCACGCTGATGCGGAGGGTGCGGTGCGGCGTGTCTTTCAAGCGCTGCGTATCGCTGTGAATGATGAATTCCGCGCGCTGGAGGCATTTCTGCGTCAACTTCCGATGTGTTTGAAGCCCGGCGGCCGTGCGGCGTTCCTCACGTTCCATTCCGGGGAAGACCGCCGCGTGAAAGCCGCCCTAAAACAGGGATTTCAGGACGGGGTGTATGCCTTCATCACGAAAGATGTGATGCAGGCCACGATGGAAGAACAGCGGTCCAATCCCCGCTCGTCGTCCGCGAAACTGCGCTACGCCATCCGCGGTGCGTTGTGACCTGATTACTGGTCGCCCACTTTCGACGCCTCCAATTTCAAGAATGCTTTGCCAAAACGCTGGCCGATCACGAGTTGGCTGTCAGCGCTGAAGTGATGCGTGTTGACGTTCGGCAAATCGTCGACATCTATCCAGGCCGACAGTGGCTGCGTATCGCCGACTCTCTCTTGGGCTTTGCGTACTAATGCCATAGGGGAAGAATTGTCGGGGTCGGAAGCCTGCTGCGCAATTCGCGACATGACACTGCGTGCCAGTACGAAGGGTGCCTCCTCGGCGGCGTACCGCTTGCGGAGCACGCCGATCAGATCGCTGAGATTTTGCTCATATTGCTCGGCGAGTTTTCCGTGGATGGCATCGTCAATTCCCTGATGCCACACGAAGCCGCGCACCCGCGGCACATGTCCATCAGCGATCAATTCCGCGAGCCTGGCATCGACGAATGTCGTCCAGGCTTTGAAAAGCGGCTCCCCATCTCCCCACGGCCATTGTGAGACATCACGTCGGAAGTTCGCATGCACTTTGATAATCGCGACATTCTTCCAGCCCGCCGCATGCAAGGCCCGGGCGAAGCCGACTTCCGGGCCATGTGAGAGTCTGTCCTTCACAAGATGGCCCTTGATCTCTCCCCAAGGGACGAAGACGGGCGACTTCTCTCCCTCGGGGAGTGGTGCCGTCGTGAAGCGCGTGGCACGGTCCGCCGCCGTCTGCTGAAATCCCGGCGGCACGGCGACTTCCGAATCGGCCCCCGCCATGTTCGATTGTCCGGCGAGGAGAAAGACATTCACAACAGGCTGATCCTCGGCAACCGCCAACGAGATTGTGCCGCTGTAGATTAATAGCGTGGCGAGTCCCATCAGCCGGCGCAGTAGGAGAAAATCAACTCGCTGTATTCGTGTTATCTCAGCATCAATGGACATTCGCGTGACTCCGCAATTCTCAATGGCACGACGTGACTTCGACTACCGCCGTAAGTTTTGTGTTCGCATCAACTGATCGGTCGCCGCATACGCCTCCGCCACCCACGCCTCGATCTGGTCCGGGTGGGGAGAATACTCCAGTTCAATGGAAATCGATCCTTCGATTCCCAGCTCAGCGATTTCTTTGAGATAAGGCTCGAAGTTCACGACGCCACGGCCGGGGGGCAAATCGCCGTGAGCTTTCCCGTCGCAATCGGAAATATGGACATGGATCGCCTTCCCCTTCAGTCGGCGCAGTTCTTCCGGCGGGACCTTCGCCAGGCACAAGTGTGAAATATCGATGTTCGCCTGCACGGCCGGACAATTCACATCGTCAATAAATCGGACTATTGTGTCGAGGTTATTCAGCAGCGACAGCGGAAACGGTTCGAGTTCCAACGCGATCTGCAACCCAAGTTCACCGGCGTACTCACCCAGCCGTCGGCAATGCGAGACGGCCCAGTTCCACTGTTGCTTCGGCGGAATCACTTCGCGATTCCAGATGTATTCCCCCAGCACCAGCAACACATTCTTTGCCGAATATTCGTAGGCCAGTTCCAGATACCGGGCGACGCGCTCGACATGAAACCGCTGCACGCTGGGGTTCAAGTCGATGAGGCCGGTCGCAACGCAGCAGAGCGAGACAATCGGAAGTTCCAGTCGCTCACATTCCCGGCTGATCAACATCCGTTCTTGCACCGATAAATCGAGCGGGTCGGCGAAAAGGTCGACCGTGTCGAATCCCAGTTCTTTCGTCTTCCGCAGTCCCCACGCCGTATCGCGTCCGGCTTGCGCCCACGCCGAATTGATCAAGCCGAGTTTCATCGCATCATCCTTGGTTGGCAATCCGAGAATCCGATTTCGCGACAAATCATAGCCGCTCAGGTCAGAAAACGCGTACGAGTGGTTGTCGCATGTCCCGCCAGATGGTTCAAACGACGTTGCAGATAACGCAGCCGTTCGAGCACCGCCGCGCGGTCCGGAAAATTCCGCTCTTCCACGAACAACCAGCGGAGCCAGGTGAGTGTGCTGAGGACCACCGCCGAGCGATCCAGCAGCACGGCCAGAGATTCTTCTGCGAGACTTAAAGGACGAATTCCGCGATACGTCGCCAAGGCCGCATCCCACGCGCCGGCGTCATCTTCCACCAGACTGCCCAACAGCCGCGCGAGATCGGTCGCCACATTCTCCGACCGACAGGCCGAGGGATCGATCAATCCCGTCACGGCGTCGTCCACAAATAAGACATGGTCGTGCCAGATGTCGCGGAGGCAGGGTTGCAGAGGCAGGAGAACGTGTTGGATCGGTACGAGTTCGTCCATGATACGCGGTCCCAGCTGCACGACACGGTCCGCCAGTTCGCTGCCGATTTCACGCAGTTCGCCCACAGGCAACTTCGGAATGCCAATTTTTGATGTAGACACGACCGACGACGCCTCGCGCTGCCAAGTGCGGAGCCGCTCGCTTGCAGCCGGAGACGGCGCGGCGGGATGACTCGCGAACCAGGTGCGACACTCGGCTGTGGGGATAAACTTCGTGACGGCCCGATGCCATTCCGCGAGTGTGATCATCGTGGCTGAAAGCCGTGCCGGATTGGGATCGCGCTGAAAATCCGCGCGGCCGGGCAACCAGGGTTCGAGTTGCCACTCGTGCGTCCCGTCGAAACTCAGCGATTCGCCCATGTCGTCGGCCACTGGTACGGCCACACATGCAAGGCCGGCTTGCCGCAAATGGGCAAGCAGCGCATGCAGACCGCGGAGGCGAGCCGCGGGCAGCGCACCCACCGGCCAGCGTCGCAACGCCCAGGCATTGTCCGCTGCACCGATTTTCCAGACTTGGGCACCACTGAACCCCGCATGAAGTGTGACTGCGGATATCTGGGCCAGCGTGATCTGCCGCGAATAGCGCGACAGGATCGCCGGAATTTCGTGCGGCCAGTGTTTCCCTGTCATGCCGTGAGTCATGTCCCCAGTCCCGATGCGTGCCGCGATGGAGGCACATCACATCGACCAGGGAGCATGCTACCGAAAATTCGCGTCATCCGCCTCGTTGACTTTGCCACCTGCGCAGGGTTACAAGGAATGAGCTGGTTTGGACAGATGGAATCGGGAATGATTCCATGACAACGAATGTGGTCAGGGAAGTGGGTGGACTGGATTTCGTTGTTCTGAATGTCATGTCTGGCATGAAGGAGCATCACTTGGCCATCGTTTCCTGGCGAAATTTCGTTCTGGTCGCCGTTGCGGCCATGTCCGCAGCCTCTGGCACTTCCACAAGCCTGGCAGGCTGCTGTCTGGGTTGGTTCGGCGGAGGTTGGGGCGCGAACTACGCCGAACCCTATTCCGCCGGTTACTTCCCCGGCGGCGGTTATGGGCATGTCGGCTACGCACCTGCGTACGGCCCATCTTATGGCGGCGGCGGTTGCAGTAACTGCGGCTCGTCATACGCCTCCGGTTACGGCTCTGGCGGATACTCTCAATCCGCACCTGGATGTTCCTCCTGCGTGGGCAGCGGCTGCGGGGTGACAACGCCCACACCTGCTCCCGGCGAACCGGTGCGCCCGACTCCCGAAGATGGTTTCCGAGCTGTCCCGCCCAATAGCCCCTTGAATAATCCCGCACCGGCTGATCCTTATCCTCCCACGGATCGCCCGAGCCGTCCCCCGCGACGGACTTATGATCCGGCGGATGAACCGGGTGCCGCCCCCGCCGGCCCAGGTCGCACTGTCCCGCCGCGACGCAACGAAGGCATTGATCGACGCAATGACGGCATCGACAACAGCCGGGGAAATCGCGGCACGGAGCCGGAATCGACTCCCTCGACGGGCGATGATACGTTTGATCGCCCGCTACGCCCCCGCGGCAATCCCGGCCCGGATGACGGTGCCGATCCGTTCAATGCGAAACGCGTCCCGATGCCGGAAGCGGGTGAGACAACTCCTGCTCCGAGAACGCCGCCCGCCAAGCCTGCGGAAGTCCCCGCCGTGCCGGATGATTCTTTTGGCGGAGACAATGCCGGCGAAACCAAGACGAATCGTCCTGTCCTGGGCGAGCCGGTCCCTGCCGATGCCGAATTGGTGACGCCGAAAACGGACGACAAATCGATCATTCCCAGCCGCAAGCCGGCTCCGGTCGAGTCGACTCCGGAAGAAGAAGCCTTGCCGGAACCGGAATTGCCGCAAGATTTGAATCTGGACAACGCAGCGACCACCAGCGGCGTGGCTCCGAAAAGCCGGCTGGCGCTGGCGGGCCGTTTCAGCACGCCGACGATTGTGCGTCTGAAACTACGACCGACGACTCGCTGGTACGCCGAACCGCTGCCACCCGTCATCGCGCGGAATTAGATTTCAACATGGAACCAAAGCCCGGCGTTGGCAACGCCGGGACTTTTTTTTGCGCGATACTCCCGGCGTCGCCGACGCCGGGCTTTGAGCGAAGTGCATTCCAATATCACGCCTCGACCCAACCGCGCGAGCGTTCCACGGCACGGTCCCAATCTGAGAGCAACCGGTTCCGCTCGTCCGTGTTTATTGTCGGCTGAAATTCGCGGTCGAGCTGCCAGATGGCCCGAATTTCATCCAAGCTCGACCAGAACCCTACTGCCAATCCCGCCAGATACGCCGCGCCGAGTGCGGTCGTCTCCTGAATCACCGGACGTCTGACGGGGATTTGCAGCATGTCAGCCTGAAATTGCATTAACCAGTTGTTGGCCGCCGCTCCGCCATCGACTTTGAGAGTCGTCGGCGATTCCCCGCCGTCAGCTTGCATCGCTCCGAGCACATCTCGTGTCTGATAGGCCATCGCTTCCAGCGCGGCGCGGGCCAGATGGGCCTTCGTGGTGCCGCGAGTCAGACCGATCAACAACCCGCGAGCCTGCGGGTCCCAGTAGGGCGTGCCCAGACCGACGAACGCAGGCACGAAATATACGCCGTCGTTGGATGACAGCGAACTCGCCAGCGCGTCCGTCTCGGCAGCGGTCTCGACCAGTCCTAACCCGTCGCGTAACCACTGCACCGCCGCCCCGGCGATGAAAATCGAACCTTCCAGGGCATAAGTTAATTCGTTGCCCAACTGCCACGCCACCGTGGTCAGCAATCCCCGTTGTGACACAACAGGTTTCACGCCGGTGTTCATCATCAAAAAGCCGCCGGTTCCATACGTCATTTTCGCAGCGCCGACATCGAAGCACGCCTGACCGAACGTCGCGGCCTGTTGATCGCCGGCAATGCCCGCAATCGGAATCTCCGCCCCGAAGACATTCGCGTCAGTCAGCCCATAGACTTCACTGGACGATCTGATGTCCGGCAAGACCGATCGCGGCACGTTGAGCAGAGTCAGCAACTCGTCATCCCAATCGCACGAATGCAGATTGAACAGCAGCGTCCGGCTCGCGTTGCTGGCGTCCGTCACATGCAGTTTACCGCCGGAAAGTCGCCAGATGAGAAAGGTATCGACCGTCCCGAACGCCACTTCACCCCGTTCGGCCGCCACTCGCGCGCCGGGAATGGTATCCAGCAGATAGGCGATTTTGGTGCCGGAGAAATAGGGATCAAGAACCAGTCCGGTCTTCTGTCGAATCGTGGGTTCCGCCCCGTCGGCTTTGAGCTTTGCACAGCGGTCCGCCGTGATTCGGCTTTGCCAGACCATAGCATTCGCCAGCGGTTTCCCGGTTTGCCGGTTCCACAGAATGGTCGTTTCCCGCTGATTGGTCACGCCGATGGCAGCGATATCCGCGGCTGAAACACCGGCCTGCTGCCAGGCGGCTTTCGCGGTCGCAAGCTGCGTGGTCCAGATCGCCTCGGGGTCATGCTCGACATGGCCGGGTTGCGGATAGATCTGTGGAAATTCCTGCTGGGCGACGGCCAGCGCGCGAGCCGAGCGGTCGAACAGAATCGCTCGGCTCGAAGTCGTCCCCTGATCGAGTGCGAGAACGGTGTGCGGCATGGTGGCGAACCTCCAGCTTGGCGGGATGTGAGATTCCTATCATACTGCGTGATCACGCTAAAGTTGTCACTGCGAGCAGGCGGGCGCCGAAATATGATCTGGAAATGGTGGCGGTGGCGGAAGCGTCGTCGGTTGTTGTCGACGCCGTTTCCCGCCGAATGGGAGGCGTGGCTACCGACACATTGCCGGCACTATGGGCAGCTCTCCGTGACCGATCAGCAGCGTCTGCGGAACGATGTGCGGATTTTGATCGCGGAGAAGCATTGGGAAGGCTGCAACGGGTTGGTGATCACGCCGGAAATTCAGGTGACGATCGCCGCCCATGCCGCGCTGATGAGCCTGGGGTTCCCGGAATTGCCGTTCGAGCGACTGATGTCGATCCTCGTGTATCCCGATACGTTCGTGGCGAAACGCATGACGCGGATGACGGACGGGGCTTATCTGGAATCGAACGAGCCGCGGTTGGGTGAAGCCTGGTATCAAGGCCCGGTGATTCTCGTCTGGCGGGAAATTCGTGAACAGTGCATTGAGGCCCCAAACGGCAGAAACGTCGTCATCCATGAATTCGCGCATCTGCTGGATATGGAGGACCACGACGTGAATGGCGTGCCTGCCATCGCCGACAGCGAAGAATACAACACCTGGCTGGAAGTCACCGCGGCCGAATTTGAGCGGTTGCAACGGCAGACACGCATCGGCCGCCGCACGGTAATCGACAGCTATGGCGCCACGAGCCGGGCGGAGTTTTTCGCCGTGGCGAGCGAGACCTTCTTCGAAGACCCGGCCCGCCTGCAAGCGGAGCTGCCCCGCTTATATGAAGTCCTACAAGCCTACTACCGCCAAAACCCGGCGGCACGCTGAGTCAGCTAGAAAAACAAAACTCTTGGCCACAAAAAGCACATAAGTCACAAATTGAAGACGCCAGATTTCGCGAGAGGGCCCCAGCGATTTGCCTTCAATTATTTTGTGATTTTTGTGCTTCTTGTGGCGAAATCGTGATTTATTATCCGAGTTTCTCAAATCACGCTTCCCCGTTCCCCGAAAGTTGCAGGCGGCCGACGGAAGTCTGAAAAATTTTCTGTCGACGAACTTGGGCCGTGGCGTCTTCCGAAGTTTTCAAATCAGCGAGATTCGCCGCGCAAAACCGGCAGCCGACCGTTTCGAGGTGAAACGTGAGATATTGCCGCAAGCCTTCGCCGATGCCCCCTTCCATGTATCCGGCCCAGGTGGCACGGCTCGGGCAGGAGAGCCGGGTCCGTCGCCAGATTTCCCCCAGAGATTTCCCCCCTTGGTCGGCGGCCGCCAGCAACCCGGCCAAACGCTGCCGCAACGCTTCCGAGCCGCGCAAATCGGTTTCGATCTGGGCCGAGCGGGCACCGGGCAGGCATTCGTCAGCGTACGCCAGTAATTCCTCATCGGTGAAATCGGACATTTCACGTCCCTTGGAAAGTCATGTTGCTTCGGATCGCAGCAGGCCAATTAAATCGAACATGTCCTGGATCAAACGCCGAGTTCAGATTGACGGCTTGTCACTCACTCGGCGGCCCGTTAGCATACCACGCAGCCTTGCCTGCACGACAGTGGACAATGTCCCCAGACGTGCGGGGGGAGCGACCCGCTGCGGGAACTAGGAAAACTTCGCGTCCTGACCTATGCTCAGGGCGTTCTACCGTCGATGATCAGGAGCATGCTGTGGCTGTTTCTTTAGACGAATTGAAGTCGCGGGCGAAGTCGATTCGCCGAAAAATCATCCAGATCACCACGGAAGCTGGCAGCGGTCACCCGTCCAGCAGCCTGTCCGCTGTGGAAGTGGTGACGGCGCTCTACTTTGGCGGATTCTTGCGGCACAACAAGCAACAGCCGCGCGATCCGAAGCGTGATCGGTTTATTCTCAGTAAAGGACACGCCGTCCCCGTGTTGTACGCCGCCTTGTGCGAGGCCGGTTACTACACGCAAGACGAGATCATGACGCTGCGAAAGCTCGGCAGTCCGTTTGAAGGGCATCCGAACATGAAGCGGCTCGACACGATGGAAGCCTCGACCGGTTCACTGGGTCAAGGCTTATCACTGGGTGTCGGTCACGCCTTGGCCTGCCGGTTGGACGGTCTGGATGCCCACACCTATGTGATGATGGGCGATGGTGAGATGGGTGAAGGCCAACTGTGGGAAGCCATTGCCTCGGCCGCGAAGTATAAACTCTCCAATCTGACGGCAATCGTCGATCAGAACGGTTATCAGCAGACTGGCACGACGCAGTCCGTACTCGATCTCAAGCCATTCGCGGCGAAATTCGAGGCGTTTGGCTGGCACACGCAGGTGATCGAAGGCAATTCGATGGAAGCCGTCGTGGAAGCCCTGACACAGGTGAAGAAGATTACCGACAAGCCAACGGCCATCATCTCGCAAACGAAAAAAGGCTTCGGCATTCTGCCAGTACTGGAAACAACCGGCGATCTGAATTACCACGGCAAGCCGCTGTCCAAGGAATTGGCCGAGAAAGCCCTGGCGCTTTTGGCCTAGAATCAAAATCCGAAATACGAAACTCGAAATCCGAAAGAATTCTGAACGAAGAAAATCCAAACTATTCGGTTCGCTTTGAATTTGAGATTTGGTGCTTCTTTCGGATTTCGTCATTGCGATTTCGGATTTCAAGACATTTCAATAATCAACTTAATTTTGAGAAGTACTTATGGCAGGCGCCACACCGACATCGAATGCTCAGATCGGCCAACTTGCGGGATTGAAACTCGGCAAGGCTACCCGAGACGCCTTCGGAGCCGCGTTGAAAGATCTTGGGAAAGATTTTCCGAATGTCGTCGTCGTCGATGGTGATGTCGGCAATTCGACCCGGACTGAAATGTTCGCCAAAGCCTTCCCGGAACGAGCCTTCAACGTTGGCATCGCGGAAAGCAATATGGTCGGAGTCGCCGGCGGTCTGGCCGCGGCGGGGAAGACACCCGTGGTCTCCAGCTTCGCCGTATTTCTGATGGCGAACGCCTACGACCAGATCCGCATGAGCGTGGCCTATCCCGGCATGAACGTGAAGCTGGTCGGTTCGCATGCCGGGATTTCGATTGGCGAAGACGGTGCCTCGCAGATGGGCATCGAAGATGTCGCCTTGGCCTGCTCGCTGCCCGGGATGACGGTCGTTGTCCCGGCGGATGCGACCTCGGCTCGGTTGGCGACGAAGGCCATGCTGGAACACAACGGCCCCGTCTATCTCCGCTGCGGCCGCATCGAAGTCCCGGAAATTTACGCGGACGACGCCAAGTTCCAGATCGGTAAAGCGAACCAATTGCGAGACGGTAAAGATGTGACGATCATCGCCAATGGCTTGATGGTCGGCATCGCGCTCGATGCCGCCGCGGTGCTGGCGAAAGCCGGCGTCAAAGCCCGCGTCGTCGATATGCACACAGTCAAACCGCTGGATGAAGCCGCGATTATTGCCGCTGCGAAAGAGACGGGCCGCATCGTGGTCGCGGAAGAACATTTGATGGCCGGCGGGTTGGGATCGGCCGTGGCGACCGTGGTCTGCCGCGAGCGTCCTGTGCCGATCGAGTTCGTGAACATCGGCGATACCTTCGGCGAAAGCGGCGATCCGGCGGGGCTTTTGAAAAAATATGGCCTGACGTCGGATGCGGTGGTGGCGGCGGTGAACAAAGTTCGCAGCCGATGATTTTTACCTTGTCGAGCATCAGGCCTTGATCGAGTATCGCCGATTTCGAAACACCGATCCGCCGCATGTGCTGCGCCTCTGGCAATCCGCCGGATTGGGCCGCGGCGCTACGTCCGGGATCACCAGCGATCAGTTCGATGATCTGACGTTCGCTCAGCCCTATTTCGATCGCCAGGGACTGATCATCGCCTGGGACGGTCCTCAGGCTGTGGGTTATGTTCACGCCGGGTTCAAGGCCGACGCCGCGCAGCAGTTGCTCTGCCACAGCGAAGGCGTGATCTGCGCGGTGATGGTCGCCCCGCAGTACCGGCGACAAGGCATCGGGCGACGTTTGATCGAACTGGCGGAGCAGTATCTGCTTGAAGCCGGTGTCGCGGCGATTCATGCCGGTTCCGCGCCACCGTGCGATCCGTTCTACTTTGGACTGTACGGCGGCAGTCAACCGGCGGGCTTTCTCGAATCGGACCCGTCCGCGGCGCAGTTCTTTCAGGCGTTGGGTTATCAGCCGTCCGCCAAACACGTCGTCCTGCAGCGCAGTATCGCAACCGGGTCGGATCCGATTGGCTTACGGATGATGTCCATCCGGCGTGCCACCCAGTTGGTGATTCTCGAACCAACGGTGCCGAAGCCGTGGTGGTGGCAGACGCGTGCCGGCCGGTTGGATACGCTGCAACTGGGCCTGATTCCCAAAGCCGGCGGTACTCCGTTCGCGGAGGTGACCGTCGTGGGTCTGGAGTTGTACAACTCTCGCTGGCAGACACGCTCGCTCGGTTTGCTCGATCTGCAAGTCGCGCCGGCTCATCGCCGCAAGGGTTACGGGCAGGCGTTGATCGTCGAAGTGGGTAAACGATTTCGCGAGGAAATGTATGGCCTGATGGAGGCCCACGCCCCCGTCGGCGATACGGCATCACTCGCGGTCCTGCGCTCCGCCGGATTTCAGCAAATTGACACGGGGATCGTCTATAAGCGGCCGTGAAGCCCGGCGATGGCATCGCCGGGACCGCCACCGAAAGAACGCTCCGCTCGGAAGCCTTCGCGTCGCGGCTAACCGAAGAATTTAGAACACACGGGTCACTTCACGCTGCCAGTCCTGCGACGTATGAAGAATGCGGTAAACATAGAAGATTTCGCCATCGACCCGAAAGACCACGACGTGCCCATAGCCTCGCCGTCCGCGCCGAATCAGTGAATATCGCAAATTCGCGTCTTCGTGTATCGGACGGCCTGGTATCCCGCTTCGAGCGAGTTTCCTGGTCTCGGCTCTCAAGTGTTCGAGGTAGGCGTTGGCATGGTCAGTGCCATACTGCTTGGCGTTCCAATCCCAGATTTCGTCCAAATCAGCAAGGGAGCTGGGCGAGTACTCAACCACTAATTCCCTTGAGCTGCCCGCCATGCTTGCGACCTTCGTCGAAAGTGTTCGTCAAGCTCCGCCTCTGTGTACGTCTTTCCCCCAGCTTTTATTTCAGCATCAATTTGTTTGAGTTCGGTCACGACTTCGGGCGTGAAAATATGTTCGTCACTGAGCAAGTCATCCGAAACGTCGCTGGCCACGACTTGCGCAACATATTCATCCACACTGCGAAAACCCGTTTCGGTGGCGCGCCGCCTGGCCTGCTGATAAAGTTGATCGGAAAGTTCGATATTCAGCATGGAAACCTCAAAGAATCGTGATCAGAACAGCGCGGTGATCGGGTTGCCTTCCACGACGCGGATCGGCCGGCCGAAGGGGTCGCGCATCATCGCTTCGGAATCAATCCCCAAGGCGTGATACACCGTCGCCAGCATGTCTTCCGGTGAGACAGGGTTTGAAGTCGGAAAGGCGGCGTCTTTATCGCTGGAGCCGAAGACCTGCCCGCCGCGAATACCGCCGCCAGCGAGGCATGCCGTCTGCACGGCTCCCCAATGATCGCGTCCCGTCGCAGGGTTCAACTTCGGCGTGCGGCCGAATTCACCCCACATCGCCACCAGTGTATCTTCCAGCAGTCCGCAACTGGCCAGGTCATCCATCAGCGCCCCGTACCCTTGATCGAGCGATGGCAAACAATACGTTTGCTTGAGCATGTCGGTGCCGTTGTGTCCTTCAAAGGGACCATGATTATCCCACACGTTGGCGACATTACCCCCCTTTTGGATGTACATCCACGAGATCGTCACCAATTTGACGCCAGCTTCCACCATTCGCCGGGCGAGCAAAATCGCCTCGCCCCATTCATTTCGTCCGTAACGATCCCGCGTTTTGGGATCTTCGAGTTCAATGCGGAAGGCCCGCTTGGCTTCCGGAGACGACAACATGCTGAAGGCCTGCTGACGATAGCTGTTCAGGTCGCCCAAGGAGCGCGATTTTTCGAGTTGCCGCTCGGCTTGCTCGATGGTCTTGAGCAGCCCTTGCCGGGCCAGAAGCCGCGTTTCGGCAATCTCCGGCGGCAAGATCACCGGGTGCGTGGGCTTTTCGGTTGTCTCCTCCGCCGCGGCGACTTCCATCGGATCGTGCTGACCACCGAGGAAGCCCGCATACGTCCCGGCATAGGTCGAACCGTCATGTCCGATTGGACGAGGAATTGTTACTGTGGCGGGCATTTCACCCGTGGGTGTGAAGTACGAGACCACCGAGCCGATGTTCGGGAAATCACGCCGGCTACGCTGATTCCGCGGGACGGCCAGCGTGTTGTTGATGTGGCCCGTCAAGGTGCGATAAACCGATGGCTCGTGGTTGTTGCTGTCGTGCGTCAACGAGCGGACCAAGGCGACTTTATCGGTATGCCGAGCGAAATTCGGCATGTGTTCGCAAACATCAATTCCCGGCACCACGGTCGGTATCGGTTGGAACAGACTTCGAATCCCCACCGGCGAGTCGGGCTTCATGTCCCACATATCCTGCTGCGGCGGTCCGCCCCACAGGTAGATCAGGATGCACGATTTGGCTTTGCCGGTGGTGGCACGTCCCGGACTGATGGCGGCAGACAGGGATTGAGATTGAAGCAGTGACGGCAACGTCAGCCCGCCCAGGCCGACTCGCCCCAAACGCAACATAGCATCGCGACGGTGTAACATGCAGGCATCCTCACAGCGACGCATCGTCATGCGTTGCCCAGAGTTCCGATCAACTTGAAACTGCGAACCACATTCTATAAAAGATTTCTTGTGGGTTCAAGGTTTATTCCGTCAGAGCCGGAAGCGTTAGCGACGGCCGAATTCACCGTCGCTAAATTCACCGTCGCTGACGCTTCCAGCTCTGTTTGCGAGGAATCTCTTCCGTGCTGATTGGCTACGTGAGTGATGAGCGGCATCTAGCCCTCTGTGATGTCTCGTTTGTGTTCGAGAATTCGCAATTCTCCGTTCCCTCGACGTCGCGGGCCGATGGCTCCATTCATGCCGACCTCCCGCCGGGCGAGTACAAAGTCGTGCTGCAGAAGCCAGGCTTTGGGGGCAAAACCTTCGCACTGACGGTGAAGCCCGGCATGATCCACCGGTTTCGGCTTCTCTCCGACGGACTGCTGGGTTACTTCTGGCCGAAGTGGGTTCGCAGCGGTGACAGTTCCGATTTTCGCGTTCACTCCACCGAACCATATCATTTCTCACTGTGGCGATACGGTTGGGAGAAGGAACTCGTCAAACCGGTCGGCTGGTTCGATGATCACGGTCCTCGGGCCACCGCGCAAATCACGCCCGATGGTGACTATACCCAGGGTGGAATCCGCTGGAACTCGGTCGGTTATGGTTCGGCGTGGCATCCGCAAAGACTGATCGCACCCGAGAAATCGGGTCTGTATTTCGGACATGCGAAAACGGAATCCGGCGCGTTCTTCAGTTTCCCGTGGATCGTCGCTCCGCAGCGCCCCACCGCGAACGTTGCCGTGCTGGCTTCCAATATCAGCTGGAATGCCTACAACGTCTTCGGCGGCCGCAGCAATTACGTGGCGCAAGATGGACTGAGCGTCAAGCCAACGGTTCACGCTCGGCAGGACTTATACCGCTTCACCAATCCCGGTGTCTTTCCCTACAAAGAAACCGGCGCTCCGCTATCGTTTGATCGGCCGGAAACATTCAACTCTGTGCCCGAAAACGCCCGCATCACCGACACCATCCCCGGCCGACTGGCCAGCGCCATGGCTCCGGCGGAATGGCGATTCCTCGGCTGGATGGAACGCGAAGGCCTTCCGTACGACTTATACGCCGAGACACAACTTCACTTTGATCAGTTGCCACTCGAAGAGTACAAAGTCCTCGTGCTCAACATGCATCCGGAATACTATTCCAAGAAGATGTATGAACGGGTGAAGAGCTGGGTCTACAACGACGGCGGCAAACTGATGTATCTCGGCGGCTGCGGTTTTTACGCCGAAGTCGATTTCCCCGACGAAACCGTGATGCTCCCCCGCGAAGAAGGTGTCTGGCCGCAACGCGGTGAATCGGCGGCGAAACTGCTTGGAACCGAATATTCGCACGGGGGCTATCAATCCGGCGCACCGTACCGCGTGCTGAATGGCGATCACTGGATTATGCGTGCTGCCGGGTTCAAGACGGGCGATGAGTTCGGCCAGCAGAGTCTGCACGAGCGTTGCCCCGGCGGCGCATCAGGCCATGAACTCGACAAGATCAGCGCCAACAGCCCGCCGGATCTGGTGCATCTCGCCAAAGGGACGAATCCCGACGATTCCGGGGCCGATCTGGTTTATTTCGAGACCCCTTCCAAAGGTGCCGTCTTTTCCGTTGGCTCACTGTGTTGGAATTCCTCAATCGCGGTGGATGATGGTGTTTCCAAGGTGACGAAAGCCGTATTAGAGCGATTTTTGAGTTAGTGCACGTCAGAGCCGGAAGCGTCAGCGACGGTCTCCCCTACTCATGTCACACTCATCCATGTCAAATGCCGCCGCAATGCCCGCTGAAATCTCCACCGAACGGCCGACAATGATCCGTTGGGTTGTGGCCGTGGTTGTGGGCATGCTGGCCGTTGTCATCTACATGCACCGGTCGTGCATCGCCCCGGCGTCGACCACAATCGAAGCCGAGTTTCGGATCGACAGCGCGACGATGGGCAACATTCAAGCGGCCTTCAGCTGGGGGTATCTGTTTCAATTGCTGGGGGGAATCCTCGCCGGTCGATTTGGCTGCCGCTGGACCTTAACCCTGTTCGCGATCGGTTCCTCGCTCGCCGTTTTCGGATCGAGCCTCAGCAGAACTCCGGAGATGCTGTGGTGGTCGACCTTCGGCATCGGCTTAGCACAAGCCGGCATCGTCCCGTGCGTGTCGCATTTGTTGAAAGACTGGATGCCGGCGACGCAGCGGGGCATCTCCGGCGCATTTTTCACCGGCAGCATGTCGATCGGGGCGACACTCGCTAGTTCGCTGACGGGGCTACTGCTGGCCAGCACCGGTTGGCGGATCATTTTCGCCGCGTATGGAGTTGTGGGGTTGGTGTGGGCTGTCGGCTTCTCACTCTGGTTCCGCAATCGGCCGCAAGAGCACTGGCAAGTGAGCCAGGCGGAAATCGAGCTCATTCTGGCCGGTCGAACCGAAACTCCCGCCGCGCCAGTCGCACCACATCGTGACTGGACCGCCCGCCTGCGGCACGACCTACGCGCCTTCGCGCGGGTGACTTTGACCATGCTCAGCAGTTGGAATCAGTGGGCGAACTGCGGGCAGCAGTTCTGTCGGAATTTTGTTTACACGTTTTTCATCACCGGATTCCCCGCGTTTCTGATCAAAGCCTTCGGCGTCTCGACGGCGGAAGCCGGCGGGTTGAATTCCATCCCCCTCAGCACGGCGATTTTTGGTGTCTTCACGGGGGGATTTCTCATCGATGCGATTCTCAAGCGGACCGGCAATCGCTGGCTCAGTCGTAGCGGGCTGGCGGCTGTGGGACATTTAATCTGTGCCGCCTGCATTCTCGCCGCCGCCTGGATGCCCACGCCCATTTTGGCGGTGACGCTGATTGGGGTCGGCATCTTCTTCTTCGGATTTGGCTCGCCCTGCACTTGGGCTGCGACCATGGACATCGCCGGCCGAAACACCTCGGCTTTTTTCGCCGTGATGAATACGGTGGGCGTGGTCGCCGGCATTTATTGCCCCAAGATTGTCGGCCGGATGTTCGATCAGGCGACGGCCGGCGAAATTGAATGGAGCCAAATTTTCTTCCTGTTCGCCGGCATGAATCTCGCTGGGGCACTCTGCTGGCTGACCTTGAGATCCAACCGGCCCGCGGCTTTACCCGCCTGGGCCTCATTTCTGAATGAAGACCACGATGAAAATTACCCGCATTGAGACCATCCCCGTTTGTGTCCCCTTAAAAAAAGGACTGACGACCAAGACCGCGCACGGCGAGCATGTCGACTCGCCCTATGTCATCGTCAAGGTGCATACCGATGACGGCATTATCGGTCTCGGCGAGGCCACGCTGGCCCCGCGCTGGAGTGGCGAAACGCAGGCCGGGTGTCTCGCGGCGATCAGTCAACTGATTGAACCGGCGCTCGTCGGCCAGGATCCCACCCAGATCAACGCATTACGACAGTCGATGGATCGCGTCTTAAAACTGAATCCGTTCACCAAATGCGCTGTCGAGATCGCCTTGTGGGACATCGCCGGAAAAGCGGTCGGCAAGCCCGTGTATCAACTGTTGGGCGGCAAACTCCGCAGCGAGATTCCGGTCAAACTGGTCATCGGCGCTTTTCCGCCGGAACATGTGCGCCGTCTGGCGGAGCAATTTTTGACGTGGGGGGTGAAGTGCCTCAAAGTGAAAACCGGTATCACCGCGGCGGAGGATGTGGCGCGCGTCAAACTGGTGCGCGAGATCGCCGGGCCGCATGTGCCGATCACCATCGACTCCAACTGCGGTTGGAGTCTCTCCACCGCGAAATCCGTACTCGCCGAGATGGAACGTCTGGACGTGCGGCTCGCTGAGCAGCCAATTCCCCCCGGCGATCCGCTGGCGATGGCGGAAGTTCGCCGATCGACTTCGATTCCCATCATGGCCGATGAAAGTGTGTTTAGTCTGTCCGACGCCTGGGGACTATGCGTGAACCATGCGGTCGATGTACTGAGCGTATATCCCGGCAAGCATGGCGGCATCGGGGGCACGCTGGAGATTGCGAATCTCGCGAAAGCCGCCGGCGTGGTGTGCAGCATCGGCAGCAACTTGGAATTGGGCATCGGCACCGCGGCCATGCTGCATGTCGCGGCGGCGATGCCGGCACTCGACGCGGAGAGTTACCCCTGCGATCTCGTCGGCCCGGTGTATCATGCGCACGATTTGCTGACCGAGCCGCTATCCATCGGCCCGGCCGTCGCCCGCGTGCCGGATGGTCCTGGGCTGGGCGTTGAACTCAACGAATCGCTGATCACGCAGTATCGTGTCAACTGACAGTACATTCATCCCTGCGAGAGATTCAACATGACGCAACGCATTTGCCGCTGGGGAATTCTGGGCGCGGCGAACATCGCCCGCAAAAACTGGCAGGCCATCCGCTTGGCCGAGAACTCTACCCTGACCGCCGTTGCCAGCCGCTCACAAGATCGGGCGCAAGCGTTCATCAACGAATGTCAAAGTCACGTTTCCTTTCCGACCGCTCCGCGCGCGATCGGCAGTTACGAGGAACTACTCGCCGCGAACGATATCGACGCCGTCTACATCCCGCTGCCCACGGGACTGCGAACGGAATGGGTGGTTCGCGCCGCGGAAGCCGGCAAACATGTTCTCGTCGAGAAGCCGGTCGGAGTCACCGAGGCCGATGTCGACACGATGCTTGCCGCCTGCACAAAGCACAACGTCCAGTTCATGGACGGCGTGATGTTCATGCACTGCGGACGGCTGGCCAAGCTGCGGGAAACGCTCGATGACGGCACCAGCATCGGCGCGATTCGGCGAATCGTCGCCCAATTCAGCTTTCGCGGCGATGAGGATTTTATGCGACATAACATTCGAGCCGATGCTCAATTGGAGCCGCTCGGCTGCCTGGGTGATCTCGGCTGGTACACGATTCGTCTGTCGCTGTGGGCGATGAAGTATCAACTGCCGATTTCGGTCACGGCCAGGCAACTGTCCGCCGTAGGCCAGACATCAACCTTCCCTGGCGTGCCGACGGAATTCGCGATGGAACTCCATTTCGCCGAGGGCGTGACCGCTTCAAATTACTGTTCGTTTCTGACCGAGAATCAGCAGTGGGCCAACATCGGCGGCACGCGCGGATTCGCACATCTGCGGGATTTCGTTTTGCCGTTCTTTGGGAATCAGGTGACGTTCGACGTGACCAACGCGGTCTTTGAACATCGCGTTTGCGACTTCCAGGCCGAAGACCGGACGCGAACGGTCGCCGTGAACGAATACGCCACCTCGGCTCATAATTCGCAAGAGACGAACATGATCCGCAATTTCGCGGCACTCGTTCTGAGTGGCCGAATCGATCCCAGTTGGGGCGAGATTACAAGAAAAACGCAGCGCGTGATGGATGCCTGCCTGCAATCGGCTCGGCAAAACGGAGCGGTGATCTCAGTCCCTGCGTGATACACGGCGATGCGATTTCGGATCGCGCGTCCGCTTCTGGGTGGCACGTCCCTGAGTCCTCGAAGGGCGTGGTGCATGCTCGAAGACCACGCCCATCGCAAAGCCTCTGGGGCGTGCCACCCCCATTCATTTCGTTCAAGTGACTCGCCGCTGCTTCGCGCCACTGATGCCGTCCGCGCTTTGAATCGTTGGTTCAGCGCGAATCGTGGGGGCTTCATCGCTTCGCCAAAGGCAAGCCGAGACGATGGAACCACCGCGGAGACCTGCCCCTACCGTCACGTCCGAATGACAACCTGCGCCGGGTTGATCGCGCCGTATTTGCCTTTGTTCGCGGTGATCTCGAACGCCTGCGGCACTTTGTCGAGACCGTCGAGCGTGTGCGTGATGGTTGATTTCAGATGCACGCGGCCGGTTGAAACCAGCCGGACTGTATGCTGCAAATGGGCTTCCGTGCTGATATCCGGAAAGACATACCGCAGGCTGCGTTCGCGCAGCGTGTCGATATTGAGTTCCACCGGCCCGCCAAACCATGAGACGCCGACAACTTTTCCGCCGGAGCGGACGGAATCAATCGCATTCCGGAGCGATTGCGTCCCGGCAAGTCCCTGTTTCGGACTGCCGCCGGCGCACTCAAAGACAACATCCGCGCCGATCCCTTCGGTCAAATCGCGAATGGTCGCTACGACATCGCAGGTCTTCGCGTTCAGGGCGATATCAGCACCGCATTGCAGTGACATCGCGCACGATTCGTCGCGGACATCGACCGTGATGATCCGCCCCGCCCCGCTGATCCGCGCGATCTGCAAACACTCCAGGCCCATACTCCCCTGACCGAAAATCACAACCGTATCGCCCATTTGAATCTGAGCCGTCTCGACTGATGCCACGCTGTCGCTCAGCGATTGCAAACAGGCGGCTTCACTGTCGCTGATGTTGTCCGCGACTTTCACCAGCGAAATCTCTGGCAGGATGGCAATTTCACTGAAGCAGCCCGGCAAGTCAAAACCAATCACCGGCCCCTTCCGGCACAACGCACTCCGCTCGGACAGGCATTGCGGACATGTCTGACACGGCAGCTTCGCCCTCGCGGCGATACGGTCGCCGACTTGAAATCGCGTCACGCCCGCCCCAACCTCGATAATTCGCGCGCAAAATTCGTGTCCGAACAATTGAATCGGGGCTTCTGTTTCGAGCCGTTTCCCAACGCGATCATATGCCAGCGTCGGGATCCCGAACGCGAGTTGCGCTTCTGTCACGCTGGGCTGCACCACGAGCGGTTCAACCAGCACATGGTGCGGCTTGAGTTCCGGCACCGGCACGTCATCGAGTCGCATATCGCCAAATTTGTAGAATCGCCAGGCCTTCATGGATGTTCCTGCTTCGTAGGGTTTGCCGAGGCTTTGGGAGGCGAACCAGATTGTTTCTGTCAGGTTTGCCGAGGTTTTGCGTCGAACCGATGATCTTACGCAAGAATGGTTCGCCTCCCAAAGCCTCGGCAAACCCTACCAACAACATGACTGAAATTAAGCTCGTTCAAACTTTTGCAATGTGTGACATTCCGGCGGTATCAGTCCTTTTTTTCCGCCGGCGGACATCACGACTTCCGCAAGATAAATGTCCCCCTGCGAGTCGACGCGGATGTCGTGCGGGGCGAAGAAATCGCCGGGAGCCGTGGGATGTTCGCCACCGCCGAATCGAGATAATAACTCACCGTGCGGAGTAAATATGGAGATTCGCCCGCCGGTGGCGGTGGGACTGGGAGGGACTGTTCCCGGCCACATGCCGGCGCGAAACCCGAGTTCCGCGACGTACACATTCCCCGCGGCGTCCAACGCGACCTGACAGGGCCGCGCGATGTCCTTCCACTCGGTGAGAAATTCCCCCGCCAGCGAAAAGAATTGCAGCCGGCAATTTTCTCGATCCGCCACAATGATGCGGCCATCGGCTGTGATCGCGATCCCGTGCGGTACGCGGAATTCCCCCGGCCCGGCTCCTGGCTGCCCCCAGGAGTTGCGTAACTCACCCGTCGCGGAAAAGTGATGCACGCGGGCGTTGCCGTAGCCGTCGGTCACATAGATGTCGCCGTTCGCGGCCAACGCGACATT
>Ga0335397_10002196_pt1 | contig 26569 bp, 24 predicted proteins | sample MAT04_FD_205740 | JGI IMG/M metagenome (GOLD analysis project Ga0335397, IMG submission 205740) | Freshwater microbial communities from Lake Fryxell liftoff mats and glacier meltwater in Antarctica - MAT-04 (spades assembly) (version 2) ... | reverse complement strand
TCGTGGAACACATGACGGTCATATTCATGTCTCACATGACAACGGCATGGTCTGGCAGCGGCATATTTGGCTCGGCGCGGATTATTCGATTGAGCAGTTATTTTTAGACCAGTCCAACCAGGTGCGCGCCCAGGTTGGGTTTGCAGGCAGAAGTTTTGAACTTGTTCTTTCAAACAATGGGTCTGTGTGGCAGACCGTTTAGCAAGTGGAGGAGTAATAATGTTCAAGTATCGTTTTACACGCTTTTTTTATTTATTTCTGAAGGCAATCTTTGCCTCCTTTTTAATGCTCATTCTCTCCCAGGCGCTTTACGGTATTGGGAAAGCATTTGCCGCTGCTCTGTTGACGGCCACCAAGACAGACGCGCTTCAAGTGGATGCCGATGGCAGCGGGAACGTCACGCCAGGCGACACGTTGCGATACACGGTCACCATTAATAATACCGGCACCAGCGATGCAGCGAATAGTTTATTCAATGACAACACTGACGCAAATACAACATTCGTGCCCAGCTCATTGCAGACAACGCCCATCGCGCGCAATGACAGCTACAGCACGGTTGGGAATGTCCAGTTAACGGTGCCTGTTGGCAGCAGCGTATTGTTAAATGACGACGACCCTGACGGCAGTGGTGGATTAACTGTCGCATCATTTAGCGTAACCAGCGTCAATGGTGGTAATGTGAGTGTGGCTGCCAACGGGAGTTTCACCTACAACCCATTCCCCGGCTTTTCAGGCACAGATACCTTCACCTATACAGTCAATGATGGTGAAAGTAACACCAACAATGCCACCGTTAGTATTTCGGTGGGACAGGTGGTCTGGTTCATCAACAGTTCAGTTGGCGGGCCAGGGGATGGACGCTTTACTTCGCCCTTCAACAGTTTCGCCAATTTCAACGCATTAGCAGCTGACGATCCCGGCGACTATATTTTCGTTTATCAGGGAGCAGGCGCCTACAGCGGTGCATTCACCTTGCTCAATAATCAGCAGTTGCTTGGTCATGGTGTTGGCTTGACGATCTCTCCCAACCTTTCCATTGCAACCGCATCCCGCCCAACGGTTGCGAATGTCACATTGGGTTCGGGCAATACAGTGCGCGGATTAAACGTGAGCGTCAGCAGTGGGACAGGCATCAGCGGCGCGAACGTCGGCGCCTTGACACTCAACACTGCTTCGGTCACAAACACCGCAGGTGTGGGCGTTAGCTTGAGTGGCGGGAACAGTTCGATGGCGGTCACCTTCGACAGCGTCTCCTCCAGCGGCGGAGCCAACGGCATCGTTTTGACCAACAACGCTGGCAGTTTCACATCCAACGGCGGGACAATTGACCCGGTCACCGGTCATGGCATCCAAATTTCCAATACTGGTGTTGGTCCGCTCAATTTCACACTTAAGAACAGCACAGTTACAGGTGCGCCAGTTGGCTTTAACGGCGTAAATTTTGAGATTCCGACTAGCGGCTCCTTCGGCACCATCACAGTCCAGAACAATACGGTCTCCAACAACGGAAGTACCGGATTACGCGCAAATATTCAAGGGACTGGCAGTATCAGCAAGATCGATGTAAGCAGCAACACCTTCACCGGCAACGAAATCGGTGTTGACCTGGTCACCAACGGCACAGCAAGCATTGACTTCGACATCCACAATAATGCCACGATGAATGGCACCCGCACCCAGGTCAACATTGCCGCCAATGACAACGTCCATAACAATGGATCAGGTCCAACGATGGAGGGATACATACGCAACAATGTCATCACCACCAGCCCAACTGGGAATGTATATATTGCCATGTGGGTGGTGTCCGATGGCGACGGGAATATTACCGTTGATATCAATAACAACACTATCACCAACTTCGGTGATAGCGGCATTGACGTTGAGTCACGCGGCGGCACAGGTGATGTAAACGCGCGGATCGCCAACAATACCGCATCAACTACAGCAGCTTTCCCTCTGGCGGGTATGTTCCTGCGCAGTGGCAATGGTACAGCCGGCGAGACCAGCCTGTTGTGCGTAAACGTAAGCGCCAACAACATGAGCGGTGGAGCTGGCGCAGTTGCTGATTACTATCTGGATCGCTTCAATCCGGCCACAACAATATTCCAAATTCAAGGATTAGCCCCCGCGTCAGCCACACCGACTCAAACAGAAGCATATGTGATCTCAACAGATTTCGCTCCTCCCGCAACAGCCTTCGCTGAGAATGGGACCTACACAGCCGCAACCTGCTCAACAGTCAGTTTTGCTGCGATACCCAATAACCAGGTTGCACAGGAATCAGACAACTTGAATTCTGTATCCGCCCTTCCTGACTTTGGCGGTTCCTTTACTGCGCTGAAAGAAAACACCATAGAGCTGGCAAGCAATCTAATTTCAACCTTTGGCGTTTCCACTGCGTATGCAGCACCGATCACTCCGGTGAGTCTGGGCACATTGAATCCGGGCGAACAGGTTGTGATCACTTTCGATGTAACCATTAACAACCCGCTCAGTCCAATCAGCACAACACAAGTATGTAATCAGGGCAATGTCACTGCAGATGGCGGCATTAACTTGCTTACGGATGATCCTGACACTGGCACGGCAAATGATTCGACTTGTACCCCGGTACTTCAGCCTGATCTGACCATTAGTAAATCCAACAATGTAAGCGGCGTTGTGGTCCAAGGCGAAAGCTGGGATTGGACTTTAACCGTATCGAATAGCGGTACTGGAGCAGCCAACTTTGCCAATGCGCAAACGATTCTCACCGACGACATGCCCACTAGTGGATTAACCTATGGCATACCCACTGTGGGGAATGTAGTCAACGTCACCAATAGCGGAAATATTAATTGCGTAATCGCCAGCAACACATTGACTTGTACTGCCAGCGGAGGGTCGGTATCTCTTGGAGCCGCCACAGGCAAATTCGATATAGTAATCCCTGTGACCTCCGTCGATGGCGGCACCTATAACAATCCACGCGGCGGCGGCATTTGCTCGGTTGACCCGAACAACAGTATTGGCGAGACCAACGAGAGTAATAATACCTGCGCAACGAATTCGGTCATTGCCAATACACCCACACCTACTCCCACGAACACACCCACTAATACACCTACTAACACGCCTACCAATACACCGGTCAATACTCCAACTGATACACCAACCAACACACCCACCAATACTCCGGTCGATACGCCAACCAACACGCCTACCAATACGCCGGTCAATACTCCAACTGATACGCCAACCAACACGCCGACCAATACTCCGGTCGATACGCCAACCAACACGCCTACCAACACGCCTACCAATACGCCGGTCAATACTCCAACTGATACGCCAACCAACACGCCGACCAATACCCCGGTCGATACGCCAACCAACACGGCTACCAATACCCCGACAGCGTTGTTCACCGCGACCAAGACGAAGACACCCACCCGCACGCCATCGCCTACTCCAACACTGATGGCCTGTAGCAACAACCTGCTACAAAACGGAAGTTTCGAACTGCCGCTGGTTTCAGGCCAGAACATCCAATATTGGACCGAGAAGCCCTATGAAGGCAGTATCGCCCAGGGCAATGGCTATCAGGCAGACGGACTGAACGGCGCCTTCATCGGTCGAGGCGAGCGGTTGTATCAATCTGTAAGCGCCTCCGCAGGCAACACCTACACCCTCACCTTCTGGGCGGGCACCCATGACCCGAGCCAGGATGAAACCGTCAAGTTGCAGTTCCTGGATGCGTCCAACAATGTGATCGGTTCACAATCGGTCAACATCAATTACGATGTAGACAATGACAACTCGCCGCCGCGTGTAACGCAATACACCCTGCAAGGGACTGCACCAAATAATGCCGTCAAGGTGCGTGTGGTTGGGCGCAATGATGGACGCAACACCTTCAAATTCGACGCGGCTTGTCTGACCGGCGCGACATCAGAGCCCACACCGACCAATACACCGACAAACACACCGGTGGCTCCTACATCTACACCGAGCAACACACCAACAAATACACCGGTGCTTCCAACATCTACTCCGACCAACACACCGACGAATACGTCGGTACTTCCTACATCCACATCCACCAACACACCAACAAATACCCCGGTACTTCCTACATCCACACCCACCAATACACCGACAAATACCCCGATGCTCTCCACGCATACTCCAACCAGCACCAAGACTCCCCAACCCACACCAACTGTCATGGCGTGTGCTGGCAACCTACTGCAAAATGGAAGCTTCGAACTGCCGCTGGTTTTAGGCCAGAACATCCAATATTGGACCGAGAAGCCCTATGAAGGCAGTATCGCCCAGGGCAATGGCTATCAGGCAGACGGACTGAACGGCGTCTTCATCGGTCGAGGCGAGCGGTTGTATCAAGCCGTAAACGCCTCAGCAGGCAACACCTACACCCTCACCTTCTGGGCAGGTACCCATGACCCAGACCAGGATGAAACTGTCAGGCTGGAGTTCCTGGATGCGTCCAACAATGTGATCGGTTCACAATCGGTCAACATCAATTACGATGTAGACAATGACAACTCGGCACCGCGTGTGACGCAATACACCCTGCAAGGGACTGCACCAAATAATGCCGTCAAGGTGCGTGTGGTTGGGCGCAATGATGGACGCAACACCTTCAAATTCGACGCGGCTTGTCTGACCGGCGCGACATCAGAGCCCACACCGACCAATACACCCACTCCAACGCTAGAAACGCCGACTTCGACACCTACCGATACACCCACTCCAACGCTAGAAACGCCGACTTCGACACCTACCGATACACCCACTCCAACGCCGGAAACGCCGACTTCGACACCTACTGATACACCCACTCCAATGCCGGAAACGCCGACTCCGACACCTACCAATACACCCTCTGGAGGAAGTGGCGGCGGTATTAAGTAACATCCAACCCTATACCTGCCGACATGATCACAAATTGATGTTGCTTAACCTATAACAAACATCTGCTCGAGGAAATCTCGGGCAGATATTTGTTTAACAATGAAAACGTCCCGAAGGTTTGAGACCTTCGGGACGTTTTATCATCTAATACAGCAGCCTATCAACTCACCAACTTACGCACTGCGTCCAATTGACCAGCAGAGCCAAGTTTCTCGTTCTTATTGGCGATAAACCTGGCGTATTCGGTCATGAAGATCTTACCAACGGGGCGCAGGTCAAATTCTTCGGGCTTGTCGCGGAAAAATTCACGATGAACGCGCGTCCACACTAGGCGGCCATCCGTATCAATGTTGATCTTGGTAACACCCAGAGTGGCGGCTCGCTTAAATTCATCTGCATTGACGCCTTTTGCGCCTTTCAAAACGCCGCCGGCCGCGTTGATACGCGCCACTTCATCCTCTGGCACCGAACTGGAACCATGCATCACCAGTGGGAGACCGGGCAGGAGCTTCTGAATTTCTGACAGAACCTCGAAATGGAGTCCCTGCGAACCGCTAAACTTGAACGCGCCGTGGCTGGTGCCGATGGCGCAAGCCAGCGAGTCGACGCCGGTCAGGCGCACAAATTCCTTTGCCTGCACGGGATCAGTCAATTGGGCGTTTGCCTCATCCACTTTGACGTGTTCTTCCACGCCGCCCAGTTGTCCAAGTTCCGCTTCCACTACCAATCCCTTCGCGTGCGCGGCATCCACCACACGTTTGGTGATTTCCACGTTCTTTTCAAAGGATTCGTGGCTGGCATCGATCATCACGGATGAGTAAAAGCCGCTGTTGATGCAGTCGTAGCAGGTGTCTTCATCGCCGTGGTCAAGGTGGACAGCAAAAACGGCTTCAGGGAAAACCTTTTCCGCCGAGTAAATCAAGCCTTCGAGCATCTGCTTGTGGGTATAAGAGCGCGCGCCCTTGCTGATCTGGATAATAAATGGGGCCTTGCTATCCAGGCAGCCCCGAAACAGCCCCATCGTCTGCTCAAGGTTGTTGATGTTATACGCACCGATGGCATATTTTCCGTATGCCGCTTCAAACAGTTTTTTTGTTGTGACGATCATGTTAACCTTCCTTTTGAGTAAGAATATGGCGCAAAACAATGCAGCCTAAAAACATTGTTTGATTGTACTTTCTAGTCATGAAATGTTTTCTTGATTATAACCACAAACTCAGGCTATAATCAGTGAGACTTAAAACATATTTTCTCGTATATTTCGGCAGGAGGCTCACATGAGTGATTTCTTTGAAAAAGTAAGTGGACAGATTGACCCGTTCAAAAAACTGCTTTCGTACATCCCCGGCTTCAAAGGCTACATTGAAAGACAAAGTCGCCGCGACGCAGACAAGGTTTTGCGCGACACGGTTGCGCGCCGCTTTGAAGAACATTGGGGCCGCGCTTCGAACTTGCAAGTTGAGCTTGTCAGCAGTGGCATGATCAAATATGTGGATGATATGGAAAAGGCCGCGCTCGCGCTGCGCACCTTCATCGACAAGATCACCACAGCCGCGCGCGGATATTCCGGCATGTTCGACGCCGTGAAGATCAATGAGAAGGAACTCGAAGCCATTTATCAATTTGATGTGGCGTTCTTTACCCTCAGCGATCAAATACGTGGCGCACTCGATAACGTGGAAGCCAGTCTCGGCGACGAAACCTCCCTGCCGGCCGCCATCCGCAACCTGACAACCCTGACCCGCCTTGCCGTCGAAACTTTTGAGCGCCGCTCTGAAGTTGTTACCGGAAGCGGACAATAAATTGTAGGGGCACGGCGCGCCGTGCCCCTACGGATATGATTATGTGGCACAATTATATTAACGCAACTTCCATTGACGAGGTCACCAAAATTTTAGGGGAAAAGAAAGAGAGCGCCCGCATTATCGCCGGCGGCACTGACCTTATTCTCGAACTCGAACGCGGCGTCCGCAAAGGACTCGACACCCTGATCGACGTTTCGCGCATTCCCAATCTCGATCAAATCACAATTGACGAAGACGACGTAATCCATCTTGGGGCGCTCGTCACACATAACGCGTGCGTGAACTCCAAACTACTGCGCAAGAAAGCCTATCCGCTGGCACGTGCTTCGTGGGAAGTCGGCGCACCGCAGATCCGCAACCGCGGCACCATCGCCGGAAACATCATCACCGCCTCGCCCGCCAACGACACCATCAGCCCGCTCATGGCGCTCGGCGCAAGCGTTACTCTGGCATCCATCCGCGGCGAACGCACCGTTCCATTAAAAGAATTCTATACAGGCGTTCGTAAAACCGTGATGCTGGCAGATGAAATGTTGGTGGACATCTCGTTCCCCGCCTTGAGAAAATCACAGCGCGGGACGTTCATCAAACTGGCATTGCGACGCGCCCAATCCATTTCTTTGGTAAACGCCACGATCATCATTGACCTGAAAGAGGATACCGTCAAATCGGCAGTCATCACGCTGGGAGCGGTCACCCCCATCATCACCCACGCAGAAGAAGCGGAAAAATTCCTCGCGAAGAAAAAATTCAACAAGAAGAATATCGCGCAAGCAGCAGAACTTGCCATGCAAGCCGCGCATCCCATTGACGATGTGCGCGGTTCCGCCGTCTATCGCCGCGAGATGGTCAGAGTCGTCACCGCACGCGGACTGACCGCCATTCGCGATGAAACTGAACAGTCAGGAATGCCGAAGAATCCGATTCTCCTCTGGGGGCGGGAAGCGGAGCGCAAGTCGCAATCGACAAGCGAATTCCCTGCATCCGCAATTGAAACCACGATCAACGGGAAAGCCTATTCCTTCAAAAGCGGACATGACAAAACCCTGCTGCGACTGTTGCGCGAAGACGGTATGTTGACAGGCACAAAAGAAGGCTGCGCCGAAGGGGAATGCGGCGCATGTACCGTTTTCATGGATGGCAAAGCCGTGATGGCCTGCCTCGTCCCTGCGCCGCGCGCGCATGGCTCAGAGATCACCACCGTGGAAGGTCTTGCCGACCTCACCCCCGAGCCCTCTCCTAAAGAAGGAGAGGGGAAGCTGCATCCCATACAAAAAGCCTTCGTGGAAAATGGCGCAGTCCAATGCGGATATTGCACACCGGGCTTCCTTATGTCTGGCGCAAAATTGTTGGAGGAAAAACCCAACCCCACCCGCAACGAGATCGAGCAAGCCATTACAGGCAACCTCTGCCGTTGCACAGGTTACTACAAGATCGTAAAAGCGATCGAAGACGCGAGTCAATAAAGAGGTAATCAATGGGAAAATATTCGACTTCATCCACACAACAGAAATCCTCCATCACAAAGCCCAAAGAGCTGCATGGAATTTGGCGCGGAATTGGCTGTTTAATGATCCTGATCATTCCGACAATTTCCATCGCCGCCGCCTATCAAACTGTCAAAATCGCGCTCGTAAACAATTGGGGCATCATTCCAATTGAATTACTGGGCAGCCCGCGCCTGCCCGACTTTATTTACAAATCAACCGGACTACAAACCATACTTACGCCACTGACAAAAATTCCCAATTTATACGCCAATGCGCTGGTCAGCATCTTATATATGGTTGTGATCAGCGGTTTGATCTCAGTAATATACGCGGCAGTTTATCGCATGGTTGGTCCAGAACGTTACGGTCCAACGGATGAGCCTCCGATCAAAACCAAAAAAATAAAAAAATCACGGTAGGAAATTATGTCTTCTAATTCTGTTGGTAAATCACTCCCGCGCATCGATGCGCTTGACAAAGTAACCGGCAAAACACTCTACTCCGGCGACCTCACCATGCAAGGCATGTTGCACATGAAAATGCTCTTCGCCGAGCGTCCACATGCGCGCGTAAAAAATATCCGCACAGGCAAAGCAGAGGCGGCAGACGGAGTTGTGGCTGTCTACACCTCCAAAGATGTGCCAGTCAACGAATATGGATTACAAATTCCAGATCAGCCCGTGCTTTGCGGCCCTGATTCCAAAAAGCCCTACACCGACATCGTCCGCTTTGTAGGCGACCAGGTTGCGGTCGTAGTAGCCCGGACTGAGGTCGAAGCGGCGGCGGCTGTCAAACTGATCGAAGTGGACTATGAAGACCTGCCGATCCTCACCAACCCGACAGCTGCTCTGCGCGTCGATGCGCCGATCCTACACCCAGACAGAGGCGACACAAATATCTGCGTCCACTACAAGATCCGCAAAGGCGATGTGGACGAAGCCTTCGCCAAAGCAGATGTGATCGTCGAAGGCGAATATCAAACGCCGGTACAGGAACACGCCTACCTGCAACCCGAAGCGGGACTGGCTTACATTGATGATGAAGGACGCATCACCATTGAAGCCGGCGGTCAGTGGACTCACGCAGACCGCGAGACTATTGCCCATTCACTGGGATTGTCTGAAGAAATGATCCGAGTCATTTACCCCGCCATCGGCGGCGCATTTGGCGGACGCGAAGACATGTCGGTGCAGATCGTGCTGGCGCTTGCCGCGTGGAAGTTACAACGCCCCGTCAAAATTGTCTGGTCACGGCGCGAGTCGATCATTGGGCATGGCAAACGACATGCAGTAACCATCAACGCCAAATGGGGCGCCACCAAGGACGGCAAACTCGTCGCCGCAGAAAATGAACTCATTGCCGACGGCGGCGCGTACATGTACACCTCCAACAAAGTGCTTGGCAACGCTGCCATTACATCCACCGGCCCGTATTTCATCCCCAACGCAAAAGTGGACGTGTACGGCGTGTACACCAACAACGTCCCCGGCGCAGCCTTCCGCGGATTCGGCGCACCGCAAGCCTTATTCATGGCTGAAATGCAAATGGACAAACTCGCCGAAAAACTTGGCATGGATCCGATCGAGTTCCGTTTGAAGAATGCCCTGCGTGACGGCGACACATTGGGCGTCGGCACACCCGTCCCCACCCCGGTAAGTATTATTGAATGCATCGAAGCCGCACGCGATAAATTCAACTGGAAGAAGAGAGCAAAAAACAAAAAATCCGAGCCGCACATCGCACGCGGACATGGCTTCGCGGCTGGCTTCAAGAATGTCGGCTTCTCTTTTGGCTATCAGGAAAACTGCTGGTCAAAAGTGGAGATTCACGGAAACGGCAAAATGGAGCATGTGGTCATCCACCAGGCTGGCGCAGAGGTAGGTCAAGGTTTGCATACGGTGATGATCCAAATGGCGGCGCAGGTGCTGGGCGTGTCAGAAAACATTGTGGAGATCAAAACTTCCGATTCCGCCAAACAGGGAAATTCAGGTTCGGCTTCTGCGTCACGCCTAACCTTTATGGCAGGCAACTCAATGAAGGGCGCAGCCGAAGCAGCTTTGAAAAAATGGAAAAATGAAGAACGTCCTGCCATCGCAGAATTCAAATATCTCGCGCCGCGCACGACGCCCTTCGACCATGATACAGGTCACTCCATGCCAAACTTCGCCTACGCTTATGTGGCTCAAGCCGCCGAAGTGGAAGTGGATACAGAAACCGGACATGTGCGCGTGATCCGCATTGTCTCTGCCAATGATGTCGGCAAGGCGATCAACCCCGAACAGGTTGTGGGGCAAATTGAAGGCGCGGTGGTGCAGGCTCACGGCTATGCGGTTCTCGAAGATTACAAAACCAAAGACGGGCGCGTGCTGACCGATCAACTCAGCACCTATCTTATCCCAACCATTTTGGATATTCCCGAATCTGTTGAATCGGTGATCGTGGAAGTACCCGATCCAAATGGACCGTGGGGCGCGCGCGGGCTGGGCGAACTGCCCCTCCTGCCCACTGCGCCCGCCATCGCCGCCGCCATCCATGATGCAATTGGCGTCTGGATCGACGAATTCCCATTCACACCTGAACGCGTCCTGCACGCGCTTGGGAAAATATAATCACTCGCAGGGGCGATCCTTGTGGTCGCCCCTGCACAAGATATGCCCTTCCCTTATTTGGATGAAACCGAAGAATTAAATGAATCGACCCGCAAACAAGCGGACGGTTCATTCATCACGCTGGCTGACGGTGTGACGCATTACGAATTGGGCGGACCTGAAAACGGAAAGCCTGTCGTCCTCGTGCATGGATTCTCCACCCCATACTTTATCTTCGATAACACATTCGAATTTCTGGTCAATTCGGGTTTTCGCGTCCTGCGGTATGATTTGATGGGTCGCGGATATTCGGACAGACCACGCCTTGACTACGACATCCATCTCTTTGTGCGCCAGCTCAAGGATCTGCTGGATGCGCTGGGACTCAAACAAGTCAACCTGATTGGGCTTTCGATGGGAGGAGCAATCTCCGTGGCGTTTATCAATCAATATCCAGATTACGTCAGCAAGCAGGTGTTGATCGACCCAGCAGGCGCAAAACAAGTCTCTCTGCCCTGGATGCTCAAAGCGTTGAAACTGCCCATCTTTGGCGAACTGGCTTTCGGTCTGTTTGGAAGCGTGAGCATGGTCAAGGAAATTGCATCAGATTTTTTCGATCCCGAAGCAGTGGCACATTTTCAGACTCAATATAAAATCCAAATGCAATATAAGGGTTTCAAGCGATCTATTTTATCCACCATGCGGAATGATATGCTCGAATCATTTTATGAAACCTACGCCCGCGTTGGGCAATTGCAAAAAAGCACCCTGTTGTTTTGGGGTACGAAAGACAAGACCGTACCTTTTGAAAACAGCAAGATCATAATGCAGGCAATCCCCCACGCAGAATTCCATCCCATCGAAAACTGCGGACACATTCCGCACTATGAAAAGCCTGAGATCGTGAACCAAATCCTATTGGAGTTTTTGTCAAAATGAACAAACAAGATATGCAGTTACTCTTCAAATATAATTCCTGGGCAAACAAACGCATTTTGGGTGCGGCGGCAAATTTGACCGAAGAACAATTCCTTGCGCCCGCTGCATATCCACACGGCGGATTACGCAGCACGTTGACGCATATCCTCTTTGCAGAATGGATCTGGCGCACGCGCTGGCTGGGAGAATCACCCGCACAGCGCATCAAGCCGGAAGATTTCCCCACATTTGATTCGCTCCGCACGCGCTGGCTGGAAGAAGAAAAATTACTCGACGCATTTGTTGACAGCCTGACAGACGAGAAGTTGAATGCGTCTTTTCAATTCAAGACCACGCGCGGCGATGAGTTTGAAAATATTCTCTGGCAGGTCATGGTACATGTTCTCAATCACGGCACACAGCACAGAAGTGAAGCCGCCGCCATGCTGACAGAGTTCAATCATTCGCCTGGTGATATTGATTTCATTATGTTTTTACGCGAGATAAAATAATCAGGGTATAAAAACATAACCATGATGAAAACACTTCAAAGCTTTATAAAACGCAACCGCTACAAGATCGCGATCTTTGGATTAATGACATCCGCCTCGCTGGTCTGTGTGCTGTTGGTGGCGGCGCGCATCGCGTACAGTGACTCGGGGCGTTATACCAGTCTGGTTTGGAATCTTTTCCTGGCATGGATTCCCTTTGTGCTGGCGTACCTGGCACATGCTTTTTCATGGAAAAAGACACTCCTATATTTTGTTTTGCCCATCACAGCATTTCTTTGGTTAATCTTTTTTCCCAATGCGCCCTATATTTTGACAGACTTGCAGCACCTTGCAAAAGAGACATCCAGCGCGCCTGTCTGGTATGACGTGATCGTGATGGTCTGGTTTTCGTGGACTGGGCTATTGCTCGGACTTGTTTCGCTGTATCTGATGCACGATATTGTCCAACGCACTTTTGGGCGCTGGCTCGGCTGGGCATTTGTTCTCATCGTTTCAGGCTTAAGCAGTTTCGGCGTTTATTTGGGGCGCTTCGTGCGCTTCAATTCATGGGATCTACTGGGCGACCCCAAGGAGATCGTGGTTACCGTTCTTGGGCTTGCCATTGACCCCACCAAGCGCTTGGTGGCATTTACAATTCTTTTCACGGTATTTTATTTATTCGTCTATCTCACGTTGTATTCGTTCGCGCATTTACTGCAAGAGCAGTCTATATCACTCAAGGAGAAGCTATGACCAATCTCATTGTTCTACGCGGCGGCGGCGACCTTGCAAGCGGAGTCGCCTTGCGTCTGCATCGCACCGGCTTTCAACTCGTGATTCTTGAACTGGAAAAGCCTTTGGCGGTTCGACGCACCGTTTCATTTTCAGAAGCAGTTTATGAGGGGGCGCAAAATGTCGAGGGGACGACGGCACGTCTAGTATCGCCAGACCAACTTCAAGTTACGATGGAGGCGGGTGAAATTCCCGTATTGGTCGATCCACAGGCGCACATTTTGCATAACCAATTCCTGACGAGTCCCCAATCCACTTTTGTAGTGGATGCGCGGCTGTTGAAGATTGCGCCTGACCCTTTGGGAGTCAACATCCCGCTTCATATTGGGCTGGGACCTGGGTTCACCGCCGGAGAGAATTGCCACGCTGTGATAGAAACCCGCCGCGGACACACCCTCGGCAGGGTCTACTGGAGCGGCACCACCCAGGCTGACAGCGGCGAACCAGACGGCGACCGCCGTCGTGTTTTACGCGCAACTCACGATGGAACACTAATCGCCCATGTAGAGATAGGCGATCATCTCAGGGAAGGTCAACTGATTGCCGAGATTCAACCCTCAGATGGGAATGAAAATTTCTCGATCCTCAGTCCCTTCGAAGGAATGCTGCGCGGGTTGATCCGCCCTGATATTAATGTAACGAAAGGGATGAAGATCGGCGACATAGACCGGCGCAACGACCCAGCGATGTGTACGCTTGTTTCGGAAAAAGCGCTGGCAGTAGCCGGTGGCGTGCTTGAGGCTTTGCTTGTATTTATGAAGTCTGTTGAAAATAGCCACTCTGTGATTTAAGTCCGCTATTTTCTTTTGAGCATCTCCCGGTCAAAGATCGAAGGGTTCGTATACAACCCTTCGCGGAGATAGCCCCGGGCAAGGTCTATATCTTTCATGATCTGCTGAGTATCGGCATATTCAGAGTCACAAAGCAATACCCCCACGCATGCGCGCAAGCCCAAATCATAATCATTATTCTGAAGGAATTTTTTCATGCTGTCCCTGACACGCCCGGCGATCCTAAGCGGCGCTTCCGGGCTGGGAATTTCCTCTATCAGGGTGAGAAAATATTCATCACGCGGAGACCAGGCCATTGTGTCTGTTGGACGAAGCGCAACCTTGAATTGATCCGCCAGACTGCGAAAGAAGCCGTTCAGATCACCCGCATCCATTTTTCTCTTTAGCTCATTGACCTGGGCGACATCAGCAAATAAAACCCCAAACCGACGAAATTCACTTTGCTTAATTCTTTCCAGTGAAAACATTAAACGCACTGTAAAAAAAGGAAAGGTATACAACCCGGTTATCGTGTCGTGTACCGGCTCGTCCATTGCGCCCTGGGTTGCTTGCAGACGTTGAACTAGGTTGCTCAATTGGTTGATATCCACCGGCTTATATAAAAGCAAATCGGGTTCTACAGGGAGGCTGGAGGCATAAACCGGATAGGCAGTGATCACAACAACTGGAATATTTCGCATGCTGTCATTGGCGCGCATACGCGTTAGTATTTCGACCCCCGACATACCCGGCAACTGTAGGTCAAGCAAAACGATATTTGGGCGGGACACCTCAAGACGATTCATGGCCTCTTTGCCGTCCATTACGATCTCAGTATGATAGCCTGCAATATCAAGAACGTGGCGGAAAAGAGCCACGACATCACGGTCATCTTCAACAATAAGCGCTACTGGTTTATTCATACCCGCTACCTCTCAAACTAATTATATGATAATTTCAACACTTAGAATAAATACACACTCCCAAATTATACAATCTTTCCTGTAAATACTTAAAGCAATTGCATTACAAAATACGAATATTTTTGACTTACAATAGCAGGCGTGAACCTTTCTCGCGCACTAAGATTTACCCCCAAGTCTGCTCAAGCCAATTTGAATCACATGTCATCTCGTATCGGCGGGTTTGAGGTCTTCAGTTTCGTTGGCGCTGGCGGCAAGACGACAGCCATTTTTCAACTCGCGCGGCAAATCGCAGGGCGCAATTCGGCAATCATAACTTCAACCACCCATCTCGGCGTGTGGCAAATACCGCTCACAGACCAGCACATCATCGCAAATCGTCCAAACGACATCCAACTCCCGACCGAAGGCGTTACCCTCGTCACTGGCGAAATTGAAAATGATAGAACAAAACCTGCAAACGAGACTGTTCTGAACTGGTTACGCGAATACGCAAAATCCCACAACATCCCTCTACTAATCGAAGCGGATGGCTCACGCCAAAAACCGCTCAAGGCGCCAGCCGCACACGAACCATCCATCCCTGAATTTACAGATACAGTTGTTGTCCTGGCTGGGCTCAGTGTGTTGGGCAAGCCGCTTACCGATAAATATGTCCACCGCGCAGAGCTATTTTCTCAACTAAGCGGGTTACAGCCAAACCAAACTGTCACAGCCGATGCGGTTACGCGCATGATCGCTCATCCACAAGGCGGACTGAAAAATATTCCAGCCCATGCGCGGCGCATTGTTTTGCTCAATCAAGCCGACACGCCCGAACTACAATCCATCGGCGGCGGCATGGCACGCGAACTGCTCGCTTATTTTGACTCGGTCATCGTCGGTTCTCTGGAAAGCGCAAGCCTGCAAGTTTTCGAACGCACCGCAGGCATTATTCTTGCCGCTGGGGAATCGACTCGGTTTGGCGCGCCCAAACAATTGCTGGACTGGAAAGGAAAGCCGTTTGTGCGACAGGTTGCCGAAACCGCGCTCCAAGCCGGACTTTGGCCTGTGGTGGTCGTCACAGGCTTTCGCGCCACTGACGTAGAATCTGCGTTAAACGGACTGCCTGTGAACATTGTCCGCAACCCGGAATATCAGCAGGGACAAAGCACGTCCATCCGCGCGGGAATTGAGTCGCTTTCGGGCAAGGCGGGGGCGGCGGTTTTCCTGTTGGCAGATCAGCCGCAAATCCCAGTGGATGTGATCCGCGCACTGGTTGAGAGCCACGGACAGAATATGCAAGCCATCCTCGCCCCGCTTGTGCTGGAAAATCGCCGCGCCAACCCCGTGCTGTTTGACCGCGATACCTTCCCCGATCTCATGCAGCTCACAGGTGACGTGGGCGGGCGCGGAATCTTCGATAAACATCGGGTGGAATATCTTCCGTGGCATGATGAGATTTTGCTGCTTGATGTGGATAAGCCAGAGGACTACCAAAAATTGAAGGAACTCGAATGAATATTTCCGCCGTGATTCTCGCCGCAGGAAAATCCATCCGCATGGGACAACAAAAAATGCTGATGCCCTGGGGAAATACCACTGTGCTGGGAAAGGTGATCGAAACCCTGCAAGCCGCTGAGGTCGAAGATATTACTCTGGTTGCAAATTCCACAACTGCCCATCAAATTACCAATTACAAAATCCCCATCACGCTCAACGACGGCGGCGAGATGCTCGAGTCGATTCAACTCGGTTTGCAGGCGCAAAAACCGTCAGCGGAGGCAACTCTCATTTGTCTCGGCGACCAGCCCCAGGTGGAGGAAAGAAGCGTGCGAACCGTCTGCGAGGCATTCCGTGAAAATAAATCCAGCATTGTCGTGCCAAGTTATCAAATGCGGCGTGGACATCCGTGGTTGATCGCAAGGGAATTATGGGATGAGGTGCTACAAATGCACGCGCCTGAATCGATGCGCGATTTTCTGAACGCGCACAAGAATGCTATTTTTTATGTGGAACATGATTCGCCAAGTATCTTACAGGATCTCGACACCCCAGCAGACTACTTGAAATACAAACCCTGACGTGCTATTGTGAATATAACAAAGGAGGTTGCCATGTCTGACCTGACTTTGATCGCAGAAGATATTCTCAACACCATGCAAGCCATGGATGAAGCATGCCACGCCATGAAAGCCCTGGGCGTGATGCGCCCCGCCGCCCAAACCACGGATGATGAGTCACACCCCATAATACAAACAATGCGTGAAGAAATGGATGCCGCAAGTTTGACGTGTTCCGCTCTAAAATGATGGAATTGCACGACCGCCTTAGTAAGCTCAAGATCGTGCTTGATAATGAAGAGGCTTTTGCAATAGATGAATTGATGGATGCGCTAAGCGTGGCTAATACTGGTCATCGCGCAGACTATCGCAGGACACCGCACATGAATGAGTAAGCCGGATTGACAAGCAGACATACACCAGATAAACTCGCCCCATTCAAAATTTGGAGCGAGTGCATGAAATATTTTATTATTGTCAACCCGACCTCGGGTCATGGGCTTGGTGAAAAGTCCATTCCGCACATTGAATCCAGCCTGCGCGAAAGCGGGCTGGATTTTACGTTGGTACGTACCGAGCGCATGTGGCACGCCGCCGAGCTGGCGGAAGGCGCGGCGCGGGATGGCTACAATGTAATCGTGTGCGCAAGCGGCGATGGGACGGTCAACGAAGCCATCAATGGAATCATGAAAGCCAAAAAGGCGGGTCACAATAGTATTGCATTCGGCGTGCTTGGCATTGGCACAGGCAACGACTTTGCAGGCGGCACAGGCATTCCCACAAACTTACATGATGGCTTGAAAGCGCTGGTCGCGAATAAACGCAAGACCATTGACATTGGACTCGTGAAGGGCGGCGATTATCCCGAAGGCAGATATTTTGGCAACGGTATCGGCGTCGGCTTTGACGCGGCAGTTGGCAACGAGGCGGTCAAAGTCCGCTGGGCGCGCGGTTTGCCCGCGTATTTGATCGGCGTGATCAAAACCGTTTTCCTTTATTACAATCCCCCACAGGTTGAAATTATCTTGGACGACAACGAAACCATCGACCAGGTTTCGCTGATGATCTCGGTCATGAACGGCAGGCGCATGGGCGGCGGTTTTCAAATGACACCTGAAAGCAAATCGGATGATGGCTTGTTCGATCTGTGCATCGCGGAGACCGCATCCAAGGCGCGCATCCTCGGGCTTATCCCCCACTTCCTGAGCGGGACGCAAGCGACTCAGCCCGAAGTGAAGATGCGGCGCGCCAAAAAAGTTTCGATCAAGTCTTTGGATAAAACATTCCCCGCACATGCGGATGGAGAATTCATCTGCCTAGACGGTTTAGCCCTGACCCTCGAACTGCTTCCGCTTGAATTGGAAATTGTCTGCGCCTAAACATTTCAATCAAAACCAAACATACAAATGAACTGGCTTATTAACTTTGTTATCCGAGTTTACACGCGCATCACCTGTAGAATTGACGCGCCAGACCTGCAGAAAGTGCCGATGCAGGGACCGTTGATCGTGATTTCCAATCACACGGGGCAAATTGAAGTCCCATTAATCTTTGCACACCTGCAACCACGCAAGTTGACAGGCTGGGCAAAGGTCGAGTCCTGGGACAATAAATTTTTGCATTGGGTCTTCGGTGTGTGGGGCATGATCCCTGTGCGGCGCGGCGAAGCGGATATGCACGCGCTCAAAGCTGCCTTACGCGCATTGGAAAAAGGTCTCATCCTCGGTATTGCCCCCGAAGGGACGCGGAACTACAACGGAATACTAAAACGTGCCCTGCCAGGCGCTGTGACAGTCGCCCTGCATTCAGGCGCTCCCATCATTCCCATCGCGCATTGGGGCGGCGAGGACTTAATAAAAAACCTCAAACGCTTCAAGCGGACAGATTTCCACATCCGCGTGGGAGAGCCGTTTAAGTTAAATGTTGAAGGTGTGAAAGTCACTGGGGAAATACGTCAGCAGATTGTGGATGAGATGATGGTTCAAATTGCAAAATTGATGCCTGAGGAATATCGCGGTGAATATAGCGATAAGAACAAGTGGACGGAAAAATATATCCTGAAAGAGATTGGTTCTCTTTGATTCCCTGAGTCAACCGATTTTTGAGCAATATGAAAAGGCTTTGGAAAATTTGTGAGTTTCCAAAGCCTTTTCATTTCTGATTATTCTCAAGTTTGATAAATACTACTCATCGGTAGATGCTTTTTATGAAGGCCTGGCTCGTTGGCTGTAAAAAATGCCCAAGAAATCGGGGGAGAATTTAAAGCGCAGTTACGATGATGCCGAAAATTGCCGTGATGATTCCAAGTCCTTGAAGTTTGGTGACTTTGTCTTTCAAGAAAACAATAGCCAGTGTTATCGTCACGATTGACAAGGCGGAAGCAATAGGTGTGATCAATATTGCATCTCCAATTGTCAGTCCGTAATTAACAACTGCCACTGCGCCAGCTTCAATAACACCCATCAATACAACCGTGTATTTAGTTTTCGTGGCGGTTTCCGTCAAGCCAATCTCGCGTTTTACAAGAAAGGAGAAGATTAGCAGGAATACAACAATCCCAAATTTTACAAGTAGAGTTGTTAACAGCCATCCGACTTCCTCAGAAATAACCTCGCTAATGTTCCAAAAGACGCCAAAGAAAAAAGCCCCCAAGACTGCCTCCTTGACACCTGATGAAAGTTGAAATCTTTGATTTCTAATGTCACTCCAATTTATGGATGCCAAAGTAACGCCAGAGATAATCATCAAGACGCCTAAAGTTTGTATTGTAGAAAGCCGCTGTCCCATAAAGATAAAAGCAAACAACATGGTAAACACAGCCCACAGATTCATGGTTGCGGCAACAATCGATACATTGCCTATCTCAAAGCCTTTGAAGAAAAACAAATACCCAGCAGAATAAACTATCGCTGCGATTGGAAACAAAATGATTACAAGGATTGGAGCGTTAATGCCTGTTGTAAATATAAGGGCAAGCAGAAGGACAGATATTAAGCCAGCCAACTGTGACCAAAAGAAAGACTTGAAGGCTCCTAATTGTTTGGCAAAAACACCACCCAGAAAATCGTAAATTCCCCACCCGAACATACCTATTACTCCAGTCAATATGCTTAAGATGGTTGTATTCATGATATCCGCTTCGCGTTAACTATCTGCACTTCCATGAATGCCCTGAACTCCGACAAGACATTCAATCATCCCAAGATGCCGGTTGTCATGGGTCATCCAGGTTGAAATGATGGGACCGATATCAGCAATTCCCGGTATGAATAAGACTGTGGGGGTCATATTTCATAAAACGGGCAAAAATAATGCCGAAGTGGGAAGTCGCGCTGGGTTTCAGCCAATTTTTAGTTTGTCGATGGGAAACTTACGTCACTAAAAATCCATAACGGGAATTGCTGGACCGATATGTCCGTCGTGCCAGTTTTCCCCGTGAAAACCTTCATAAACTTTGTAGAACTCCTTATCACTGATTCCTTCAACGGCACTCTGGGCGGCGGCAAACGTACGGCGCGCGTAATCCAGGAGTAGTTCCTTCCCAGGCATTCGGAGTGTCACGGCAGTCTTGTCATCCATGCTCATACCAGTTTGGGCATAGCCTAAACTCGCGGTTTCCATATCCCAACGGGCTGCTAATTCTTCCTTTTCCCACAGTTGACTCCCGCGTCCATTAATCATCTCTTGAAGGTAATCTGCCCAACGTGCCAGATGCCAAACATGGAAACCCACAGATGGAGTTGTTTCATTAGGTGTCCAACCAATCTACTCATCGGTCAGCCCGTCCACGAGATCGAGCAAGTTTTCGTGGCTATTGCGATATTGCTCGGAAATTTCAGCCGTGATACTTTCAGTCATTTTGTTTCTCCATAGGGTCTTTCTTTTTATACGACTCGCAAGCGACTTTGCGCGAAGCCGTACGCCTAACTTCTTATAGACAAGTAGAGGTGGAGTCGTAATTCAGAATTTATACTGATAAGCATTCGTCTCGCGCTTCTTGAATCCCACCCGTAAATACAATCGATTCGCCGCTTCGCGCATGGGGTTGGATGTGAGCGAGATGTTCTGCGCGCCTTTTTCGCGGGCAAGGTCAATGGCGCGCTTCATCAAGGCGTCACCGATTCCCTGTCCGCGGGCGGAGTTGTCTACGATGACATCTTCGATGATCGAGCGGATGCCTGTTGGCACGCGGTAGACAGTCAGCGTGAGTGCGCCGACAATTTCGCCGCCATCATTGCGGGCAATCATCAGTGTTGACGATTCGTCTCGGACAAGATCAGCCAAGTAGTCAAGAGAAGGAGGCGGGTTGTTATTCGTCAGTTGGGGAACCAGGCGCTGGAATGCGTCGTACAGTTCCTCATCCGCCTGAGTCACGATGTCAATTTGCATGTGGTTTTTTGGGGATCAGGCTCAGCACAAGATAATATGCGACATAAACAAACGAAACCCATACCACCCATTTTGGCTGGTTGGGATATTGAAACAATCCCCAAATTCCAATCGCGGCATAAAGATAAGTAAGCGCGAGGGTGAGCGTGCGCAAATAACTGTTTCGAGATGGGTAAATATATTTAATCGGAATAAAGACCATCACGTTGAACAACATCAGAAAGCCGAAATTCAACCACTGCGGCAAATTCATCAACAACATATAAAGCGCAACAATATTCCAGTAGGATGGAAAACCTTTGAAGTGATGGTCGTCAGTCTTCGCGTCAGATTGTGTGAATTGATAAGCCGAAGTAATCAAAATAAAACACGCGCCGAGCAATCTTGTGCCAGCAGGCAGGATATCCGCTTCGACCAAAAAGAGCGCAGGCACAACAACGTAATTAAGATAATCAAGAATGTTGTCAAGCAGCGCGCCATCAATTCCCTTGGCATATTTTTTCACATCCGCCCAGCGCGCCAACATGCCATCGAAACCGTCCACGAGCATGGCGACGACCATGTAAATGATCATCATGCGCCAGTTGTGCTCAAAGATGGCGAGCAATCCGAGGAAGCCCCACACCGCCCCAGTTGCCGTAAATAAATGCACGCCATACGCCAGCGCAACACGCACTGGATTTAGTTTTTCCTCAGTTGATACAGAAGTTGTCATGGTTATCCTTTATTTCGTAGTAGTCATGTAAATAGGGAAACAGGTACGTTGAATTATTAAAAGACCTCGGAGGTTTTCGCAAAGCGAACCTCCGAGGTCTGAACTCAGCTAGAGTGGTAAAAATATAACCTGATTTTCCAATTCATCCACGTCCGCGCTCTTTGCGATGACTTCAAGGTCTTGAATACAAACGCCAATCGTCACACGCAGTTGATGACCATAAATCACCCCCGAAAAAAACGTCCCTTCGCGTTGACATTTTGCCGCTTCTTCCAATAAGTCATCATCTTGTGTAAAGAGTGTGCGCCTCAGTTCATAGGCTCTTTTAAGCAATAAATCATCATCCAGTTGATCTGCGCCGTCTTCAAGAGCAGTCATCACATCCACGTTCCGCAAACGCAAACCGACAGTAATCGCTTTTGGGACATGATGATCCATGTAAAGCGATACGCTCATTAAATCAGCCCTTTATGTTTCAGGCGACTGATCAATGGCGGCGCAGGGATATTTTTCTGAATTCGATTTACCTTCTCCAAACGACTCTCAATATCGCCGTCCAACTCATCGCGGTGATCCCAATAATATGCCAGCGCGGAATAAATTTGTCCCAAGGTCAAATGTGAAAACTGAATATGCAACTCCTCCGCGCTCCAGCCATAAGCCGCCTGCGCGAGGACAAGTTCCGTCACCTTCATGGTCGTCCCTGAAATAACTGGAACTCGCGAATCATTTAAAACAATATGTTCATAGCGGGTTTCTGCAAGCATAATCTACCTCTTTCAAGTATGACTTGATTCTACCACCTGAAAGAAAAGACCTCGGAGGTTTTCGCTTCGCAAAACCTCCGAGGTTTGACTTCTCACTTTTTACTCACTACTTCCCCGCCTTCATCACTCCAACCTTGACCTTCTCTCCATCAAATTCATCTTCAACAATGGATGCTTTTTCTGGCGGAGTTGCGAACGATAATTTGGATGTGAGCGTTTCAGCGGTGATGTAATCCTTGTGCGCTTCAATCGCCGACTTCAAGCCAGCGCTTGCTTCGACGAATATCTCTATGCGGTCAGAGACATCCAACTCGGCAGCTTTGCGCAGGTCTTGCACACGGCGGACAAATTCGCGCGCCTGACCTTCCTGCACGAGTTCGGGCGTCAATTCGGTGACGAGAGCGGCGACGTACGCGCCATCTTCCGCGACGGCAAAACCAGATTTGGCTTGCGCTTTCACTTCCACTTCTTCAGAAATGATTTGAAAGGTCTCGCCGCCAACAGTCACCTCGAGCGCTTTGCCAGCCATGAAGGTAGACGCGACTTCTTCCGCATTCATCGAAAGGATCGCCTTTTGGATGGCGGGGAATTTATTGCCGTATTTTTGTCCGAGTTGTTTCGAGAAAGGTTTAATCGTATGCGAAACTGCTTCTGTTGCAGAATCAAGCAGGCGCACTTCTTTGACATTCAATTCATGTGAAACAATATCCACGTTGTTCATCAACGCCTTGCGCTCAGTTGCAGTCCCAACGGAGAATGCAGCGGCGGCGAGCGGCTGACGCACTTTGCGATTCGCCTTCTGGCGCGCAGAGTGACCAAGCGAGACAAGTTTCATCACAAGGTTCATATCGCGGTTGAGCGATTCATCAATGAACTCAGTCATCACCTCCGGCCATGCGGCAAGGTGAATGGATTCAGGCGCGGTCTCATCCACATTGCGGACAAGGTTCTGGTAGAGTTCTTCCGCGAGGAAAGGCATGGAAGGCGCAAGCAATTTGGCAACCGTTGTCAGCGCGGTGTAAAGCGTGGAGTATGCGGCTTGCTTATCGGAATCAGATTCAGATTTCCAGAAGCGACGGCGCGAACGGCGCAAATACCATGTGGAAAGCTGCTCCACAAATTTTTCAATGGGGCGCGTGGCGTTGAGCACATCGTATGCCTCGTAGGCTTTGGTCACATCGCGCACAAGCACATTCAACTCGGAGAGCAGCCAGCGATCCAAGTCATTGGTCGCGGCGGTGATGGTCAACCCTTGCGGTTTATCAAGGTTGGCGTATGTCACAAAGAACGAGTAGACATTCCACAGCGTAAGCGTAAAACTGCGGATGACGTCCCCAACCAAATCAGCAGAGAAGCGGCGTTCCTGTCCAGGAGGAGAGGCGGTGTACAGGTACCAGCGCAGCGCATCCGCGCCATGCACGTTCAACACATCCCAAGGCTGGACGATATTGCCAAGCGACTTGGACATCTTGCGTCCTTCGGCATCTTGAATGTGCCCAAGGCAGATGACATTTTTGAACGAGACTTCATCATTCAACAAAGTGCTGATGGCATGCAGCGAATAAAACCAGCCCCGGGTTTGGTCCACGGCTTCGCAGATGTAATCCGCTGGGAATTGTTCCTTGAATTTTTCCTGATTCTCAAACGGATAATGCCACTGGGCATACGGCATCGAACCAGAGTCGAACCAGACGTCGATCAGGTCTGGTACGCGACCCATTCTTCCGCCGCACTCCGAGCATTTCCAGTGGACTTCATCTACGTACGGGCGATGCAAATCCAGTTCGCTTAAATCTGCGCCTGCTTTTTCAGAGAGTTCCGCCACCGAACCGATACACTCGCGATGTTTGCAATCCACACATTCCCAAACGGGAAGTGGTGTGCCCCAATAGCGTTCGCGCGAGAGCGACCAGTCAATGTTGTTTTCGAGCCAGTTGCCGAAACGTCCGCTCTTGATGTGATCGGGAACCCAATTGATCGTGTTGTTCAATTCAACCAGACGGTCACGATGCGCACTGGTGCGGATAAACCAAGAGTCGCGCGCGTAATACAACAGCGGAGTATGACAACGCCAGCAGAACGGATAGGTATGCGCATATTTCTCGGTGCGGAATAATAATCCGCGCGCGTCCAAATCTTTGATGATTTGCGGGTCGGCATCTTTGACGAAGACTCCGCGCCACGGAGTGACCTCAGGGATGAATGTGCCATCAGGCAGGACGGTCATCAACACTGGCAGGTTATTCTCTTTTGCCAATTGCATATCTTCCTGACCGAAGGCAGGAGCGATGTGAACCAAACCAGACCCATCTTCGGTGGTGACAAAGTCACCGAGCGCCACAAAATGCGCAGGCTTATCTGGAGGCAGGAAAGTGAAGAGCGGATTATATTTCACGCCTTTCAATTTTTTGCCTTTGAAGGTCTCCAGAATTTTTACTTCTTCATCCTTGAATAGCTTTTCGACCAAAGACTTGGCAAGGATGAGTTTCTCTTTTGTGCCGCCGTTATCACGTTCGATGGTGACATAGTCCACATTGGCATGTGCAGCAACAGCGACGTTGCCGGGCAATGTCCACGGGGTAGTGGTCCACACTAATAATGAAGTGTCGGGCTTGTCCACTAGCGGCATACGAACAAAAACCGAAGGGTCAGATACTTCCTCGTAGCCGAGAGCAACTTCATGGTCAGAAAGAGGCGTGCCGCAACGCGGGCAATACGGGACGACTTTGTATCCCTTGTAAAGCAGTTCCTTGTCCCAGAAATTTTTCAGGATCGACCAGACCGATTCCATGTATTCATTTTCGTAAGTCACATACGCGGTTTCGAGGTCAACCCAAAAGGCGATGCGGTCCGTCAGTTTTTCCCAATCTTGAATATAGGTAAAAACCGAATCCTTGCAAAGCTTATTGAATTTATCTATGCCATATTCTTCGATCTGCTGTTTGTTGTTGAAGCCGAGTTGTTTTTCCACTTCGATTTCGACAGGCAGACCATGCGTGTCCCATCCGCCGCGGCGCGAGACATGATAGCCGCACATGATCTTATATCGCGGAAACATATCTTTGAACGCGCGCGCCAACACATGATGCACGCCCGGGCGTCCGTTCGCGGTAGGAGGACCCTCATAAAATACATATTCGGGCTTACCCTTGCGCTGTTCGACGGTCTTCTTGAACACATCTTGCTTCTTCCATAATTTCAGGACGTTTTCTTCCATAGAAGCTACGTCAAGTTTTGGGGATACTGATTTGAACATTCTCACTCCTTTGATCGTCATTGCGAACGGTTATTGCGAAGCAATACTTCTGAATAGGAAGAAGATTGCTTCGTCGGGGAAAGCGTCTTCCTCGCAATGACGTGAAATTAAAATAAAAAACTCTCATCTCATACAGAGACGAGAGCCATGCTCACGCGGTACCACTCTGATTCCCGCCATAAGGCGGGCACTCATTGGACAACTATCATCGTCCTGTTCCGCTAACGAAGAACAACTTCGGCTTGCTTACTTTCCAGATGGGTATTGACTGGGTTTCAGTTCACAGCTCCGAGATGATTTTCAATTTGCTTTGTTGACCTGTCTCACACCTGACGCAGGCTCGCTGACAACATTTTTGGCAAATTTACTCGTTCTCATCAATGCTTTTGATTATGCGGATTATACACAGGTCTTCCCAGTTCGGCAAGAAGCCGCAATTGAAAATCCAATTCACTTTAATGTCAGCACAGTAATTTCAGGTCTGCAATTAAATCTCACCGCAGGATAGGTCATACCGACACCACGGTTTGTGTATTGCCACATTTCCCCAACCTTATACAAACCAGAAGGATATTTACTGTCCATTCGCTGAAAATAATTTGACTTTCTTCAATTTTCTGCCAGTCGAGTGTAAAGGGCAGCCGACAAACCAAGTAGTTCAAGAATACGAGTTTGTAAAGCAGTCAGTGGCGTAACATGCTGA
>Ga0335397_10002195_pt1 | contig 26572 bp, 26 predicted proteins | sample MAT04_FD_205740 | JGI IMG/M metagenome (GOLD analysis project Ga0335397, IMG submission 205740) | Freshwater microbial communities from Lake Fryxell liftoff mats and glacier meltwater in Antarctica - MAT-04 (spades assembly) (version 2) ... | reverse complement strand
TAACACACTTATGGCAGCAAATACAATACTGGCAGCTATAATGTGTGCTGGTTTTGTGCGGTTCAGAAATGATAACAAAGTCATAGAAGTATTAAAAGAGTTGAATGAGTGTAATTTAAGACTACAATGGTGGAAGATAAAATATTACCAATTCCGCACCTGATTTTGAAAACAAAAAGCGGAGTGCATAGAAAGTCTTGAATTTTCTACCTCAAAAATACAAAGAAACCATTTACAATCAACAATTAAGAGTTTTGATATCATTACTTCTGATTATACATGTACTTTTACATGGAAATTCACACCCATTTAAAACAAAGACATAATGGAAAGTTTCTTCGAAGGAAAAGCGATACAATCAAATGGAATATACAATCTTTCGCCTCAACAAGCGTATAAACTTTGCCTGGAAGGTGCTGTAATTGTTGATGTTAGGGAAGAATACCTTAACCGGTTTAAGATATTTGATGTAAACGGGCTTATATTTTGTCCGAAGAAAAAATTACCCGAACTTATCGCGGATCTGCCACTTAACAAACCACTTATAATTGCCGATGCAAGCGGAATTCATAGCCCTGAAGCTGTTAAAATACTGATGGGTAGTGGCTTTAAAGGGGACTGCGCCAACCTTTCGGGCGGACTTGTGGATTGGGAACATGCTGGCTTACCCGTTGTAATTAATTATGAGGAAAGGCTTTCGGGACAATACGTGTGCCAGGTGAAGCCGGGGGAGATGGGCGACTGAGGGAGGGAGAGACTGAGGGTCTGAGGGATGGAGGAACTGAGGGAGGGATGAGATTTGGAGACTGAGAGACAAGGAGACACGGGAACACGGGGACACAGAGTCATGGGGACAAGGAGACATGGAGACTGAGGGATGGAGGGACTTAGAGACGAAGGGACTTACGGAGAGTAATGAATAATGAATAATTTCTAACGTTGGAGAATTTGAAGGGTTTGAAGAGTTCGACTTGAGGTTCTCCCCTTCATGTTGAGCGATGGTTGGTGAGCAAAGCCGAACCAAGTCGAAGCAAAGTGGAGATATCCGAAATACCGAGCCTAACGTTCATTCAAAGCTGTAAACAAATTTCAGAATGAGTCACTTTCAAATAACTTCGTTTTTGGCCTTTTTCTCCCAGTTCTGATCTGCTTCTTCAATGAACTTGTCTGAAGATTCTTTTCCCAAATAGGAATCAATTATCAGGTGCGCAAGGTATATCACCGGAGTCAGCAAAATGGCCAGTGAAACTTTATACAGGTATTGAATCAATCCTACCCGGAAAACTTGCTCCAGGCTCCAGTTACCCAGGAAATAGAAAGCAATAAACAGAATTACAAAACTATCTATCACCTGCGAAACCACCGTTGAGCCGGTTGCACGTAACCAAAGGAACTTATGCCCGGTAAGTTTCTTGAAATAATGAAATACATAGGCATCTACCAACTGGCTCACCAGAAATGCCGTAAGTGATCCTACAATGATGCCTAATCCTGCCCTGAAAATAGTGGTATATGCATAATTGATATCGAACGGCCTGCCCATGTTATCAATTCCGTTAATATTCATCCAGAAATCAGCCGGAGGCATACCCGTCCACATCAATACGATAATGAAGGAATAGCCAACCATGCCGGCAGTTATAAAACTAATGCGCCGCACACCGGTTTTCCCAAAGTATTCATTAATAATATCCGAAAAAATAAAAACGACCGGCCAGATTAAAACTCCTACGCTCATATTCAGATCGGTGATCATCCCGAAAATATTGAGGTTCAGTGGAGCAATGCCCAGTAATTTTTCGAGCGAAAATATTTTCACTCCTCCAAACTCTGCAATTAACGCATTGGTGATAAAAAAGCACGATAGCAGCAAGGAAAGGAAAGTTTTCTTGCCAAGAGGTTTCGTAATGTCCATTGGTGGGTAGTGGAAAAGGAGTTAAGGATTATAGAGTTACAGTGTTAAAGGTTTCAGAGTTTCAGGGTTTCAGAGTTTCAGGGTTTCAGAGTTTCAGGGTTTCAGGGTTTCAAATCCCAACTATCCACAAAATTTGCCGAAGGGTTCTCCCCAACGGGGAGATGTCCGAAGAACAGAGGGGTCTTTTCAGAGTTTCAGGGTTTCAGGGTTAGAGATTATCAGGGTTTCATCGTGCCAGTTCCGTAAGATTTTGAGTGCAGCGGTATAAGGCCACTAATCACTTATCACTTTTCAACCCCACTTTACTACCTCAGCCGTTTCCGCCCACCCAATCGCAACTTCAATATTTTATGAAACCTTATATGACGAAAAAAGTTCGTTTCGGTAATCAGTTTTTACCGTTTCAGCAATTTAAAATCGATAAAGATGTTTCCCCTATCGGGTTGTACCTTAAAATCCCCAAAAATTCAGGGATATTACGTTAAGGTAAAAGTGAGATCCAGAGGAAGCGTCAATCGAATTTCCTTTAGGAATGATTTTGGCTTGCCCTCTGAGCAGATAAAGTCGATTTTCTGCATTTTACAACCCACTATCTAAGTGCGACTTAAAAATTTTTATCGACTATTCGACTATTTTAGTCGAAATAAATTTGCATTCTGCTATTTACTGTATTAATTTTGCCGCCTCAAACGAAGTTAATCAGCTTCCAAAAAGATGAATCATGCTCGATAAAGACGAAGTAAAAGAAGCAATTGTAAATGTGGCCCGCCATATTTTTTCCAGGTTCGGGTTCCGAAAAACCACCATGGACGAAATAGCCATTGCCAGTCGCAAGGGCAAAAGTTCTATATACTACTACTTTGCAGGCAAGGAAGAAATTTTCCAGGCGGTAGTTGAGAAAGAAGCTGCGATAATGAAACAGGAACTGATTAATGCGCAAAATGAAACCGACAGTCCTGCCGAGAAATTAAAAATACACGTTCTTGTCCGTATGAGGAATATGGAGAAACTCGCAAATTTTTACAGCGCTATTAAAGATGATTACCTCGGCCATCTCGATTTTATCGAAAAAATCAGGAAGAAATACGACCAGGAAGAAATTCAAATGATGGAAAACATCCTTGTTGAAGGCGTTGAAAATGGCATATTTGAAATTGAAGATACCTCACTTGCTGCCATCGCAATCGTTACAGCATTAAAGGGTATGGAGATTCCTTTGTTCTGGGGCGTTGAAGAAAAAGATGTTGAACGGAGGCTCGATAACCTAATCCATATTTTATTTCACGGGGTAATGAAAAGATAATTTTTTTGTCCTGTTTTCGACTAATTTACTCTTTTAGTCTAATATGCAATTAATCAAATTTCTAATTAAACAAATTATCAAAAACTGATCAGAACATTTCCGGTAGAAAAAATTGAGATATTCATCGCCGGATAAAGTGTTCAAAAACACAAATAATTGAGAATACTATGAAAACAAGAGTTCCATTACTAATCCTAACCATTACGCTAAGCATATTTATGTGTAAAGCAAATGCTCAATCGCTACAGGTTTCGCCTGAATTAAAGGAGCTGATAAGTCTTTCGATAAATAAGGATCGCAAAGTTGCTGACAAAGACCTCGACAAGCAAATTACAACGGTACAGCAAAAGGCGGTACGTTCAGCATACATCCCTAAGGTGGAAATTGGAGGTAAATATCTGTTTGCTTATTCGTCAGTAAACTCAGATATAGGTGATATCAGCGGTTTAGAGAGCATGAGCAAACTGGGAGAATTTATGAAAACGCCCACTTTTCCGGCCATGTTTCCAAACCTGGCAGGCCTGGCAGGCGAAATCACGAAACTGGAACAGCTTATGGCACAGCAAGGCATGTCGGTTCCGTCACTTTCAAAAGAGGTTGATGGGAGTTTCTATGGCAATTACTTCGGAGTGGATGCAACGGCCAAAATGCTTCTATACAGTGGAGGCCAGGTATCTAATATATCAAAAGCCTTAAATGAAAAAATAAAAGCACAGGAAGCCTTATCTGATAAATGCAAATCAGATGCTATCAGCGAAGTAATTACTTATTACGACCAATTAGCTTTACTCAACCAGTCGAAACATGTGCTTGACGAATCGGCTATACGACTTGCTGCCGAAAAGAAATATGCCACCCTGGCCCTGAAAAACGGACTTGCCACTTCATTCGACACGTTGAAAATTGCAGTGGCTAATGCAAACCTGAATGCAAAAATTGCCGATTACCAAAGCAAGAAAACCTTACTTCAGCAGAAACTGGCACAACTTACCGGCAAACAGGCCAGCAGTTTCGCAACAAGTTCATCGGGCCTCGGCCTTTTATTGTATGCTGATACCACTACAGATATCAGTAACAGAGCCGAACTCAGAGCATTATCAGCAGGTGTTGAAGCTCAGAAATTTATGCTCAAATCATCGAAATCACATTACTTGCCGAAGGTACAGGCACTGGCTTCGGTTCGTTACGATAATATCTTTAGAGCCGATGCAACTATGAATGCGCCTATACCCATCGAAATGAAAGCAAACTATATAGGTTTAGGCCCAACATATATGGTAGGTGCCGGTTTTAAATGGGATATTTTCGATCGCTCGGGCGGTTCGGCTAACGTAAAACAGGCAACGCTCGAAGTAAAAAAAGCAGAAAACGCCCGCGACGAAGCCAAAGAACTACTTCAGCTTAACCAAACTAAAGCCACAACCACCTATGAGGCCGCCATTTCGCAAGTTGTGTATAAAGACAAACAACGTGATGCTGCTAAAATGGCTCTCGAACTGGCACAGAAAGCCTACAACGAAGGTGTAATAAATATCACCGAAAGACTTGCTACAGAAACCGAAATGCAGAATGCCGAACTTGAATACTTACAGGCAGTATTCGCACAACGCCAATCGGCACTCGAATGCTATAAGGCTACAGGAGCTTTAACAATCTCAAATATCCGTTAAATCAAAATCCCAAAGAACAATAATTGTCATCAACAATCAAATTTTAATAAAATGAAAACACAGAACAAAAGACATTCAGGAATGCTGCTTGCATTTTTAACCTTGCTTTTAGTAATCGCAGTTGTTAGTTTCATTGGCTGGTTAGTTTTAAAGCCCGAACCTATCATGCTTCAGGGCCAGGCCGAAGCCAACGAAGTACGCGTGTCGGGCAAGGTTCCGGGTCGAATTGAAAAATTCATGGTATCCGAAGGCCTGACTGTTAAAAAGGGAGACACACTGGTTTTGATCAGCAGTCCCGAACTGAATGCAAAACTGATGCAGGCAACTTCGGCCGAAGATGCTGCCAATGCACAGAATCAGAAAGCGAATAAAGGCGCTCGTGCCGAACAGATCGCAGGTGCTTACGAACTTTGGCAAAAAGCAGAAGTCGGTGTGAAATTAGCAGAGAAAACCTACAACCGGGTTCAGAATATGTTTAACGAAAGCGTTGTTCCAGCACAAAAACGCGATGAGGCAGAAGCCAATTACCAGGCTTCCATCGCAACTTCAAAAGCCGCCAAATCGCAATATGATATGGCCATGAACGGAGCCGAAAAGGAAGACAAACTTGCAGCTCTTGCCATGGTGAACCGCGCCAGAGGTGCTGTTTCGGAAGTTGAATCTTACCTTTCGGAAACCATGCTTGTATCACCAATTGATGGTGAAGTATCAGATGTATTCCCGAAACAAGGTGAACTGGTTGGTTCAGGAGCACCTATTATGAATATCGTTGACCTAAGCGATGTATGGGTGGTTTTTAATATCCGCGAGGATTTGCTTTCAAATATTAAAGTAGGAAAAGAATTTGAAGCAATTATACCAGCTTTAGGAAACAAATCTATAACGCTAAAAGTAAACTACATCAAAGCCATGGCCAGCTATGCCACATTTAAAGCCACAAAAACGAATGGTGGTTTCGATGTGAAATCATTTGAAGTACGCGCCAAACCGGTTGCTGCCATTGAAGGTCTTCGTCCAGGGATGAGTTTGATGGTGGATTACGGGAAACTTAAGTAGGCAAGGTCCCAAATTCCAAGTTTCAAATTCCATGGGTCCAAATTCCAAATTCCAAGGCCCAAGAACCAATTCCAAACACTAAACACTTAGCACCAAGCACCAATCACCATCCGATGAAATCAATTATAACAAGTATTTGGAAAGTCGCCGGCCGGGAAGTAAACCGTATGTCGTCGCGCGGGCTTTACATTATTGTGACGCTGATACTTCCAATATTGTCCGTTTTGTTTTTCTCTTCGCTTTTCAAAGAAGGTGTGCCAACCAAAATGCCCATCGCGATTGTGGATCTTGACCAAACGGCTGCATCCCGGAAAATTGCACGGAATATTGACGTTACACCGCTCAGCCAGGTAACTGAATACCTGCCATCGGAAACAGAAGCTATGTCGGAATTACGGACAGGAAATATTTATGGATTTGTGGTACTTCCCAAAAACATGCAGTCCGATATTCTTGCTTCGCGCCAACCGGTGATCAGCTATTATTACCAGAACGGCTTCCTCATAGCCGGCGGACTGATGCAGAACGATCTGACACTGATCCTTCATACATTATCAGGCGGAATCAATATTCAGAAACGCGAAGCTATGGGCCAGCCGAAGGATTACATTTTGTCGCAGGTGCAGCCCATTCAGGTAAGTACTCATCAGTTGTTCAATCCTACCGCTAATTATTCAGTCTATATTTCTACCATCGTTCTGCCGATCATGCTCCAATTGTTTATACTGTTGATGACCGTTTACAGCATCGGCATCGAAATTAAGGAAAGAACCTCGCACGAATGGCTCAGACTTTCGGACAAATCGATGTTTATTGCGCTCACAGGCAAACTGTTGCCATACACTGTAATTTTCTTTGTAGTAATGATGTTTCAGAATTTCATGCTTTATAAAGTAATGCAGATACCAATGAATACAAGCCTTGGATGGCTTATGCTGGGTTCGCTGATGTTTGTACTCGCATACCAGGCTATAGGCGTTTTCTGTATAGGGCTGCTTCCGATGATGCGGCATTCGCTCAATATGGCAGCATTTTATGGCATCCTGGCGCTTACACTGTGCGGATTTTCGTTCCCTATCGAAGCTATGCCGCCGGTATTTCAATACTGGGCAAGCGGATTCCCGGTGAGGCATTATATGCACATATTTCAGAGCCAGATACTTGCTGGCTTCGAACTCAGGTATTCGGTTGCATCGTACCTGTACCTGATCCTGTTCCTGCTGGTTCCTTTAACTGTTATTAACCGGCTTAAATCAGCTTTGATTTACCAGACTTTTATTGAGAACGTACATAAAACCTGAGATGAAAACTCCTGGCGCATTTAGTTTAAAATATTTAAGCGCAAGTACGCAAAGGAAAAGCAAGGAATACAACATAGGAAGGTTGCTGTTCACTATAAAGGGATAAAGAATTACTACAGATAGAAGATGAAAATAAGAATAAAGCAATGGAAAACAATAAATTAAATATAGCCGGTCAGATCAGGGATGGAATTACCAATACCCTCAGGATTTTTCTGCGCGAGTTCAGGCTTATATTTTCGGACGTGGGCGTGATGGTGCTGATTTTTGCAGTTCCCATTGTTTATCCAATGTTGTATTCGTTTATCTACTATCCCGAAGTAGTCCGCGATCTGCCTATAGCTGTTGTGGATATGTCGCATTCGGCTGACAGCCGGCAGTTTACCCGTGATCTGGATGCTACACCCGATCTGAAGGTAGCCACCGGCAGCAGTTCGATGGAAGAAGCCATCAGGATGTTCAAAAACCGGGAAGTCCGGGGCATTGTTCAGATACCGGCAAGCTTCAGCAAAGATATCGCAATGCAGCGACAGACGACAATTTCGGCTTATGCCGATATGGGATTTTTCCTTTACTACAAAGCACTGATGACAGGGACCAGTTTTGTTTCGCTCGAAACCGGCAATCAAATCCAGATCAACAACCTTATGAACCAGGGATTAACCCAACGGCAAGCTGAAATAACCGCAGAACCTGTGAAACTTGTTGATAATGCTATGGCTAATCCGGGAGGCGGTTTTGCCAGCTATGGCATCCCGGCAGCGCTTATTCTAATCATACAGCAAACCTTAATTATTGCCATCGGCATACTGGCCGGCACCGCCCGCGAACGCCATGTATTTGGAACGCTGGTACCGCTCGACCGCAAACGCATGGGAACCTTACGACTGGTGATCGGAAAAGCAGGAGCCTATTTCATTATTTATGCGCTGCTCTGTGTGTATATGCTGGGTATGATCCCGGAATGGTTCGGTTACGGACAATCGGCCGGTTTCACAGAACTGATTACGCTTATAACGCCATTTGTGCTTTCAAGTATTTTTATGGGATTAACCCTTTCGGTGATTTTCAAAAACCGTGAAAGTCCTATGATGCTTTATCTTTTTACTTCAATCCCGCTTCTGTTTTTATCGGGAATTATATGGCCGCTATCGAATTTCGGTCCATTGTGGCTGACTGTTCGCGAAATATTCCCTTCGTCAAATGCCATTTTCGGATACATCAAGATGAATTCACTGGGAGCCAGCATTTTCGAAACCCGCAGGGAAATTATGTCGCTCTGGATACAAACCGGGGTTTATTTTCTCACAGCCTGCATAACCTATGGCTACCAGGTAAATTATTCGGCGCACCTGCGCAGCGAGTTGGCTTCACATCCATACAGGGAAATAAGGGAAAGGATTGCCCTTGAGAAGAGTTAATGGAAAATCGTTAATAGAAAGCAGTTAATGGAAAATAGTTAGCAGGAAAATAGTTAGCGGAAAATAGTTCCATTCGGCTACGCTCAGGGCGGCAAATGGGACGTAGTTAATGGTTAAAGGGAAGAAAAATCAAATATCAGGAAATTTAAGAAGTAACAGGAAATTTAAAAATGAAAACAACAATTTATAAAACAACAATCTTAAAAACAAAAATCATGAAAACAAAGAATTCAATTATGCTTGCTTTAGCGATGATGCTAATTTCGACTGCAACTTTCGCACAGATCAATATTGGTCTGCGCCAGGGTATTGCTGCTACTACCTTTTCCGATAAAGGCAATCTTTACCAGGATAATAAAGTAACCTTCTCATATACTGCCGGTGCCTTTTTCACTGTGCCTGTGTTCAAATCCTTCGCAATTCAGCCCGAAATCAATTATGTCCGCAAAGGCCGGAGCAATGAAACCACTGAACTAAATACAACCGTTGAAACCGATTTTATGGTTCATTACCTGCAGATCCCGGTGCTTTTTCAATACCGCAACGAGCAACTGCTGAATAAATCAGGATCTGTTTTTTATATAAACGGCGGCCCATATGCTGCATTTGCGCTTAGCACTCAAACAAAAGTACCCAATAGCACCGAGGGTGGTTTAATGGTTCCGGTTGGAGAAAGTAACAACAATGATTGGGGAGCTACGCTTGGTATTGGTTTCCAGACACCCATACGCGGCAAAGATGTACGTTTCGACCTGCGTTACGATATGGGCCTTTCGGAAATTGAACTACAGCCTGCCGAATACCGCACCAAGGCATTGAGCCTGACGATAGGTATATTGTTATAAAAGAATATTGGCGGTTAATTTGGTTAAAAGGGAATCAGTTATGGTTCTCTTTTTTTTGTTGAAATAGTCAGGGTTTCACTCAAAGTGAAGCCCTGACTAATTTCAAAACCTGACTATCTTCAAAACCTATTTAACAACTTTAAAACTAACAGGCAATTCTCCATTGGAGCCAATTGCAACAATATATTTCACCTGTTCGGTAGTGAAACCTCCGCTTACAGTGCAATTTCCACCGGTTATTTCATCCCATACAACAGGTGCGAAAATAACATTGCCATCAAGAACCGTAGCTATGGCGTTACCAATATTTCGTTTTGTGATATCGGCCCAGACTGGAATTACCGATTTTTTGAAACTAAATTCAAGATTATCCTTTTCCCGCTTTAAATCATGTGTGATTTTAAAACTTTCGATGTCGGCGCCATTCAGAATTACACCTTTGCCATCAACTAATTTCAAGGCATAAAGACAAACTTCTGATTCACCGAATGCATTGTTCCAGGCAAATTTGCAGTACTGGTCAAGCCCGGCAGTGTTTACATACCTATCCACCTTGCTGATTCCTTCCGGGGAAGTACATCCTATTTGCGAGTTTGAATCACCGGGAGCTTTTGTATTAAAAAGTGATAACAATATGCTATCTCCCTTTAAAAGTCTAGTAACTCCTTTGTAATTATACGTTTCATAAAATTGGAGTGCGCCTTTTTGCGTGGCAAGTTGCTCAGCAATTTTCATATCCCGGCAATTGTTCAGAGTTACCTGGATTTGATTTTTAGCGCGTATAACTTTAACTTCAAACTTTTCAATGCTGAAGCTTTTCATGCGGTTGGTGATTATCTCAGCCGATCGCGAAAGATCAGCCTGCGAAATTTTACTATCTGTTGATTGAATAAGTATGCGGTGATTATTGTCCGGCTTTGTTGTAAAGCCTGTTGCTATTATGCAAATAATGATAATGGCAATTAATGAATTTATGATCGTTTTCATTTTTATTTGAATTTAAGTTAAAACCAGGCCGCTTCCTGTTGGAAGGGCTAAAAATTAAAAATTAATTTGCGGGAGGTTAACTTAAATGGGGCAAGTCGTCGGTATCAATAGAGTGATATTGCCGGGAAAGCCGCTGTAGAATAACATGCTTAATCAGAAGACCGGCTGTTCGGAGGAAGATTATCTGCTGGTGTGCGGCATTATTATCTGCAACAAGGTGCATTCCTTCATCGAAGGATTTAAAATTTGATTTATCAACTAACGGGATAAGAATATTCAGCGATTGAATTTCCTGAATTTCAACTACAACGGCAGTGGCGTTCGAATACAACTCAGACGCAAGTTTATATGGCGATTCGATGCCAGCTGGCTTTCCCAGATTACCTGAGACCGCATAAACTAGCAGGAAGAACAGGAAAGCGAATACTGCACTTCCGAAATAATTAAACCTGTTCTCTTTCCTTATCATGCATCAAAGTTAGATGTATTATTGTTTGGTTTTACAGGATAAGAATAAATAAATATTTGATTTGTGGGGAAAATGAAAAAATCCCTGCAAAAGAATGAAGCTGGGAATTTTGGGAAAAATTCGTTTTTGAATTTCGAGTTACAAACTAAGGTTAGGATGGCACAAATCAGGAGATTCCAGTCTGTCGGGGTATTTGGGTCTATTTAAAATGTTGTTTTAACTTTATGTTTGTCTAAACTATAAAAGCTACATTTGTAACTTGGATTAAGAATGATGAACCTTTTACTTAGTGGCATACACTATCATTGTATTTTATTAAACATTTTATTGCTTTAAATGAATAAAGCAATAAAATTAGCTAGATTCAAGAATGTTATGATTATAGCGATTTATGATTAGTGTGATCAATAATGTGTGAATCTGTTTACTGAAAATAAAAAAAACATAAGATGATTATTTCACGGTTGATTTTACGAAATTGGAAAAACTTTAAGGAACTTGATGTTGAACTCCAAGACAGAGTAATAATAGTTGGAGCCAATGCATCTGGTAAGTCAAACCTTTTAGATGTATTTCGATTCCTAAGAGATATTGCAAAGCCTGGAGGAGGTTTGCAGAAAGCAGTAACAGATAGAGGTGGAATTACTAAAATTCGTTCCCTGGCTGCTAGGAAAAATCCAAATGTAGAAATTGAAGTTCACCTTTCTGAATTTGGGGCAAATAATGAAGTATTGTGGAAATATGCAATTGGTATAAAGCAGGAATCAAGAGGATATCGTTTACCATATTTATCTTATGAGAAAGTATGGAAAGGAAATAAGTTATTGGTAAACAGACCTGAGGCTGAAGACAAAAAAGACATTGTGCGATTAACTCAAACGTATCTTGAACAAATAAATACTAACAAAGAATATCGAGAGGTAGTTAAGTTTTTCGATAACACACTATACCTTCACCTCATTCCTCAACTATTAAAATATCCCTTCGCTTTTACTGGTCCTGATTTACCAGGTGACCCATTTGGTAAAGGATTTTTAGAGCGGGTAGCTAAAGTTAATGAAAAAACTCGTAAGTCTTGGCTTCACAAAATTGAGCTTGCATTAAAGCTTGCAGTTCCGCAGCTTACAAACCTCGAATTTACTACAGAAAAAGGATATCCACATATTGCGGCAACTTATGAGCATTGGCGTCCAGGAGCAGGTAAACAAAAAGAAGACCAATTCAGTGATGGGACTCTCCGTCTGATTGGATTATTATGGGCATTGCAGGAAGGAGATTCGTTATTGCTACTTGAAGAGCCAGAGCTTTCCTTAAACGGAGCTATAGTTGCTAAACTTGCACCATTAATTTATCGCTTACAGAAACCTAAAAAGAGACAAGTAATCATTTCTACCCACAGTTCTGATTTATTGAATGATAGAGGGATATCTTTAAATGAAATAATAGTACTTGAACCTGCTGCTGAAGGCACTCGAGCATGTGCTGCATCGAATATTAATGATGTAAAAAATATGTTAAAAGCAGGCATGACTCCAGCTTCTGCGATTCTCCCGCGGCTTAAACCTAAAAATATAAACCAACTTACATTAGAATTTTAGAATGAATCCAATACCGTTGAATCTTGTATTTGAAGACCAAATTAGCGAATTTATCATGATTAAGTTAGCTGAAAAAGCTGAGAAATTTTTCATTTCAAATTCATATTCAGAAGGAGGATTCGGCTATATTAAAAAAAATATTGCTGGATTCAATGAAGCTGCTCGTGGTTGTCCGTTCTTTGTACTCACGGATTTGGATTATTTAGAATGTGCGCCATCATTAATTGGAGACTGGATTAAACAACCAATTCATGCAAATTTAATTTTCAGAATTGCGGTACATGAAGTTGAAGCTTGGGTTTTAGCTGATATAGAAGGCTTTTCTAAATATACAGGTATATCGAGAGCTAATTTTAAAAATAATCCTGAAGAAATTTTAGATCCAAAAGCAGAACTGCTTCGACTAATAAAAAGATGTAGAAATAGGAAAATCAGAGAAGATATTTTACCTAAAGATGAATATGCTACTATTGGGCCAAATTATAATGGAAGACTTGGTGAATTTATAATTCATCATTGGAGTATTAGTCGAGCAATGAAGCGCTCTGATAGTTTAAAAAGAGCAATGCAAAACCTATTAGACTTCAATATAACTTACAACTAAATCTATCTCATTCATAAAGTATTCATACTAAAAATAGTTATACTAAAAATCCAATTAAAGGTTGGAATAAACATAAATAAAGATCGATTTCTTAATATTAAAATTCATTAAAATTGGAAGCTGTAAAGCATTGCTTGACTACATTTTTAGAACAGGCACCAATTTCAAATGCTTCCAATACCATTTAATGGAATGCTAGAGGCCTTGTTTCAGGTTAAACTACGGGTCATAGCCTAACAAACGTGAGGTTTTTTCAATGGATGTCAGCTAATAAGGTGTTTTGCCATTACGCAATTGCTTTAACTGAATACTGGTGATTCATTAATTCAGCGGCAAACCTGATGCATGCACTGATATCCTCAGGTTCTAATGTTGGGTATTGTTTCACTATATCTTCCATCGAGTCACCTGCGCTGAGGAATTCCAGAATTGTTTGCACCGTGATCCTTTTACCCCGAATAGTTGGTTTTCCATTACAAACAGCACTATCAACAGTAATTCTATTTAACAAATAGTCCATAATACTTTTTTGACAAAAAAAATCAATAATCAAGCTGATTGCAACCTTTTGATCATTTAATCAGGGTTAAACTCAAAGTGAAGCCCTGACTTCTATGAAATTATTTCAAATGCTCCCAATACCATTTAATAGAATGCTCCAAACCCTGCCTCAGGTTAAACTGAGGGTCATAACCCAGCAGACGGGAAGTTTTGGCAATGGATGCCAGTGAGTGGGGAATATCGCCCTGTCGGGGATCGGTATAAACGGGTTCAATTTTTGAAATTTCAGGATCGAACTTTGCCAGGCCATCGCGCAGAAAAGTGTATAATTCGTTAAGGGTAACTCGGTCGCCGAAAGCTACGTTGTAAGCGGTATTGTAAGCTTCGGGATTTACAACCACGGCGGCACGCAGGTTTGCCTGCACCACATTTTCGATATAGGTAAAATCGCGGGTCTGGCTTCCGTCGCCAAAAATCATGGGTGCCTCGTGGTTGATAAGCGATTTTACAAAGCGGGGAATTACGGCGGCATACTGCCCGTCGGGATCCTGGCGGCGGCCAAATACATTAAAATAGCGAAGTCCCAGTGTTTCCATGCCGTACAATTCACCGAATACTTTTGCGTAAAGCTCATTTACTTTTTTGGTAACGGCATAAGGCGAAAGTGGGTTGCCGGTGTTTTCTTCGAACTTAGGTAAGGCAGGATGATCGCCATATACTGATGAACTTGAAGCATAAACAAAACGCTTTACACCTGCATCGCGTGCGGCGGTGATCATATTCAGGAAACCGGAAACATTCACATCATTTGAAGTAATCGGATCTTTCACTGAGCGGGGAACAGAACCCAGGGCTGCCTGGTGAAGTACATACTGAACACCGGCAACAGCTTTTTCGCAATCCGCCAGGTTGCGGATATCGCCTTCGATAAAACGGAAGTTTTCAATGGCTAGAAATTCTTCAATATTCTTCAGCTTGCCTGTGGCCAGGTTATCGAGGCACACCACATCATTCCCATTGGCGAGCAATGTTTCAATTAATGCCGACCCTATAAATCCGGCTCCACCTGTAACGAGGACTTTGCTGTTTTCCAATATTTTTTCCATTTTAATATGCTAAGGGTTTATAATGTTTGAAGAGTTTGAAAGGTTTGAAGAGTTTGAAGAGTTTAGGCACTTCGACTCCGCTCAGTGTGACAAGTTTTGGTGTATATAGTTAGTTCTTACAGTTTTGAAACAATTGTATGACAACCGAATGACAATTGTATGTCAACTGAATAACCATTTTCCATTTTCTTTTTACAATTAACTTCATTAATAAATCCCCGTGTATCTCTTCCTTCTCAAATATCCCTGAACAACCGCAAAACCCAGCACCAGCAAAACTGGTACCAGAGTATTCAGCAACTGCCATTCAAGGCGATCGGCTTTTACACGTTCTTTGTCCAGTTCGCGGAGTTTTACCTCACGTGAGCGAACCGAAAGCAGGCCCGAATCATCGCAAAGATAATTCATTGCATTGAGAATAAAGTCTTTATTGCCAAACTGCTGGCCGGTGTATCTATCGAAACCAAGCGGCAAAGGGGTTAGCCCGCGGTCGCCGGGCTGAAGCTGGTTTTTGATTACGTCGCCATCGGAAACCACAATCATGGCCGTTTTCGGACTCTTTGCTACAAAACCAGTTCCGGGAACTTTCGCTATTTCCTGAGGTACACGGTTCTGGTAAAGCGATGTAAATTCACCTTCGAGCAAAACCGCCACCGGCTGGTATGGCTGGTTAAACTGAGTGGCATCCGGCTGCTGGTAAAGAAACCTAAGGCTGACAATTACAGGAGCATTCAGCACCCTCGAATAACGTGAAGTGGTAAGCAATATGGTTTTGGATACTCCCGGTGTTTGTACAGTATCAATGCTGCTTACAAACTCAGTTTTTACAGCATTCAGATTACGGACAATAGGATTATTAGAAGTTGGCGTAAGCAAAGGAAAGAATAACCAGGGAATAAGTTTCTGGTTGCCTTTCGGATCGATAACTACCGGGATAGGAAGCGAATTCATATCCACCACCAGGTTGGGGTTGAGACGCACACCATAATTAAAAAGCATATCATCCAGGTTCAGATCGATGGGAATCGCAATCGCATTTTCCTTCATTTTGAGGCTGTCCATAGCGGCATATACCTGGTCGACCAGCCAAAGAACCTTACCTCTGCGCATCACAAACTGGTCGATAATAAATTTATCCACCTCATTTTTAGCAAAAGCGGAATCGGGCTTTGCAATAACAATGGCTTTATACCTGTTATTTATACCGGACCCATTTGAATCCTTTTTAGTCAGCGACAGCAGATTGGATTCAGTAAGCTGGCCATCGAGTTGTACATGTTCAATTTCATAGTATTCGCTTAATGCAGCCTCGGCACTGGCAGTATAAATCGGAGCCAACTCACCGTGCCCTTCGATAAATGCGATTTTTGGTTTTACTGAAACACTCAGTTTACGGATAACGTTTGTAAGTCCAAATTCAAGCGCCTGTACCGAATTATTCAGAACTTCATCGGGTGGTTTGCCAACCTGTGTAAGCAGCAAATCCAGCGGCATTTCCTTTCCCTGGTACGAAACCACAACTCCCGGGAATATAATTTTGCGGGTAGTCCCGGTTTCTTCCTTCACGGTAAGATCAGTGCCATTCAAACCACTTTTGGCCAGTTGCATATACATGGCTTCAAGCTGATTTTTATCTTTTCCGGAAGTAGGATCGATAAATTCGAATTCAATATTTTTGGAGTAAGCCCTGAACTGGTTCAGCATTTCGCGCGTTTCGTTGCGGAGCCGCTTGAAACCGGCAGGAAACTCGCCTTCGAGGTACACTGTAAAATGCACAACTCCTTTAAGCTCTTTAAGCATTTTACGGGTTGAGGGAGCCAGAGTATAACGCTTGTCACTAGTAAGATCGAGCCTGTAAAAAGCAAATGATCCTATAATATTAACTATTGCAATAATTGCCAATGCTATTGCCAGTTGACTGAAACTGTTTCGCCTGATGTTTTTCCGGTTCGCTGTCATATCTTTTCTTTTTTCAGGATTACCATTTTCTGCGTTCGAGAAAAAAGAGGGTAAGCAACAGGAAAAATGCTACCAGGCTCAGGAAATACAACATATCGCGTGTATCAATCACACCACGGCTCATACCGGCGTAATGGGCATCGATCCCCAGCTGGCTTACAAACAATCCGAAAGAACCAAACACCGAAAGATTATAGATAAAATTGAAACCGGTATAAACAAATCCGCAAAGGAAAACAGCAATCAGAAACGAAACGATCTGGTTGCCTGAAATAGCTGAGGCAAATATCCCGATAGCTGCAAAACCGGCGCCCAGGAACAGCAAACCGATGTATGAGCCCCAGGTTCCGCCCTGGTCGAGGTTGCCGGGCGGCATGCCAAGTTTGTAAACGGCAATGTAATACACAAGTGTGGGCAATATGGCAAACAATACCAGCACCACAGCGGCCAGGTATTTGGCCAGGATAATTTCGAATTTGGTTATTGGTTTGGTGAGCAGCATTTCCATGGTGCCGGCTTTGTGTTCTTCGGCAAATGAGCGCATGGTAATGGCAGGAATCAGAAACAGGAAAACCCAGGGTGCAAGTGTGAAATAGTTATCGAGACTGGCAAATCCAAAATCAAAAATATTGAACTGCTGTGGGAATACCCACAGGAACAGTCCGTTAACCAAAAGGAATACTATAATAACGGTGTATCCTATCAATGAACTTAAAAACGTGCTGATCTCTTTACGCAATAATGTGTACATGCTTTTGCCTTTCGGTTGGGAGTGGCAAATTTAAGGATTTTGGTCATTTGAATTACAACCTGATTATTACCTGTCTTCAATATACCGGATTTATCAAATCCATCTCTTTAGAAGTTGCAACAGGTTCTAATTACTTTTTATCACAATCCTGGCCTTATAATCTTCAGGCTTTGGATAGCTTCCTACTGTGGAGTAAGGCAAAAGTTTTATAAAAGCAATATGATATCCACTAACAATGGCATCTTTTTCACCTTCTTTCAAATTAAAATAGACTGGCTCGTTGTTATACTTTTCAATTTTAAAACGAGCGATTGCCTCACCTGCCCATACACATTCAGCGTCTTTGGGACAACGCGAATCGTTTATCACCGAGTCAAGGCAGATGTAGCATTGCCTGTCCGGGTCATTAATGCAATCTTTATAGGATAGTTCAATGGTATCGTTTAATCTGAGGTCGCTGTATTTTTCAACATCCGATACGTAAATATATTTATAATTGGAAGAAGGATATAAGGTTATGCATGCCTGCAGCTCAGCATCTTCCGCTTTCCGGACATCAACCTTTAGTTTCTGTCCAAGTATAAAATTGCCCCTGTCGAGGTTAACAGCCTGGTAAGAATTATCAAGGCTCCCGCCCAGTTCGTTTCTGATCTTCAGGGAATCGTCAGGAAATGATAAAATGCAGGTTCCACAGTTTCGGTCGAACCCGACAATCCTGGCCTCGTATTGATCACTTACGTTATCCTTTCCCTTTTCGCAACCCAAAAGAAAAATCAGTAACAGGAAACCGAATATCGATAATGTTTTCATTTTGCGGAGATATTTACTCAAAGGTACTTATTTCAGGAATTTGGTTGCATGGCTGATAAAAAATATGACTTTATACATACAGGTTTTTATATCTTTGCACTCTGAAAATCATGAAATGCTCCTGAGCGAAATCAAATACCTGGTACTAAAAGATATTAAGCTGGAATTCAAGCAGCGGTATGCTATCAATGGCATTTTGCTGTATGTGGTTTCGACGATATTTGTCAGTTACCTTTCGTTTGCAAAGATTATCGATTCAGCCACATGGAACAGCCTTTTCTGGATTATTATGCTGTTTGCTGCGGTAAATGCGGTTTCAAAGAGTTTTGTGCAGGAAAGCACATCCAGGCAATTGTATTACTACACGGTAACCAGTCCGCAGGCAATCATTCTTTCGAAAATGATTTACAATTTCATGCTTATGGGTACACTGTCACTCTTATGCCTGCTTGTATTTACCGGTCTGATGGGCGAGTTTGTTGTGAACTATCCCTTGTTTATCAGTGCTTTGCTGCTGGGGAGTTTTGGATTTGCATCCGCTCTCACCATGATTGCCGCTATAGCATCGCGTACCAATAATAATTTTGCTTTGATGGCAATCCTCAGTTTTCCGGTGGTAATGCCTTTGCTTCTCACGCTCATGAAGGTTTCGGCAGCAGCTTTAAGTGTGGGAACCTTTTCGGGCAATATGAAATACCTGGGTGCGTTATTTATGCTCAATGTCATAATTATCGCAATGTCCTATGTGTTGTTTCCATATTTGTGGCGTGATTAAAAAAATGGAAACCCGGCATCTGCTTTATTTAATTTAAGCATAAAACGTCCGGGTCTAAAGTAAAATTAAAAATTGATACTAAAAGAAACTGATATAGATGAACGATTTTTTAAAGAATAACTGGTGGAAACTGCTTGGTATTGTATTGATACTTTACAGTATTATCGCCGGTTTCCTGATCGTTATCCCGGATATTATGGGAAATATAGGCGAATCGATACGAAATTTGTTTTTCCATGTGGTAATGTGGTTTGCCATGATGGTGATGTTCGGAACTTCGCTGGTTCGTAGTCTTCGCTACCTGTCAACCTTCGACATTAAACATGATGTGATTGCTATAGAGGCGGTGAATGTGGGCTTGTTCTTTGGCGTATTAGGAATTATTACCGGAATGGAATGGGCCAAATTTACATGGGGAACTCCCTGGACAAATGATCCCCAGCTTAACGGTGCCGCTATAAGCATACTTGCCTATTTTGCGTATGTTGTTCTCAGGCGATCCATTGATGAAGAGAACAAAAGGGCCCGTATTTCGGCTGTGTATAATATTTTCGCTTTTGTAATGCTTATCGTTTTCATAGGCATACTCCCCAAACTGGCCAGCGGCTCATTGCATCCCGGTGCCGGTGGAAGTCAATCGACGGTAAATAGTCTTGATTTTACGATGCGACTGGTATTTTATCCTGCCATTGCCGGTTGGATTATTATCGGGTACTGGCTTATAGGTATCAGGGTGAAAATGGCATACATAAGGCAACATCTCGATAACCCGGAATAATATTACTGCTTCCTGCTGATATCTCGGATTGAAACAAAATGAAAATCAAATTGTTTAATTAACATTGAAACTGAAATGATAGAATCAAAAATGTTTGTTGTAATCATTGTCCTTTCAACGGTATTGGTTGGATTGGCAGTATATCTTTTCTGGCTCGATCGTCGGATTACGAAAATGGAAAACGAAATTAAAAACAACCAAAAATAGCCATGAAGAAGACCCATATATTTATACTCATATTTGTAGTTGCCGCGGTTGGTGTTATTATCAGCCTGTTTGCCAACACCAGTACCTACACTAATTTTTCAGCGGCAGTTGAGAATCCTGGAAAGGAATTTCACGTAATCGGCAAATTGCTGAAAGACAAGCCTATTGTTTACGATACAAAAGTGGATGCCAATAAATTCACTTTTTATATGACTGATCAGAAAGGTGTTGAACGGCTTGTTACTTACAAAGGTGCAAAACCACAGGATTTTGAAAAATCAGAACAGGTGGTGGTTATAGGTAAAATTGAAAATGATGCATTTCTGGCCAGCAGCCTGTTGATAAAATGTCCGTCAAAATACAATGAGGATAAGAAACCTGATTCGTTCAGCGACAAGAGTTTCGAAGCAAAATAAACTGTCAAAAACTACAGAACAGAGAAGGCCTGAAAAACCTTCTCTTTTTTTTGCCTTCAAAGCATGTTTATTTTTGTAGCTTAGTCGGATCAATTCAAGAGATTGTTTAATTTTTAAAGTTTCCGGAATTATATAGTAAATTCCATGAAAAAATAGTTGGCACTTTGGCTTCGCTCAGTGTCCGAGGTTCGAAGTCGGAAGATCTGGAGGATACCAATCCCCCCCCTTGTCTCCCCTTCGCCCCTTCTCCCACTCGAATATTGCAAGTCGGCTTTATAATACCTCTATAGATTTTTAAACAGACTAAGTTAATCATTTAACAGTATAAAAAATGGCTTACCCTAATTTACAGGCGTTTATTGAAAATCTTGAACACATAGGTGAGTTGGTCAGGGTAAAGGAATTTGTGTCGCCACATCTCCAGATCACCGAAATTGCCGATCGTATGAGTAAGCATAACGGCAAAGCGCTGCTTTTTGAAAACAATGGCACTAAGTTTCCGTTGCTGATCAATTCCATGGGAAGCGAAAAGCGAATGTGCATGGCTCTTGGTGTAAAAACACTGGATGATACTGCAAAACAAATTGAGGAATTGATGGCTGGCCTGATGACACCACGCGATTCTTTTTTCAGCAAACTAGCCTTGTTACCTACCCTGGCCGAAGTGGCAAAATTTATGCCGGGACACAAAAAAGGGAAAGGTGCCTGTCAGGAAGTGGTAATGGAAAAACCTGATCTCACCAAATTGCCTGTTCTTACCTGCTGGCCTTACGACGGAGGACCATTTATTACTTTGCCGGTTGTTCATACGCGCCATCCCGAAACCGGTGTGCGCAATGTTGGAATGTACCGCTTGCAGGTTTTTAGCCCCGATACAACAGGAATGCACTGGCATCTTCACAAAAATTCGGCTGCCCATTACCGGGAATACAAAAGGTTGGGCCAGAGAATGCCGGTGGCTGTTGCCCTTGGCGGCGATCCGGTTTATACCTATTGCGCAACCGCGCCACTCCCTGAAAATATTGATGAATACATGTTGGCCGGTTTTCTGCGTAAGAAGAAAGTCGAACTCGTTAAATGCCTGACTTCCGATATCGAAGTGCCTTCTGACGCTGATTTTATCCTCGAAGGATATGTTGATCCTGCTGAAAACCTGATTCTCGAAGGTCCTTTCGGCGATCATACAGGTTTTTATTCGCTAGCCGATATGTACCCGGTTTTTCATGTTACCTGCATTACGCACCGGAAAAACGCCGTTTATCCGACCACTATCGTTGGAATTCCACCACAGGAAGATAAATGGCTGGGCAAAGCAACCGAGCGTATTTTTCTGCCTCTTATAAAGTTGAGCATGTTGCCTGAAATCGTGGATATGGTTATGCCGGATGAAGGTGTATTTCACAATATTGTATTGGTAAAAATACGGAAAACCTATCCCGGCCAGGCTCAAAAGGTGATGAATTCTCTTTGGGGAGCCGGACAGATGATGTTTAATAAAATTCTGGTTGTTACCGATGCTGATATTGATCTGAGTGATAGTGTGGCAGTTGCCCGGCTGATCTGTGATCATGTTCACCCGGTTGATGATATTATCTTTAACCGTGGACCGGTGGATGTACTCGACCATTCCAGCAGTCGGTTCGCTTTGGGAAGTAAACTGGGTATTGATGCAACTATGAAATTGCCGGGAGAAATGGAATTCACAGGTTCAGCGGAATTTTCTTTCGATGAAAATCATGCTGAATTGAAAATCTTGTCCTGCAATTTTACACTTACTCATGAAAAGTTCCCGGTTCTTATAATCGGGATCGATAAATCAAAAACCAATCCTCGTGATTTGCATCAGCGTCTATTTGGTAAGGGCGCTTTGCAGGGAATAAACTGGGTTGTTTATGTAGATCCGGAAGTTGTTGATATCCGGGTTTCTGACATTACTTGGCTGGTAGCCAATAATATAGATCCTTTGCGTGATTGCTTTTATGCCAAAGATGCTAAAAGTATGCAGGTTTTACCAATGGCTATCGACGGAACCGGAAAATCGCTTGCTGCCGATGACTTTAAACGCCAATGGCCAAATGTACTGGTGATGGATGAAAAAACGATGCTGCACGTGGATGCTATATGGGATAAGTTGGGATTGGGAGAATTAATTTCTTCACCATCCTTAAATTATAAGGTTTTGGTTAAAAATGAAGGAGCGGTGGCGAAGGGCTAGGATTTGAAGGGTTTTAATAGTTTGAAGGTTTTGAAGAGTTTGGAGAGTTAGAAGAGTTTGAAGAGTTTCATGTTTCATGTTTCAGAATCTAAACCATTTGTACTTTTGAAGGCTGATGGCAATTGAAAACTTGAACTCCAAGCTCTGAACTTGCGAAGTATATTGAATAGTGTAAACCACCTAAATATTTTATACTATTTTCTATTTTCCCTTTACTATTAACCTCTTCCAAAACAATCTCCCGTCATAATTTTCCGCCCCTCTTGCGGGGTAATTTTAAATATCTACCTTTGCTCCGTAATTCACTTAATACAAATTTAAATCAATCAATTTTATGCTTAACGAAATCCTTAAAGATTTAACCTCAGCCAAAGCTATCGAGCTGGAAGACAAGTATGGTGCGCACAATTACCACCCGTTGCCTGTGGTATTAGCCAAAGGCGAAGGTGCTCTGGTTTGGGATGTAGAAGGCAAGCAGTATTTCGATTTCTTGTCAGCTTATTCGGCTGTTAATCAAGGACATTGTCACCCCAAAATTGTTGGCGCAATGATCGAGCAGGCACAGACTCTCACCCTTACTTCAAGGGCATTCTATAGCAATGTGCTTGGTGTTTATGAAAAATATATCACCGAATATTTCGGTTACGATAAGGTATTGCCGATGAATTCAGGTGCCGAAGCCGATGAAACCGCGTTGAAGCTTTGCCGCAAATGGGCTTATAAAGTTAAAGGAATTGAAGACGGGAAAGCGAAAATTATTGTTTGTGAGGGCAACTTCCACGGTCGCACCATTACCATCATCTCCATGTCCACCGACCCGGATTCTTATGGTGGATTCGGACCTTTTACACCTGGTTTCGTTACCATTCCTTACAACGACCTGAAAGCACTCGAAAATGCGCTGGCTGATCCTGATGTTGCAGGTTTTCTGGTTGAACCAATACAAGGCGAAGCAGGTGTTTTTGTTCCTGACGAAGGTTACCTGGCAAAAGCTTATGAAATGTGTAAAAAGAAAAATGTTCTTTTTATTGCCGACGAAGTTCAGACCGGTATTGCCCGCACAGGTAAACTGCTGGCTTGTGATCATGAAAATGTACGTCCTGATATTTTGATTTTGGGAAAAGCCCTTTCGGGTGGCGCTATGCCGGTTTCCGCTGTTTTAGCTGACGATGAAATTATGCTCACCATCAAACCAGGCGAACATGGCTCAACCTTTGGAGGAAATCCTGTGGCAGCCCGCGTTGCAATTGCAGCCCTCGAAGTAGTGAAAGAAGAAAAACTGGCCGAAAAAGCCGATTACCTGGGTAAAATCTTCCGTGAGGAACTCAGCAATGTGAAAAGCGAAATGATTGAACTCGTTCGTGGAAAAGGTTTATTGAATGCAATCGTGATCCGTCCTAAAAACGGTTTCGAAGCGTGGGATGTATGTGTTAAGATGAAAGATATGGGTCTGCTTGCTAAGCCGACCCACGGCAATATCATCAGGTTTGCGCCTCCTTTGGTAATTAGCGAATCTCAATTGCGCGAAGCGATAGAGATTATAAAAACAGCAATACTTTCATTCGAATAAACTGTGAAAGGCTGATGGTTTTGTTATGCCAAGATCCATCTTTTCTTCAAAATGCTTGTTAACAAGATTCCGCTCAACCTTCACCCTCTCCTCAAGGAGAGGGCAGGGTGAGGTGAAAATATGTCAGAAAGGCGGATGAAGTAAAAAGAGGGTCGGGTGAAGTGAAATGATGCCCGAAGGGCGGATGAGGTAGAGAGGGCAGTGTGAGGTGAAAAGTTGCCCAAAGGGTGGATGAGGGAGGGAAGGGTGAGGTTAACAGATTGTAATCCACAATTATCGAATAATTTAAAAGCCCGCAGTATTTCTACTGACGGGCTTCTTCCTTCACTAACCATTCACTAAAAAATATCTATTTGTTTTTTGCCAATGCTTCCTCATACAATTTCTGAGCATAATCCCAGTTTGCCACATTCCAGAAAGCTGTGATATAATCGCCGCGCTTATTCTGATATTTCAGATAGTAGGCATGTTCCCAAACATCCAGACAGAATACAGGAATACCAGGCTTCTCTGCTATATTCATCAAAGGATTGTCCTGGTTTGCTGTGGAACTAATAAATAGCTTCCCGTCTTTACCTACCACAAGCCATACCCAACCTGATCCAAAACGCTTTGCGCCGGCATCTGCAAATTGCTTTTTGAACTCGTCGAATGATCCGAATGTTGCAGTTATGGCATCGCCAAGTTTACCTTTAGGAGCACCACCGCCATTTGATTTCATACAGTTCCAGAACATTTCGTGGTTCCAGAAACCTCCGCCATTATTGCGGATGCCAACAGGCTGTGCCGAAATATTCGCAAATATGTCCAGCATAGGTGTCTTCTCCAGTTCAGTGCCTTTTATGGCCGCCATAAAGTTATTGTAATATGCCCGGTGATGCTTGTCGTAATGGATTTCCATCGTCATCTTGTCGATGTATGGCTCCAGCGCGTCATAAGCATAAGGTAAGGGTGCGAATTTGTGGATTGATTCCTGAGCCTTCATGGAAAAAGGAATTGCTGCAAATAAAACGAAATAAAGAAATACCTTTTTCATAATTTATTTAATTGCTGATTCGTAACGTGCCTGAACTACTGCCCAGTTTACAACATTCCAGAAAGCTGTAATGTATTCCGGACGGCGGTTCTGAAATTTAAGGTAATAAGCATGTTCCCATACATCGAGACCCAGGATTGGGGTAGCTTTGCAATCAGAAATATCCATTAACGGATTATCCTGGTTGGCACTTGAGCAAACACAAAGGCTTTTGTCAGCTTTAACCGAAAGCCATGCCCAGCCACTGCCGAAACGATTGGCTGCAGCATCGTTGAATTTGGTTTTAAAATCTTCGAAAGAGCCATACTGAGCTGTGATAGCATCAGCCAGCTTTCCGGTAGGAACTCCGCCACCGTTAGGCGACATGCTTTCCCAGAAAAGGGTGTGATTATATAATCCACCGCCGTGGTTGCGCACAGGCATAGGAAGCTTGCTCACCTGAGCAAAAATTTCTTCGAGTGGTGTGCCATTCAATTCTGTTTCTTTAATGGCAGCAACAAATTTGTCGAAATATGTTTTGTGATGTTTTGTGTAATGAATCTCCATCGTCATTGCGTCGATATGGGGTTCCAGTGCGTTAAATGCGTAAGGCAGTTCAGGAAATGTATAGTCCATTTTAAAATGTGATTTATTGGTTTGTAATAATTGTTAAGTATGATATAAGTAACATCTGCTGATATAAATAGTTCAATAATGAGGGTGGTGATTTAACATTTTTAGGGAAAACAAGGCACATTCGCTGACTTTTCAGTACAAAAAGTGCATGGGTAACTAGGTGGTCGCTTAGTTTCTTTTCAAAAATCCTTCATGCTCAAATGATCAACGCCATAGGCTTTGCCTTTGGTTTTAACTTTCTGATAAGCCGCCCATACCATTTGTTTGCTTATTGGCATTGGCTTTGTTTGTGATTGTGTTTTGTCCATCTTAGTCTTTTCCCTTCTTAGGATTGTTAAAACTTGAAAACGTGAATAACCTAAGCCCTTCGCTCCATCTCCATTACAGAGACTTCATCACTACTACGACTTAGTCCGCAACTGTGTACTGCATTGGTACTTTCGGCCTCACTGGTTCCCCAGCTTGTGCCTTTTCCCTTTGTCTGATAGCGTATCCTTGCCTCAGACCTTCATCAGTACTCAGTATTCTCCTGTTCCGTATAAAAGCCCAAATAACGTTCATGCCACATCAATATCGGTTGCCACATAGCCAGTAAATCAGGTAACCGCTATGCTCTTTAATCCCATGCGCAGAAATGGAAGTTTTGACAACGGGTTACTATCTC
>Ga0335397_10002189_pt1 | contig 26614 bp, 17 predicted proteins | sample MAT04_FD_205740 | JGI IMG/M metagenome (GOLD analysis project Ga0335397, IMG submission 205740) | Freshwater microbial communities from Lake Fryxell liftoff mats and glacier meltwater in Antarctica - MAT-04 (spades assembly) (version 2) ... | reverse complement strand
TGTTCTTGGCATCGGCCACCTGTTCCGCAGCCTGGCCATCGACCGGGCCCTGGCTCCAGCCACCGTGCACCTGACTACCGGCGGCCCGGCAGTACCCTTGTCCCTACCGGCCAATGTCCGACACCATTCGATGCCGGCCCTGAAAATGGACAGCCAGTTTCAAACGGTGCAGACCGTGGACCTAGAAGCCGATCTTGAGAGCACCTGGCAAGCCCGTGAAAAACTTTTGCTGGAGATTTTCCACGAAGTGCGTCCAGAGGTTATTCTCGTGGAAATGTTCCCCTTTGGCCGCAAGCGTTTTGCCCGGGAACTTCTGCCCATGCTGATCGCCAATAAGGCCCGGCAACAGCCCGCCGTCACCCTGTGCAGCGTGCGCGACATTCTTGTGGAAAAGGAGGATCAGGCGGGTTTCGAGAAGAAGGTACTCAAATGGCTCAACCCATATTTTGACGGCGTCCTGGTGCACTCCGACCCGGATCTCATCCGGCTCGACCAAACCTTTTCGCGGATGCAGGACATCGCTTGCCCGGTGTGGTATACCGGTTACGTCGCCGAGGGTCCGACCCTTTCCGATAAGCGCTCAGCCAGGGAGGCTCTTGGACTGGACGTCGATGCCCGGATTATTCTCGTCAGTGCCGGCAGCGGCACGGTGGGTGAAGAACTCCTTGAGGCGAGCCTTGAGGCAAGTATTCTTCTGCAAAAAAAACTGCCGCACCAGCTCATCATGTTCACCGGGCCGCATGCCGGTGCCGATTTGCGTTCCCGCCTCGAGGCCCGCTGCCACGGCCAACGCCACGTGTTTATAGATGATTTTACGCCGCGATTCGCCGATCATGTGCTGGCCTGCGACCTGTCCGTCAGCATGGCCGGCTATAATACCACCATGAATCTTCTCACCTGCAGCACGACCGGACTGATGTACCCCTTTGACCAGAACCGGGAGCAGCGTATGCGTCTCACCGCTCTGGCCGAGGCCGGCTATCTCTCCATTCTGGAGGCAGAGGACCTCGCGCCGGCAAAGCTTGCCGACATCATGAAAAACGCCATATCCACTCCCCCTCATTCGGCCGCAAGCCTTCGCCTGCAGGGAGACCAAGAAAGCGCGGCCATTATTCTGCGCCTGACCGACAAGGAGAGTCCGGCATGATAGTCTCGAACAAAGTATCCCCCCTCTGGCTGCACATACCCGCCGATATTGACCGGCGTATCGAGGAAATCCTCGACCGCCATCCAGCAGTGAGGGTCTTTTTCCGAGCCGACGACGTAGCCATCCCCTCCGCCAAACAAGATCTGCTCCTGGAACTCTTTGCCCGCCATGATACCCCGCTGTGTGCGGCCATCGTTCCGGCCTGGTTCAATCGATCACGTTGGGACGCCATGTGCGGCCACATACACGGCAAACAGCACCTTTTCGCCTGGCATCAACATGGCTGGAACCACCACAATCACCAATCCGCCGGGGAGAAAAAGCAGGAATTCGGCGCCGCTGCCACCTCCCAACAAAAGCGGCAGAACATTATTCGTGGCCGGGATAAACTCGAGACCATCCTCGGCGCCCATTTCCTGCCGGTCTTCACTCCGCCCTGGAACCGCCTTGATCAGGACACCATGCATATCCTGAAGGAACTCGGATTCCTGGCCATCTCAAGGTACCGGGGCGCCAAATTCCCCTCACTTTCCGGATTGCCGGATCTGCCCGCCAACGTCGATCTGCATACCCGTAAAGAGGTCAGCGCCGATGCCGACTGGCAGGCCATGCTCAGCGAACTCGATCAGGCCCTTGCAACAGGGCTTGCCGGACTGATGATTCACCACCAACGCATGAATGCTGCGGCCTTTGCATTTCTCGACGCACTCTTGCCGAGTCTCCGCAACCGTCCGGGAATCCGCTTGTGCCATTACCGACATCTGCTTGAGGATTTTCCGCGACAGTCGGTAGATTTTTCTTGATGGTTCGCCGAATTTCGAGCTGGCAATCATCAAATCAATAACTATTCTTAGGTAAAACGTGGCCAGAATCTCCTGCCATGTAAAGAGAATGTGCAGGTTGCCTATGTCGGAACCAGAGAACAGGCGCAGCAGATCAAATATTTCGCGGCAAATCGTTCTCCCCTGGAAAAAGTCCTTGGAGATGGCGTTTTCCAGCCTGCGTTTACGCTTTTTCCGTTCTCTGATTACTGCCTTCAGCCTCCTGCTGGCCATCGCCTTTCTGAGCTTCACCCTGACCAATACCGCCATTGCCAGGGAACTCTACCGGTTGCACGGCCAGATTGCCCTACCCCTCCTGACCCAGGCCGGATATGTCTTTGATGCGGCGCAAGCGGTTATCAATGCCGGCCCCAAGGAACTGTGGTTGATGATCCTCTCCCTTCTCGTCTGCACCGTGGGAATCGTCAACGCGCAACTCATGTCGGTTACCGAGCGCTTCCGGGAAATCGGCATAATGAAATGTCTGGGAGCGCTTGACCGCATCATCCTCCGCTTGTTTCTCCTGGAAGCGGCCATCCTTGGACTTTTGGGTGCCGGGGCCGGTTCCATTCTCGGTTTATTTGCCGCCTGGGGTGCAGCGATGCTGCAGTATCAATCCCTGAACTGCACCGGCATCAGCCTTGCACCGCTGCTGGCCCAGGCTTCCCAGGCCTGGGGAATCGGCATCGGACTGTCGATCCTTGGCGTTCTCTATCCGGCAATTCTGGCGGCAAAACTGCAACCGGTTATCGTCATGAAGGAAGAATATTGATGGATACACACGATATCATCCGCGTTGTCGGGGTAACCAAGGCCTTTGCCCTTGGCAAAATGCCGGTTCAGGTGCTGAAAGGCGTGGATCTGAACGTCGCCACCGGCGAATACCTGTCAATCATGGGTCCCTCGGGATCGGGCAAGAGCACCCTTTTCAATATCATCGGCGGACTCGACAAACCGACCTCCGGTCGGGTTTTTATCGACGAGGTCGATATCTCGCAACTCGATGCCTATGAACTGGCCTGGCTGCGTAACCGGAAAATCGGCTACATTTTTCAGACCTTCAACCTCATCCCGGTAATGACCGCCCTGGAAAACGTCACCCTGCCGATGATCTTTGCCGGTATGCACAGTGACCGTGCGGTCGAAAAAGGCCGCAAACTCCTGGCCGATGTCGGCCTGGGCGAACGATTCCTGCACAAACCCTCGGAACTCTCCGGCGGGCAACAGCAGCGGGTGGCCATAGCCCGGGCTCTCGCCAACGATCCGGCCATCATCCTGGCCGACGAACCAACCGGCAACCTCGATTCCGCAACCGGCGGAGAGATTATCGCCCTGCTCCAGAAAATGAGCAGGGAACGCAAAGTGACCATTATTTCCGCCACCCACGACTTCAAGATGCTCAGCGTCTCCGACCGCGTGGTGTGGATCCTTGATGGCCGGATCGATAAGATCGAACACCGCGACGAACTGAACATTTCTCTCGGCACCATCCAGGAACGCCATGAACCCGCGCTTCCTTAGTCTCATCCTGCCCCTGTTGCTTCTCTGTCTCCCGGCGCTGACCTGTCAGGCAGGTGCTCCGGACGTCCTTGAGCATCTGCGAGCTATGAGCAGCAGTCCGGACCGGAGCACAGGAAGCCCGGGCCAAATGGCCGGCGCCGACTATGTGCAGGCTGTCTTTACCTCGCTGCCGGAGAGGTTACAGGCTACTGTCGGCCGACAGACCTTCACGACACCGGTTCGCTTCTTTATCTCTGCCACCTTTGCCATAGACGGCAACGAGATACCTATCCAGCCCCTTTTTGCCAATGCCCTGGCCCCGGAAACCACCCCTGCCGAAGGGCTGCGGGGCAAAATTGTCTATGGAGGTGCGGGGCGACTTGAGGATCTTAACGGCAAGACCATGAGCGGCAGCATTGTCCTTATGGATCTTGATTCCGGCGGCAACTGGCAACATGCGGCCAATCTCGGCGCCCGGGCCGTTGTTTATCTTGACCGTGGCGATGATACCGCCCCACGCTTGCGCTTTCGCGACAAAGAAGAACTGACCCCCATCGATTTCCCCCGTTTCTGGCTGCCGATGCGCAGCTTTACCGACCAGTTCGGCGACCCGCAGAATGTCGAAGGCCGGGAAAGTCACGTGATAAGCCGAACGCACTGGAGCAATATCCCAGTACAAAATATCTTCTGCTTTATTCCCGGCAGCGATACCGACCTCTCCGATGAGGTTCTGCTGCTTGAGGCCTTTTTTGATGCCAACCGCTATGTACCAGGGCACGCCCCGGGGGCCGACGAATCCACCTCCATCGCCACCCTGCTTGATCTGGCGACAAATTATGGAGCAAACCCTCCGAAACGCTCGGTTCTCCTGCTGGCGACAACCGGCCATGCCAACAATCTTGCCGGGCTGCGCGAAGCGGTCTGGGCCCTGACCTCCCCAAAAAAGGAGCTGGCAAGCCAGCTCGCCCAGATGCAAGACCTGGCAAAAAAGACCTTACTTACCAGGGAACTGCTGGAAAGCGGCACCCTGGGTTCGGATGATCCTGAGCAAAACGCCCTCGTGCATAAAGCGATTCAAGATGAAATCCGCAACGAAATCGAAATCCTCAACACCCATCTTCGGCTGGCCCGCAAAGATACCGGCACCAACGCCCAGCAAATAAAGGCTCTCGCCCAACAGAAGCTTGTCCTGCGGCGTCTCAGCTGGGAAGCTGCCTTCCACCGGCTGCCGCCGACAGACCAAGAGGAAGTCGGTCGCATCCTGCCCGCATCCCTGAACCGCAATCACCAGGTTGCCTCGGATCTGCAGGGACGCATCATCGCCCTGGAATCGGCGGCACGGATGAACAGCCTCATGGCCAAAAAGCGCATTGCCGCCGCCGTGTCCCTGCACCTCTCCAGCCACGGCAACGCCGTCGGCAGCGTCGATGACGGCTGGCTGTACCAGCTCAATCCGGCGGTCAACCGCGCCAAACAGTTTACCCATATCCGACCGGTCCTCAGCAAGGCTGCGGCGGGGAAAGACATAGCCTACCTGGATCTGCTCGGGGGAAACGGCCGCAAACTATGGTTCAACCACTTTCCCGACCAACCGGCCCTCGGCGGCGAGGTGACTGCCCTGGCGGGTATCCCGGGATTTACCTTGGCCACCTTAGGTGACATGCGCTCGCGCTGGGGAACGCCCTACGATACTCCTGAGCATGTCGACGCCCCAAAAGTGAGGCTCCAGGCCGATTTGCTGCGCGGGATGCTGCGCGCCCTGGATCTCGCCAAACTTCCCACCCCACCCTACAAAGCAGTGAACGGCTTTTCCACCCTGACCGGACAGGCTAATTTTCTCCGCCAGGGCGAACTCTTCCCGGAACAGACCGCCGACAACGTACTGCTGCAAATCTATCAGGACCAGCAGTATTCCCTTGCCTGGGTAGACAGCCTTGGGCAATTTCGTATTCCGGGGCTCGCCGACAAGAGACATTCCTTCGGCAAGGCAATTATTGAAGGCTACCGTTTTTTGCCCGGGAGCAACCAGGCCAGTTGGGCCATTGATAAGACCGCGACAGGCAAAGAGCGCTACCGGGTAAAACTGAGCCGCAACCAGGCGCAGACCGACCTCATCATGTTCGGCTGCAGCCAAACCACCCTCTTCCAGCTGCGCGATGCCCGCAGCCTCAATCCGCTCACCAGGATCACCCTCCTTGATGCGCGCACCGACACCGACCCGATGCACTATTGGTTCAGCCGTATAGACAGCAAAAAGTCCACCCTGTGCAGCCTGTTTCTTGAACCGGATACCCCGGTGAAGGTAACCTTGTCCGACACCATCCTGATGCGCAAACTCATTCTCCTCGGCAACAGCGCTAAAGATCCGCTCGGCCATGGATTTCTTGCTGCCGCAACTCCGGCGATTCTCCACACCTCGTTGCAGGCGGCTGAGGATATGATGCACCTGGTTACCCCCCGGGTTGAAAACCTGGAACGTCACTCGATCGTCAACCAACGGATCCGTAATCTGCTGGAAAGTGCCCGCGAACACCTGCACCTTGCCCTGGAGGACCGCAATAATCTCCGGTACAGCGGCGCCGATCAGCATGCCAGGGCCAGCCTGTCGTTGATCGCCCGGGTCTACAACGACGTCGAGAGAACCCAGCAGGACGTGCTCTCCGGAGTACTCTTTTATATTGCGCTCTTCGTACCCTTCGCCTATTGCCTGGAGCGCCTTCTTTTTGCCCATGTGTCCATCCACAAACGCATCCTCTCCTTTCTCGGCCTCCTCGCCGGCTTTATCGCCATCATCTATGCCGTGCATCCTGCTTTCCAGTTGACCTACAGCCCGCTGGTGGTGGTGCTGGCCTTTTTTATCCTCGGCTTATCGGCGCTGGTAGCGATGATCCTGTTCCTCAGGTTTGAACAGGAAATGCAGAGCCTGCAGCGCCAGGCCCACGTTGCCAAATCCCAGGCCATCTCCCTCTGGGGGGCATTCGTCGCCGCCTTTTCCATCGGCGTTTCCAATCTCCGCCGCCGCAAGGTGCGCACGACCCTGACCTGCGCCACCCTGATCATCCTCACCTATACTCTTCTTAATTTTACTTCCGTCCGTAACGCCATCGAGCTTGGTGCAGTCGCCTACAAGAACTCGGCGCCGTATCAAGGGCTTATGCTCAAGGCCCCGGAATGGAAATCTCTGCCCGCCGACTTGAGCGCAGAAATTGGCAGTACCCTCCCCGCCGGCACCCTGATGGCCCGTCGGGTGTGGTGGGAAACCGCCGACAAGACCCGACCACCGGCTATCACCCTGCGGTTTAAGGATAAAGAAGCCGTGGCTGCCGGTTTGGTGGGCCTTGATCCCGGCGAGACGAGCCTCACCGCCCAAGGGAAAAACCTGGTCGAAGGCTCCTGGCTGGACGGCGCTTCTGCCCAGCAGCTTCTCCTTTCCCGCCACCTCGCCGATGGGTTGGGAATTGCCTCCCTCTCGCCACAACCGCAGGTGCTTCTCTGGGGCATTCCCTTCACTGTACAGGGCATTTTTGACGGCAAGAGTTACTCGGCTGCCGCCGATCTGGACGGCGAGCCGCTCACCCCCGTGGTCTATCCCAACGAAACCTCCTCGGAGCTGAGTGAGGTTGAAGCCGAGGCCGCAGAATCCGGCCAGGAAATCGCCGGCTTGGCCAGCCGCTACCAGCACGTCAGCGGCGACGAAACGATAATCATTCCGGCATCTACCTTGCTGCAGTTAGGTGGGAGCCTTAAAAGCCTGGCCCTGGTCCCCAATCCGCAAGCAAACCACGCCACCCTTTCCGCAAGGCTTGCCGACCGCTACCAGCTGCTCCTCTTTCATGGACTCGGGGATACCACCTGGCTGCACTATTCGGCCAGTTCTCTTTCCTACAGCGGCATGGGCAATGTGCTCATCCCCTCGATCATCGCCATCCTTATCGTTTTGAACACCATGGTGGGCAGCGTCATGGAACGGAAACGGGAAATCGCCGTCTATACCTCCGTGGGGCTTGCCCCACCCCATGTCGCCTCCCTCTTCATCGCCGAGGCCCTTGCCTTTGGCATCATCAGCTCGGTGATGGGCTATCTGGCGGCTCAGGTCGCCGCCCATTTTCTCGCCGGAACCTCAATGTGGGCGGGCATGACCGCCAATTATTCCTCTTTAGCCGGGGTGGGGGCGATGGTTATGGTCATGGTCGTGGTGCTGTTGTCGGTGATCTATCCGGCGCGAATCGCCTCCCGCATCGCCATTCCCGATGTGAGCAGGTCATGGAATCTGCCCAAACCCGAGGGTTCCTCCATGGTGGTCACCCTGCCCTTTTTGATCAAACTCCACGAGCAGGACTGCGCCGGTGGGTTTCTCGCCGAATATTATCAGGCGCATGCGGATATCTCGCACGGCCTTTTTTCGACGGATGCGGTCGATGTCGAGTATGCCTGTCCCCTGGCTACGCCGCCCAGCGCCGACCATCCCGACTGCTTTAATATTTCCTTTCGGGCCTGGCTTGCCCCCTTTGATTTCGGCATCCGCCAGCGGGTCGAGATCATTTCCTGTCCATCTCCCGATTATCCCGGATTTCTGGAAATGCGTATCACCTTGATCCGCCAGGCGGGGGAGAAAAACGTCTGGTTCAGACTCTGCCGGGGCTTCCTCAATGACCTGCGCAAACAGCTTCTCATCTGGCGGTCCCTTGATCAGGCCGACAAGTTGCAGTTCGAACAGCGCCTGCGGCAAAAAATGGCGAGCACCACAAACACGGAGGCCACAATCTAATGCATACCATCCGTCCCCGCGCCCTTATCGGCGGCCTGCTCTGCGGTGTCCTCCTCTGTGCACTCACTCCTTTTGCCGACAGCTACCTGAAAACCACGCCGCTTGCCGGCGGACATTTTCCGCTGGCCGCCTTTTTCATCTTTATCGCCTCGGCGGTGCTTCTCACCCTCCTGGCCAAGATCAGACGCCGTGAACCGTGGCTGAGCGGCATGGAATTGCTCACCGCCTGGGCATTGATGGTCGTCGTCTCGGGGATCGGATTCACCGGCCTGGTACGTACCTTTTTCATCAACATCACCGCCCCGGCCCATTTTGCCGATGCCACCAACTCCTGGGGCAACAGTCTGCTGCCTTTTCTCCCCGAGCGTCTTTATCCACGCGATCCGGCTATCCTCGAAGGGCTGTACAACGGACTACCCGGAAAAGCCGGCATTTCCTTTATAGAAACCATGGAGCGCATCCCCTGGTCCTTTTGGCTCCCGGTACTGGCACAGTGGAGCATATATGTTCTTCTTGTTTACGCCACGCTGTTTTGTCTGGCTAGTCTCTTTAGCGAACAGTGGGTAACCAACGAACGCATCAATTTCCCCCTCCTGCAAATGCCCAAACTCCTGGCCGAGGCCTATGACGAACAACGACTTTTTGCCTTTCTCCGCGATCCATACCTGCTCTCCGGCCTCAGCCTGCCGATAATCATCCACCTTCTGGGAGGCTTGCACGCCCATTTCCCTTCCGTGCCGACACTGCCCACGGAAATTCTCGCAGGCTCCTATTTTCCCCCCACCGGCATGCTTTCCGGATTCCAGAAGGTAAAAATTTTTATCTTCCCGGCCTTTATCGGTTTTGCCTTCATCACCACCCGCCAGGTATCGCTCAGTTTCTGGATGTTCTTTCTGCTTGCCGGTCTGGTCACAGGTATCCTGCAGACCTCCGGCCTACGGATTCCCGACTCGGCCTTGGGCACCCTGTATGGTCCGAGTATTGCCCGCCCCGAAGAAACCCAAGCCATTGGTGCCAGTTTGGTGTTTTTTGGGTTTATGATCTGGCTCGCCAGAGCCTATCTTGCCGACGTATTTCGCCAGTGTTTTCACGCGAACCGTGATACCAGCGAGGCCGGCTGGATACCAGCCAAATACTCCCTGATCGGGGTGTTCCTCGGCATTGCCGCCCTATGTACCTGGTCGATCGCCTGCGGCATGGGACTGAATGCCTCCGTCATGCTCTATATCAGCTTTTTTGCGGCTATGCTGCTGTTGGCGAAAACTGTCTGCCAGGGTGGCATTCCCTACTGCGCCATGAATATAGCCCCGGCTGACGGGATTCTCAGCATTTTTGGCTCTAAGCCCCTGGGGGGCGTCGGCCTTGTCCTGGGTATGAGTCTGCAGAAGATGCTCTTTGTCGATGTGCGCGAAGCGCTCTTGCCATCGCTTTTGCATGCGGGAAAGATTACCGAACATATGCACCGGAGAAAACTCATGGCTGTGGCCATTGCCGCCAGCCTGATACTCGCCGTGGCCGTATCCTTCTTAAGCATGCTGTACCTCTGTTACCGCTACGGTATTCAAGAATTGGATATGGATTGGGCCACCCGCACCACCCAGACTGTGTATGCCAACAGTCAACGGTTGCTGGAAATGCCACAGTCTCCGGACAGGTACATACTTTTCTTCGTGCTGACCGGGGCCGCGATCATGCTGCTCCTGGTGCTGTGTTATTATCTGCTGCCGTGGTGGCCCATTCATCCCCTTGGCTATCTCATGGCCTACAGCTCTTCCATGCGCATCCTGTGGTTCAGTTTTCTCGTGGGCTGGCTGTGTAACGCCCTTTGTCTTCGCTATGGCGGTACCTTTTTATACCGGCGCATTCGACTCGTTTTCATCGGCCTGATTATCGGTGACTTCTGCATGGGTGCCTTCTGGGCCCTGGTCAGTCTTTACACCGGGGTCAGTTACCTCGTCCTTCCATCCTGAGGCCACTATGTACGACGATCAGGAACTCAAGGAATATCGCGATCTCCTCAAGCCGCCAGCGCATTTCGAGGAGGGTTTTGACTGGAAAACCATTGTCGGTGCCATCTTCATCGGCTTTATGATGATGCCGGGCTCCATGTATCTGCAACTGGTGCTCGGTACCGGCATCGGTCCGGCGGCGCGCTGGGTGACCATAATTCTTTTTGCCGAGGTGGCAAAACGTTCCTATACGGAACTCAAGCAGCAGGAAATTTTTCTTCTGTACTACATGGCCGGAGCCGCCCTGGCCTCACCCTTCCAGGGCCTGCTCTGGAGCCAATACCTGATTCAATCAGACGCCGCGCAGATGCTTGGCCTCACCGAATTCATCCCCTCCTGGGTGGCTCCGGATTTATCCTCTTCTTCCTACGCCGAGCGTACCTTCCTGCATAAGGACTGGCTGGTGCCCATCCTCCTTTTGTGTGGCTCGATGCTCATCCAGCGTATCGACCAGTTCGGCCTCGGCTACGCTCTGTACCGCCTCACCTCGGACGTCGAAAAGCTGCCCTTCCCCATGGCCCCGGTGGGTGCCCTGGGCACCATGGCCCTGGCCGAATCAACCGAGGAGAAAAAGGGTAACTGGAAGTGGCGGGTGTTTTCCATCGGCGCGATGATCGGCCTGGTATTCGGCTTCTTCTACGTGCTTCTGCCGGCCCTGTCCGGACTCTTCTTTACTGAACCGATCCGTCTCATCCCCATTCCCTGGCTGGACCTGACCCGTAATACCGAGGCCTACCTGCCTGCCGTGGCTACAGGCATCCAATTTGATCTTGGCCTCATGTTCATCGGTATGGTATTGCCCTTCTGGGCGGTGATCGGCGGATTTATCGGCCTGCTTATCACCATAGTCGCCAACCCGATCCTCTACGGATATGGCATCCTGCACCGCTGGCATCCCGGTATGGGTACAGTGGATACGGTTTTTTCCAACAGCTTCGACTTCTATATGAGCTTCGGCATCGGTCTGGGCCTGTCTATCGGACTTATCGGCTTATGGCACGTGGCCAAATCCTTCCGTAAGCAAGGGGGAGAAGGTCTCGACTTCCGGCTTCTTTTCAAACCGCCGCCAGGCCGCGGCGACATCTCCATCTGGTTGTCTCTTGGTATCTATGTGCTCTCGACACTTGCCTATGTAGCCTTATGCGCCTGGCTGGTGCCGAGTTTTCCATGGATCTTTTTTCTCCTCTATGGCTTTCTCTACACTCCGTTCATTTCCTATATCACTGCCCGCATGGAGGGTATTGCCGGGCAGTTTGTCAGCCTGCCCCTGGTCCGAGAAGCAAGCTTTATCGCCGGGGCCAAATACTTCGGCTACCACGGCATAGAAATCTGGTACGCCCCAATCCCTATCCACAACTACGGGGAAGCAACCGTTAGCTTTCGCCAAATCGAACTCACCGGCACCAGTTTGCGCGGCATTATCAAAGCCGAATTCGTCACCCTGCCTATCGTCCTTATTGCCTCTCTGCTCTTCTCGCAATTTCTCTGGCAATTGGCACCCATTCCTTCCACCAACTACCCCTACGCCCAGGAGCTCTGGCATCTGCAGGCCCTCAATACCCTGCTCATGCAGACTGCCACCCTGGAAGGGAATTCCCTCTTCTTCCAGGCTCTTAATTCGCTCTATGTGTCTTGTGGGGTGTTTTTCGGTGTGGTCGTCTACGCACTGCTCAGTTTAATGGGACTACCGGTCCTGCTGATCTACGGGGTGGTGCGAGGCCTGGGACAGTCGACGCCGCATGGCTTGATTCTTGAGCTTCTGGGAGCCTTGCTTGGACGCTATTATTTCTTAAAAAAATACGGCAAACAGTGGCGGCAGTACGCCCCGGTCCTCCTGGCCGGATTTTCCTGCGGCATGGGCCTCGCCGGCATGTTCGCCATGGGCTGCACTTTGATCCTTAAATCTTTGAATAAGCTGCCGTACTGATGCAGCACAAGGAGGCGTGCAATCCGACTATTGTATCCATGCTGGAAGGCCTGGATTAAAGGGTTGCACGGTGTAGCCGGTGAAGTGCACCGCATCACCAACCCTTTTCGTTATTTCGCCGACAACGCCCTGTTGGGCTGGCTAGTGGATTGAGGAAGGCTGTGCATGGGCTAGGAATGTGGCGGAGTGTCCCGGAGTTTGGAGTTTACAACCTTATGATATGTCAAAGAGTAATTTGCAATATTTTTAATTGACAGGCAATCATACAAGGGGTAAAAAACTTCTATAGAATTTGATAAATAGCCATAAAAACTTCATTCCTGATGGCAATTACATTTTGGATAATTATTTGATATTCAATAACAGCTGGGAATCGTGAAATGAAAACTGATAAATGCGGAATATGCCTTAAAGTTAAAGGCAAACGTTTATGTAAACTTAAAGAAAGATCTTTTGTGTGTTCAAGCTGTTGTGCTGAGATTCGCAATAAAGATTGTGACGGGTGCTCTCATTATGTTCAGGCTGCAAAGCATTCTCTTGAGAAAATGAAAAAATCGGGATTTAAAAAATTTATAGCAATAATCGATCCTGAAATAGAAGATGCTGTTGATAAAGCGCTGGCATTTGTAGAGAGAGGGGATATTGAGACGGGCGAAAAATCTCTTAACGATCTCATGAAACGACACCCAGATTATCATATTGTTCAATATGGCATGGGAACAGTTTTGGCCATGAAGGGCAACTATACCGAGTCGATTGTTCATTTTGACAAATGCCTTGAAATATTTCCATATTTTGTGGAGGCTTGGTTCAATAAAGGTAACTCGTATAAAAATTTATTTAATATTGGAGAATCGATTAAATCATTTCAAAAAGTAATAGAATTTGGTGACCCACAAGATGACTTTGTAAAAACAGCTAAAGAGCTTGTTGATCACATGGAACAAAGTATCTCCAAAGACACCGGGTTAACCTTAGATTTATATGTAAAGTCAATGGATGATTTTAACAAAGCATTTTCAACAATGCAAAACCGTGAATATGAAAAAGCAATTGTTGAATTTCAAAATGTGATAAAGATTAATAAAATTAATGCTCAAACTTATGGTAATCTTGGGCTATGTTATGCCTTCTTGGGGCAGAAGGAAAAAGCTATTGCCGCTTTTGATCAAGCATTAACAATAGATCCAAATTATGCGCCGGCAACTGCAAATAGAGCTATTGTATTATCCTTGGATAATGGTGAAAAATTACCAGATGATCAAGTCAAAACCATCGAATACTACAAAGATGTTGCTGAACCAATGAAAAACAATAGCCATTAAGAGAAATAAGGGACAAGAAATAATGGACAGACCACAATTTTGCTTTGCCAACAAAATAATGGACCGGATTAACCGGTGAGATAGGGGTCAAATCTTTATCTTTGACCCCCTGATTTTCACGTAGTCAATATACGGGAATTAAAAATACGTGAAGAAAAGTGCAATATGCAAAAAGCCTTCTCCCGCTTGGTTGGAAGCATTAAAAAGAATTAAAGTTGACCCATATCAATTAGAGCTAAAAGAATTAAGAGCATTCAAAGATGTAGATCATTACTTAAATGAGCCCATTATAGGGTCTAAAGAATGGGAATACTTAATTCGATGTTTTCGTTTTTTAACATCTTTTGCTTTGATCACAATAAATGAAAAGCGTTTTCCTTCTTTATCAAATTGTTGGGAAGAGTTAGATCGATTATTTCTTCATGATGGAATCTTTGATGATGAAGTCTTTGTGCAATCGTGGATTTTTTTTGATTTACCATTGGATACAGCACAAAAAACGGTTTTAGATTATTTTGAAGATATTGTTGCAGAGAAGACTGATATCTTCAATAATTTTAAATATTTTATTGATTGTATGAAAAAATCTCGATTAGGGCTCTATCAAGAAATACTCAGCAGTAAAAAAACGATAAAATTTCGTGAACTGTTTACGGAAAAAATTATAAAAGTTGAAAACACAATACCAGGCTTACGAGAGTGGTGAAATATTTCTAACACGACTTGTCGAAATTGGAGGAAAAATTTATTCATTTGCTGATCCTAAATGCTGGCCTAAAGAATATAAACTACAATTAGAAAATATGATAATAAACAAATTGTTTTACTTTGAGGCTTCTTCCATTGAAGAGCAATATGAACAATTCATGAAATATGCTGGCCCATATTGGATGTCATGTGTTATTCCCGATCAGGACTTTCCGATATTGCAACCTGACCATTATTTAACATACTTGAAATAGTTTGTGAAACAAATGAGCGAAGTAAAGAAAAACCACCGAACCAGCCATTCCACCAGACCGCGAGAACGGGAGGCTCTTTCCCGCAAGGCTTTGGCGCCACTGAGTTCAACGTTAACGGCGATGGCGTCGCCGCGATAATTTGCATAAATGATGTCCTGCAAAAATTAGAAAAGTAAATACTTACCTGTCTTGAACACCCAACGTCTATATTGAGCAGAAAAAAAAGAGTCGACAAGAAATGATGACTGAATCAAAAAAAAAAACGAGAAAAAAAAAATTGATGAAAAGCTGAAGTCTTCATTATTGAATTGAATCATTATTCACGCGAATCTGGGGACAGGATACTTAATTCCAACGACCAAATGCACCAGATAACCTGTTGCTTTTTGTGTTATTATTGGAATAGAGTCGATGGTGGAAATTAGAAAAGCGACCGTTGAGGATGATTCCTTCACAAAGAAATTAAGGAGTTCCCGCCAATCAAATAATGAGGCAGAAGAATCTAGCGCAGTTTACAAAAAACCAAGGAGGCTAAGCAAGCTGCTTCACCCCCTTGTCAACATTTACAATCCAGGCATATTTGAACCTTATTATCCGTTCTGCAGCGCGGCAATCCGGTCCTCAAGAGGCGGGTGACTCCTGAACAGCATGGCCATGCCGCCCACCTTCGGTCTGATACCAAAGGCCGCTACCTGATCGGGAAGATGCGAGGGTTCATGATGGGCTTGCAGTCGCCGCAGGGCACCGATCATTTTATCCTTGCCGGCAAGATAAGCCGCACCCTTGTCGGCGGTATATTCCCGTTTGCGCGAGAACCACATAACGATAATCGAGGCAAAGAGACCAAGGACGAGTTCCAAAACGATGGTCACCGCCATATAGCCGAAAAAACCCAGCCCCCCGCCTTCCTCCTCATCACTCCTGAGAAAATTATTAATGACGTTGGCGGCAAGCCGTGACAGCAGGATGACGAAGGTATTCAATACCCCCTGGATCAGGGCCAGGGTCACCATATCGCCACAAGCGACATGGCTGATCTCATGGGCCAGCACGGCCTCCACTTCATCTTTCGACATGTTCTGTAGGAGTCCGGTGGAGACGGCAACCAGGGCATCATTTTTGTTCATTCCCGTGGCGAAGGCATTCATGTCCGGCGAATCGTAGATCGCCACTTCCGGCATACCGATCTCCGCCTGTTCGGCCATCCGCCGCACGGTAACAAACAACCATTGTTCGGTTGGGTTTGTCGGATTAACAATTACCCGTGCACCCGTCGATTTTTTGGCGATCCATTTCGACATGGCAAGAGACAGAAATGAGCCGCCCATGCCAAAGATTGTCGCCATCACCAATAGCCCTGAAGTACTCTTGGAGTCTACCCCAAGAATACTCATTACCAGACCAAGCAACACAATGATGGCCAAGTTGGTAGCTAAAAACAATACAATTCGAAACACGACAATCCTCCATTTTTTGATTTTTTCTAGCGGTTCTGCTGCCAAAACCACTCACTCCCTTCCATTCTTTCGAAGAATACAGCTGCGAAACACATCTTCCTTTAAGCATCAATCTTCTTTTTCAATGTTACCGGTTCACCGGCCTTGCGGCGGTGTACCCTGATGTTGAGAAGTTCAACCCCAACGGAAAAGGCCATGGCAAAATAAATATAGCCTTTCGGAACATGCACTTCAAAGCCTTCGGCCACCAGGGCAAAACCGATCATTAGGAGAAATGATAGAGCCAGTATCTTGATGGTGGGATGGGCGTCGACAAACACCCCGATGGATTTGGCCGCCAGCAACATGACCAGCACCGCACCGATAATGGCAATCACCATCACCGAGATATGCTGCACCAGACCAACCGCGGTAATCACCGAGTCGAGGGAAAAAACGATATCGACAAGGGTGATTTGCACAATGGTGGCAAAGAAACCGACCTTGTCGTTTTTCGTTCTTTCGACTACGACAACAGTCTCCAAACTGCAGTGAATCTCATGGGTTGCTTTAGCCAGAAGAAAAAGTCCACCGCCAATGAGCACCACATCTCTGCCGGATATTTCCTGCCCGAACAGGCTGAACCAGGGCTCAACCATGCCGATTATCCAGGTCAGACTAAAGAGCAGGGCAAGCCGAGAAAGCATTGCAAAACTGATACCCAGGGTTCTGCCCAAATCCCGTTGTGTCTCAGGCAACCGGCCCACCAGGATGGTAATAAAAATAATATTATCAATACCAAGAACAATTTCCAAAGCGAGAAGAGTTGCCAGCGCCACCCAGGCCTCGGGCAAAAATATCCATTCAATCATCTGCCTTATTCCTTACTGTTTTTTTGAAGTGTCTCGTCGTCCGGTGGCTGGATAAGATACCGCCCAAAAAGCTTGGGGACAAGCTCCAGCACCGCCGCCCGCCCCTCGGGGTCCGTACCCACCTTAGCAACCCACTCATCATTTACCGTAAATGCCAGCCCTTTGCGGGTTTTCAGGGGCAGATTCGGATGGTCAAAGTCGTGATAGGCGTTTGCAAAGGTAATGATCTCAGCCTGACACCCTTGCGTATTTGCCCGAGCCACCAGGGCCTTGCAGGGTGCAGCCGGGGTCCAATCATCGGCTTCACCGATAAGAATAGTCACCGGCAGACGCGGCTGCCAATGGTTTTTTTTAACAAAGTGGGTACAGCCCGGATAAAAGGCAATGGCTACTCGAAAGTCATCGCGGCCGTCCTTTTTCGCCAAGGCACCAATAGTTGCAAGCAGGGTCGAGCCGCCGTTTGACCAGCCCATGAGTCCGACGCGGTCTCCCAGCACCATGGCTTGCCCTTGCAGCCAGTGCAATGCCCCGTCTGCATCTCTGGCTCTTTCCCGGTATGCCGAAAACCCGCTCCGATCCCTTTGCGTGCACGCCTCGGAAACTCCACGTGGCGAAAAACTGTCCGGGAATAAAACAAAATATCCAAGAGCCGCCAGCCTCCTGCCCCAATCAGCAAACGGGGCATTCATCCGGCCTCCGGTAAAGAGTCCGCTGCAACCGTGTAAACCAACTATTGCCGGAAAAGGACCCGGTCCATCGGGACGAAACACGTAGCCTTCAAGCATGGTAGGCGTCCCAGCCGTCAAATCCTGATCTTCGGAAGGGAAGACAACCTTTTCCTGCGGCACCGAGGGTGCTCGGACCGACAACTCACCCCCCACCTCTCCGGCAGCAAATGCCTTTGTCCCGTAGGTGCTGAAAACGAGTGTCAACAGGACCATAATCGTATAAGGCGCAAACCACTTTGCCTTTTGTCTCTCTGTTTGCTCAATACCATTTATCATTTCAGGTATACTCGCTGGTTTTTGCTTGGGTGAAAACCCAGGGCAGGATAGAACACAAGGCTGTCCGCCCTTGTAGCTTTGCGTGTCTTCATCTCTTTCATTGATCGACACCCTCGGTTAGTCGACAATCTTTACCGGCAATTTAAGCTGGAAGTTATGGTTCTTTTATAATAAAGAGATACAATCATTGCCCACTATATAAATGGTCATTTTGCAAGTCACCTGTTCTGTAATGTTCCGGAGAACCCTGTAGTACCCCTACAGTAAATATTTTTTACATAATTTTGAGTGAAGTTTTTTATGAACAACAAGATACAAAGGTTTTTGCCGATTCTCGCGGCTATTGCCGTCTTCAGCATCATCTTCTACTTCCTCATCAGGATTCTTCCGGGTATCCATGCCGTCGAGATCGATATGCAGATCGATCATCCTGACGCTCTCCGGATCTTTTATTCCAACAACAACACCTTTCTTGAAGAGACCGCCTCGCGCCCCTTTCCAATAAATGAACAAAGATCGCAAATCAAGGTGTCGATGACCAGCATCTTTGCTTCGTATTTGCGCATTGATACCGGCGGGCAAACGGGGACGGCAAAAATCTACCAGGTGAAGATATCCAGCTATTTCCATGCACCATTGCTTTTGGGACCAATGGAAATAGGCCGGTTGTTTGTTGCCGGCCCCGATGCGAAGGTGCAGATTTTTTCCGACCATGTGCAGGTGACAGCCACAGGCAACGATCCCTACCTCTTCGGCAAAGCCCGGATCTTCCCGGCGATGAAGTGGCAAGTCAGCCTTGTCGCCCTACTGTTCGCCCTTTTTGTCGCCATTCTCTTGCGAAGAAAAACCAAGCGGGTGGCTCACCATGAAGCCTCGACAAAAACGCCGACCGGCTTATCTCAGCCGGAACGACTCGATGCCCTGGATGGCCTGAGGGGGTTGGCGGCAATCATGGTCATCACCGACCATACGTGCACCTGGTTCAGAGGGCTTGGGGCGAGTGGGGTGTGGATCTTTTTTGCCTTGAGCGGCTTTCTCCTGGCCAGGCCCTTTATCGGCAATTCGCAAGTTGTTCTGTCATTTGCCTCTATGTCCGGCTATTTCAGACGGCGTTTCATGCGTATACTGCCCATGTACTACACCTTCATTTTCGTTACCTATGTTATGAGCGGCCGCTTCAATCTGGCCTTAATTCATGGTCTTTTTCTTGAGGGCGACGGGCATTTGTGGGCACTTCCCCAGGAGGCACTGTTTTACCTTCTCTGGCCGGTTGTCGTTCTTTTGGTGGTGTTGCCGCTCAGGAAGTATCCGAGAACAACCATGGTGATCCTGCTCCTGGTTATGGTGGCATGGAACCGTTTTGTCGGCATCGAAACAATCTGGTTGCTCGGTATGGATCATATTAAGCTGCCGCTTTTCTTCGGGGTTTTCCTGGCCGGGGTATTCTTCTCCTTTCTTTACTCTTACTGTTCGGCAGCAGCAAGCGGATCTGCTCGGTTCAACAATGTGGCCAGCGACTTAGCATCGCCTCTCGGGTTGGCCATTATCATCTTTTATGTTCTGTTTTCGACTGGCCATATCATCGACCAAAAGGCGGTTTACAGTCAACAATATTTCAGCTATTACGGGTTCCTCGCCGGATTTTTGATTTTTTGCATCCTCTACGCCAAAGGACGCATTCTCGACAAATTTCTCACCCTGGCTCCGCTCAGGGAGCTTGGTACGGTGGGACTCAGTTTGTATCTTGTGCACCCGATGGTAAAGAATCTGCTCGATAGCTTTTGCAGCATGTACTTCGGCTACAAATTGAAAAACCTCTCCCTTCTTCTCGCCACCCTGGGATGCAGCTATATCCTTGCCAGATACACCTTCAAGCATATTGAACAACCGGGCTTTCTGGAGAAAGCGGCTAAAAACTCGGCAATAATTCACAGCCGACCAGTGCATTAAAAGTCCCTGACTGGATGAGAGCCTGGGCCTTTTGGATATCCGGAGAAAAATAGCGATCCTGATCGTAGAACGGTACGACACTCCTTACCTGGGCCTTGGCACTCTCAAGCAGCGGTGAGGATTTAAGGGGCGCACGGAAATCGAGCCCCTGACAGGCGGCAAGGAGTTCGATGGCCAGGACGCCTGCCGTGTTTTCGGCCATTTCCGACAGTCGTCTGGCCGCAAAGGTGGCCATTGAGACATGGTCCTCCTGGTTGGCCGAGGTTGGCAGGCTGTCGACCGATGCCGGATGGGCAAGCGATTTATTTTCGCTGGCCAGCGCTGCAGCCGTCACCTGGGCGATCATGAACCCCGAGTTGAGGCCCCCCTTCTCGACGAGAAAGGGTGGCAGCTTCGACATATGTGCATCGATCAAAAGGGCCATTCTCCTCTCCGACAGGGCACCGATTTCAGCGATGGCCAGGGCCAGGTTGTCGGCGGCCATGGCTATCGGTTCGCCGTGGAAGTTGCCGCCCGACATGATGTCGTTTTCCTTGGCAAAGACCAGTGGGTTGTCGGAAACGGCGTTGGCCTCGGTGGCGATGACTTCCGCAGCGTTACGGATCTGGGTAAGACAGGCGCCCATTACCTGCGGCTGACAGCGCAGAGAATAAGGATCTTGTACCGCCTCACAGTTCTTGTGAGATATCTCAATTTCGCTGTGCGCCAGAAGCCTGCGGTAGACGGTCGCCACATCGATCTGCGCCTTATGCCCGCGCACCTCGTGGATGAGAGGATCAAAGGGCCGGCGGCTGCCGAGCGCCGCTTCAACACACATACTGCCGGAGACCATGGCGGCAGCAAACAGCTCTTCGGCGGCAAACAATCCCTCAAGGGCAAAGGCGGTGGAGGCCTGGGTGCCGTTGAGAAGAGCCAGCCCTTCCTTGGGACCGAGGGTGATCGGCTTCAAGCCGGCACATTGCAGCCCTTCCCGACCACTGATTTCCCTTCCCCGATACATTGCCTCACCTTCGCCCAAGAGGACGGTACTCATATGGGCAAGGGGCGCAAGATCGCCGGAAGCCCCGACCGAACCTTTCCGGGGGACGCATGGATAAACCCCGGAGTTGACCAACTGCATCAGGGCCTCGATTACCTCCAGGCGAATGCCGGAATAGCCCCTGGCCAGGCTGTTGATTTTTAAAATCATCATCAGCCGAACCGTCGAATCCTGCATAAAAGAACCTACGCCTGCGGCATGGGAAAGAACGATGGAACGCTGCAGATGTTCAAGTTCGTTGTCGGGGATGACGGTCTTGGCAAGCAGGCCGAAGCCGGTATTGATGCCGTAGATAACTCGCCCTTGGTTTATGAGGCTCCTGACGGTTTGCACCGAAGCCTCAATCTTGACCTTGCAGTTCTCGGCTAGACTGATCGTCACCGGTTGCTTGGCAATACAGCGCAATTGGGCGAGAGTAAGCCTGCCGGGATTGATGAGTATTTGTAGGGTCATGGTTTCTCTTTTCATCTGAGTATCGATTCTGCCGAGGTCTGTGGCGCCATCATTTTTCGTTGATTGTATATACAAGCAAAGGTTCGTGCAACGAAAATCTGCTATTGTGAAAAGACATGTATATACAAGGAAGTGGCTGTGAAAAACATCGACAAAGACCGTCAGTCAGACCTGAACACGACGAATGAATTTTCATGTCCAAGGAAGAATAATGGCCTTTGTCGTGAAAATCTGGAAATTGACTCGAAAATTGAGTATAATATTGAGCTTTACGACCCTCGTTCGAATGAAGGCAGAAAAATGCTTTAAACTGCCAATTTCACACCCGGTTACTGAGCTGTTCGCTCTTTCGTGTTAAATCCCTTTTTTTTCAAAAGAAGATCATGTCAAAGAATTTGTATGTTGCCGGCACCGAGCCACGCAGCGGGAAATCGGCTATTATCCTTGGCCTGATGGAGCTGTTAACCCGCAATGTTAAGAAGGTGCTGTTTTTTCGCCCCCTGGTCGATGCCGACCATAGAGCCGGCGAGCGGGATAACACCATTAATCTCATCAAAAGCCAATTCAATCTTTGTACGAGCTATGAGGAGATGTATGCCTTCACGGTATCCGAAGCCAGCCAGCTTATCGCCATGGGCAAAAATGCCGAGTTGCAAGAAGGAATACTCAATAAATATAATGCCCTGGCTGAAAAGGCTGATTTTATCCTCTGCGAGGGTATTGTCAGAGCCGGGGCGGCCGCTTCCTTTGATTTCGACATTAACGTGGAAATCAGCAATAACCTTGGCTGCCCATTGCTTTTGGTGGCCGGTGCGAAAATGAGACCCATCGATGAGCTCATTCACTCCATCAAGGTCTACCATGAAACTCTTGGTGAACGTGGCTGCGATCTGATCGCTACCGTTGTCAATCGTGTGGATCCGGCTTCCGTTGACGCGGTTAAAAGTCGCCTTCATGCGGAACAGATATCGACCAAGCACCTGGTTTATGTCATCCCCAATAACGAAAACCTCGGCAACCCCTCCGTCGGGGAGGTGGCCAGGCTCCTCAATGCCGAAATCCTTTATGGTGAGAAGAATCTGACCCGCCATGTGCGCAGTTTTACCATTGCCGCAATGCAACTGCGCAATCTGCTGGCAAGAATAGAACAAGGCACCCTGATTATAACCCCGGGGGATCGTTCCGACGTAATTCTCGCTTGTCTCGCCGCCGTGCAGTCGAAAACCATGCCGAAAATCTCCGGCATTTTGCTGACCGGTGGGCTGGTGCCCGAGGCCCCCATCCAGAAAGTTATTGAGGGTTTTCCGGATACCGTGCCGATAATTGCGGTACACGAAAACACCTTCAATGTGGCCATCCGCGTCGATAATATGCATGCCTTCATCACCCCCGACAATACCAAGAAGATCAATCAGGCATTGGCGCTTTTTGAAACTTTTATCAATGTTGATGAGCTGAGTGATAAGATCATTAAAACCAAAACCACCATCGTTACCCCCAAAATGTTCGAATCTCGCTTGCTGATGCGGGCCAAGGTCAACAAGCAGCATATCGTCCTTCCGGAAGGCGAGACTGACCGTATCCTCAAGGCCGCAGAGATCTTGCTGCGGCGGGAGATCGTCGATATTACCCTGCTAGGCCGTGAAGACCGAATTTACGACCGTATCAGAAAGCTTGGTGTGCATCTGGAAAAAGCAATTATCATCGACCCAAGGACCTCACCCTACTATGACGAATATGCCGACACCTATTACCAGTTGAGAAAGGATAAGGGAGTCACCCGGGATAATGCCCGGGATATCATGGCCGATCTCAACTTTTTCGGTACCATGATGATCTACAAAGGCCATGCCGACGGCATGGTCTCGGGCGCGATGCACACCACCGCCGATACCATCCGCCCGGCCTTTCAGTTTATCAAGACCAAACCGGATTGTTCCATTGTCTCCAGTGTGATGCTCATGTGTTTGAATGACCGGGTTCTTGCCTATGGCGATTGTGCGATCAATCCCGACCCCACCGCCGAACAATTGGCGGAAATTGCCATCAGTTCAGCAAAGACTGCGGCACTGTTCGGCATTCAGCCATTGGTTGCCATGTTGTCCTATTCCTCTGGGGAATCAGGCAAGGGTGAGCAGGTCGAAAAGGTTCGAAGAGCAACGGAAATAGCCCGAAAAAAGGCAGAGACACTGTACCCTGGCCTGGAGATCGAAGGCCCGATCCAGTACGATGCGGCGGTGGATATGGAGGTTGCCAAAACCAAGATGCCGGACAGTAAGGTTGCCGGCCGGGCAACGGTGTTTATTTTCCCCGATTTGAACACCGGCAACAACACCTATAAGGCGGTGCAGAGATCGGCCGGAGCGGTGGTCGTCGGCCCTATCCTCCAGGGTTTAAGAAAACCGGTGAACGATTTGAGTAGGGGTTGTCTGGTACCGGATATTGTCGATACCGTGGCCATTACTGCGGTGCAGGCGGCGGCTGAGAAGGATAACTTAATTCAGTAGTAGGCAAGCGTTATTCCAGCCATTACACTTGTCGTCAGATACTCATATTTGTTATGCAACTTCCTCCTCTGGGGAAAGATTACTCATACTCGGCACAACTGCCTCATCAACAATCAACCGGTTTTCCGCCATATATTGAAACTGTTGATTCCATCTTTCTCCTAAAAGCAAAATCCGTGCCTCTTATGGTTTTAGCGTCTTCGGCATCAGTAACACCGAAGGCGTTGCCAATAGACCCGAATCTTTATCATAAATTCCTTCTTGAATAAATCGATTTTCATCAATATCTTTGACCAATGATTCATAACCTCTTCATATTGAACACATCCTCACTTCGTCCATTCATATTTCTCTTGATGATTAAAAATTTCTGATGTACTTCACAGTCGACAGGGTTTTGGCCCTTATCGGTGGCGAAGAACTTGAAATCGACTGATTTTGCAGTATCTTGCCGGATGTTTCAAGTTGGGTTACGTACCCGTGTACAGCCGAAGGTGCGCGCCGAAGATTATTCACATTCACCCTCGACCGTAATGAATACTCCCGTTGCCGATCTTGACATGCTGCTTTCCACCATGGAGCCTGTTCTCAAGTCTGGAGTCTATGTGTTTATTTCTACTAAAAATCAAGAGCTTTTGAGGGACGTCGAAGTCTTTGCCATGGTACGCGAACCAGAAGGAATGTCTGCGGTATTGCTGGAATCCGATGCCATTGCCCTTGGCCTGCCCATTATACTCCGGGCAGCTTGGATAATTCTTACGGTTCAGTCGGATTTGCAGGCGGTTGGCCTTACCGCCGCATTTTCCAAGGCGCTTGGTACTGCCGGGATCAGTTGCAACGTTGTGGCCGGTGCCTGGCATGACCACATCTTTGTCCCGGCAAAACTGGGCGAGGAAGCCGTTGCAGTGCTCCGTGAGCTCCAGAAAAAATACCTGGAACATCATGGAAAATAAAGCGTTTCAACCAGACATTTATCTTGAACGTATTCATCATTTGGAACACGTGCCTCTTTCTGAAGCGGGCCTTGCCGACCTTCACCGCGCCCAGGTTTGTACTATTCCTTTTGAAAATTTTGGTATTTCCCTCAATGTCCCCTATGCGGCGTTGCCTCCGCTTCAGCCCCAAAATCCCGAAAAAATAAGGAGTATTGGTTTTTAAAAGAAGATCAGACTGTGAGATGTGCTGACATCTTTGCTTGTATCGATAAAAAGGAATGCTTATTCTTTAGAAAATTTGGCAGGCTAATTATTTTAACAAATACTCTTGAGAGGAATTCTACTATGTCTACGTACGAACATGCAAACCCGATAACATTACCCCAGGCCAGGCGAGAGGCTTCGACCATATTTCTTGCTAAAGTATTCAATTTGATGACAATCGGTTTGGCAATTACCGGCATTGTCGCCTTTCTTACCGCTAATACCGGCTTGGCGGCGATCATCATCGGCAGTCCCCTTTTCTTGATTCTGATCCTGGCAGAGCTGGGGCTGGTGTTCTACCTATCGGCCAGGGTGGAAAAGATTCAGGCGGCGACAGCCTCGGGGCTTTTCATTGGGTACTCGGTGCTGAACGGCCTCACCCTGTCGGTGATTTTCCTCGCCTATACCCACACCTCCATTGCCGGCACTTTTTTTATCGCGGCTGGGATGTTCGGGGCCATGGCGGTGTATGGCATGGTCACAAAACGTGATCTTTCAGGGTTCGGATCGTTTCTTTTTATGGGATTGGTAGGCATTATTATTGCTTCGATTGTCAATATCTTTCTGCAGAGCTCAAGCGTTCACTGGGCGATTTCTTTTTTGGGCGTACTGATTTTCACCGGACTAACCGCCTACGATGTGCAGAAGATAAAGAGAATTGGCGAAGAAGGCCTAATGGCCCAAGGCGACGAACTCGTCCGCAAAGGCACCGTTATGGGCGCACTAACTCTCTATCTTGATTTTATCAACCTGTTCCTCATGCTCCTGCGCTTCTTCGGTGGCAGCAGGGATTAATTTGCGAGGTAGGGCTTTGCCCGATAGTTGAGAATGGTGCCTTAGGTCAAGCCGACAATCTTCTCCAGGCGGGCAATCTCCAGAAGAACTTCCTGCCGCTCCTCTTCGCCGAGATTGGCGTGCTGTAACTTATTCTGCAGGGCAAGGAGGATCATCTCCGCGCGGTATTCGTTGCAGGTATATTGACCGGGGACGCTGTCAGAGTGGTCGTTCATGGTGTCGTCTGGGAAAGAAGCAACCAAAGATAGAAAAAGATCAAGAGCCTGTTACCGTCAGAATTTTTCGGCAGGACGCCTCTCCGGTATATAAACCTCGGGAATCGCGTCGTCGTTCCAATGCTTCGAGACATACAGCCGGCAATAGCAGCTACCGAACTCCCGGACATCTGCTTCCCGGTATTCGCAGGGGCAGATGATATCCCGATCCGCCTTGGCATCCTCTTGGGCCAGGCGGCAGGGGCAGCACATATAGCCGTAACGATCCTTGTTTTTCAGCAAAGCGTCAAGGAGGAATATGGTTTTTTCCATATCCCGGTTGAAAGAGTAACCCTTGGCTTCATTGATTTTTTGTAATTGCCGATAAAGGTTTTCTGCATTCATGGTTTCTGCCCCAGTTCTTCCATCAGTAAGTCTTTTTGATAACCAATGATCGCTTTGCCGTGAATAAAAGTCACCGGGAAGGCCCTTTGGGGATTGTGCGGTGCCATCCGGCGCAACAACCCCTCCCGTTCCCCTGTTGCCAAGAGATCAACATCGGTCACCTCGAACGGGATCTTATTCCATTTCTAAATCAAGATGGGAACGAAAAGGCAAGCGAGCAGCGACGAGACAGTACAAAGAAGTACGGCGAGGAGCCGCACAGCGCAGCCGCTGAAGTTAACGCTTGATTTAGAAATGGAAT
>Ga0335397_10002186_pt1 | contig 26630 bp, 30 predicted proteins | sample MAT04_FD_205740 | JGI IMG/M metagenome (GOLD analysis project Ga0335397, IMG submission 205740) | Freshwater microbial communities from Lake Fryxell liftoff mats and glacier meltwater in Antarctica - MAT-04 (spades assembly) (version 2) ... | reverse complement strand
AAATTGGACTATTTTGCCGAACTTCCCAAGTCCATTCTGGGGTTAATGGGAAAGTATTCGCCTTCTCTCGAAGTGCAGACTGCCTAACCGTTAATCCCGCTCTAAATCTTTTTCTGAAAAGCTATAGAAATAAAATGTGTTGGGTTTGATAACCCCGAAGGGGTGGCGTGGATTTCTATTGTTTCACCTTCAACCCATCCACACCGTAGTAGCGGGCGCCGCAGTTTTCTGAGAATTGCGTCCAGCCTTTGCCCGTCGAGCCGAACATGTCGCGGGTGTGGATTTCGGCGGTGTCTATGGCTGGGACTTCGACTAGCATGATTCCCTGCGCTTTGGCTTCCTCAATGATTGCATCGCGTTCATCCCAGATTTGGGCGCGGTAGACGAAGCCGTCGAGTTCGCTGTAAATGGATTTGATGTTACGCGCGGTGTACGCCAAGCCAGCTAGCAGCACAACTGCGGATGCAATCATCAGCCATTTACCTGATATGTTTTCGGCAAGCCATATCCCTGCAATCCACGCCATGAATGCCAGACCGAGGAGCAAGGTGAAGCGCGCCAGAGACTGTCCGCGTGGATCGGGGGTGGCGCTGTAAAAGTAGGCGCTGGGAGCCTGGATGGCGACGATCAGCAGGTAAGTAATCAGCGTGGTGAATGCCAGGAGAGCCGCAACCCGCTTCCAGGTTAGGTTGGATCGTTGCTCATTAACCGAAAGAATGCCGAGGCTGGTCATCATCCCGATAAAGACCACATGCGGCAGGGGTAATCCTCTCAAAGATAAAAGGATGAAACTTAACGCGTGGCGCAGGGACGTGAATGGGACGGAGAGCAGGCTGCTTTGTTTGACGTCCATGTTTGCGACGCGCACGTTGGATGGCGAGACGATCAGCGCGACCATGCCGAGCAACAGGAAGAGCCAGGTGACGAAAATCGTTTGCAGGGATTTTTCTGCCCAATTTTGTTTTCTGGAAAACCATGCGCCGATGAGTAAAAGGGTTGTGCCACTGAATAAAAACACGCAGCTAATTTCGCCCAAGCCTGCGGCGATGAATGCCAGCGGCGCGACGACGAAGTTGACCCAGCCCGTTTTGCGGATCATCTGTTGGGTGATGAAGCCGAGCAGATAAAGCCAGAAGATGACGGCGGTGCTGTACGGCAAAACGCCCGAACGCCAGTACAAAATTTGGAAACGCTGCGGCGAAAGATAAAGATTATAGAAAAGTAAAATCCCTGCGGCGAGCAGAATCAGGCTGACGGGGAAAGGCTTGAGCAGGCGCGAGAGATTCAAGCCAAGCCAGAATAATCCGCCGAGCCAGAGGACGATGGTGAGCGTGGCGACGAGTTGATTGCCAGCCATGCCGAGTGTGTTTTCTGTCAGCACGGAGAAGAAAGTTAGCGAGTAACGATTGGACGAGTAGCCTGTTTTTTCGGTGTCGAAATATTGCAAGGTGGCGGGGATCGTTCCAAGCTGACGCGCGTCGGCGCTGTAACACCAGTCGTCTGCCCAATAACGGTTGTAGAAGCCGAGATAGGCGAGCAATGCCAGCCCTGCCAGCACAACAATGTTGCCGAGTATAAAAGTTAGTGATGGGATTCTTTTGAGCATGTGTTGTAAATCCTTGTGTGGTGTTACAGGGAGTCCGCTTCTTATCTCTTTGACAGTTCGCTGATCAATTTATAGTGATTGTCTGCTTGTTTTTCCATAACGATGATCTGGCAATTTTTTGGGTTATGCAGGTTCTCAAACTCTTCAACGCTCCAGTGAAACCAGCGCATCAGGAATAATCTCATGGTCAGCCCGTGGGAGACGATTAGGACATTTTCTGGAAAATCTATTTTTTCAAAGTCCCGGTGAAGGGTGTCCAAAAAACCGCTGACACGGTCATACACATCCGCGCCTGACTCGCCATCGGGAATTCGGAAATAAAAGGTGCTGAAATTATCGCGTTCTTCGATGATCCCTTTATTATCGTCAGGGTGCCGTAAGTGTCCCCAGTCCTGTTCACGGATTCTGGGGTCTTCAATTGCCTTGACTAGATTAGTGTCAATTGATTCTCGAATGTTCTGAAAAGTTTCGCGGGTCCTAAAAAACGGGGATAAATACACGTAAACTTTTTCATCTTTAAGGAGTTCTTTGATCTGCATCCCTGCTTGTGCAGCTTGTTCAACTCCTGCGGGCGTTAATTTCAACGCGAAGTCCTGAACAGTTTTGTATCGCAAACGATCAAGGTTTCCTTCAGATTCGCCGTGCCGAACCAGAATAATTCGCTTGGGTCTCATGCAAAGAACTCCTGGTAATTATCTATTCAAGATTGCTTCGATCTGCTCAAGTTCTGACGAGGTGAAATCGAGATGATTCAACGTGCCCACTGCATCTTCGATCTGTTCCACTTTGCTTGCGCCGATCAAAACGGATGTCATGACTTCGTGTCGAAGAACCCATGCCAAAGCCATTTGAGCCAGCGTCTGTTCGCGGGATTGGGCGAGTTCATTCAACTGGCGGACTTTGTCCAATTTCTCGTCGGTGATATTGACAGGCTTGAGAAAGCCATGTGCCTTGGATGCGCGTGAGCCTTCGGGAATGTTGCCGCCGAGATATTTATCGGTCAGCAGTCCTTGCGCGAGGGGCGAGAATGCAATGCAGCCGACGCCTTCCTCTTTCAGAGTGGCAAGCAGTCCATCTTCCACCCAGCGGTTGAACATGCTGTAGGATGGCTGGTGGATGAGACAGGGCGTGCCAAGTTGACGCAGAATCTTTGCGGCTTCGCGGGCTTTCTCTGCGGGGTAGTTGGAGATGCCTACATAAAGCGTCCGTCCGCTGCGGACGATGTAATCCAGCGCCTGCATGGTTTCTTCGAGCGGAGTCTCTGGGTCGGGGCGATGGTGATAGAAAATATCCACGTATTCCAGTCCCATGCGTTTGAGGCTTTGGTCGAGACTGGAGACCAAATATTTGCGCGAGCCCCAATCTCCGTACGGACCGTCCCACATGGTGTAGCCCGCTTTTGATGAAATGATGAGTTCATCGCGGAAGGGGCGCAAATCCTTTTCGATGATCTGCCCAAAGGTTTCCTCGGCAGAGCCAGGAGGCGGACCGTAATTGTTTGCCAGATCCAAGTGCGTGATGCCGAGGTCGAAGGCGCGCAAGACCATTGCGCGGCTGTTGGAGAAAGTGTCCACGCCGCCAAAGTTGTGCCACAAGCCGAGTGAAACGGCGGGGAGTTTAAGTCCGCTGCGACCTGAACGGTTATAGCGCATGGAGGTGTAACGTGATTCGTTGGGTAGGTAGTTCATGGTTGCTCCAAAAATATAGTCTACGTCCTGAGCGGAGCTGCATGGACTTGCGGCATAGTCGAAGGACAAGTGTTTGTCAGATAGCCAACTTTTGCATTTAAGCGCCCTTCGACTACGCTCCTCGAAGAGCATTCGTCACGCCGCTCAGGGTGTAGTATGTTTATACAAATCCCTGTTCGATCAAACTTTCAGCCATTGAGAGAATCGCCTCTTCCGCCGAGCGCGGACTCCATTTGAGCACACGCTTGATTTTCTCACCTGAGAGTTCGAAATCCCAATTCAGGTCGTCTGCAACGCGGGCAACTTTTTTGTCGAACAATGCGAGGATGCGGACTAAAAATACAGGGAATTGAGTGGTATGGATTTTATATCCGCGCCCTTCAAAATTTTTGTGGAGGGTGTCGGCGATCTCTTTCAGCCAAACTGTACCAGCGGGGCAAATGAAGCGGTTGCCCGCGGCTTCGGGCGTGGTCATGGCGAGGATCAGGGCAGATGCCACGTCGCGCACGTCCACAATTCCCACTTTGATCCGCGCCACGCCCGGCACTTGTCTGAGCATCAGGGTGCTGATCATCTCGGCGGAGGTGGCGAGGTCTTTGTTGGGCAAAGGTCCCAAAATCAGCGGCGGATTGATGGCGACCATTTCCATTTTGTTTGTGTTTTCTGTGCCGTTGATAAAGTCCCATGCGGCGCGCTCGGCGAAGGTCTTGCTCTTGGCATACGCGCCGATATTGTTCCCAGTGACTGACCAGTCGTTTTCGTCGAAGGTTCGGTTTTCGCCGTTGTGCCCCGAAGAAACTGCCGCAACAGAAGAGACAATCACAACCCGTTTTATTTTTGCATTGTGCGCGGCACGCAGGACGCGCTGCGTTCCTTGCATGGCTGGGATGATGAGTTCATCTTCATGCTTGGGTTCATACAATGGAAATGGCGACGCGATATGCAAAACATATCCGACGTTTTTCATCGCTTCATCCCACCCTGAATCCTGTTCCAAATCCCCAGGGATGATCTCCAGCCGATCATTCGCCTGCGCGTACTTTGAGATTATCTCGCGGACTTCAGCCTCGCGTGAAAGAGTCCGCAAGGTGGCGCGGACGTTGTAGTCTTGTTGAAGGAGTTGGATGATGGTGTGCAGCGCAACAAATCCGCTTGCGCCTGTGACGAGGATGGGTTTGGGTGAGAGTGTCATTATAAAAAGAGTCCTTTGATTAAGAGAGATGTGATTACCCCAAACGCGCCGCACGCGAAATTGACCCAGTCATTATCCAGCCACTTCCAGCCGCGGATGTGGACGGTGGGTGTGCCGCAAGTGTGGAGCGGATGTTTCTCAGTTTCTTTTTTGTCGGTGGGGCAGAAGTACATGGCTTGGACTGTCGCGCCGAGGAAAGAGTCAAAGAGTGCGCCAGCAAGACCGGAGAAAGTAATAAGTAAGAAGTAATATGTGATAGGTAATTGGTGATTGGTAATTGGGGAAAGGATTACGGCGAGGAATCCGATCAAGCCTGCGCCAGCCAAAGCGGCGAGCGTGCCGATTAATGAGATTCCGCCCGAGGTGCCTTTTTCCACCACTTTGGTTAAGTCGGTAATCATGCGCGGCGGGTGCGGATTCAAGACGCCGAGTTCAGTTCCCCACGTGTCGGCGTTGACTGCGGCGAGGGCGGCGGCGAAACCGATCCAAGTCCAAATTTCATTGGGGTAGAAAAAATGCAGCGCGGCGAAAGCAGTGGCGAGACCGCCATTGCCAAAGACCTGACCTGCGTCACGTTCATGTCCTTTTGAAAATTTTTCGTCGAGACCCTGTTTGCGGTTTTTGAATGCGCGGCTCAACGCTGAGGATGTGATAAAAAATGTGAGCAATAAAATTGCCCAATCCAAACCGCCGACGCCGAAGATGATCGTGCCTGTGACGGTTGCGGCGACGGCTCCGCTTTTATTCAAACTATGTGCGCGACAGGCGAGATATGCGATGAGAATTGCGAGGAGGAATCCGAGAGGAAGTTGCATAGGGGGCTAAAGGTTTGAAAGTTAGCAAGTTGGAAAGTTGGTATTTAACCTGTAAGGGAACAGGAAAGAATAAATTATCCAAATGTTTGTGCTGGTTGGCTGACAAAAGTAATCTTTCTCGCAAAAAGCCACAAGCAACCCTGATTTTTGCCTCAAAACCTGTCTTTTTCGAGGTTTGGCGAACAAGAACCTGTCATTTATCAGTCAATCAGGCTATTTGATGTGTTGCGCCTATTTTTTAGCGCAGAAAAACAGTGTACGAACGGATGATTATTTTCTTCCTGTTCCCTAAGCCTTCCAACTTGTAACCTGCAAACGTGTTTACACGGGCGTTGTAATAATGAAAAGCACGGCAAGCAGGAACAACAAACTCATCAGCATACTTGATCCCCAAACAATGAAAGCCAGAACGCGTTCTTTTTCCCAGCGGTAAAAATATAAGCCTGCGATCCAGCCTGCCACGGAAAGCAGAAGACTTGCGACGGGGAAAATAATGAGCTGCGAAGACGGGACTGTTTCCAGCGCGCTCCCCAAAAATTGCGGACCTAGCGCCACGATTGGCGTGGATGGAATGATAAGGCTTGCCCAGATAAATAATCCCAAATTGAGGAAGAGCGTGGTCAGCCAAAAATAACGCGCCACGCCGCTTTCCCATGCCTGCGTGACCACAAAGGATGGATAAACCGATTTTGATTCTGCGGGTGTCAGGCTTCCCAATTCAGTGGCGCGGGCAAAGGCTTGCGTCAGCCCCGCGGGGTTTTCAGGTGAAATCACAAACACGCGTTTTGCAGTTGCCACGATCAAAAGTTTTTTTGAGTCAGATGCGAGAAACTCTACCGCGCCGAGATCAGGGTGGCGGCGCATGCCCAACAATCCGCCTGGAATGGGCAGGGATGGCAGCGGGAGCGAAGTTGTCAAGTCGTCCGATGAGCGGATAAACTCAATATCGGTCAGCGGAATATCTTCCACGCGCAGTCCCCATTTGATGGCAAGACTGTCGCGGTCGAGGTGATAATCTGCATTCAATAAAGAATATGCACGATACACAAAAAACGGGATCGGCGTAAACGATGCCAGCGCGACCAAGAGCGAGATCAAAAACGCGGGTCCAACATCAGCGCGCGTGAGATTAATAAAACTAATGACAGCAATGATCGCCAGCACAAGGATGACCATGCCGTGAACGATCAAGCCGCGTTGCTTGGGTGGGGGGAAGTGTCCGACGTTCATAAGGGGAAAGGATGAAGGATGAATGATGAAGGATGAAATTACGCCTTCATCACTTCTTCGCGGATGATATTGCAAACATAATCGACTTGTTCTTCGGTCATCACACCGCTGAAGGGGATCGCGAGTCCGCGTTTGCCGAGGTCTTCGGTCACAGGGAAATCACCTTCGCGTCCGCCAAATTTTTCAATCATGTACGGCTGCAAATGGATCGGCAAAAAATACGGGCGCACAGGAATGCCGCGCGCGTCGAGCCGCTTTGCCATTTCGTCGCGGTTGATTCTTTTATCAAAGCGGATGACATACACGAACCAGGATGTGCGCGTCGTGAAGGATTCAATGAACGGGATTTCGATTCCCGCAACGTCGGATAGTTTCGCTTCGTACCACGCCGCAACCTGTTCCCGTTTCGAGAGGATTTCATCCAGCCTCAACATTTGCGAAGCGCCCATCGCCGCCGACATTTCGTCAATGCGGTAGTTGTAGCCCATGTGTGTGTGTTGTAACCATGTATCGCCAGGCGCGCGTCCCTGATTGCGCAGTGAACGCATGAAGTGCGCGGCTTTATCATCACTGGTGATGATGACTCCGCCTTCGCCCGTTGTGATCTGTTTATTCGGATAAAACGCAAACACGCCAAATTCGCCGAGCGTGCCAGCCTGCTTGCCTTTGTAAGTTGCGCCCAACGCCTCACATGAATCTTCGATGACCGTTAATCCATGTTCCTTTGCAACCGCATTGATCGCGTCCATATCTGCGGGCTGACCGAAAACATCCACAGGCAAGATGGCTTTCAATTTACGATTTTCGATTGACGATTTACGAGGAAGATACTTTTCCACATTCTTTGCCGCATCCGCAACCAACTCAGGGTTGATGTTGCCTATCTTCGGGTCAATATCCACGAAGATTGGAATCGCGCCTTCGAACAGCAGCGCATTCGTTGAAGCCACAAACGAAAACGGCGTGGTGATGACCAAATCCCCTGCGCCAATCCCAGCCGCGCGGACGCACAGATGTAATCCGGCTGTGCCAGAGTTGACAGAGATTGCGTGCTTCGCGCCTGTCAGGTCACAGAAGGCTTTCTCGAAATCGGTGGTGTATTTGCCCATGCTCAAGATGGGCGTGTTGATGACGTTGATCACAGCCTGACGGTCTGCGTCGTTCAAGTCAGGGGAGGACATGGGAATTTTCATAGATTGTTATTTTGTAGGGGCGATGTATTACATCGCCCCTACAAAATTTCCTTAATTATTTTTTCCAGCGCAACAAGTTTGTTTTCTTTTTCTGTGCGTAGCTTCAATTCTACCATCCCATTTTGAAGCGCTTTCTCGCCAACCGTGATTCTGATCGGGCACCCGATCAAATCCGCATCGTTGAATTTGACGCCCGCGCGTTCGTCGCGGTCATCGAACAAAACCGTGATACCTGCGTTTTGCAGGTCGTTGTAAATTTCTTCGGCTTTGGCGCGCGTATCCAGTTGTTTGCCTGTGATCTGCATCAGGTACACATCAAACGGCGCAACGGACTTGGGCAGGGTCAAGCCTTTGTCGTCGTGATGAGTCTCGGCGAGGGCGAGCAGGATATTCTCAAAATTAAATTCGGAGCGTGCTGCCAGACTAAGAGCGGCGAAGGTGGAAAGCGGATTGCCGCAGTTGATGCAAATATCGCCCGCTTTGGCTTGGATTAAGTCTACGACGATTTCGGGGGAATAATCCCGTCCGCAGTTTGTGTTGAGCAGATGATAGCCTGCCTCATTTGCGCCCGCCACCAGATTTGGCGATTGCGGAATCAAATCATCCACCACGATGAGCGCGTTCTTCAACCCAATAGGGGACGCATATCCCGCCGCTGCGCCTGTGTTGGTAATTTCTTCCGCTGTCGCCATGCGGACATCGCCAACGGTGTGCTTGAGTTTTGCTTCGCTCAGGATCATGTCTCCGCGCACGACGACGAAGACAAATTGATTATCCGATGTGCGCGTGTACATTAGGGCTTTGGCGGTTTTCTCTTTTGGGATGTTCAGGAAGTTTGCAAGCGCTTCGATGGTATGACAATCGGGCGTCAATACTTCTTCAACTGGAAGTTGTGCTTCCTGCCCCTGCGGGAAAGGTGTCTTCTTGAATTGAGCAAGTTCGAGTCGTTCGGTGTATTTGCAAGAATCACAATGGACAATTTCTGTCGAGCCAGTGGAAATAGGAAAGAAGGTTTCGTGTTCGTTGTGAAAAACTGGAAAATTGAGAAGCGAGAAGAAAGAAGGATCGGTTGATAAATTTTGCAATCGTGAAATTGCCAATTCCCCCAGCGGCAGGATTTCATTTTCACGAGTCAAATATCCCGCGCGGACAAGCCAGCCGAAGCCTTGCGTCCGCGCATTGTTTGGAAATTCACGTTGAGTTTGGATTTTGAGGTTTTGATATTTCATGGTTATAGAAATTCCCCTCTCCTAAAAGGAGAGGGGCGGGGGAGAGGTTATGCTTCGCCTTTCTTCTTTCCATTCCGCATAAGTTTCTGCGTGGAATCGGTGGCAGGCGTGGATTCGGGTATCACCATCGGCGTGGCGGCGATGGCTTCTGCTTGGGCGGCTTCCGAAGGCGTCGACTCGGGAGCAGGTTCGAGGTCCAGTTCGACCGTTTCTTCCATCCGAATTTGACCGCGCAGGAAGGCGCCTTCTTCGGTCACGAATGCGGTGGTCACCACGTCGCCCCAAACACGCCCTGAAGCGCGGATTTCCAGTTTTTGGGTGGTGATGTTGCCGCGTACTGCGCCCGCCACGATGACCGTGTTGGCGCGCACGTTTTGACAGGTGACGCGTCCCGTTTCGCCGACGACCAGCATACCGCGCATGGCGATCTCGCCTTCGAACGCGCCTTCAATGCGGACGCCGCCTGAGCCGTTGATGTTTCCATGCCAGACCACGCCCGAGCCAAGCACCGAGGTGATGCGCTCGACGGCTTGCACGGGTTGGGATGCGGCTACTGTGGGGGTGGTGTTGCGTTTGAACATTATGAGGTGAGATTTGCCGTTACTTGATATTCAACGGGGAGAATGTTTTTCAAATTAAGGCGCAGAGATGCGTCAAGAATTTCAATGCCGACAATTCTGTTTTCGCTTCCCATGTCAAGAACCACATCTTCAGAGACGCGCTGATTGAGTACGTCCTGTTTTACTTCATCAAGACGGATATATAAAATATCGGAATTGGGATTGTAAATGATTTGCATTTCAGTTTTTCCATTCTCCGTAGAAGACATAGACGATTACAGTGGTGATAAAGCTGCCTTCTTCTATATAAATTACTTCAACACGTTTCTCTTCGTAATATTTTCCAAGACGTTCCTTCTTGAAGGAAAAAACCTTTGCCTTTGCTTTTCGATTTCCCCGAGCGGGGATTTCTATTCCATGTTCAAGCACAATTTGTATTTCTTCGATATTTACGCCGCGTTCCTCGGCGCGCTGTAATGTATGCGGCTCAATTTTTATTTTCATCTTTATTGTGATCCGAAGCCTTTGCCATTCGAACTTGCCGTGGTATTTGTTAAAGCAATTTTACCGTAGAAAACAAAAAGGGCGGACATTGCACCCCAAGCGCAACCCGTCCCAATTACCAATATACCAATTACCAATCCCTATTCGCTCTTCTCGCTAATCTGCACCCCAAGGGTATTAAAGCCTGAGTCAACATATAAAACTTCACCCGTAATGTGAGTGGATAGATCAGAAGCAAGGAACACCGCAGAGTTGCCCACATCTTCGATAGTGACGTTCTCGCGCAAGGGAGCCATATCTGCGAAGTGTTTGTACATATCGCGGAAGCCGCCTACACCCGCCGCCGCCAACGTGCGGATGGGTCCCGCCGAAATTGCATTGACGCGAATCTTTTGAGGACCGAGATCATATGCCAAATATCGGGTGGATGCTTCCAACGCGGCTTTTGCCACGCCCATCACATTATAGAATGGCACAACTTTTACCGACCCATAATAGGTGAGACACATGACCGACGCGCTCGGGTTCATGATCGGCAGGAAGGCATGCGTCAACGCCACGAGTGAAAACGCGCTGATCTCCAGTGCGTTCTTGAAACCGTCACGGCTGGTTTCGTGAAACGGTCTGCTTAATTCATCGCGCCCCGCAAACGCCACCGAATGAACCAGCACATCAATTTTGCCAAAATGTTTCGCGGCTTTTTCAACCGTCGCGGCGATGTGTTCGTCGCTGGTCACGTCACATTCTTCGACCCATTTGCAATCCACTTGTTCGGCGAGCGGCTTCACGCGGCGTTCAAGAATCTCGCCCGCGTAACTGATTCCGATGTTTGCGCCCTCGCGTTTGAATGCCTGCGTGATTCCCCACGCAATCGACTTGTCATTTGCAAGACCAAAAATAAGTGCGTTCTTACATTCCAATAATCCCATAAAGTTTCTCCTCGATATTTGTCATTGCGAGGAGGTGTTCGCCCCGACGACACTTGCGCCGCGCGCTAGTGCGGTGAGCAATCTCCGCTTAAACAGGAGATTGCTTCGCCAAAGTGCGGCTCGCAATGACATTATTTTTTGACTGAAAATCGCCAGGGTTTAGTCAGCCACGGCTCTGGTGTTTTGTTTAAACCCACGCGGACGCCAATGGTCACGCTTTTTTCTGGGATGAATTGCCCCGCTTCGATCCATAACCCTGAGCCTGTTTCTGTCAAATTGACATTGTTCTCGCTTTTGGTGATTCCCAGAGCCTGAGTCAGTTTCCCAGGTCCCAGCGTATCGCGCCCGCCGCGTCTCCCCATCATAACCTCGATTCCCTCAATTGGCTGTATCGCGCGGATTAATACCGCCGCAGGGAATCCTTCCTGCTCAGTGACCGCATTCAGCATCCAGTGATTGCCGTAAGTGAAATACACATACGCATGTCCCGGCGGACCAAACATTGGCGCAGTGCGAATGGTTCTGCCAGCCTTGGCGTGACTGGCGAGATCATCAAAACCAAAATATGCCTCGGTCTCAGAGATGATACCGACCAATTTCACGCCATCCAAAATCCGCACCAAGCGCGCACCGAGCAATTCGCGTGCAACGGTCAATGTGGGGCGGTCATAAAATTTAGGCTGGAGAATCATTTTCTATCTTGTTGGCAAGTTTGAAAGTTGAAAGGTTAAAACCTGTAAACAAGTTATTTGAACCTTTGGTCTCGCTGAAGCGTCAGCCTTAAACCTTCTTCCAGTTTGATGGACGGAGTGAAGCGCAGTTTCTCTTTTGCTAAATTCAAATCTGCTTTCATGCGCGAGACGCCGCCAGATGTCTGGGCGTTGTAGACTACGTTGGCGTTGCTGTTTGTCACATCCAATACAACGCGGATCAAATCCTTGACCGAAGTTTCCACCCCTGAACCGACGTTGATGACCAATCCATTGATATTCGGCGCAGTGGATGCGGCGACCATTGCGCTGACAACATCGTCCACATAAATATAATCACGGGTTTGGTTTCCATCGCCGTGAGCCACCAATGTCCCGCCGCGTTGGGCTTGTCGCAGGTAATGTGGCACAACGGGTGGGTGGGAGGGCGGCAGGTGTTGACCTGGTCCATAGGCGTTGAAAATTCTCAGGCTGACGGTTTCGATTTTCCATAATCCGCCAATCGTGCGGACGTAATATTCCGCGGCGAGCTTGGAGACGGCATACGGTGAGCGCGGATTCGGGGTGGCAGTCTCTATCAGTGTAGAGGAACCCAAGTCGCCGTACACAGCCCCAGACGACGCCAGAACGACGCGTTTGACTCCCACGTCGCGGATGGCTTCCATCAGCGCCACAGTCCCGCCAACGTTGACTGCGTTATAGTCGCGTGGATATAAAATGGATTCCTGCACCGAAACACGCGCCGCGAGGTGATAGACTACGTCCACATCCTGAAGCAAGGTCCATAACTTGGGACGGTCATTGACATCCCCGCGCGTAAAGTGGACGTCGGGCGCAAGGGCTTGAGGGTCGCCAGTGGAGAGGTCATCGAGTCCGCGCACTTGATGTCCTTCGCGGGCGAGATAATTTGCAAGGGAAGAGCCGAGGAATCCCGCGGCTCCGGTGATTAAAAAGTTCATAAAAAGATTATACTCGTAATATTGGTGCCAGTTTTTGATTGACGCGCGCAGAGTAGTGTGTTATTTTATATGCAGTAGTAAACGGTAGGTTACGTTGGTTTGAAGAACAGCCACAGCTCACGGTTTGACCGTGAGCTGTTTTGTTTTGACCTCCGATGGAACAAACAGATTTACCCAAATTCTTTTTTCAATTGCCAAAGGAGGCAAAAAATGTCTGATCGTATAACTGGTACAGTAAAGTGGTTCAATGGTGACAAAGGCTTCGGCTTCATCGAGCGCGAAGGCGGAGCGGACGTGTTCGTCCATTTCTCTGCCATTCAAGGTGATGGTTTCAAAAACCTCACCGAAGGACAGAAAGTTGAATTCGTTGTTGAAAAAGGACCGAAAGGTCCCCAGGCAACGAACGTCACCGTTCTGAGCTAATCACAATAAAGAGCCTGATGCGAAAGCGTCAGGCTCTTTTGATTCATAAATAAAGGTATAAAACCCGCCTCTTATTGAGGCGGGTTACTTGCCACTACCAACTTCCCACTTTTTGACAACCTGTGCATATGCTCGCCCCAAATCTCTTGCGGATAGATAATTGCGTTCGTCCCGGGGAGTTGTTCCATGGACAAGCCTGTATTCAAATCAATGCCAACTTGTTGATAGGCCTTGTAGATCAATTGACTGCAATAAAAAGCGTCCTCGGTCTCGGCGTTGAGGAAGTTTAGGTTGTATGGTTTGCCGATCTGCGCGAGACAATAACTCGCGACGATGGTTCGCATTTGGGCTTCCTCTTCTTCGGAGAGACCTTGACCCTCCAGCGGGGAAGCGATGCCGTAGAAGGTGTCAAACAACAGTCCGCGCTGACGTGCCATGCGTTCCGTGTCCCATTTAGAATTGGGCATATCAAATGCGATCACGCCGCGCGAACCGGCTTCGATGCAGCGTCCTCCGGGACCGACGTACATCATCACATGATCCACATCACCGGGCACGAGACGCCCCACCAGACGCCAGAATTCACCCGGTAGAATATCGGGTTTGCCGTTACTTGTGCAGATAATGTCGCCTGTTTGGATTGCCAAGCCTTCGATTTCAAATGTATGGATCATATTTCACCATGTTCATTATACGGGGAATTAACAAAAATGTTTCAAACTAAAACCCGCCTCACATGAGACGGGTTTACTTTTTACTTTTTACCGAACTTACCTGCTTTTCCTCGGTGCAAGTCTATTTCTTCCATAGCTCTTTGGCGTGGGAGCGGGGCGCGGAGGACGGCGTGAGTCTTCTCGTGGAGCGCCTCTGCCTCGGGCTTCGCTAGCAGCTCTTGGCGGGGCGGCTGCGGTATAGTCGAATTCTTCAAGAGTCTCGCGTTTAATCGGTCCAGCCATGATGCGTTCGAGAATTCGGATCATGTCGTTGTCTTCGGGCGTGACCAAAGTAAAAGCGTCACCTGTGCGTTCTGCGCGGCCAGTGCGCCCAATGCGGTGGATGTATGCGTCGGCGGTATCGGGCATGTCATAGTTGATGACGTGCGAAATGCTTTCAACATCCAGACCGCGCGCGGCAATGTCGGTGGCGACCATGATTTGATGCGTGCCATCCTTGAAGCCCTTGAGCGCAGATTGGCGTTGTCCCTGCGAACGGTCGCCATGCAAACTCGTGACCTTGTGTCCGGCGCGCTCAATTTGCTGCGCCACTTTTTGTGCGCGGTATTTGGTACGGGCGAAGATCAGCACGGAATTGGTATCCGTTTTTTTGAGCAGCGCCAGCAGCAACTGCGACTTCAAATGCGGCGGCACAGGATACAGCGCGTGTGTAACCGTTTTTGCGGGACGGCTGATGCCCATCGCGATCTTCTGCGGATTCTTAAGTGAACTCGCAGCGAGAAGTTCCACTTCAGATGGGAACGTCGCCGAGAACAACATGGTTTGTCGCTGCGTTGGCAAAGCCTTGATGATACGCTTCACGTCAGGCAGAAAACCCATGTCGAACATACGGTCAGCTTCATCCAGCACAAGCGTTTCGATTTTTCCCAGCCGCGCATGACCTTGATTGTAGAGATCCAGAAAACGACCCGGGCAAACGATCAGGATTTCAGCGCCATCGCGCAGTGCCTTGACTTGGGGCGCGGGTCCCACTCCCCCGTAGATGGTTGCGCTCCTTAGCTTGGTCCCAGCTGAGAGAGCCTTCACGACATCGTGAATTTGCTCAGCCAGTTCACGCGTCGGAGTGACGATCAGCACGCGCGTCACATTGCGTGGACCATCGAAGAGAAGTCTATGTAAGATGGGGAGGACGAATGCAGCGGTCTTGCCTGTGCCTGTTTGTGCGGTACCGATAATGTCGCGTCCGCGAAGTGCGGCGGGAATTGCGGCTTCCTGAATGGGCGTGGCGAATTCGTAGCCAGCCTTTTTGATTCCCACCATGAGGCGCGAATCGAGATTAAATTGTTCGAAGTTCAAAGTATTCCTTTTTTTCAGAAGTCTATCAATGTTGGGAAAGTGAGCGAATGCTCAAATAAAAACAGCGCGGACTGCTGATCTAGTGAGTCAGCGGATTTGTAATGTGTAAATCAGGGACTCGATAAGTTGGTTGAAAAGATTATAGCACTGAAAAGAACCAATTTTGGTCTTTTATGCCTAACAAAATTTTAAGCAAGGAATAGCACTGCAACTCCGCAGATGGCGAGCATAGTGCCGGCGATGGCTTGCCAGCCAACTTTTTCTTTGAAGACAAAATAGCTGATCGGGAGCACGATTACTGGCGGGAGCGCCATCAGTGTACTGGCAACCCCAACCTCTGCATGCTGCACCGCCAGCAGGGAAGCGGACACGCCAAGCACAGGTCCAACCAAAGCGCCGAGCGCGAGAAGCGGCAGAACTTTCGGTTGTTCGCGAACTGTTGTAATCGTCCCTTTTGCCTGTCTTTGAATGCCTGCCCCCACCCAAATGAAAATTACGGCGGCAAGCATACGGATGGCGTTCGCTTGGAATGGAGAAAAATCCCCCGTCATCCCCTGTTTGGAAAGGACAAATCCAACTGCCTGCCCAAGCCCTGCCAGCACGCCAAAGATCACGCCGCGACGTGTGTGTCCGTGCGGCGTGTTAGCAGGTTCTTTATGCGACATGACCACCCAGCCGATTCCCGCAAGCGCAAGGACAATGCCTGTTATTTGCAGTGGGGTGAGTGTCTCGCCGAAGAAAACCCAGGCAATAATTGAAGCGAAGATCGGGGCGAGGCTCAATAACAAACTGCCGAGTCGGGGTCCCAGCGAAACAAGTGCTTGAAACAGGAAGGCATCGCCGAGTGAAAGTCCGATCACACCGGAGAGGCTTAACCACATCCAACGCGAAGAACCTGCTGAAAACGGCAGCGGCTCACGAAAGAGAATGAGGTTTATGACGACAAGGTATATCAATGCAAATAAGAGCCGCATGCGGTTAGTCACTTGTGAACCAACCATGCGCCCGGTCTTTGTAAAAATGATCGCTGTCATCGCAAAGAAGAAGGATGTTGCAAGCCCTGCAATTTCACCTATAAGTTTCATGTTTCTCCATTCCTGTAGACGTAGGTGACAGTCACTTTCGTGAAGCGGGTGACTGTCACCTGTAATACTATACGCCCGGCTGATTTGTATTTTCTTTCTTCAATTCACTTCTCGTCAATACCACCACCGCAACCAGAATCAATCCGCCGCCGACCATGACGATGGGCAGTAATTTCTCGCCAAACAGCCACGCCGCAAGTAGAACGGTGACAACTGGTTCCAGGGTTGAGAGCATCGCTGCGTTTGTGGGACCAACTATTTCAAGCCCTGCTAAAAATGTGGCAACGGGAATAATGGTTGAGAAGATGATCATGCCTAGCATGGCAAGCCAGCCTGAGTTACTTGCGGGAAAATGTGCACCGTTGGCGAGGGTTAATATCCCATAGACCATGCCAGCAGATGCAAAAATGATCGCTGAAGATTGCACAGCCGAGACATGCTTCATCACGTTCGTGCCGACGATGATGTAAACTGAATAAATCAATGCGGCGGCAATTGCCATCATTGCGCCGATGAGTTGTCCGCCATTTGGGTCAACGGTCAGGGCACAGCCGATAAGTCCGAGAACCAGCGCGATGACTTGTATCGAAGTTACTTTTTCATGGAGGACAAGCACCGAAAGGATGAATACGAACATTGGGTAGAGATACAAAAGCAGGGCAACCAACCCAGCAGACGCATATTTGATGGCGGACAAATATAGGAAGGATTGACCGACGTATCCCAATGCACCCATGCCAATGAGTTGGATGAAAATCTTTCGGCTTGGAAAATGCTCCTTGCGCAGTAACAGGATCAAGGTCATGAAAAGAGCCGAGATGCCGAAGCGAATGAAGAGTACGGTGAAGGTGTCCATTCCATCCGCGTAGGCATATCTCCCAAAAATGGCGAGAGTCCCAAAGGAGGCGGCGGAGATAGCGATGAGCAGGATGCCGATGAGTCGTTTCATTTTATCCAATCATGTTTTGCAGAAATGCGCGGATTTGGCTTGCGGTCTCGTTCCACGCGGGTTGTTGAATGTAACGCCTGCGCGCGTTGAGCGAAAGTTCGGTGAGCAGGTTTTGATCAGATAAGAGTTGTGAAATATGCGTTGCGAGTGTTACTGAGTCATTTGGATCAATGAGATAACCAGTTTTTTTGTGTTCAATAATTTCACCCGCCGCGCCAGCCGTTGTGCCGATAGCGGGTAGACCGAATGCCATGCCTTCGAGATAGACAATCCCGAAACCTTCATAGCTCGATGGGACGATCAACACGTGCGCTTGCTCAAGTTTTTGCTTGAGTGGTTCATTGTCGAGTGCGCCGTGAAATTGGACGATGGACGATAGACCATTGACCTTGGTGAACTCTTGCATTTGTTTGGCATACTTGGGATCGGTGGATAAAGAGCCAATAATATCTACTTTGACTTTTGACCTTTGACTTTTGACTGTCTCAAGAAGTGTATGAATTCCTTTGCGTTCGATGATGTTGCCGAGAAATAAAATCCTCAGTTCTTTGGATTTACATCTTTCAGCGATTTCATTTTCTGAAATTGCTTCGCCAAACCTGTCAGTGGGCGGGTAGGCTACGACTGACGGTTTGCCATTCCCTATTAAACTATTCACCACGCCCTTTGTCGTCTGCGAATTGAAAATAAATCCGCCCACGCTTTGCAGATATTTCTTCTCAACCACGCGATAAAGATCATTTTTCCATTTCGGGCGCAACTCGGAACATCGCAGGTGATGGACAAGCGAAATAATAGGGTAGGGATGTTTTCCAAGATTGGCGGCGATCAGCGACGGATGATTGAGTTCATCTTGAATTAGGATGTCGAACCTCTGGAGTCCGACAGCTTGCTGTCGGGTTTTCGAGTGTCTGAACCAAAAATTGTCCGTCAGATGCGCCGCATAATTTCGCCACGGCAGGGAAATGATTTCAACTGTATCGCCTTGCGCACGCAAATACTCAACCAGTTTGCGATCATATAAATATCCGCCGCTAAGCGTGTCAAGCGAGTCGTAAATTACGAGACCAATTTTCATTGAGTTTAAACGTTGGAAAGTTTGAAAGTTGACAGGTTAAACCTTCCAACCTGCTAACTTGCCGACCTGTTAACCGAATACGCCGCCCACGCGTTCTCATGCTCCCACAACACAACCTTGAGCGCGGAGATATTTTTTGCTTTGATTCTTTCGCTCAATGTTGTGGCGAGTATTCGCGAGAAATTTTCAATGGATGGATTCAAACCTGCGAACTCAGGTCTTTCATTGAGCATTTGCTCCTTGTAATAATTGACCGTATCATCGAGATGTTTTTCCACATCTACAATATCCACCAGATATCCGTGTTGGTCAAGTTCACTGCCTTCGAGCTGCAACTCAAGGATGTAATGATGCGAGTTGGGGAAGTTTTCTGGTCCCCAGTCTCCGCCGATTAAGAAATGGCGTGCGATGAAATTGCGGCGAACTGCAAGGGTGTACATGGGTGTGCTCCAGTGTCAGGGATTAGATTGTGTAATCGAAAATTACTTGTATCGTTTCCTGCGGATTTTCATCCAGCAGTTGATATGCCTTGTCTGCATCATTCAACGAAAATCTGTGCGTGATCCATTTCTCAGGTTTGATTCGTTCGAGCGCCCTCCACACCACCTCGAAGCGCCGTGACTTATCCCACCTGCCAGATAATTCGGGTGAAATCGTGCTCACTTGCGAAGCGATCAGTTTAATCCGCGAGCGGTGAAATGCGCCGCCGAAGTCGATCTCTGCCCGTTTTTGCCCGTACCACGAGCCGATGACGATCCGTCCGCTGAAGGTGGTCAAGGCAATCGCGTCGTTTAAAGCGGAAGGAGAGCCGCTCAATTCAAAAACCAGATCAAACGCGTCAAAGGTCGAATGCCTGTCCTCCCGAAAAAGCATCGGGACAACGTGAGTTTTATCGATGGGTCGAAGGTCATTTGGCGCGAGACTTTTTACTTCTAACTTTTTACTTTCAACCTGCAACGCACTTCTCCTCAACTCAAAATTATCCACTGTGACCAAACTCTCCAGTGGAAATTCACTTAATAAAGAAGCAGTTAATAATCCAACCACACCCTGTCCCAAGACCAAAACCCTCTCGCCTAAAATCGGCGCGCCGTCCTGGACTAAATTAACAGCGGTTTCCATGTTTGGGAGAAAACAGGCGGTTTCGGGGCATAGAGAATCGGGAATAAGAATTAAAGATGAACGCTCCGCGTGAATTATGAAGGATGAAGCGTGCGGATGAAATGCAAATACCAGTTTATCTACCATTTCCCGATTTACCAATTTGCCAACTTCCACTACTCGCCCCACACATGCATATCCATACGCCAGCGGATAATTCAAGTCACTGCTCACGCCATCGTGCAGGTCAGCGATATGTGGAAACTGTCCGCGATAGACCAGCATCTCCGTCCCGGCGCTGATGGCAGAGCAGATGGATTCAACAAGCACCTCATCTTCTTTCAGAACGGGCAAGGTTGATTCGCAAATCTCAACTTTTTGGGGCGCAGTGAAAAACAGGTTTTGAACTTTTGGCATAATCCGAGTTTACCGCTTGTTGCATAATTTACCAAACCCATTGGCAGAATTTACAAGTAAAAATCATAGCTTCAATTTAGTTACATGTATCAGGCTTGCGTGCGGTACTCTGTAACATAAAAGCAGACAGCTACCTCATGAGGTGGCTGTCTGCTTTTATGTTTGGATTATCTTAACGCTGGAGGCTTGGGCGGATAATTAGGAATGTCGCGCCGAAACTCATAGTTTTTCATGATCGCTTCGATTACCGTGTTTTGTTCAGGTGTAACTTCCTTGAATTCAAACCCGATGTTGAAAAACTCCGGGCTTATATCTTGTTGATGCCACGCCACGCGGGCAGGTAATGTAATACGTGATATAGTAGCGGCTAACAATTCAGGCAATTCAATGGCAAGCGTGAGCTCTGTATTTTCTGGTATGGGCTTTTCACCAATTACCATCGCTCCATGGTGATGCAAGTCACCCAGATACCCAAGCAAATTACCGCCATACAGGTCGAATACCTGTGAGTATGCCATCAAATTCTTGCGTTCTAAATTTCGCCGTTCCTGCATAAGCGCTCCTTCTCTTTAGTTTAGCATAAACAGACCTTCAAAGAGTATTGCGGTTTTATGGTAAAAATACCCATGCGATGGATATATATTTCCCCTCATTTGGATGACGCCGTTCTTTCTGCAGGCGGTCTTATCTTCGAGCAAACCCGTGCGGGCATGGATGTGGAAATCTGGACGTTTATGTGCGGCTTCCCCACCACTGAAGAACTTTCCCCCTTTGCGCAGGTAACTCATTATCTGTGGGGCATTCCTACGGCAGCAGAGGTAATTACCGCCCGCCGCGCAGAAGATATAAAAGCGGCCAGCATTGTTGGCGCAAAAACCGTCCACTTTGATTTTTTGGATTGTATCTATAGGCGCGGCAAAAATGGAGACTGGCTCTACTCAGATGTCTTTGTCCCTCCACATGAGGACGATGAGGATTTACCCGCTCGAATGGCAGAATCCATTTCCGCGCACCTCAAGTCTACCGACCAATTGGTCTGCCAACTTGGGCTTGGTTCACACCTTGACCATGTCCTCGTGCGCCGCGCCGTGGAATTACTCCAGCATCCCGTCCTTTATGATGTGGATATTCCTTACCTGTTTAATCACCCTGCCGAATTGGTGCCAAAAACTGCTGGGATGAAGCCAAAAACCCACAGAATAACCGATTCAGGCGTCAGGGTATGGCAGGATGCGGTTGCCGCCTACGAATCCCAGCTCAGCGGCTTGTTTGATAATCCAGAAGCAATGCGGACACAAATCCAACAATATTGGTCTGAATACATTGGGATTCGCTTGTGGTCTTCTGCCTAGACAAATATTGTCATACTTTTGGTACTTGAAACTCGTTTTGAATTATGATATAGTAATGCCGATTTTCCGGACGATACCACCGGAAACTTTTTAATAACTTGCATCTCTGCTCCAGGGATGCAAAATTCTATATAGCAGGACATTACTATGCCAACCAATTTCCTTACCAAAGAGGGCTTTCAAAAACTTCAAGAGGAACTGGATCATCTACGCACCGCCAAAAGACAGGAAGTTGCCGAACGTTTGCACGAGGCTATGGAGGGTGGGGAACTGATCGAAAATGCTGAATACGAAGCTGCCAAAAATGAGCAGGCTTTTGTCGAAGGTCGTATTCAGGAATTAGACCTGTTGCTTGCCACCGCGCAAATTATCGAAGAAAATGGCAAAGGCAAGAAGCGTGACGCGATTCAAGTTGGCTCAAAGGTGACCATTAAAGAAGGCAACTTTGAGGCTGAGACATTTACTATCGTTGGCGCGGCGGAAGCCAACCCGCGTGAGGGCAAGATCTCAAACGAATCGCCGATTGGCAAAGCCATTTTAGGTCATAAGTTGGGTGATGTTGTGAAGGTGGAAACCCCCGGCGGCACCTACAATGTTAAGATCATGAAAGTCGGATAATCATTACAGGACGCGACTTCCAGCCCCGCGTGCCTATGCCCGCGGGGCTTTTTTTATCAAATGAAAGACCCTAAAGGTTTTCCCTCTTCGAGGACTTCGCAAAACCTTTAGGGTCTAATCACCAGAAGGTAAATCGTCATGGCAGAATATACAACCCTTGAAAAAATCCGTTTGCAGAAAATCGAAGAACTCCGCGCAGAGGGAATTGACCCATATCCCACACGCGCCGAGCGGACTCATACCAGCGCTCAAATCATCGCAGAATTTGAATCTGCCGAGGTTTCGACACGCTCAACCACCGATGCTGCGCCTGATTCACTACCGGAAATAAAAGCCACTCTCGCTGGGCGTATCCGCGCCATCCGCGCGATGGGCAAGGTTTCATTTGCTCATATTGAAGATATGGGCGGCAAGATTCAGTTATTCTTCCGCTCCAACGAACTGGGCAAGGAGCGCGTGGATTTTTTCAATAAGATGTTCGACCTGGGCGATTTTATCCAGGCTTCGGGCGTGATGTTCCGCACCAAGACGGGCGAGATTACGCTCCACGTCCACGCCTTCAAACTGCTTGCCAAATCTGTCACTCCTTTGCCCGCTGACAAGGATGTGACCCAGGAAGACGGCACGGTCATCCGTTACGCCGGACTTGATTCGTCTGAATTGCGCGCGCGTCAGCGTTACGCCGACCTGGCAGTCAACCCGCATGTGCGCGAGAATTTCCGCAAGCGCGCCACGTTGATCAGAGCATTGCGCTCCTTCCTCGACGACCATGATTTCCTCGAAGTGGAAACTCCGATCTTGCAGCCGTTGTATGGCGGCGCAGCGGCGCGTCCATTTGTGACGCATCACAACGAACTTGAGCAGGATATGTATTTGCGTATTTCGTTTGAGTTGTATCTTAAGCGTTTGCTGGTTGGTAACCTGGAGCGCGTCTACGAAATTGGACGTGACTTCCGCAACGAAGGCGTTTCGTTCAAACATAATCCTGAATTCACGCAGCTTGAATTTTATTGCGCCTACGCCGATTATTTGCAGGTGATGGAATTGACCGAGCAAATGGTCGCCTTCGCCGCTGAAAAAGTGACCGGCTCCACAACGGTCAAATTTGGTGAGCACGAATTGGAATTCAAGCCGCCGTGGAAGCGCGTGGAAATGCGCGTGGGCATTCTCGAAACCAGCGGTATTGACATCGCCGAACACAAGACCGCCGATGAATTGTTCAAAGCCATCGCGGCCAAACATGGCAACAAGACTCCCGATCCAAAATCCACGCGCGGCAAGATGATCGACTTCCTGCTGGGCGAATTCCTCGAGCCGACCTTGATCCAGCCGACCTTCCTCTACAACTATCCGCGTGATATTTCGCCGCTGGCAAAATCCATTCCTGGTGATGCGCTGACCGTGGAGCGTTTTGAAGGCTACGTGGCTGGCTTTGAGTTGTGCAACGCTTTCACCGAGCTGAACGATCCGCTCGATCAGGAGCAGCGCTTCCTCGAAATGGGACGTGACTACACCGACGACGAAGAAGAGAAGCATCCGCTGGATGAAGATTATCTGCGTGCCATGCGCTACGGAATGCCCCCGAACGGCGGCTTCGGCATGGGCGTGGATCGCCTCGCCATGCTGCTGACGAACAAACATTCCATCCGCGAAGTGTTGCTCTTCCCTGCGTTACGCAAGGAAGACTAAAATAACTTATAACGTCCCACAGGTTTAATGAGACAGGCTGACTGTCCAACAAAAACCTGCGGGACGTTTCCATTCAAAGAATCCTATGAACAAAAAAACAACTCTTATCCTCGGCGATATTCTTGCCATTGCCATTCTGACCGTCATCGGGTTTGCCACGCATGGCGAATTCAGCTTTTCCTTTCTCGTGCGCATGGGGACAACGTTTTTCCCCGTGTTGGTTAGTTGGTTTCTAGCCGCCACCTGGGTTGACCTATTTGACGAGCGGGTGATTTCCCATCCCCAATTGTTTTGGCGTATTCCGCTTGCCATGCTTTTTGCCGCGCCGTTGGCTGTCATTTTGCGCGCCGCTTTATTGCACAGCGCCGCCCAACCTCTTTTTGCGCTCATCCTCGGCAGTACGAATGCGCTGGGCATGTTAGTCTGGAGAGGAATATTTTTTCTTGTTGCGCGGAAGATGGGAAAATAAAATGTGACGCAAGATTCCATCTGCATATAATATAAGCGGGTAAAATAGTGATATGGACGAAATTGCGCTCGTACAATCTGCACAAAGCGGGGACTTGGATTCTTTCAACACGCTTATTCTTAATTATCAAGACCGCGTTTTTAATACCGCGCTTCGCATTCTCGGTGATGAAGACATTGCGGAAGATGCGGCACAGGAAGCATTTATTTCTGCGTTCCGTAGTATTTCTACTTTTCGCGGCGGCTCATTCAAAGCTTGGCTTTTGCGGACTGTAACCAATGCCTGCTACGATGAACTGCGCCGCCAGAAGCGACGTCCCACCACTCCACTCGAACCCGAAACAAAGGATGGCGACGAGATGGATTCTCCGCGCTGGATGGCTGACCCCAACATGACCCCCGCAGAAAAATTCGAAGCGGATGAACTTGAACATGCCATTCAACATTGCCTCGACGCTCTTCCAACAGACTTCCGCACCGTGGTCGTGCTTGCCGATATTCAAGGCATGGATTACAGCGAAGTAGCGACTGCCGCCCGCGTTCCACTTGGTACGATCAAGAGCCGCCTTGCGCGTGCGCGTTTGCGATTGCGCGAATGCTTGCGCGGCTTTGAGGAACTTTTACCCTCATCTTTCCGTCTTGAAGGGGAAAGAACCTCATGAAAAATTTCCGCGATATTGAACTCCTCTCTTCTTATTTGGATGGACAACTCAGCCCATCTGAATCTGCGCGACTCGAATCACGCCTCTCCTCTGACCCTGAGCTTGCATCCGCTTTCAGCGACATTCGCGCCGCTCGGAGTATTCTCCGCAAACTTCCGTCGCGCAAAGCCCCGCGTAATTTCACATTGACCCGTCAAATGGTGGGACTCAAGCCACCTTTGCCGCGTTCGTATTCCTTCTTCCGTTTTTCAACTGCATTCGCAACAGTTCTCTTAATGCTCATATTTACTGCTAATGCGTTGACGCAAATCCCGCTAAGTTTTGGCGCATCTGCGCCTGCACCCGTTGCCCAGGAGGCGTATGGAATAGGTGGCGGACCCGCCGCGACCGAAGCGCCAGTCGCTACTGAAGCCCCGGCTGCTGTTGAGGCTCCTTCCCTGGCGATGGAACCCATGCCCACTGCCAGCGCGGATTCTGCGGCGACGGAATTGCCTGCCTCCAAAGAGGCGGGACCTGCGTCAGGATCACAGGATCAACCTCCAGTTCAGAATCAGGCGCTAACCGAATCAGTCCCGCAGGAGCAGTCCCGTTCCCAAAATCAAGCGCTGATTCCCGGCATCTGGCAAATCGCCTTGCTGACTCTGGGATTAACCAGCGGATTGATCATGTTCCTGCTGCGTCGGTCTGCAACGCAAAAATGGAAATAATTTTCCAATGGCTAAACATAGTCACATAAAATTTTGCCCGTGCTGCGCGGCTGAAGTGGCGTACATTGATAAGTTTGACATGGTGCGCCCGGTTTGCCCGCAATGCGGCTGGATTTATTTTCAGGATCCAAAAGTTGCGGCGGCTGTCTTGGTGGAAAAGGACGGTCGCGTTTTATTGGTGCGGCGTGTGTACGAGCCTTTTTGCGGACTGTGGACATTGCCTGCGGGCTTCGTCAACGGCGGCGAAGACCCTGCCGAGGCGGCGGCGCGTGAATGTTTGGAAGAGACAGGCTTGCGCGTGCGCGTGACGCGCGTGCTGGATGTGATCTCAGGCAAAGAGCATGAGCGCGGCGCAGATTTCATCATCGTCTATCACGCCGAACTCGTCAGCGGTGAATTGGCTGCCGCAGACGATGCTGATGCGGCCGAGTGGTTTGTGCGTGAAGACCTGCCGCCGCTGGCGTTCAAGGCTACGCAACAAATGTTGGGGAAAATATAAACCCGGACTGCAAACATCAATTGCAGCTTTTTGTCAATATGACCCATGTATCTTTTTATTTGTTTAATTTTGGTGTATGCTTATAAAAATTCACTATTAAAAAAGGAGAGAAAATCATGAAGTCACAGTATCGTATGTTGTTTGGTTTTGTTGTCTTGTTATTAGCTGTGAGTTTGGCGTGTAAATTTGGGGGTTCTCAAACTCCCACACAGGCGCCTGCTACTGAAGCACCACCTGTTGTGGCGTCGCCTGAACAGTCAACGCCTGAACAGTCAACACAGGGAGAGACTCCCGCTGCCACTGAGCCGCCCGCTCAGACATCTGCGCCGGATTTCTTCACCGAGGAATTTGATGGCGACATTAGCAATTGGACCTACTTTACGAGCAAGAACGATACAACCGCTGATGACAGCGGAGTTGAGCCTACTTCCGATAATGGTTTTCTGGTATTGGACCTCACCAAGTATTTGAATGTTTATGTTATGTACGATCCTTATACATATACCAACGTTCAATTGGACGCGCGCGTGGAAAATCGCGGCACAAATAACAATAACATAAATCTTGTCTGCCGCTCTTCCAAAGAAGGGTGGTACGAGATATCCATTGCCAATAATGGTTTGTATTGGCTATATGCCTATGATGGGGTCAAGGGTAGTTATGCCAAATTGGCTGATGGCGGGTCGAATAAGATTAAGTCAGGTAAGGAAGTGAATGAATATACTTTCATTTGCAATGACCGTAATTTGATCCTTAAAATTAATGGCATTGAAACTACCAGATATACTGACAATCAATTTGTTTTTCGCGATGGACAAGTGGGTATTGGCGCTTCATCTTTTAAAGATGTGCCAGTCAAGGTTGAATTTGACTGGGTAAAGATCAGCCAGCCATAAACTGTGTGGTAGTACGGATATAAAAAGGGACTGGAGAAATC
>Ga0335397_10002179_pt1 | contig 26665 bp, 25 predicted proteins | sample MAT04_FD_205740 | JGI IMG/M metagenome (GOLD analysis project Ga0335397, IMG submission 205740) | Freshwater microbial communities from Lake Fryxell liftoff mats and glacier meltwater in Antarctica - MAT-04 (spades assembly) (version 2) ... | reverse complement strand
CGGGTTCAAAAGCAATTCTATTGGCAATTTAATTCGGTTTCATCAAAATCCATTTGCATTTTATTGTTGGTTCATTTGCAAAATAATTCAAGCACAGCCAAATCTGTTTGCAAGTCCTAACAACAAACCCTGGCATGCCTCCTTTTCACGCTCTGTCAAAACACTTGGTACATATACGGATGAGTTAAAAAGTAATGATATTGATATAGCTAATTTGATTACGAAGATGCAAACCGAGTTGCAACCTTTAAACCGATTTGGCCATATGCAAAGTATAATCAACTATACAAAATGGTTGCTTGAAACTAACAAAACTCCAAACGCTGTAAACGATTTTTTCACTTGCCAACAAGTCAGACAAAGCATTGATCAAGAAATGCATTCACAAGGCTCCTACTCTTTATTAAGTGAAAGCAGGAAACCCAAACAAGAAGCATTTCAAGCATTAGGCAATCAATTAGCTCGCCTTCCTGTGACGGATAAAAAGGGATATGAAGAAACTATAAGAAATTGGCAAAAAAACCTAAACAATGAATCCGGTAATTTATTAAGTTACCATCGTTTGTTTAATAATAAAAAGACGCATAGTGAATTAGTTATAGAGGCGAATTTAAACAGTTTGAAGGCTTGATGAGGGAATGGCTATAACCAACTAACTCGAGGGGTGGCATGGGTTTCGCATTTTACTGCACGAAACCCTGTTACGCGTGGGCACGTCGCTTGCCGCTCCTTTACCCACCCTACGGCAAACTTATGATCCTTTGGAAGGTAATGACTTAACATTCGGATCTTTGGAATAAGCGTTAAGAATATCAGCTACCAATTGCTCAATAACACTCGTAGCTGCATCCTCTTCAATTAAACCAAACTCAGATTTCATTGTTGCCAGCCGTTCTTCAACTTCCTTACCAACTGACCCATTTGGAAATAAACTGGCTAGTACACGACGTGCTTCTCCCGGGCCGAGAAAACGATATAATTGATTCCTTACGGCAGCATCTTCAGCCGTTGTACTAAACGCCCATAGCTCAATAGGTCCCAAGGTTAATGTTAATAATTGAATATTAATACCACTCTTGGTTGCAAATTGAACCAAAAATGTTGCTCCGCCTAATCTGGGTCCGTGGACTCGCGTGCGTAACGCCATTTTTGCTGTACTGGATAAACCAAATATCTGTGTTGTTTTATCAATCGCCTGAGATGGCCCGGCATCCATAATGTAAATTGCCGTAGCAAAATCAATCATGATTGAATCAAAATCCTCAACTGACTGAGATAACAAAGCAATCTGAACCTTCCATTTACGCCCTTCTCGCATATCAATAATCACCTGATCACGTACTGCAGATGATTTGGAAGTACGGTGAAACTCGTCATAAACTATGCGTTTGGGATCTTCCCTGATTTCTAAAATTCTTGTTTTATGATAATCACGATATTGCTCAGGTATAGAGCCCATGCTTTCTTCTGTTAAATAATAATGTCGCGCAAGTACGTACCGAGCAAGCATATACATTACTGATGTCTGTCTATCTGCCGCGTCACCACCACTTTTTGCTACCTCATCCAAATCAAGAGAGACAACGCGTGCATCACCAATATCAAAACTGGTTATTCGTGATAAAATAGGGTATTCACGTACCGCGCCCGATATCATTCTTGAAAAGGAGTTAATTAAAGACTCACCCGTTGGCGCAGTTACTTTTTCGTAGAGATCCTCAATGGAAGAACTTCGACAAATTGATGCTGCATCGGCGAGTAAAGGCATTGCGTACCGTTGTGCAAGCATGGCCTCATGAACAAAGCCGGCTGCAAACAAGGCATCAGTAACCTCCCACCAGGTTGATTTTGAATCACGTACAAAACCAATCTCTTCAAGAATCCCATCAATTAATTCTTCAACACCTTGCGCATATGGAGTAGGGTTGAATTCATCAGCCATTGATTTAAATAACTCATCAACAACCATACCCGCCAGATCGGGCATACCGTCATATGGTTTGGCCGCACCCAAGGGCGTCGTTAACAGCGTCATGAAGTTAACCAGAAAGGAACGTTCTGCTGCAGTGGGATATCGACATCCTAATTGTGTATCAAAAGGATTTATCGAATATTCAGGACTCATTCGCAAACGATGATAGGCTACCAAATGTCTTTTGGAAGTCGGCAACGCTTCTTTTAAAAGAGAAATCAATCCGCTGCTTGAAGGACCAATATCAATAATCGCGATGCGTGGTAATCGGGTAAGCCCCCCTGATAAACACAATGCAAGATTTAAGGCATTCGATAAAACAGACTTACCAGAACCTGGCCGCGCATACACCAAATCAATCCATGTAGTCTGTTGAGTAGAACCGGGTTGAAAAGGCCATGGCTTTCCATCAGGCGTTCGAAATAGTAACGCTCCTGTTTGCCATGGTGATGCCGGTCGTGTAATAGGAAGCATACTGATAACATCAGACAACGGTGCAACAGAAGGCACAGCAGCACTATTTGTAGTTGCTGCCAGCATGGTTGATACAAAGCCTGCAAATGGATCGCCACAGATTTCCGATACATCAGTGGAACCCCAGCCCTGAATAGCCTTAACCAACTCCGAACTGCGGCGTCTTAACAGCGGCAAATCACCTTCTGGCGCCCATGTTGTTGCAGCCACACGCAAACGGACAACCACATCATCTGTATTAAGTTGGATATATTTCAATAAATTTACAGAGTCACTGATTAAGCGATTTTGAGCAGATGAAAAACTTAAAATAGCGGCAAGTAAACCTTTAAATCTTACTGATTCCAAACCTTCGCTTTCTATCAAAAAAGAAATACGCCAGGGAATATGGGCTGGCAGGATACGAGAAAAAAGAATCAGAAATGGTCTGATATCTTTGGGAAAGAGATCAATAAAAACAGACGAATAAATTTTATTACCTACCTGGATCGTCCGCAGATCAATATTTTCAGCATCTCGAGGTATTATTTGCTTGGCAAGTGACGGCCATAACAAATCAGAAGGATCACCCTGAAAATTATTGATTTCACGCGAATATAACTTGTCACCCGGTAAGGACGCACGCCAATCTTCAGCGGTAAAATCCGGATCAGCTGTCATTCGAATTGCATGCACTGCATCATGTACTTCCAATAAACTTGCAAACATGTTCAGTGAGGACAAATCATTTAATACAGAACGTACATAAGCATCATGTGTATCACGTAACTCAGGGATTGCAGCATAGACTGTTTGTGTATTTAGAAAAGGAGGCGCTTTTTTATCTTTAAGCATTTTTAATTTGGATTTATTTGCAGTTTTTAACTGATCTTTTGAAAGATTAAATGGACGTGTGTACAAAACAAAATAAACACGCTCTTCCGCACAGTATTGCGATAAATACGCTACTCGTTCATTAAATAAATCATCCAAATCCAGTTCAAGACGCTTGGCTGTACCATCTGCGGGAGCATATATATTCTGAATAATTTTTCGGATATTTTGCTTATCATGACTAAAAAATACTTGTAGGGCATGACCTGGGCGACCCATTGAAGCTTGAAATGAATTAGTTAGCCCTTCAACTAATCGTTGAAATTCCTCGGCACCTGCCAGTGCAGTTATACCTTCTATTTTTAGTACAGATAATAACGAACCATCATGATCAACTAGTACGGTGGGACTGTCAGCTGTTTCAAGCTCACAGTATGATTCTGTTGTTTGTTTAAGCGAGGTACTTAACCAGGCAAAAAATGTATCTACACCTTCAAAAAATGAATCAGCCCAACTAGCCATTTTTTCTTCCCTCTTAGCGGATTACTACTGAAAATTCTTCTTATTATCTTTAATTACTATCAGTAATTTCTTCCAGGGCACTGGCTGCCCACTGTTCAATCTGTTTACGGAATTTTGCTCTTGAAGGTAAAAGCCTTACATTAGAAAATATTTTTTCCGTAGTCTCAACATCAGATACACCCGAATCAATAATAAGTTGCCCAAAAATGGCTGGATCGCTGGTGCCTTCACCAAATTTTTCTTCAATTATTTGAGATCGGAATTTAAAACTTCGATAAATATTTTGTGCACTGTTTTTATAACCGGTGTCATTTGTAATTGCACAAAATAAAACATGACATAGACTATTTAATTCAGCCTGCGATAATTCAGGAAGATAAATTAATGTTCCACCGCCATAACCGCCAACGCCGACAGACTCAATAAAAAAACATTGGGCGCAAAAACAGCAAGCCGTGATTAAATTTGTTAACTTATTATTTGCATAATTACCATCAAGATTAATTACTTCCTGATAGAGTCTTGCTTGAAAACCACAAAACTGACAGGTATAACGATCTCGCCTCAGAACTTTTAATTCATAATTTTTGAACCGTTCATCAACTTTTCTGGCAGAGTACATTCGCCAGGCACCTGGTTTGGCTGTAAGCATAAGCTTTCTGCTTTCTTCTTTACCAACCATATGATCGCCTCAACATCTGTCATCATCCCAAGTAAGGAAAGGACCAGAAACTCTGGTCCTTTTATGCAATTTACTATTGAGTACCTTTACTTGTACCTGAGTAATTCATACCTGATGGACCAGCTGTCATACCACCTTGTTTACCAAACATAGTGTAACCGGTAACGTCCAGGATTGAAGGCAGGAACAATAATGCAGCTGCAATTAATACTAATGCAATAGGAGTACCAATGGTAATTTGGGTAGGATTATCTTTATGTTGCTTGAATTTCATAATCGCAGCAATCGAGAAACCCAGGCCAGCCAGATACGATCCACCAGTAATTAATTTACCTATACTTGAAAAAGTATCTGTTACGCTTGTTGCCATGTTGCCCAGTGTAATAACGTCCTTGGCAAAAACCTCGGCAGTTAATAACATTAAGCCTAAACAGACGACGGATGTAAAAAGTCGTTTAAAATTCATTGTTCTCAAAACACTTGTCTTCACTACGGTTCTCCTTTGTTTAATTTGTACCATAAAGAGTATTATTAATTATTTGCAATGTAAGAACAATATTGATTGCTAATACACCCCCAAAAATATGCATCAAGCCTTTACCCGTACCTCCTGGTTGCTGACCATGACCAGCACCTCGTGCTATTAACACCCATCCTCTCACAAACGCAATCAAACCTATAGTCTGAATAATACGTGTTAATGATTGACCGACCAGACTACCACTACCAAATAAAGTGTCAATAGCTTGATTCGAACTATCAACAGATGCGTATTGCAATACATTCGATGTTCCGAAAGTAGTAGTCATCACCATATCCAAACCCGATGGCAAAAAAATAAAGATTCCAGCAACAAATAAATAAACCATAGCCTCTTTAAGGCTAGCCTGCCCTTGCGAACTACTAGCCTTGCTCTCACCAAGATTTTTCAAACTGTAAATAGCTTTAACCGCAAATGTTAAACCAATAAGGTAAGCAGCACCTGTAATCATTCGTTGAACAGGTAACATGTTACTGGCTATATTGGCTAATATGTCAGCTTGGTTACCAATCCAGTTTGTTACTCCCCCACTACCATTATCAGCCATACTCGCCTCAACTGTCTTGTGGACTGAACCTGATTACCCGTCCTGAGCTGGTAATGACACGTCCCTGGTTAGGATCAATCAGTTTAACAATACCATAACCCGCAATAATACTGCCTTCTCTTACCGTAAGTGTAGACCCATTTGTTGCAATTAACCAAGCTCTCCCGGGTATAACAGCATTAATATAATACACTAAACTGGGAACCACCGGACGCCTGATTACATGACGAACTTTGACGGGAATTACTTTGGGTTTATTCAGAATTGCCAGCTGATTTGATTGCTCTTCTACTTTTGCGGCTAATGCAGAAATGGTCTGATTTAAATCCTCAATTTTTGATGTTAAATCATTAACATTGGTACTAATGCCACTGAGCTGATTACTGACAGTACTTACTTCTTCACGGACATTTTGCTGGCTCAATTCAATAGCAGCAATCTTTTGCGTAATCTGTGGTTGGTTATCAGTAACAACAGGCGCAGGCTGCACAGTTACCACAGGCTGTGGCTGTACAACCGGTTGGCTTATAACAACTGGAGCAGGCGTTGGTTCTGGCTCGGTTACCACTTTTTTAGTAGAGTAAAATGAGCCAAGAATTTTATATAGTACCATTGCCAAAATTACTAAACCGATAACAATAAGAGAATTACGCTTAATATTATTGCTTTGTAAATCACGATGTCTGGTTGCCGCTTCCGAGGGAAGTTTTTCGCCTTCTTCAACTGGATCAGTACCGATCATATCCAGATCAGCATACTCGTATTCATCATTTGTATTGTCAGCCATGTCCTACCTGCTCATCATGTTAAAAGGAGGTTAAATCCTGTGTAAATAGTACACCTATTCCTGTACCTGAATATACATCTACTGTGATAGGTGTGGTAAATAGTTGTTGGGCTGCCTGTCCCCACGCTTTTCCAAGCGTTGCCAGTCCAATCACCGCATTTTGTAATATGGAACGATTAATCCCATTTTGTACTGTAATATTATCACCACCTCCAGTTCCACCTACCGTTACAGTAGTATCTGCTGACTGGAAAGCATTTCCGAAACCTTCAATGAAGGAAGAGGCAAATAATGAACCATAACGTAATAAATAGTGATGATCTGTTCTGCTCGACAATGCTGTACGGGCTGTATTGGGATCAATTGCATAAGCGGCAATGCTTGTTGTTTTAGCTGCGCCTGGCATTGAAAGTGTATTAAAACTTATGATCATTTTCTCGGAATTACTGGGTAGATTAAAACTACCAATTAATTTCGAGCCTTTTAGCTTGCCGCTTACAATGGTAGCTAAAATGGGACCTGGCTCATCACTATTAACCGAGGTATCAATAACAGCAAATAGTATATCGCCTGTTTTAATTAGCGCTTTCTGATTAGGAGCACCATAACCTGGTACTATCGCCATTTGTCCGTCAACAGGTGCTTGTCCTTCAACAACTACCGTGCCACTGTGCGATTTCTTTTTATCGCTATCATCATTCCCAGCGGCATAAACTTGAATAGAGATTTTTTCCCAGCTTTGCATTACCTGGTTGGCTGCTGAAGCCATTTCAGATGTGCGTTGCTGAATTTTTTGTTGATAACGCTGATCCGCCTGCTGTTGACCCTGCCTTTTTAAAATGGCCTGCAATTGTTGCGCATTCTTCGCTTCATTAGTCATACCAGGCTGATCATTGATGCCTGGAATGCCAGGTACGGTAGAGTATTGCGGTGAAGGTGTATTTGCGGTACCCAAACCACTAACCTGCGAACCATTCAGACCAGCTGCAGCCAAATCAGCAGCGCTAAAGCCAGCATTTTGCAAGTCAGTTGGTGAAAATCCGGCGTCAGATAACTCTTTTGCTGAAAACCCTGCATCTTTAAGATCTTTGGCACTAAATCCCGCATCTTTAAGATCCTTGGCGCTAAATCCGGCTGCTTTCAACTGACTGGCTGTAAAACCAGCGTTTTTCAGATCAGTTGCGGAAAACCCTAGCGCTTTTAACTGCTCTGCGGTAAACCCTGCATCTTTCATCTCTTTTGCTGTATATCCTGCTGCTTTCAATTCAGCAGTGGTAAACCCTGCATTTTTCAGTTCTGCTGCTGTAAACCCGGCAGCTCGTAACTCAGCGGCTGTAAAACCTGCCGCTTTCATTGCTGAAGCATTGCACCCTAATGTCTGCTTTATTGCTGCTGCAGAAATTCCTGCCTGGCGAGCAGCAGTCAGTGAGGCAACATTACAGTCTGCCAGACGTCCTGCTGCTATTATAGCCGCAGGATCAAGTCCTGCTTTACTCAAATCGTCAGGAGTGAAACCAGCAGCCAAAAGTTCCTGCGGAGTAAAACCGGCATCTAACAATTCTTTAGCGGTATACCCTGCTGCTTTCAATGCTTCAGCTGTACAACCATTTATCTGATGTATACGCTGAGCGGAAACACCCTGATCACGCAAATTGGCGAGTTTAGCAGGATCGCATCCTGCAGCAGTAATTGTTGCGTCTTCTTCAGCAACTGCTGCTTTTATCTGTTCCGGGGTAAAACCTGCTGCTAATAAGTCGGCTGGTGTAAAACCTGCGTCAAGTAAAGATAACGCATCATAACCGGCAGCTTTTAAAGCTTGCGCACTACACCCGTTTAACTGGCGAATTCGTTTGGCGGCGACTCCTTGGGCAAACAGGGTTTTTAGTTTATTCGGATCACAGCCAGCTGCTTTAATCGCACTATCTGATGCTTGTTGTGCGGCACTAATCTCGTCAGGCGTAAACCCTGCAGCGAGTAACTCCTGAGGAGTAAAACCTGCGTCCAATAATTGTCCGGCATTGAAACCTGCTGCTTTTAATTGTTGCGCAGTACAGCCATTTAATTCATGAATGCGACTTGCTGTGGCACCTTGCTCACGCAACGTACTTAATTTCGCAGAATCACAACCCGCTGCCTTGATAGCTGCGTCACTAACAGAAGCCAGTCCTTTTATTTCAGCTGGAGTGAACCCTGCATTGGCCAGATCATCATCTGTAAAACCTGCATCTTTTAGTGCTTGTGCACTACAGCCCGCATATTGTCTTATTAATTTGGCACTAACACCTGCGATACGTTCATTTGTAAGTGCTGTTTTGTCACAGCCATCTTTTTTTACATCTTCTGGAGTAATACCTGGTGGTAGTTCAGATTCGGCAGCAAGAATTTCAGCGGGAGTATAACCAGCTTTTAACAGATCCGCTGGTGTAAAACCGGCATTCAACAGGTCTCTTGCACTATAACCAGCGGCACGTAATTGTGCAGGTGTAAAGCCTGCATTTTTTAAATCGGCCGCGCTAAATCCCGCATTTTTTAAATCCTGAGCGCTATATCCTGCATTTTTAAGCGCCGTTGCGCTACATCCACTTATACGGCGAATTGCAGAGGCTGTAACACCCGCTGTTCGTAAACGTTCCAAAGCAGTTGGATCACAACCTGCTTTTTGTATGTCTGCAACACTAATACCCGATGGTATTCCGCTGGCCTGAGCTATATCTTTGTCGCTAAATCCAGCTCCTCTGAGCTCATCATCTGTAAAGCCGCCATCTTTAAGTTGCTGAGCAGTGAATCCTGCATCACGTAACTCGCAGGCACTAAAACCACAAATACGCAATTGCCCTGCGGTAAAACCGGTATTTTTCATCTGTAATGCATTGAATCCCGCAGCCTTCAATTCCCCGCAGGAGCAAACAGGTTGTAAATCAGTTAACTGATAACCATCTGCTTTAAGCTGTATACAGCTGCATGCTTGTTTGACATCACTTAGTTTTGCGCCCTGTCCTATTACCTGCTTGATAACGTCATTACTGCAACTGCTATTTTGTAAATCCTGAACCCATGTCTGTAATTGCGCTTTAGCATTGGCTTCCTGGCTTAATGTTGAAAAACCGAGGCCTCCTTTTCCTTCTTGCGGCATCCCGACAACGCCTACACCGCTACTCAATTGTTGTGAACGTATTATCGTAGGAATAGCGCTGCCACCGCTTTTAAGAGCCTGTTTTGCTTCATTAACATTCTGGGTTTCTTGTAATTTGGCATATTCAGCTGTTGGATCAAGAGCACCTGGTATGGATTGAATTCCGGGTGTATTGGACAAGTCTGACGTTAGAGCACCGCCTCCACTTGATGAAAAAAAACGGGCAAAACCGATCACTACTGCTATGATAAGCACTATACCGGTAAATACGATTATTACCCTTGAGCGAGTATTGGTAAATAACGCCTTGAGATTTTCTTTTTTTCCAGCCATTTGATTATAACCCTTCTACCTTGAGTTGCATGACTTTACCATGCCAGGAAACCAGTAATACTGGTGACTTTTGCATTTCATATGCGTGCATTCCATCTGCGCTGGTCATACTGCCAATCCAGCCTGGAGATAAAATTGTCAGATTAGTTCGCACATACATTTTTTCATTTAATAACCAGGCTAATGCATCTCCGCCACTTACCGTCAAGCGTAAGCTTCCTGGTGGAGGTACACCATCAAGAACATGTAATAGCAAATCATTAACATTTGGCGGCAACCCTTCTTCTGTAGGCATAGTCTGAGCTAACGGACCATATCCTTGTATACGGAGATCAACGCGGTAATCCACTGCTTTCTGACCAGGAATCAGCGTTAACATAACGGGCGTATTTAAACCTTTCAGGCGCACAGCCAGATTACCATAATTGTATAATTTTACGGCCTGTATCATCAGCGTGTTGCTGGTTTTATCCCATTGAATATTAAATGCAGAAGGATCACCCAAATCGTAAGCACTTATTGGCCAAGGCGCTCCAGTAGAATCAAGGAAAACTAATGATGAAACAAATCCCTGTGACAAACGAATAACAGGCGGGGTAGAACCTGGCGACAGATTAACAATTTGAGAAGTCGCAGTAGGTTTCGGAGGTGTACCTGCTGTTGAAGCCTGAGCAAATTGTCCAGCCTGATACATTTGCTTTAACCGCAGAACCTGTTCGGGGGTTAAAGGAAACAATTTGCGTGTGACGCTTTCAAAAGCTGTTTCGTCAACTATGTCTTCATCTATTGGCATTACGACTTTTCCAGTAGACTCTTTCTCTTTTTCTGCTCGTGGTGGCGGAGCAATCGTCGATGCAGCAGGTGAGCTATCGGATGGGTTATTAAAAGAGACTGTTGGAGTAAGCTGTCCTGAAGCAGGCTGAGTAGTTGTTGCAGGATCATTCTGATTTTTTGATAAACGCTGTTGCAGCAAACGCAACTGCTGCAAAGCCTGCTGTGCTGAGTCTGATTGGTCTGCTGCAAATGTCAATGGTAAAATAGCTGCATTAAACGCAATAAATGCTGTTAATCCCATTATGTAAACGATAGTTTTATTTTTAGCAATCATCAACTCTACACTCCACCACTGGCTGGTCCAACAACAAATTGAGATATACCTATTCCACGAGGTGAATTAAGGGTTGACACCCGATTAATAAGCATAGTTACGACATTGTTTTGTTGAGAAAATTCACTTGCACTTTGATAGGTAACCAGTATAGGCATTTGTACGCGCCATGAATAGCGGCCATTTAACAGTCCTTTTTGTAAGATAATGGGAGCCCGTGTTGCCACTGCAGAGACAATTAATTTTTTTGCCTTAACTGCATCCAGATTATTTGATTGTTGTAATGCTGTCAAAAACTGCTGCCAACCATCTGCTGTAAAAAAATCAGATGATGCCTGGAGTTCATCACGATAATTAACAAAGTTATAAGTAAATGCTGCAATAGCAGCCTGATTTGCCCATTGTAAAACAGCAGAATCCGATTGATTTGGTTCATTCAAGGGGTAAAGTGGTGTAATCCTGCCTTCGATACTGGTTGCAAAATATTTGGGCGCGGGTGGATGCGTCAACTGATAAGTTAACATAAATGCCATAATGATATTTATCAATATAGATATAAAAAGGACGGCAACGATTTTTCGCTGGCCATCGCGGTAAAAATTATTGCGTAACGTTACGGCAGTAAGAGTGTCTTCAGCCATTTTATCCTCATTTATTGCGGTATTAATCTGGTATTGTTATCTTCAACAATATCGGGTGCTAATAGCGCTTCGTTTGTATAATTCGGTTGCCCCAGCGGTTTTAACAGGATAGGTGCCGTTATCCCATTTGACGCATAATATTTGGTTGGCGGCTGATTAAAGTAGAAATAAATTGTCGCCAGTAATAATAAGCAATTTATTAAAACTAATACTAATAGCGCAGTAATCACCTTCCGGTAACTATTAACATAAAAGGACTTGGATCTTTTTATTCTATCCCAAGCATCTCGACTCATGCCTACTCCGCCTAAACAATAGCATCTCTGAATGTTATTTCAATTCTTGAATTAATCGAGCGATCTCCGCCTTGCGTGTATGCAGAAATTGGTTTATCGCTCCCGGCACCCTCGGAAATTATTAAACGGCTATCAATACCTTGTGACCATAAATAATCTGACACAACTCGTGCTCTTGCCAAAGTCAACGCTTGCTCACGTTTGGCCGATACATATTTGCTACTGTATGCGGTCACATTAATGCCCACTTTTCTAAATTGTTGCATATAAAGTACTATCTTGTTAAGCAAGCCATAGGATGGCCAAGTCAAACGCGGTGATTGATCAGCAAACAAAGCCACGGACGGAATACTTATTAAATAATCCTGCCCAATAGTGATTACTTTGACGCCACAACGCTCAAACTCGGCTTGCATGGCTATAGTTCTCTTGTCCGAGCTGCCTGCAATGCTATGAGGTAATCTATAGGGCTCTTCTTCTAATATTGGCTCATACGTATTACCACCACAACAGCCAAACAATAACGCTGAGGCTAATAAAGTGGTGTGCCAAGTTGAGTAGCCTCGAAAACGACGCAATCGTCTCACTTTATACCCTTATCAAAAATATTTTTAGATAGCTTTAATTCTCTCAAATAAAAACATACAAATCATTACGTTACAAGCAGTTATTGAAAATTTAGCAGGATAAGGGCTATGCTGATTAATAAATAATCTAAATCATATTATTTATTAATTTACAAGTGGGGTTGAAACCGAGCTGCGCGCGTGAGTAAGCGTTTTTTGGAAATAGATAATGTCTGTGCAACAGAACATTGCTTTTATCTTGTGATCGCTCCTTAACAGTCGCGGCTCAGTTCTTCATAGTTATATGCGTGAACTTAGTCCTCTGTAGCCGCTTTCAAGGCTGCTTTTTCTCTTTCAATGGCTAATCTTTCTGCTAATTCTCGAGCAAGATCTGCAAGATCCTCAGGGCCGATATAGTCGCGTTCAAGAGGCGGATAACTGGTTGCTGTCTGGAAGTCTTTAATCAACTCATTGGCTACAGAGCCAGCGTATTTATCTTTTGCACCGCTTGCCCGCTCAATATTTGTCAAGTAATTACGGGTTTCATTAATTGCCAGTAATGATTTTGAGAATTCTTCTGTATCTTTAACCAATAATGGCAAAGACCCAACTGGCCGACGAAGTTTCGAGAAAATTGTCAGTGCGCCTTCTTCTTCTTCCTGAATAATTTCTTCTATAGGTGCAGGCTCATTATGACCATGATAAGCAAGAAGGGCGGCCACACCGCGCTCAATTGGCTCTTGAATTTCCGATTCTCGCAACACCTTGGTAATGAGGCTGATTTCTTCATTTTCTACGTCTCGGTTAATACTTAAATTACCGCTCTCCAATATTTTCTGGAAACCATTCATTTGTTTTTGTAATTTGGCCAGATAATCATCTGATGGTGGTTCAACTTTTAAGAATTGATTAAGTTTCAAACGTTTGACAGGCTTGGGATTAGCATAAAACATGCGAGCACGCACAATTTTGGATTTGAAAAAGATATGTGCCTCACCTTCTGTCTGCTCTTTTAAGTCAAGTAAATCTATTCGTGAACGTTTTTCAAAAGAGGAGCTTTTGGTATCCATGTAACTATTAGAGATACTGCTTTCTTTGGTTTGGAAGGAATCTACTTTAGTAACGTATGCTTCCCCGGCAGTTTTAGTAAAGAAATCCCAGGTTTCGATGGGATCTTCAAGTTTCATACAGATTTTTATATTTGTATTAGCACCGATAGAAGCTGCTTCTTCTTTTGAAGCCTTCTGGAAAGCAGGCAAATCCTGTCCGGCGAAAATAGCGGAAAAACCTAAAGAACGCGCCTGTGCAGGTACTACAGCGAATCCTTGTACGGCATAATAGCCATACTCATCCAGAATGCACATATAAGGAGTAGGTGAGTTAGTCGGTTTACGTTCAATGACATCTCGATAATCCCCTTCTACATCCTCACCAAGTCCTGCGGCCATCATCGCTTTCAGAGATGAAACAATAACTTTACCAAGGTTTGCCAGCTCGTCTGGGGATTTTTCCAATGCAGGCAATAATACAACTAAGATTCGTCTGTTAAGAACCACGTCTTTAAAATCCACTTCAGCGAGATTGGTTCGAATAATATGCCCATAAGTATCGGCGAGGGATGAGAATGTACGTACAAGCTGCATGGTAATAAACCCGTGCTGCTCTAAAACCTGCGATACCTGTTTACCTTTTTTCTCTTTATTATAACCAGGCAAGTTAAATACATAATTTCGCAGAGGATCTGTCACTAGTTTGGGAACTGTTTCAATATTAATACTTTCCTGCTCATCACGAGGAAATACTTTATCCAGCACAATGGATTCAAGACGAGTGAGGTCAAAGTAATTACGAATGGAGTTAGCATCCAGTAAAATAGCGCCATCATCACGCATATATACTAATAATCGCATCAATGCTTCAACGAAACTGATCGCACGGCCTTTCCACATGTCGCCGTCGGATGATTGATTGGATGAACCCATCAAGCTGACTACGAGCTGGGTAAGCATACTGGATGAACCCTGACAAAAGGGGTTCAAGGTATTTGACAAGCGTTTTTCCTGAGGCCCGATGATATCGCGTGCACCAGTCATAAAGTTAATCAGCAGTAGATCATCTTCCCGCCCCATACTTCGTACCATGGAAAATATTTTTGCATACAGGGAGTTATCCCCTTTTCCATCGACATAAATAAAACCACTCGCCTGCACCAGAGCGTTATAAGCTAAGGAAATCAGGGCTTCTGTTTTACCGCTACCGGTTGAACCAAAGATAAGCGCATGCGTCCGCAAATCCTCGTTAGCAAACCATAGCTCCTCGCCTGATTTACGATCGTTACCGAAAAAAGCTATTCCACGTGCTGTATTAGGCGTCTGGATACCTGGTTTTAAATCATTATAATCTTTGACACGGGCAATTTTAGGAAGACGAAAGGGCAGTTTTTGTTTGCGAGTATAACTGTATAAAAACGCAGGTATGCCTACCAACAGCATCAACGTAGCAATTTCAGAAACATAGTAAGCTATACCAGCTAATGAGAATAATACTATCGATATATTAGTAGGATCGGTAAAAAAATCGGCTATTCGTTGACCCATTGTGCGCGTATCGCGCAAGAGCATGGATGGATCAATTTCATTACGTGTATCAATACCACGCATCATGATTTTAACTCCTGCATCTGTTTTGGAGATAACTTGATTTCTTTTATTGCGACTTCCAACGCTTTAATCGCTTCATCAATCATAGGTACAAGCGAGCGACGCCCCATTGCGTTCTCAGCACGCCAATGTGCAAAAGGGCCGCCGACTTCGGCATAAGGTGTTTGTCGCCCTATACTGTTAAGCATATACCATAATCGTCGATCAATGACCTTTAACCATAAAAATTCCGCAGTCGGCACTACGCCATCAAGGCGTGCAGCAGCAACTAATGATGCCATAACGGTAAGGAGATAAGCATGTTTTTCCGTAATCTCACGAACATTTTCCATATTTTGATATTTTTTCAAAACAGCTCTTGCAACCGTAAAATCGGGTTTACCCAACGCAAAGCTTTTATCAAGGGTTTCAAGGATTAACGTTGCAGATTTACGATCGCGATTCATACGAGCCATAAATACGGCTGCCAACGCATAAGCCTGGGGTGAGCAATGATCAAATCCTTCCCAATAGGGGCCTAATTGTAATGTAAATATTCGTTTTGCATCGCCGCGTTTAACCCCTGCTGTCATTTCCATACCTGGCATTGGATTATCCAGGAGCACATCTTCTTTTTTCAGCAAATCATATTTGCGGGCAAATTCGATAGGCGTTAGTGCCATTGCCCAAGGCCCTTGACTTACATCCTGGCTGACCAAGTCTTCTTTTATTACTGGCATAATAGCTGGCCAATTATGTTGCTCTTGCGCTCGTAACGTTTTCATATCATGTGTTTTGCGGAATTTGAGCGTGACATTAGAATAGTACAGATAAATTGCCATTAGGATGAGGATAACTAAAACCGGATAACGAACGTAATCTCCAATACTGGCGGTTAAATCAACCAGTTGCGCCCAATCTACCGTGGCGGGATCAAGCGTTTGCATTAAATAAATTTTATTGGCCAGGACTGGATTTTCAACAAATAAAGTAACTAATTTGGCTTGCCAGACGTTGATCATGAATACAAAAGAGACTATATGCTGATGTCCCATTTTCCAGATAAAAAAAAGTATGAGGCCAACAAGTATCATAATCCATACAGGAGCCATGGAATTATCGCCATTACCGCCGCCACCACCTTGCTGTTGTTGCTGAGCCATCGGTCACTTTTATATCGGATTGATTTATAACAAGTATATAGCTATTTAGCTTTATTTTGCGATATTTAGTAAAAAGTATTTATATTTTTTGCTAAAGTGGCGAGCCAGCTAGTGCGGCGTAGCCTTGATGCAGCGCAGCGTAATCAAGGTTTGTTTATTTGAGGAGAGCTAAATGCGTGTTAAAGTATTGGTTTGAGGAAAACAAACCTTGATTACGCTGCGCTGCATCAAGGCTACATTTGCTAGACACTTAAGAAGATTAACTTTCAACGAGATTTTTTATCAAACGCCCTTTTTGATAAGTATATGTCCCACTAAGATGAACAAAGCGCGTTATTTTTTCAAGATTGAGTGAGCGATCCTTTAAGCTTAACAGTGGCTTTTCAAATTTATCGAATGCAATTTTTTCTTTTGCCATCAATAAAATATCATCGTTTTTAACGTAAATGCCTACGTATGCTTCATTAACTTTATTTTCTTTTGATTTAATCAGGTATTGAATATCTGATTCTTTTGAATAAATAGGGCGTGAAATCATATAGCGGGGCAAATTCGAAATAATCCGCTCCCATGCCTGTATATTACTGCCATCAGAAGAATAAAGGCTGATAAAGATCTCTTGTTGATCACCTTCCATGCGAGCTCGCTGAAGAAGAGTCGTTTCGATTCGATTTTGTTCAGCAGTAGTTATTTTTCCTGCAAAATTATCTCGTATTTCACGTAAATTCTTACCAATGGCACGCAAAAAATTTGACTCATCCCATGGGCCTTCAGTAATGGCTTCGTCAAAAGCTAGTAAAATAGCCTTTATCTGCTCAGGTGTCAGTTCATCTTTCATGCGTAATTGACTCTTACGTGGTCACATAATAAAAATAGTGGATATAGGAATTATAACAGCAATTCAACATATTAGCTGAACTGCTGTTATTATCATCGATAACCGATTGTACTGGAGTTGCCTTCTTCAAGGTCAGAGGCAGGTGTAGTTTCGGGAACAGAAGTGTTTTGAGTTTTTACACCAGGATGTAAAGTGTCGCTTATTTTTGCATCGCAGGTTTTTAAAACATTAATACCATCGCTAATCGGCTTTGTATCAGCAGAGGATGCGCTTTGTGAACGCATTGATAAAAGTCGTTCTAATTGACTTATAGTAACTTTTAGCTTGGATAACATGCCTTCAACAGTCGAATAATCAACTGTGTTAGGTTTACTAATATAGCCAAACAATCCACGCGTCATACTATTCTCCACAACATCTATAAAAATATTACTCATAGTATCATTTGCAAGCTTTCAGAAAGGATATATAAGCAAAAAATTGCGATTTTTTTACAATTCATCCAACTAAAATCCATTTCAATTTTTAATCCTGCATAATGTAAATAATAGACGCACCTGCAGATTTTTCCATTAATCGTACATTAACTCATCTAGAGGTGTATAGTCCCTGCTTGGCCCGCCTTGGATTAATTCATTTAATACGTCGGTCAGGCATAGTAATCGTAATGAATTGGGAGTTACTTCGTCAAAAACAACTCGAATACCTAATAAAGCATTTTCTGCCTCATCAAACGTTGCGCCCAAACCATATCCCAGGCATAAAGAACAAAGTTGATCGGCTCGTCTGGCAATTGCCGGTAACAAACCTGTATCAGAAAACACTTCTTCAAATGTTACAAAACGATCATTTAAATAAAATTTTGCATTCATTGCAGCGGCAATCAAAGACAAACACTGTTTTATATCCTTATTCATTTATCGCCACCATGGTTGTGATGATTTAACCTTTCCGGCAAGAAAATTTCTCAACCAGCGGAGGAAAACAGGCACTGTAAAACCGTAATGTTCAATTATGCCAAAAAAAACAGCAGAAACAATAACTAAAACAGCCGTCCAGATACGAATATGCATTAAAAAAAGAAAAATCGGGAACGCTGCACGTGCATCCACTATGAAAAACCGTGCACTTCTAGCAGAATCGCGCCAATGTGAGGACTCAGAAAAACCACCAGCCATGATAATACCCCCGCATAAATCACTATATGTAAGTATAAATCCATTCAGAAGGTTTTTGCGAGCCTTTATATAAGATTTAGAAAACGTACAGAACTAACTCGTTTAATTCCCTTCTCCCGCGTTGCGGGAGAAGGTGTCACGAAGTGACGGATGAGGGCGCTGAGTTGTAGCACGGACGCCAGCGAAGCACAGAACTATAGATGGCTTCACTATCGTTCGCAACGAGGGAACTTACAATCAACTGCCAGGCGTTAAATCAAAATTTTCAAGTCTCGTCATACAAGTAGCAAGTGTTTCAGACATATTCTGTTTACTAGTCTGCTTGGTTGATTCATTAGAATTAGGCGTGTTAACTGCAAGATCAGCCTTGTCAGCCTTTGCCTGCTTTCCAGACATAGAATTTAACATTTCTAATGTACTATTTGACATGAGAACTCCACAAAAAATAATTCAGTCAGAAGCATAATAACATGACGAAACTTAACGTTTTATTAAGTAATATCATTTCTAAAAAAAAATCCTTTGCACAGGACAATTTTTACAAGACAAGCTCCGCTTGTGTATAATAGTTAAATGAAAAATTCAATATTTTCTTAAATTGACTAAATTTACAGCATGGATTCACAATCAAATCTCGAATAAAATCGAAACCATAACGAAAGAAAGAATTTTGCGGACGATTTGAGTCGCGATGTCTTTTGATTATAATTGCTTTTTTTGTAGAATCTTTCCATTCGCCGATCTTATGCGCCCAGCAAAATCCAATCGCTAATACAGCTGTTAATTTTTCTACACGTTCAAGTGTTGTCATATGCGTTTCTTCGAAACGAAAACCTCGCCCTTTAAATGCTGAAAAAAGACATTCAATTTCCCATCTCCGTAAATAAATTGGGACTGCATTTTTAGGGTTTTGATTAGTTGCAACGATCATTAATTCCCCTTTTTCAGAACGAGAGCCCGCCAGGAAAACACGTTGACCAAATACGTCCACTGCCATATTAAATATAGTGTGTTGATTAGGATTTAAATCCTTAAAAATCTTTTTTGCGGTGAATAGCTTTTTCTTATTTATTTGAGTCATTGAGCCTTCTTTAATCCGAATGTAGAAGGGAATTTTCTTTTTATTCAGCCACTTAAATAATCCACCGCTGCCAAACTCTCGATCACCTAATAAACCTAAAATTTGAGAAGTGCCAAACGTTTTTATGAAGCGATTTATTAATTTCTGTTGTTCCTTTATGCTCGAACACCCGGCTTTAGGAAGGCACGTCCAGAATAATGGAATTGCAATCCCTTCATAAGCAACGCCCAACATAAAGATGTTTATCTTTTGTTTTCCCCAATACCAATTAGTTCTATCAATCGTTATATACACTTTTTGAACGTCAGAAAAAAATAATTTAAAAATAAATCGAGCAATTATGGTGTAATCAATTTTAAATTTTGCAAAAAATCGCTGCAACCTCTTATACCGTGAATTAACGTCTGCTTTTGACGTAAACGCAACTGCTATTTCACTTAAATTCACAGTACGAACAACAAATAATGCAATTAACATTCGTGTAAAACAATCCAGTCTGGCCTTGTTCCAAGGCAGATTTTCGCTTAAAATTTTCTTCAACTCGTTGATTTTATCCATATAACCCTCTTTTTCGACGAAGTGGATTATATAAAAACATATTAAAATCAGCGAGTTATTTCTTATTTAGCCTTCATTTTCTAAAAATTGTCCTGTGCAAAGAAAAAAAATCAGGGCGATCTCACCAAAGTTCAAAAATCAATATATAAGTAATTAAATTTATCGATTTGAATGTAGGGTGGACAAAACGAAGTGTGTCCACGCGTTTTTATCGCATCACCACTGTAACGCGCGTGGACACACTTCGTTTTGTCCACCCTACATTCATATTATCCAATATAATTACGAATATGATATTTTTTAAACTTTGGTGAAATCGCCCTGAAAAAAATCATACTCATTTTACTATCAATTATTCTGTTGCAAACCCTTACGAAAACTTAACAATGCTCACTATTTTTCTAGAGTATAGTCAATGAATGCTAGTTTAACCTGTAAATATAATTATGAGCGTAAAAGACGAAAAAGATGCTGAATTAGTTGAGGCTTGGAGAAAAAGACTTGAAGATCCGAAATTCAAAACCAATCGTATCAAAATTAAGGACGATTTATTAACCATTTTGAAAGACAAACTCGCTCCTTATTCACAACGTTTAGTTAAGTTCAATGAATTAAAAGATAAATTATTGAGCGAAAACCATAATATGGGCGCTTTCTGGACCCCAAGTTTTAATGGGTTCTGGGATTTTTTTACTTTTATTACCTTCGGTGTTTTTGGGCGCGGCGGTAATGGTTCGCGTTTACGTAAAGCTTTAGAAGATAATCCCACGGTTGATATAGTTCCAATTGATCTGCCAGTGGATATAGATGCGACAGCGGAGAGAGGATTTTCAATAGAAACCGCCTTTACAGAAAAGTTAGACGTTAATTATAGCGATAAAAAACGCGATACCCCTCAAGGTTTAGAGCAGAAAAATACTGTTTCAGTTACGCCATCAATTATAACTGCGACAACACTGGCAGCATCTTCAAAAGAAATCGAAATTAAAAACAAGCTGGAAGTTATTTATAACGCCAAAAAAAGCCTTGAGCCTCAAGACTATCGTAAGCTTTTAGATGATATTTACAAAGAAGAGCCAGCGCAGGCAGCCCGTTTTTTTCATGAAAAATATTTTACAGGTGAATATGTGAACCCCTCTGAAGAGGCTTATTCTGTCCATAACTATGTTGAGCAAGATAAACTCTGCGAAGCTTTAATTGAGAATTTTTTAGATCCTAAGGACATGCATCAGCAAATGCAAATTGGAATTAACCTTATATTTTTAATGGCACTTCATCATTCAAAATTAAACGATACCTTCTCTTTCAAAGGAAAAAACCATTCTCTTTATGAGAGTATTCTTTTTCTAAATTGGGAACAAATGAATGGTTTTTTAACGAGTATTACATTAAATGATAAGATAAAGGAAATGGAATCAAAGGAAGTGCCCTCGCAGCCTTCAAAGCTTTTACAAGCACTAAGATTGTTACAACTTTTAACAAAAAAAGTAAATGTTTCCCTAGCACAGTTGAACACTTTCTTTGATAATTATAAATTTGACGCAACTGATAATCCTCTCCTAATGCTTTTTACCAGAAAATTTTGCAAAAAACTATTTATAGATTATCGGACGAATGATGGGGAAAAAAGATGGCTGGAAAACCACAATGGATATAAATTGATTCGTTTTCTCGCCGATAAAATTTTTTTACCTACAATCCCAAAAGCCTATATAAAAATTGGTGAGGAGCTAAAACAAATTGAATGGGAAAATCAGTCCGATTTACTTAATCCTCTTAATCATGGATCCTGCATCCCAGCAACAATGCAAATAGTCGAATATTATGTACTAGCCTTATCATTAGCGCCTGTAGATAAGTTATTTGATACTGCCCGAGAAGTTCGCAGCAAAACTGCAAATCTTTCTGCAGAGCAAAAACAATGGCTTTCTTACCGCCTTGAAAAAATTATACCTGATAAAAAAACGCTGGATTCTTTAAAAGATCGCCTAATTGGGACTTTTTTTCATGAAGAACTGGTACCGATTCAGAAAGCCTGGGAAGCGGAACTAGATGAGATCGATTTATTAATCAAAAACATTAGCCTAAATCTTCAGCGCGCTGATTTAGCCCTAGAGCATCATGGCCGTACTATTAATAATGTTGAAATAACCAATGATGCGGTAAAGCTGGCTTTAAACGATTTTAATCGCTGCCTTTCCTGTTCTAATTTAACGCCCGAAAATATAACAACCTTAACTGATATTCTACAAAATAAGTTGCATGAACATTATATTACTCATCAATTACGACAGGATTTAACACAGCGTCTTGAGTCTTTAGCGCCAATACTCACTAAAGTTAAGGACAGCACCAGTATTCCGGTTTTAAGAGAAAACAATAATCCTTCGCTTTTTGGATCCTCAAAAGCTGGTTCTAACCTGTTGCCTATACAAAATTCTTCTATGTTGACCAATTTCTCTACGCCGACCAATTAAGGTAGTAGCCCGTATTAGCACCAGCGTAATACGGGCTACAGGCCGCTGGATACCACACTCGTTATAGTCGCCTCTTGCCCCTTAATAGAAATTATAATAAAGTGTTTTTCATGAAATTTTGTAAACCACTCTCTTTAGCACTGTTAATCATAACCTTGTTAGCCGGCGCTTATTATTTTCAACAGCATGCACAGATAATTATTGCAATTATTGAACGCATGGGCTGGATGGGGCCTGTATTGTTTTTGATAATATATTGTCTGGCCACCATCCTGCTTTTTCCTACAATGGTTTTAACTTTGGCGGGTGGTGTTCTCTTTGGTCCGATCCTCGGCACCTTATTTAATTTGCTTGGCGCTACGTTGGGCGCTGTTTGCGCATTTTGTATCAGCAGACATCTCGCACGCGATTGGATTATCAATCAGCAAAACGTCAGCATTGAAAAACTGATAGATGGTGTCGATCGCCGCGGTTGGCATTTCGTTGCCTTACTGCGGCTGATTCCTGTAATTCCCTTTAACCTGATTAACTATGGTTTAGGTATAACACGAATAAAATTCAGTCAATATACGCTGACCACGTTGATTTTTTTAATACCCTGGGAATTTATTTATACTTACTGTGGCTACGCAAGTATGGACATGCTCATCAGTGCTCAACCGTTGTATAAATACTCTAGTCTCATCATCCTGATTTTACTTATTCTGATTTTTTTTGTTATCAAACGAATCACACTTTCGAAAACAAAGAGCATGGCTAACTCTTAACTACTAATAATCAATAAAATCATCAAGCTCTTCACGCAAACGCTTTTCTTCAAGCATTTTCTCAAGCTTTCTACGCGCATCTAGCGTGATATCCGCTGAATCTTCAATATCTACACTTTCGACATCTTCAAAAGTTTCTTCAGTTAAATCCACTTCTTCTTCAAATAAATCACTCATAATACACTCTCATAGTTAATGAACAAAATAATAGAGATTAGGAGTCCAACAAAAAGCGGGTTGGCTATTTACTCACTTTTATAAAGCTCTTATACAAAAAAATCAAGCCGCTTAAACACACTTGATAAATTGGAAGGGCTATATAACCTATTTTTTTCTTTATGACCAGATTTTTGTTTGTAAAAGTCATTGCACTCCACCGATTTTCCTGTCCATAATCTCGTAAATTATTAGTGTTGATTTGTATGATTGATCGTCAAAAAACGGCATTACGAAAAAATATCAAGAAAATGCGCCAACAATTATCTGCATCCCAGCAAGAGCAAGGTTCTTTAGCAGTTTGTAATCAGATTAACGAACTTGACCAGTATGATAACGCCAGACATATTGCTTTATATTATGCCTGTAACGGGGAAATCGACTTATCCATTCTATTACAAGCAGCTCTTAAAAACGGAAAACGTTGTTATTTACCTGCCTTAAATGTCAACAAAACATTATCTTTTCTACCTGTTGCGCAAAATACCCCGTTTATTAAAAACTGTTATGGTATTCCTGAACCGGATGTAGACCATAGTCTGGCTATACTAGCGTGTAAACTTGATATAATTTTTTTACCCCTGGTAGCTTTTGATTCCCATGGCAATCGTCTTGGCATGGGTGGCGGCTATTATGACCGAACTCTGGCTAACGAAAACCATCCACTATTAGTAGGCGTAGCTTATGATTTTCAGCATCAGGATCATTTAATTGCCGAGCAATGGGATGTACCATTGGCTGCTGTTATTACTGAAAAAACAACTTACTGGAGACAAGCATGAGTAAGTACTGGTTAATGAAATCGGAACCTTCTTGCTTTAGCATTGATGATTTACAAAAAGCAACCAATCAAACCAGCCCTTGGGATGGTGTGCGTAATTATCAGGCAAGAAATTTTATGCGTAATGATATGAAGATTGGTGATCAACTCTTTTTTTATCATTCCAACTGTAATCCTCCCGGTATTATTGGCATTGCTGAAGTTGCCAGCGAAGCTTATCCTGATTTCACTGCGTTTGATCCCAATAGCGACCATCCCGATCCGAAAAGTACGCCTGATAACCCTCGCTGGTTTATGGTCGATGTGCGCTTTAAAGAAAAATTTAAACGATTGATTGCGCTTGATGAATTAAAAAAATACCCTGAGCTTGAAAAAATGCAGCTTTTACGAAAAGGAAATCGCCTTTCCGTACTACCTGTTAATGCAGATGAATGGGATTTTATTAACGAATTAAAATAAACAATACCAATATACGTCGGGCGTATGATTTTGGTAGACTCTTGGTAAATCATTTAAGGAAATTATCGTAATGTTTGATCCAAAACAATTTGATGAATTAGCTAAAAAGCTGTTTGCCGCATTGCCACTCAGCTTACAAAATGTTGAACATGAAATTCAGCAAAAATTTAAGGATGTGTTACAGGCTGCATTTACCCGTATGGATTTAATCACGCGTGAAGAATTTGATATACAAACGAAAGTGTTGGCCAGAACACGAGAAAAGCTTGATAATTTGCAGGCACAGGTTGATAAGTTGCTTACGGCAAAAAAAGAATAAAAAAAAATTTATAAAGTCCAACCAATAGGAAAAAATAATGAACCTTGCTTTTAGCAAAACGCGCAGCGCGTTGGGCATTCACGCACAACCTGTTTCTGTTGAAGTACATTTATCCAATGGCCTTCCCAGTTTTACAATTGTAGGACTTGCAGAGACAGCCGTTAAAGAGAGTAAAGACCGAGTACGCAGCGCCATTATCAACAGCGAATTCGAATTCCCCTGCCGTAAAATAACGGTCAGCCTCGCCCCGGCACACGTTCCTAAAATTGGTAGTGGTTTTGATTTACCCATTGCCATTGGCATTCTGGCGGCGTCCGGTCAGATTACATTCGATAAGCTGGATTCTCATGAATTTATTAGTGAACTGGCGCTAAGCGGTGAATTACGCGGTGTTACAGCGATTATTCCTGCCGTTCTGGCGGCTCATCGAGATAATCAACAATTAATCATTGCAGCGGCCAATGGCGAAGAGGCAGCTATTACCGGCTATCAAGGCGTTTTTACTGCCAGAAATTTACGCGAAGTCTGCAATTATCTTAGTAACGATACCCCCCTACAAAATCTGCCCGCCAGGCCTCAACAGCAACGAAGTGAAAGTCTGATTGACTGGTCAGATATTAAAGGCCAGCATCATGCCAAACAGGCAATGATTATTGCAGCTACCGGCGGCCATAGTATTTTATTAAGCGGCCCTCCTGGCAGCGGTAAAACCATGCTCGCTAAACGCTTTAGTACTATTTTGCCTGAGCTTTCAGAAACTCAGGCTCTCGAATGCGCAGCTATTAATTCGATTAGAGGTCGTACTCCAGATTATCAGGAATGGCGCAGTCCACCTTTCCGAGCGCCGCATCACACCGCTTCACCTGTCGCATTGGTAGGCGGAGGCAATCCACCCAAACCGGGTGAAATTTCACTGGCACATCATGGGGTATTATTTCTTGATGAATTACCTGAATTCAGCAAACATGTCCTTGAGACATTGCGAGAACCGCTGGAATCAGGAACAATCTGCATTTCCCGTGCGGCGATACAAACCGATTTCCCTGCCCGTTTTCAATTATTAGCCGCAATGAATCCCTGTCCTTGTGGGCAATGGGGTAATCCACATGCCAATTGCTTATGCACCCCCGATAGAATAAGCCGTTATTTAACAAAGCTGTCCGCACCATTGCTTGATAGAATCGACATGCACATTCAGGTACAGGCTTTATCACAGGAGGAACTGGTTAAGCCAAACATCAGCACTATCAGAGAAAGTGATAATATTCGTTTAATTGTAGAGAAAAAACGAACCCTTCAAATCGATAGACAAGGCAGTACCAATGCTAATCTTGGTGCTAAAGACTGTGAGATTGTCTGTGCTTTAGGCGATATAGAGCAGCAATTTTTAGCGCAGGCAATGGATAAATTAAAACTTTCAGCACGAGCCTATCACCGATTATTAAAAGTGGCGCGAACCATTGCAGATTTACAAGAAGAAGAAAAAGTACCGCTTAGAGCATTACAGCAAGCTCTGTCATTTAAACAGACTCTGCAAATGCCTAAGTAGAATCTTGAGGTACGAAGCAAACCAGCGTTCCATGCTTCGATTTCTTGATATGCTTTGCTGACCGCTTCTAACTAACATGATGAATTCCCTTCTCCACGTTGGGGAGAAGGTGGCGCGTAGCGCCGGATGAGGGTGTTTATGTTGGTACGATATTGAGTAATAGTAGCGAATTTTGAATTAAAATCTATTCTAAACCGTGCTACTCTCAGCGCCCTATCGAGTAGG
>Ga0335397_10002174_pt1 | contig 26689 bp, 37 predicted proteins | sample MAT04_FD_205740 | JGI IMG/M metagenome (GOLD analysis project Ga0335397, IMG submission 205740) | Freshwater microbial communities from Lake Fryxell liftoff mats and glacier meltwater in Antarctica - MAT-04 (spades assembly) (version 2) ... | reverse complement strand
CCAGCCGTCCACATCTGCTAGCGTTTCATCCATGAAGTGCTGCATGCTGGGGTCGGCCATATCCGCCTGCGCGACAAGGAGGCACTGACGACGACATTCTTCTGCGAAGTCCGGGCGGCGTGTGTCCGGCACCCAGATTTGTACCGGGCGCAGCCCAGCCATGCGCAGCGCGTCGCGATGCTTTTGAACACGGGCATTAATGTGCATAGTTCCCATATGACGCCTTCAAGTAAGTTACATGCAACATTATATGAAACCAAGAAGTTACATGCAACATATTTGACATGATGCCCCAGCCAGCGAAGGACGGATCTACTCCAGCCCTCTTACACCTTTGGCTTGACACCACAAATTAACAGCCTGGAACACTAGGTCTTGGGCTGAAATAGATTGCTGACTGCAAATTTCTTTGAGCCGCTTTCGCTCGCTTTTTTTCATTCGCACCGACATCATGACAATCTCGGCGCGAGAGCCTTCCATACGATCTACGAGCTTTGATTCTATTGGCGATGTAGTCATGTCTGCATGACTGCTTGTGTCGTCATCTTCGAGGCTGGCTAGCCCTATTTTTTGCTTGGTCATGCTGCTTCTCCAAGGTATTCGTAAAGGGCTTTCACTGTGGCTTCTACTTCTGCTTTCGCGGCCTTATTCAGTGCGCTGGCGGGCTTACTGGACAGCCTGGACCGCTCATAGACAACGCGGTGTTTGAAATATCCAATGAGCGGGTATCCGTATTTGGCGATGCCTTCACGCAGAAATTCAGCGCTGCTGTCGTTCGACAATGCTGTACCAAAGAAGCAAATCTTTGTCTTTTTGCCAGCGTGGGCCATGACAAACTTCATTGTCTGGGAGATGCCTTCAACATCAAATGTTGACGCATGCGACGGGACAATGATCACGTCTGCGTCTTTCATGTGGCTGGCCAGGCTCAGATCCATGCCTGCGGGATAGTCCACGATCCAACCGTCTTTTGACAGTGTTGCCGGGTCACGTGCTGCGGCGGAAGCGTACTTGCTTGAGACCTTCCGGGCGTCCAAATCAATGATTGACAGACCAAGCTCGAAGGCCAGCGCAATTGTCAGAGTCGATTTCCCGGCACCGCCTTTCTCGTGGTAGATCGCAATTTTTAAGGGTTTACGAGTCATTTCATGATCCTTTAAGATCGCTTATTTTACTTTAATTTAGCTTTAATGCATACATGTATTCATGCATACATTAATATCAAGAACGATCTAACGCCCGGTACAAGGTGGATCGATGGACCCCCAGAAGCTCGGCGGCATCCTTGACTGTTCGGTTCTCCTGGTCAATCAGCTGGCGGGCGTGATCGATCTGCGCCGGGGTGAGGGTAGCCTCGCTGCTTGGTGAACAACCCCGGCAGACCACCCGCCGGCACTGGCAAAGGTGGAGGAAATACACCCAATCTCCCATAAGTGGTCACCTTTAGCCCGCCCCATAGATGGTCACCTTGGGTTTGCACGGCACCCAGCACCCGTAAAGGCGGCAAATCAGCCTTCAAACCAGCCAAAAACGCGATTTTGGTGCCTCCAAAGGTGGAAACAAACCCCTCCCCGTCCCATAAGTGGTTGCCTTTGGGCCAGCACCAACGAGGGTGTCGGCACATTTTTGTGCGCATTTCTTTCCCTCAGAGCGGGAGCCCGCTCGTTTTACCTTTTCGAGGAAATGGGCTCATTTGGCCACTTTCGTAAGCTGGCTGATGGACGGTGCAAAGACTTTTGATTTGTGCGAAACTTCGCAGCAGTATGGATGCCATAAATCATGTCTGCTAAGAAAGTCCAGGATGTACGGAAAGAGGATGTTTACGCCCCCCAAGATGTACGCATTCCGGCCAGGCTTGGCGGTGGCGTTCTAAAAGAACTCGTGAAGGGGGTTGTAAGCCCAAACCGGCGGAATTTGTCCAAACCTTCCAAACCGTCAGCTACTCCCAGTCAATGCCAGCCAAAACAGCTTCCAAATCAATCGGTTTCCGTTTGTCGCGGAACGCGTAATGTCCTGCGATCCACTCCGACGCCCACGCCCGGAAGCCGTACTGTTCGATGCGCGCCAGCGGCTGGAAGGCAATCGCCCCGGCTGCGCAGCCATCGGCGTCCAGGTCATAGTGCTCGCAACCCAGGCCCAGCACGGTGAATCGGATGGAGCGCCCCATGTCAAAGGTCAAGATACGCCCCCCCGGGATAGCGCCGGAACTGCAGCGCCAAGTGTCAAGCACCGATTTGCCCATGCCGATCGATCCCACCACCAAGGTATTGCCTATGTTACCGATATGCACAACCAACAGGAACCGCGTCGTACCGCCGGTGCGTGTCAAGATGAGGGGCGAGCCGTCGAGGTGGGCATTGCGTTCCTGCCCCGCCCACACCGCATACACCGGCATTAAATGCACAAGTTTCAGCGTCGAAATGATGGGTTGGCGAACGTTGGCGTAGGCGCTACCGGGAGTCGACGACAACCAGGCATCGACTGCGCTCAAGGTCTCGGGGAGTCTCCACCAATCCTACGCATTGCGCAGGCGTTGCCGTCGTAGTCATTTTCATTGCATGACTTTTGTGGGTTGAGACGATTCATGTCAGCGCTGCTTTCGGGCTCGTTCGACAAGCCACGCGTCATGGAGCCACTTCTCTGTTTTTCGATGTCCTGGAAACGTCACCCAAACGATGTCACGCTCGAACACCATGATCGAATTGTCCGCCCCCACGATGACCCAGAACCATCGACCATCCACAAGATTCCGGGCTTTGACCTTCATGGCAGTCAGCGTGACAGTTGCGGGACGACCTTCGCGCGTCGTTTGGATGATTTCATCGTGAGGCTTGATCCAACTGATCTCCATCCGCTGCAGGAGATCGGGAGCTTCTTCTTGGAGAAAACGCAATGCTGTTTCGCGTGCATGTTCACGGGACGGCAGGGGGCCATCAACCATGGAAATATCCATCCTGGTGAAGCCCTTGAGAACACCTGCATCACTGACAACGAGACTGAAATGTTCGCCTCCGAGCCCGGCACCCCGGCCATCGCTTCGTTCATAGCGAGTCAAGGACACCGGCTCACCATCGGCGACAACGGAACGAGTACTGACGTGCGTATACGCGTCCGGCGTCAGGTGCGCAAAGGCGATGACACGCGGATTTGCAGTGATTGGAAGGGATGGCATGGAAAGCCTTTCGGATGAATGTGAGGGGTTCGCCTGAGCGCTGGCCACCACGGGAATTGACAAAACTATTGACAGAATTATTCCGAAGCTGTTCATAGGAGACCCTTTTGTGAGGAGATTCATATTCTTCCTTGGCGCTGCAACGAGATTAATGCGATGAATCCAGCTTTGCATCGTCCACCAGTTCACTGGTGTCGTTGGTACGGAGCTTCTCTATCAAGACGCAGTAACGAAGCAAGCCGGATCTTTTTGACAATTTCTCAAACTCATCGGGTACGACAACGATCAGATTCATGGTGATTACCTCAAGTAAATTGAATGAACGCGCACGATGTCTGCTGGTTCGTGCTTGTTGACCAGTCGTCTCCTTAACCGACTCGTTTGCGCCATCTGTCGGGCCTGTGCGAGTTCTTCGAAAATTATTTGCGTGCAGCATCGCCGGCCTCAGCTAGAGGTTCGTGGCAAGGCGGAAGACGGACTACTCCAACTGATGGCCGTCGCCACCGCCATGACTGCGGCCAGTAGCCCGAAGAATTGGCCTGAGTCAAGGTTTGCGGTATGGCTCGCAACCCACGGCCCCAGACTGGCACCCACGAACAGCGTGAAGGTGTAGAACGCGATGGCCATGCCCCGGTAGTGACTTCTTGCTGTCGTGCTGGCAACGCGTGCGATCAATCCTGGAACAGTGATGCCGATGCCCGTCACGAACAACACACTGGCCAGCAAAACCAGCATCGGTTCCGTGACAACCGCCGCGCACAGCAGACCTGCTGTCGCAATGCCGAGCCCTGCACTGGCAATACGCTGCGGCCCAAACCGTGGGAGTAACACGGCAACCGCCAGCGGAGCCAGGAACCCGGGAAGAGCGATCTCTCGTATGTTGAGCTGATTGAAGCCGGACTGCTGGAATGCCAGGCCCATCCTTGCGTCCAGACCGATGTAGAAAGCAACGAAGCACATCAACAAAACCAGCGCAGGAACATAGGCACGGCGCAACTGCGGGTTGCCCACCACCTGTACCAGAGCTCGACCCACGGAAGACCACCCGGCCAAATGCGTGGCTGGCGCAGCCTGTGTCTCCGATGTGCGCCACAACATGGTAGCCGTCCCCAGGTAGATTGCGCACAGGGGCAGCAGGGCCAAGCCAAAGTGCATGAGCTTGCCGACGTAAGCCCCGTAAATCTGGCCCAACAGGCCTGCCATCAGAAATGCGGTGCTGATCCATGCCATGCCCCAGGCCCGCTGTTTCACCGTTCCGCGTTCGGCCAAGTAGGTGATGGCAACCGGCGGATAGGCAGCCGCCGCGAATCCTTGCAACGCTCGCAAACCGAGAAAGGTTTCAGGCGTGCTGGCCAACTGGAGAAGAAGGCTGCTGGCTGTCAGGGCGACCAAACCCCAGGCCATCACAGTGCGGCGGCCGACCCGATCTGACAATGGGCCGAACACCAGGAATCCCAGGGCGTAAGGGAGGCTGAACGCAGTGAGTGCATAGCCAGCATTGGACGATGACATCCCGAACTCATCGGCAAGCTGCTTCAAGATCGGGATCGGCAGGTAGAGCTGCGCCACCACAGCCAGTGCGCACAACACCATCAGCCCCGTGTGCCATGGGGATTGTTTCAAGTGGTTCATAGGATGTATTCGTTTAGCTGGCTTATTAGTAGTTGGCTATGTAGTTGTCAAAAAATTACCGGCAATACATCGGCTCACGGCCTATGCAGCGGCCACGGCAAGCGCTTTCGTGGCAAGGTTCAGCTTGGCCATCAAGTGCCGAATCTGCATTCGTTCTTCCTCGTTGAAGTGCGCCATCAGCTCGGCCACCCAGGCATAGTGGCTTGGCATTGCCAACGCCATGACGGACTCGCCTTCTTTGGCGATGCGAACGATCCACGCGCGACGGTCCATGGGGTCCGAGGCCCTCTCGCACAGGCCCGCAGCCTCCATCCGGTCAACGATTCTGGTCATGCTGGGCGACGTCACGTTGACACCTTCCGCCAGGGCCGCAATGCTGAGTCCGGCTGTGTTGCGAAGCAGCAAGAGCAGCACGAAAAACTTGGCTTGCGTGAGCCCATGGGTAGCGAGATTGGCATCGAATGCGGATAGCATTTCGTTGGTCGATGAGGCCCACATCAGCCACAGTTGCAGGCCATCAATGTCGGGGTTGTGATAGCGCTTAGCGAAAGCCCCCAGCGTCTCACGATTCGGTAAATCCTTGAGTTCAAACATGGTTTTTAGATTTTAAGCTGATTGAGTAGTTAATAATAGCTTGCTACCAATTAGCTGTCAACTTAAAAACGGCATTTGTAAAACTGTGCTGGATTTCGTTCAAAGCTCCCCGGCCCCGATCAAGCGTGACACTTGGCCACAGCCATCGCATTCAGGCGGTCTTGGCGCAGCTTGATCTCTTCGGGCAAGTTCATGCCTTCAGGCATGTTGGCCGCCAGCATCACACAGCAGTACGCTCACCGTGGCATTTTGCTCAATGGCCTGGTTGGCCAGCACCAAACCAGCACCCTGCACCATGGCGTTACCGCTGTTGATGGTCAAAAATAACTCGACAGCCTGACTCGACAGGGCGCACCCGCGACCCATTGCGCAACCACGCTATCGAGCCGCTCGTGCTCGAGAACGTATTTGCGTGGCAGGACAAGGCCGATTCGTTTGCAGATGGTCGAGTCCACGCCAAGGTTGCTGTCGCCGACGGTAGTATTTGCTTCATCACCAGCGCAAACCTGACAGGTCACGCGATGGAAAAAAACATGGAGGCCGGTGTGCTTATTTCGGGCGGCCACATTCCCCGTTTGCTGGACGACCACTTGTGGTCGCTGATCGACACGAACGTCATTGAACCTTTTTGACAGAGAGTTGCATCCAAGCGTCCAATTTGTCGGCCCAATCTTGCATCATGACCCACCGCTCTTCCAGATAAGTAGCATGGTTGTAGGTGCGGCGAACGCTGTTCGGTTCCGCATGCGCAAGCTGTGCCTCAATGGCATCTGCTCTATAACCCATCTCGTTGAGTCTTGTGCTGCCAGTCGTCCTGGTGCCATGCGGACTGTACTTCGTTGCCCAGCCGAGCTTCTTGAGCGCCTGACGCAAGGCGGCATCGGCCATCGGCCTCTGACGATCATCCCGGTTTGGGAAAACGAACTTCGTATGGCCAGTGATCGGGCGCATCGCGTTGAGCAAAACCATGGCTTGAGTTGGCAACGGCACCACGTGTTCTCGCCGAGCCTTCATACGCCCTGCTGGAATGATCCAGAGTGCTTTTCCCAAGTCGAACTCACACCATTCGGCTTGGATTGATTCGTTGGGGCGGCTATCTAAGCCAAAAAACGGGGCTTTTCAGGCCCCGCTTGGAGTGTCAACAAAACGACCGCTTGTTGACTCCCTTTGATGGCGGTTTCGGAAGGAGGTAGCCAGTCGCGCCGTTCCTCCTATACGGCAATCATTGTGCCTGTAGCCCATCGCTTCATCATCCGAACAGAGGTTATGCCGCATTCCAAGGGTAGTCTGCAATCAACTTTGATGTCAGCAGAAACATGGAGGCTGCAGCCACGATGTCCAAAAGCTGCCACATTCTCCTGGACGCAAAAAGAGGAGCGGCGACCCGCGAACTGGCGGTAAGGAAGATGAACCACAGGAACGATGCTGCCACCGCCCCACCTGCGAACTCAAATTTTGCCTGCCCCAGCTTCGTCGCGCTGATAGACCCGATCACCAGCACTGTATCCAGCCAAGCAAGCGGTGTGAGAAGTGAGTGAAACAGTGCCCCCTTCACGACTACGCTTCGTTGAGCACCTACAACGCCGGATCTCGAGAGTTCACCGAAATCCGGCCCGCGCTTGGCTGAGCGGAGGGCCGCGACACCAAAGTAGATTAAATACAGCACGCTGCCAGACATTGTCAGAACCATCAACCAGCGGTTCGCGGTGACAAGAGCGCCCAATCCGAGCACCCCGAACGCGATGAGTGCCACGTCCGAAAGTGCGCAGATCAACACAAGCAACAGAGCATTATTACCCCTCAGGCTGTTCCTAATGACAAAGGTATCTTTAGGACCAATAGCAACCAGAAGGCTGAGCCCCAACGCCAATCCTTCGCCGAACTGAAGACTTGGCATTTATGCTCCAAACAAATTAAGCAAGAGGTGCCTTTCCAGCGCCTGCTTCCTCAGACAAGCGCTGTGTTTCCGAAGGCACGATGGCTTTCGTTAGCAAGCGCTGCAACGTTCAACGGCTTCTTACCCAGCAGCGTGGTGTAGGTCTGTGATAGATCTGGGATGGCAAAGTACACCAGCGACTTTCTCGAGACAGCCATCTTCGGGTTCTTGACTGCATGGTACATCGGCGGAATCTGCCCGTCTGACAAAGCGGTGAGAAGCGAACCAGTGATGACCAAAACTTCATCGTCAGCCAAGTGGACGGGGGTTTCAACATCGTTCGGAAAGATTACTAACCCGTCTCGAGTTGGCTTGATCAAAGTGACAAGGTGCCCGTCCTCGTGACGGTCCTGCATGTACTTGCGATCACCGACTTGATATGCATTCTCATACGCACAAAGCTGAACGTAAGAGTGGTTGCGGACATGGATGGAATCATTGTTGTGGAAGAAACTCCAAAGACCATCGATCAACTCTTGCGCAAGTGCCCAGAGAAGGGCTTCGCTGTTGGCGACGCTGGAATAGAACGACGTAGTCGAAAGCTCGTACGACTCGTGAAACGCACGGTGCTTATGCCAAAAGCAAAAGCGATCACAAAGGTCCACATTGTCGGTGTACTTGGCATGCTCACCTCCCATCGACAGGAATCCTTCGGTTCGATCTGGGAAGCAGAACTGAGCCTTCGCATGCGACGGAACGTGAGTGATTGAATCCAGCGCTGCCCAGACGCTTGCCTGGGCTTGATTGTCGAGCTTCAGTGTGGCGAAACCCTTCGTTATGAGGGCTGTGACTGGATCGCGTAGCCGGTGATTAGTGGGCATTTGCGCTAAAGCAAGCGAATGGTGATAGTTTGCAATGACTGAGTTCATGAATGCTCCCTGAGTTCCCAACACGTTGCCTACATTAAATTGAAATACGGTTCCCATGCATGCCAGTAACTACCTAGCGCAGCTCCGTTTTTGTTTTGGGCGACCAAGCAAGAGCCCAGTGCTAGCAAGTGTTATGCAATAGATCAGGCCTTGAATGCTGAAAAGCAGCATCATGGCGAGCACAGACACAATGGCAAGATAGCCAATCCATCGTCGTTGGTGCTTGCTGTGGAGCTTGGTGTATCCGAATGCTGCAACAAGATAGAGAAAAAAGAAGTTCTGTCCGGCGAGTTGCAGGAGGGTATCCACTTTTATTTGAGCAACCTGGGTCAACACGATGACTGCGATGAATATTGCGTATGTGCAAGACATCGCCACAAAGGGCTGCTGTCTTCCGTCAAGTTGCCCAATGATGCGAGGCAAAAGACCGTCGCGTCCAGCAGAGAAGATGCCTCGTGAAGCCGATAGAAACGCGGCGATAACGTTCGCAACCACGAGCAAGATAGCAATGATGGCAACGACATCAGCACCTATATCACCTAGCCAACCTCGAGCCAACTGCACAAAAGGTGCCATCCTCCAGCCCTCATCCTGATTTGCGTAAGCCGCCACGATCCATGCAATGAAAACGTACATGACAGTCACAATTATGAAACTGGCCCAGATAGAAATCGGCATAGTTCGCTTCGGATCTTCCATATCTTCGCCCAGGAATGCAGTCATCTCCCAACCTGAAAACGCAAACAGCACCACTGGAATTGCCGCAGCCACTCCGCGCCACTCGTCCGCAATTGCAAAGGGATCAGGCATACCGGCGGTAGTGTGTGTAGCTGCCACTAGATAGCCAGATCCAATGCCTAGCAGCCCCACTACGATTACTGCAGCGATTGCAGTCTGGAACGCTCCCGAAATTCGCAGACCAATCACGCCTGCAAGATAAGCGATGGTGATGATTCCAATGCCAATTTGGCTCGTGGCAATACTTGGAAAAAGCTGCTGAAGGTACCCCGAACCGATAAGCGCTATGGCAGGTATGCCCAAAGTAAACGTGCCAAGTACGATGACTTCAGACATGGCTCCAAACTGGGGCCCAAGACTTGCGCGCACATAACCGACGACACCACCCGCACTTGGGTTATTTTTTGAGAAGAATGAAAAAATTTCCATCAGAGGCAGCATCAAGAGTGCCACGATGACCCATGGAAGGTAGCCCAGACGACCAGCTAGTGAAAAACTTAATCCGGGCAACGCGAGAAGCCCCGCGCCGACCACAATTGTGATCGACATTGCAGTAGCGACAACAACACCAATTTTTCTCGGTGCATTCTCAGACATGAGCACTCTCCGGCACCTGTAACTCAAATCTGTCAGAGAAAACCAAACGGGTTGCTATGACGTAGGTACAACCCTCTTCGCCGGCCACCGATGAATGAAGTGTTTCTGCAGGCAGCAGTAGCCGATCGCCTACGCCACAGCTGATGGTTTCGCCTTGCAGATGAAAGTCAAGACTCCCTTTGATGATATGCAAGGTTTCATCTACTGCGTGCTTGTGCTGGGTATGAATCCGAAATGGTGTATCGATTTGCACCTCCACTGATCCCGTAGGCGGAAGAAGGCTGTTTATAACTTGCGTCAAATTGTGCAAGCCCGTGTTGAGTACCTTTGGTGCTTGGCCACGTCTAGAATGATTAAAGGGGCATCCGGTAGCTCTCACTTGGTTATCATCACTCAGGAAGTATTGTTTCCATTCGCGATTTTCCTCATCTCCAAATACGCCTAGATCTGGGGATATAGGAACAGCATCAAAAATTGAAAGACGCCGCCGGATTTCACTCTTAATCCTGTCTGCATTGGGGGCATCTTTGCCGATGACCCCATCAAACACCCAGCGAGGTTGGAATGTGATCATGAAGTTACCCGCGTATCGACTCATGCGAGCCTTATGAGACGGCGTATTACAGACCACAAAGATTGGTTCGCCAGAAAAGGAAAATTCCCAGTTATTATGGTCAGTTTCGTGGGGAATTTCCTTGGGCCAAGGTCGGGAGTCTAGGTTGTGCAGCTTGTTAAGGATGTTCCAAAAAATACATTCATAAGCCTCCACTCCCAAGTCGCGATTCTCTCGGAAGAAAACGACAAGCGATGTATTTTTTCCAAAGCTCCGAGCATTAGGTACAAAACTTTGGAGAGCTGCTGCTAGCTGGTTTGCGGCAGTATCCGATTCGAGATCATGTTTGATAAAATTAAACCGAAGCTGGTCTGCACCGAAACCAGCCACGCCAAGCGTACATGGAAAAACCTTATCGGGCGACAGTATGATGGATCTGAAATCGTAAAACGCTTTGTATTCCCAGCTGCCTGGTTTGAGAGATGCGAGGCTTTTATTGTCGTGCAATAACATTGGGATTTCATATGAATTAATGACATGAAAATTTTATTCTCAGCCACCCTCATCATGGATTTCCATCTGTTTGTTATCGCTTTCGTTGTGCAGGCATACGGTATGCACAACGCATGAAATTACTGATGCTACAGATCATCACAACCTATAACTGATTGTGCTCTGGCTCCGCTTAGGGGTGCTATTCATAGGTCCGCAAGATGGGATGGGTGAAAACACTTGCGACCTCTGCTTGCTCCGTTAGGAAGGACCGCATCAGATGAAGCTCATGACTATCTTCGGTTTCCGTCCAGATAAATAGATCTGTAACGCCTGTGACAGACCAGGCTTTGTCTATACGGTACCGAGCACGAAACTTCGGTAAAACGTCTTCGCAGCGCGATTTTGGTTTGAGACGGATCTCAAATAATGCGGGAATCGGTTGCCGTTTAAGCGTGACCCTGAATCCGGTGATCTCGCCGCTCTTAACGAGGGCATCAATGCGACTTTGGACCGCGACGCGTGACCTGTGAACCTTTGTCCCAATTGCAGTAGCTGTCATGCGTGCATCCTCTGACAGCAAAGCAATGATGTGATGATCGATGGTGTCTATTTTTCACTCCTTATGTTCGTATCAAAATTCGTCAACAGCTTCTGGAAAACCAGCCAATTACGCAAGTGCGATTGATTTGCCGGTGACCAGAGCGCAGAAACCTACAGCCTCGGCCTCAACACCATCTGATCCTTGCTCATCATCACGTCAAACCTGGACAGAAAGGACTGGCCCAACAGGGCATCACTGGTTTTGTCACCCGTCAGGCCGATCCCCACCCTGACATCCGGGACAGTCACGGGGCCAACCGATACCGCCACATCGGTCACGACACGACCTGGCCTGTCACCGTTGGCCGTTTTGAACGTGGTGGGCTCGCCACCTTGAAGAAGCGCCTGGTTGGCAAACTCGTCACTGACGGAGACCAACGTGGCCCCGGTGTCCACCATGAAGTTGGCCACTTTGCCGTTGACCGTCCCCGCGACATAAAAATGCCCGTCATGGGATCGAGTGATCACCAAGTCGCCATTGGTTGCGACTTTCATTGGCTTCGGTTTGAGATAGTGGGTCATGAGCACGTACAACAAGCCCATGACAGCGCACCAGAACAACATCATGGGAATCAGGCCCGTTTTTGTGGCGCTTGCGTTCGCCCACGACTTTGGCTGTGACGATCTGCGCGCCCGGTCTTCCTTGCGTTCGCGCTCTTTTTGCGCTTCTCGCCACCAATCCCGGTCCTGAATGCCCATAGGTTTTCTAATTCCCCAAGCTACCAACGCAACATTGACTAGCCGCTCTCAAAATCGCGGCTCTTGCGGTGGGTTACGCCAATCCGATTTGGACTGAAATTTCACGGGCTCGACACCGCCAGGACGAACCACGACAGAGTTGGCCATCTTGTCGTGCCACCCTTGCTTGCGTCTGTCAAATCCGACCCAAAAGAAACCAACACCCAGCGGGATCAGGGATACGAAGTAGCCCAGGTAGCGGATGACAGATTGAGAGGTCGTCAGGGGTGCGCCTGTATCGGCATCAACAATTCGCGCTGACAGCGCCATTTTCCCAGGCGTTGCGCTCTTGTAAATCCAGAATGCAATGACCGCTGCGGCAGGTACGAGCATGTTGAGAAAGAAGTCACCGAAGCCCATGAACAGGCGGCCAGGCTGAGAAAACCGACCATAAACTGCGTAGGTCAGGGGCAACATGATGGCGAGCTGCAGGAGCATGTCAATGACCGATGCGCCAACACGGGGCCAGAAGCCAACATACTCAAGTTCGTTTGAACGCACTGCGATTTATCCCTTTTTGAGCCAAATAGAACACCAGTTCGTCGTCCATCGTACCTGCCAGATATGATCCGCACCATCCCCCATTTGGGGGATAACAGGGAAAATCCGAAGCAATACGTTCGTAACGAACCGTCACGTGCAAGCAGAAGAATGACTCTGAAACGCGGCCACCCCATCGTGCATTGTTGCCAGATCAACAAAGGTGGCCTGGCCGCTCCCAGCCGTTCCGTTTCATCAAGTTAAACAAGGCGCGTCACGCCGTCAGTGCCAATTTCGGTCGCCCCCCTTTACGCCCATTCTCACGAGCTGCAGCAGACTTGCTGGTGCTGCTCTTACGACCATTGCGCACGGCCACCAGACTTGCCGCCATATCCATCAAGGGCTGACTGGCCGACACCAGGCCTGCGATGGAGACGTGCAGATCTCGCGCTTTCAGGCACAACGCGCTGCCGCCAAACCCCAAAGTCAGTGCTTGCAAGTCGCTTTCATCCAAGGTCGCCAGCTCGGGGTAATTACTCACGGGCAAGGCCACAGCACTGCGATCCAGAAAACTGAACAACAGAGATCCGAACTGAGGCACATACTGCACAGCAGTGGCACGAACACCAGCAGACGCACGTTTGCGACCGCGCTCAATGGCCTGGTCCAGTACCTCTGGTGTGACGGGTTCATCAAAACGCGTGGATGCCTTCATCGTCGTCATAGCTGGATCTCCACAGGGCTGCTGGCCCCTTTCAATTGCAAAACGGTCTGATAGCGCAGTGCGTCAAAGACCGCTGTCTGAATAAGTAGTGCACCAGGCCGCTTATCTTGTGGTGACACCACCTCTTGCGTCTGCGCGTCCCACATCTGGTTGACCAAACACACGGCCTGAAAACTTTGCCACCAACACAGACGCGCTTGGCGCAGATACTGTGGTTTTTTCAAGGCCTGACGCAAGCCCTCAAGCACAGTGACCGAGGGCTGATTTTTCACGGGCACCACATCCCACAGCCGGACACCGTTGTGCCAGAAGCTGAATTCAAAGCGTGCTTCCCAATCCGCAGAGCCAACATGAACATGGGGCGGGCAATGCTCGTTGCGGGTGAGCACCGCCATCAGCAGGCCTTGATGTGTGCATACCTTCATATTATCCCAACTGTTGGGTTATTTTATGTGTGACTGAAGAAAACTGTCAAACCCATGGGACAAAAGCAACCCATACCGCTACACCTAACACCCCAGCTCCTTAAACCTCTTGCGCTTCTGAAACAGCTTCATCTGGACATCTCGCAGATCGGGCTGTGTGGCGGTCTTCTCATCCTGCTGTGCAGTCAGTATTTCAGCATCCAGACGGCGGCACTCTTGTTGGGCATCTGTGCTGAGCTGGTTGCGGCGTCCTTGCTTGGCAAGTTGTTTGGTATCCATGCCCGTCAGAGGACGCAAACCTTCTGCCATGGCCTCTCTGAACTGTTCGTGCATCACGTCAGAGCCAATCTTGCGCCGCCCCGAAGTTTGATCCATGCCACGGGTTGGTTCCACGTCAATTTGCTGGGCACCCAGGCAGGGTGAGTCTGAGTAGATGATCTTGCCTGCCACCTCACATTTGAAAACTGTTCTGGAGACCGGTGGTAGCTTTTGGGCATGACCCAGACTCATCACCAGGGTGCTGCAGACGACGACAAAGAAGAGTCGGCGTCGATGTTTCCACGCAGCCATATCGGGCAGGGCCCATTGTGGTTTTTTGCTGTTGTTGAGCATGCTTCTCTTCTTGTCCCTGGGCGCGAGCGCGGCATTCAATAGCTTACCCGGAATGTGGGGGAATCTTCAGGTTTAGAGCCACGCCGGTCATACACTCGCGTCGTGCTGATGCTGGCATGACCCAGCCACTCCTGGACTTTGGCAATGTCTGCGTTGTGCTCCAGCGCGCTGGTGGCAGCAGTGGCGCGCAGGGCATGCGGCCCCATGTTGTCACCCGTGATGCCGACTTGTTTCATATAGCGCACGACAACCGATGTGTAAACACCACCTGGTGTCAGCGCCATCGTCGTCTGGCCGCCACGCGGGTTGCGGATCGGGCGAAACAGCGGGCCATCGAGCTCCGCGCCATGACCGGCCATGGCCAGGTACTCGCTGACCAGGCGCAGACTGTTGGCGTGCGCCGGGATGTACCGCAACTTCCCGCCTTTGCCTTGAACCCGCAAGTGAGGCACCCCACGGCGCTCCTGGTTGAAATCCTTGACCAGGAGTTTGGTCAATTCTTCCCGTCGCAGGGCGTGATACAGCAGCACCGACAGAATGGCCCGGTCGCGTTTGCCTTTCAAGGTGTCGGCGGGCGGCGCATCCAGCAAGGCCCGCGCCTGGGCATCCCCCAGCGCCGGGGTTTTGCCCTCGTAACTGTCCACCGCCGGACGTTTGACCCCTTTTACCGGGTTGTGCGTGACCGCATTGCAGTCGCACAGATACTCATATAGAGATGCCAATGCCGCTAGCTTGCGCCGGATCGTGGCACCAGAAAGCCCCTGCTTTTCCAAATCGGCACGCCAGGCCAGCACATGTCCGCGCGCCACGGCTCTGAATTCCTCGGGCACAACAATGCCGGTGAACTGCATGAAAACCCGGATGTCGCCTTCATAAGCCCGCCTGGTCTGTGCGCTGCTCAAATTGGCAAACCACTGCGCCTCGGGCGGCACGTCGGCCAGGCGCTGGAACTCAGGTGCGGTTAAGGCCCGTGAGGCTGCGGGCAGCACCTGGAGTTCAGTCATCATGAAGTCGCCTCTTTAATATTGATAACCTATTTTATCAATACTAAAAGAGGAAAATCCTGACTCCCGAAATCCAGCCGCGCAGCTCAGTCACCTCAGCCATCAAAGCCTTGATCTCCAGAATTTGCTTCTCCGACAGCTTCGGTTTTCGCCCACCCACCCAGCCACGGGCGCGTGCGGCAGTCAGACCGGCCAGGGTGCGCTCACGAATCAGGTTGCGCTCGAGCTCCGCCAAGGCTGAGAACACATGAAACTGCAACTTGCCGGATGCACTGCCGGTGTCGATCTCCTCGCCCAGGCTCTCAAAGGTGATGCCTTCGCGTTCCAGGTCGCTGATGACCTTCACCAGGTCAGAAAGGGAACGCCCCAGCCGGTCCAGCCGCCACACCACCAAGGTGTCGCCTGAGCGCAGGACTTTGCGGCAATGCTCCAGCTCGATTCGACTGGATGACTTGCCCGAGGCGGTCTCTTCATAGATTGTCACGCAGCCTGAGCGGGTGAGAGCATCACGCTGCAGGTCCAAGTTCTGGTCATCGGTGGAAACACGGGCGTAACCAATTCGTTTACTCACACGTTTTACACATTGAAGCCAAAAAATGGGACTTTTCAAACCCCATTTGGAGTGTCAATAAAACGACCGTTTACTTGACTGAACTTCCTCGGTGAAATCTGACTTTTGTTGGTCGATAACCGGCAACAGACTGATGGCGGTCATTCACACTGTGCTTTCGTAAGTTACTCATGCAATAAATTCTCGCGTGACCAAAACAGACGAAACTAAAATCAACATAAATCCCACAATGTTCTGAGCGTTAATCGTTTCTGAAATAAACAGTACCGAAAAAAATACGCCGAATATCGGAGTCAAACAAAGCAAAATAGCTGACAAACTGGTGGGTATATATTTCATGCCCAGTAGGTAAAAGTAGAACGACATCCCATAAGCAAGCGCACCGGACGACACGGAAAAGACGTTGAACTGGTCAATATGCAGAGAAAACTCGCCGCGTAGCATCAGGTAGCCTATGACCACAATCGTGCAGCAACTCAGTTGCCAAAACAACAGCGATTCCGCATGGTTCTTTTCGCCTACGATGCGCGACGACAGGGTGACATAAATCGCAGCAAAGAGCGTACCGAGCAGCACGAGGGAGTCCCCCGAGTTGATCGACACGCCGGTAAAAATATTGTCCTTGGTGGTTACAAGGACGGCACCGATGGTTGAAATGGCACCCCAGAAAAGCGTGCGGGATGAGGCCCGGCCTCGAAAGAAGAGAAACGACAGTCCAATGATCATTAGGCCTTCCATCGATTGAAGTATCGTCGCGTTGATTGCGCTCGTTCGCCCAAGTCCGACCAGAACCAGGTAAAACGCTATGCCTGGTTCCAATATGCCAAGCCAACCGTAGCTCCATTCTCGAAGGGATAGTTTGCCGCTAATAAGCGTCACAACGAGAATGCAGGTCCAAGCAGAAATGAGTTGAACAACAAAAAGACTGTTCTCGTCTGCACTGCTTAGGCTGCGTTTGCTGAGCACCATCCCGCCGCCCCAGCAGAGCGTTGCCACGATGGTCAGCAGGATTCCCTTACGCTCGTCGGTATAAGACTTCACTGGCGTATCTCAATAAATCAGATCGGGCGAGTTAATGGCGCGTATCGGAGGAAACGGATTGAAATAGACTGCCTCGTCGTCGACCGGATATCTGTGGAACATGCCAAAGTCGATAGATCCCAGTTGATATTGGCGAGCCGTGAAATACTCAAACGTTAATGATTTCCAATCCTCGACGGAAGGATCACCTACCGTAGTCGGCACCTCAGTCAAGTAGCGCGGAATCAAAACATCCGTGTGGTAGCGTGCGGAGTAGTTTACGATTGAAAAATTCTCCGGCACCGTGCTTGGTCGCTCGCCAAAGGGACAGGTATTTTCCGCATCAATATTGTGCCAACTTGTCGACGGTAGATTATTCACACCGATTCCACCGTTTCCAATCGATTGCCACGCAAACTTTCGAATCTCAATCACCGCATCTTCGACGTCTTTGAACATGCCCTGTTTGACCATATTGTTCGCATAGTGACCGACAGCATTGACGGAAAGAACCACACCGCCAGGAACCCGGCGGTCGTGATTGGATGTCAAATGTGCTGTTGTGTGAAAAATGTTGACACCTGCCTTGAATAGATACAACTTTTCATCTATATTGAGCGGTGCAGCTTCGGTATAAATTACATCGGGTTGAATCGCTCCAAACTCATGAAAAATAAGATCAGAAAATTTAGTAAAAATCTGTAGCAGGCTGCTTGATGGCGGGATGCGGCTAAGCTTCTCAACGTTCAGAAAATAGAGTACCGCATCGCTTTCCCCGCGCTTACATTGGTCTTTCCAGTCACGCCGACATTGCCTGAGATATTGCTGGAGATAGGCATCACCTTTAGCAACATCTTGTTCATCAACGATGAAAACGGATATCAGGATTCCACGCTTCTTAGCCGATCCCATGCGTCCAATGATGCAAGGCTGTGATCTTTTCGCCCAATTGAACAAAACTTCTCTTTTCTCTGTTTTCTCATTCGTCGAAAAAAGCTTTTTGTTTGCTTCATCGATATCCATCCCATACGATGCCTTATCGGGAGCATGACAAGTTGCAGTCTCTATCAGTTCAAATAGTTGCATGGATTTCCCCTGTTGATCGTGATTATATTAAGCTTGCAGACGGGTGTGCTGTAATCGTTGGGTAGATTAATATTTCTTGATTTACTTACGACTCACGACCACTTTCAACTTTTATCAAATTTACTTGATTGAAAATATTATTTTTCTTAAGTCATAACAAACTAAGCATTGTTATGATATGTATGTATGTATGTATGTATGTATGTATGTATGTATGTATGTATGTATGTATGTATGTATGTATGTATTTATTTGCGTTGCTGTTCGCATAATATATTATGTAGAATACATTTTATCCATCCATGGCTTGCCCAGAAACAAGATTAATTCGGATGAATTTCATCAGTTTTTTTAGAAACCCGACATAGATATCAAAATCCCATACGTGGCGGAACCAAATAGCGCAGGTAATGCAATCCCGCCAAACATACGCTGTCCGCCCCACGTCGCAAGTACTCCCCCTGCCATCGGAACCAATCGCTGCAACTCACCGGACAAAGGAATCATGGGCCAAAGGACAGCCACTAATAGCGAAGTGACCGCAGCCGCCCCAACTCCACCATAGAGTCGATTTACAAAGCCTGTATGGTTTGCATGGCTGTGTGGCTGTTTCCACAAAGGAATCAGGCGCAACAAGAGGGTTCCAGCGCCACAAGTCAAGATTGATATTATTTTTGCGTCAATATCAACCATGTTGCCCCCCATGTACTGCGCCGGCAATAGCTCCTGCGACCAACCCTAGTGGTATGGCAATAGAAGCCGACACACGTAACAGCAGTCCTGCAGTCACTATGGCCGCCACAATAGCCGGTATGTACGCGCTACGCCTTTTCATCGTCAGTAGGAGAGAGAAAAAAAACGCTGGCAGCACAAACGACAATCCTGCGCTCAAGGCAGGAAAGTGAGATAAGACCTCCGATCCAATCAAGCATCCAAGGGTCGTTCCTGCAATCCAAGACAAATATGCACCCAGTTGCAGCCCGACATACCAATGTTCACGATGATTCGGCTCAATTCCCTCCAGCTTTGTAAGTGCCGTTGCAAATACTTCATCCGTCAAACCAAAAGCCAGGAAAAACAATGGCAGCGTTCGCTCGCCAGTGCCGATCAACTTGAGAATGGGCCGCCCGTACAGCAGGTGTCTGGCGTTCAGCAGTAAGACGGTCGGTGCCACCGTTAACACAGAGCCCCCAGCAGCAAGCAAGCTAATTAGCACGAACTGTGAACCTCCAGCAAACACCACTGCCGAAATCATCGTGGTCAGGATGGGCGACAAACCTGCCTGTACAGCAGCAACACCAAAAGCAAAGGCGATGGGCACGTAGCCCGCCATGATTGGCAGGCTGTCTTTGAGCCCCGTCCTGAATCCTGTCATAACCGCACTCCTGGCTTACGGAACGTAAAAACATGTGTCCCACCAGCCCAGTCGCTGTAACCAATGGTCGCAAAAACGCGACGTTGACTTAGCAGTTCGAGGCCCGCAAATGCCGCTATTTCAGCAAAACGCCTTGGGTGACTTTTTTGTTCCACCTCGTAGTCGAAGCCGGCAACCATGGCCTGTAGCTCTAACCAGAAGAACCGATTGAATGCACCCAGATCGCAGTCGGGCTTCTTCGATAGTCCTGAGTTGCGCAACTTCTGATAAAGCCTTCGGCAAATGGCCACAGCCTGTGCGTTATTGCCTTCTGTCGCTGCCAACCATGCATGAGTCAACGTTTGTCGAAACTCTTGGTAGATTGAGCGCTCTGCGTCAGAGTCATTGGCGGCCCCGTCTCCAATCCACTGCATGCTGTGCAAAAGGTAAGCCGAGTGGTGAAAAACTAAAGCTCCAGTGCGCTCATCTTGGCTTTCATACGGAGGCAAGAACTCGTCCGCGACAACCAGCAAGCCATCAGGGCGTAAAAGACGCATGGCCTTTTGCAACATGAAGGCGGTATTGAAGTGATGCGACGCACCGACTGACGTTATCACCGAGATGGATTCTTTAGCGCCGTCATAAGACAGGAAGTCGGTCTGGAGCGCTTCGATATCAGACATGCCTTTGATGTTTGATCGCAGGCAACTGATAGCGACATCATCCGGTTCAATTGCAATAAATTTACTCTTGGGCAGCATCTCGCGCAGCATCATCAAAGGTACGCCGGGTCCGGTGCCTACATCCAACACACTGGCAATTTCAGTTGTCCCTGAGAATTCATAGATATCTTGTGCAACGGCCACCACTTGGCGTGCATATCCCGGGTGCAGCAACTCAAATGCATCGTAATGATCAACATTGATCCGACTGGAAAATGCACCATCAGTTGGCGAGCACTGATCTGATGCCTGGCGCGATGAGAGATTTTTCAGTTGACTGGGTATCGCTATCTGTCCGCGCTGTAACAAAACTTCAGCCGCTAATGTGCTGAGCGTCCAAGATGACGCTGACAGGTTTTCGGAAATCTGCCTTATTTGGGCCTCGTCTAATTCTTTGCTCGGTGATTCGGCTAACGCGGCCAAGTACAAAACATCGACACTCGGACTGAGGCATTGACCAGCACCCTTTGCTGCATGTGCCACACTCTTCCGAGTCCAGTGCAACCTAATCACAGCGAGATACGGGCCCTGCTCGTCAGTTTCAACTGCAAAGAACAAGGGCCACTTGAAGCCTTGCTCGCGCATGTGAGCAATCTTGTGGCACAACTCAGCCTTAGCGCTGGCAGTTGCCCCCCCTCGAAAACGCAACACTCGCGCATCCAAGCCATTTGACACCTCGGTCAACATGCGATCAATCGCGGCTTGCACGCCATCCCATTGGCTGGGCGTAGTGGGCCAATTCAAATAGATGGTGCGTGTCGACGCTACAAAGAGCTTAGAGGGGTATTCAATCACGACGTGAACCCGAGCTCCCTGCTCCTTCGTGGCGTAGAAATGCGGCACATCGGCTGTAAAACAATGGGAATCGCCGGAGTGCAACAACCGTGGGCGATCCATCTGCCCAACATAGATTGATCCTGACAACACAGTGACCCGCTCACGAACGCCGGCTGGGTGTGGCACTGAGTCCATGCGGTAGTCCGGTCTCAACTCCATGCTGTAGACCTCGATCTCTGGGTCTGTTGTCGATTTTTCGATAAATCGAACAACAACCCCATCTTCCAATAGATCTGACGAACCAGCATCATTGTCGACCAACTGTCCAAACGATACCCCCAAGGCGTTCGCAATGGCCCACAATGTGTCGATTGTTGGATTTCCATCGCCGTTTTCTAGTTGAGAAAGCGTCGATTTTGCAATTCCACTGCGCTCAGATAAGCCTGTTAGCGTAAGACCACGCTGAGCTCGAAAGTGTGCAATGTTTCGATGTACTGTTGACCGAGACATGAGCTAATCCTAGATGTTCAATGTTGTTCATTATATTGAACACTTTGGTGGCCAATCAAACGATACAAAATAATTTGAATACAAGCTCAATGAGTCACCCCGAGGAATAGCCAGAGCCCAACGTGAGGGGGAAGAGGACGGCGCACTGTGCTGTTAGCGGCAGTCTCAAAGCGCGTAAATATGGCGGTTGTGCGCGGTTTCCCGTTTACTGGCAGGAATACCAGGTGTCAGCAAAGGAGCAAATCGTAGATCTGCTAGGCAGCGCAATGTAGAGATGTACATTGCGCTGCCTTGCCGACCGTTGGCAAATCTCAATCAAGGGGGGGGTTGACAAGCCACCACCGGGCTGACTTTACATAACCCCGCCTTGACAGACAGACAGAGAGCAGTCAAATCATGCCACCTAAAGTCGGCTATCCAGCTGGAATTTCGGCTAGTTGGCTGACCGCATTCAGCCTATTGCTGCCCTACGTTTTCGGTGACGTGAGTGAGAACCCACGGGTAGTTTTTTTGAATCGGGATGACTGGCACGGTCGTCACCGGAATCAGTGGCATCTTTGAATCGGATTGGCTGGCTCTATTGCGCGGAATATGCAGTTGTCCCCGCTTCCTGTGCCCTACGCTGTGGATAACGCCTCGGACAAGCGCCCAAACCGGCTCCAGTGCTGACTTTGCGGGGGGTGGTTAAAAAACAGGCAGGAGAGTGGCTGGGTCCAGCCACCGCAAAATGGCCTACTCAAACAGATCGGCGTGCGTCCCAGCTCGAACAAAAACGACCAGCCCATGCTTGGCACTGTCCACCAGCTTATAGGCAAGTAAGAAGTCACCGCCGATATGGCATTCCCGGTGGCCGTCCCAATCACCCCCCAAGGGATGATCCAGCCACTCAGGCCCCAACGGCGCATCGTTGCTGATCAACAGCAGCATGGCCTCTTTGAGCCGATTCATGTCATACCGGCCCGCCCTGGTCAAACGTTCCCAGTCTTTCAGGAACGTCTTCGCGTAGTCGGCTGCTCGCGGGAGCGCGGCACGTTTACTGGCGGCTGTTCTTTTCGAGGTCATCGAACAGCGCGTCCGCAGAAGTGAAGCGGGCGCTGTGCGCACGGGCGATCTCATCAGCTTCGGCCATGGCAGATCGTGTTTCAGCGTTGGGGGCTTTGATGGCAAAAGGCATTTGCTTGTCCGCCACCACCCGCATCAAGAAAACCCGCACGGCATCCGAGATAGTCAAACCCATTGTGGCCAGCGTGTCAGCGGCCTGGGTCTTGATCTGCTCATCCACACGGACATGAACCATCGTTGTTGCAGGCATCATCGCTCCTAGTTAATGAGATACATTGTATCTCATAGTGCTTTTCTATTCAGTGCCCCTGCGCCCTGGGCGTACTGCATAACACGCCCTCAATCGCATTGATTGCAGCTGACTTGGGTCAGGTTCTGGAACACCCTTGCCCCCAATCGCCCCCGTTCCGGCGTACGCCTGACGGCTCTCAGTGGGGACAAGGATTACCGGCGCTGTGGCCGCGCCCGTCCGCTGCGCTCCCTCCCCTCGGCCTCCTCAAGCAAGCTTGATTAGGCCCTGGACCTCCAAACAGACACCAGCCATATCGGGCTACACCACGTTTGAGGGCAACGGTTGCCAGGCATGGCTCACGCTCGGCCCGCTACTTCGCCCGCGCCTGTTTCTCGGGGATGCGTGCCAACAAAGTCGTTGAGCCTTTTCATAGGTCAGTACCCCCTTGGAATCACGAGCTGGACATTGGTTTGCTTGGTGCTCCAGTTGCCACCTTTCCACTGTTCGGCACCTGCGCCTTGGTTACTGCTGGCTTCGATGCACAGCCGCCCGCCGCATGTGGTCATGACGATGCGCCCGCCCTTCTTTTCCAAGGCCGACACGTTTGCCTGCATCTGCGCCACATCGGCGGCAAGCGCGGCCCTGTCGTCGCGCAAGATGCTGACCTGGTGCAACTGCCACGCCAGTGAGGCATACGCCACCAGGCACACGCCGATCAGTCCGCCAGCGGCCACAGCCACCCATTTCCAAGCGAACCATGCGCCCGCGCTGCGCATGGAGCCTTCCGCATCTTGAGCGGCTTGCACCACGCCTGACAAGCTGCGAATCACAGGTTTTGCCGCCTCACCAAGCGCATTTGCAGCCGTCTGTGAGGCCCCGGCAAGAGATTGCCGCACCGAAGTGCCTACGGCCTCGCCTGCAGCCCTTTCCATGGCTGGAACAGCATTGGCGGCGGCACGCTTCACGTCGCCCGCCACACCGGCCACCTTGGCCACGGCCTGCGTCAGTGCGGCGCGTTCCTTAGCGAGTTCTGTCCGCTCTGCGGTCAGCCCGTCGATAGCGGCCTTGACGGCTTTCTGCTGTTCCTCTGCAATGGTCATGAGACCGAATAGCTGCTGCTGTGTGTCCATTAACCCCCCTATCGGTAAATCTCGCGCCGGTTGCCCACCTGCACCACGAGAACGCGCAAAGCGCCGTCCTGGATATCACAAATGATCCGGCAATCGCCCACCCGGTAGCGCCAGAAACCACCAAGCGGACCCGTCAACGCCTTGCCGGTGCTGCGCGGGTTTTGCAGGTCGGCGATGCGCTCGTCCATGAAATCCAAGATGCGCCGCGCCGTTTGTCTGTCGAGTTTGCGCAGCTGCCCTTTAGCCGTGTCGGCGTAGTCAATCGTCCAGGCCAAGGTCTCTCCTCACGTCAGCCGAGGAATGCACCTGCTCTTGGCCCTTGCGGACACGTTCCAACACGTCCGCAGCGAGGTAGTAGTCCTCCATCTCCTCGATGCCCTGTTCAATGATTTCGCGCAGGTAGTACGCCTTTGTTCGCCCCGTATGGGATGCGAGATAGTCAAGCCTTTGCTCCGTTTCAGGAGCAAGGCGAATCGAAGTAGCCATTGCAGAATCTCCATTTAGATGCATGTATTCAATGTATCACAGACCTCTATCTTGACCAACCGGGGCCATCGTTACCCCGTTCGCGTTTGGGCTGTTGCTTGCGCACGGCTTCCTGCTTCGCTAACGCTTGCGCTGCTTGCTCTTTGGCAATCTCGGCGTGCTGCTGCTGCGCCTGCTGTTCGGCCTTGAACTGCTCAAATGCTTGTTGTGCCTGCTGCCTCACGGCTTCGGTCTGCCTCGCCTGCTCAAACTGCGCCCGGAAGTTGGCCATGCCAGAGGCTGCGGCATGCTTCACTTCCAGCACTGCCTGGCGGTCGCGCTCGGCCTTAGCCGCATTCAGATCGCCTGATAGGTCGATGATGGAGCGGTCGAGCTGGCGGCTTTGCCGCTCCAGTTCGCCCGCTGCTTTGGCTTGGGTCAGTCGCTCAACGGCTTCGCGCTCCTGCTGGATGCGCTTGTCGCTGGGCTGGCCTGTCCGGCGTTCGTACCCGCTGGCTGCTGGCCCGAGGTGCTTGGTCGGTTCGCGCTCGATGCTCTGCGCCTCAAGGCTACGGTGATCGATGCGAGCGGCTATGCCGTTTTCACGTAGGCGCTCGTTCGTCATATCGGCCCAACGTGCCCGCACGGCCTCTAGGTCTTCAGCGCGTTTGCGTCCGGCTTTTTCTGTGTCCAGCTTTGCGCCCATTCCATCCGCGTCCACCTTGCGGGTGGTGCGCAGGATGTGGGCATGGTGGTTGCGGTTGTCGCCTTCCTTGCCGGGGGCATGGATGGCAACGTCTACGGCGCATCCTTCACGGTTCGCCATGTCCTTGGCAAAGTCCAGAGCCAGCCGTCGCCGCTCGGCGGTGGAAAGCTCAGACGGTAAAGCGACTTCGAACTCTCGCGCCACGCAGGCGTCTTTGCGCTTTTCTGCAAGCTCGGCGGCGTTCCAAAGTTTGGCCCGGTTGGACGACCAATCGGGCGCACCGTCAGGCAAAACGATGTCGGCAGATTCGACGCCGCCCTTGCGGGTGTAGTCGTGAATGTCGCCGGTTCGTTCATCGGTGATCTTGCACCCAGCGCGGTAAGCAGCGGCAGCGGTCGCACTGCGACCGGCTGAGCGGCTGATTGCCTTGACGCTGAGGTGGTAGATGGCCATGGGGCTGTTTTTTCTGTTTTGTTCCGCAGGAACCGCACGAGTTACGCAGTAACTCCTAAGTGCGCCCTTGCATGCTTCTTCGGGTTCCTGCTCCCGGCGTATTCTACGTCTTATCGCCCCATAACGTGCCTGGCAGTCTTCGGGGTAAGATGCAGAGCATCAACCCATGAAAGACGTAAAAATGGCAACGATTGACGAGCGCATTGAAGCACTTGAGAAAAAGCTCAAGCAAGAGAAAGCCAAGAAGCAAAAAATCGAGGCGCTCAAACGAACGGCAAAATCCAAGGCTAAACGCTCAATAGATACCCGTCGCAAGATTCTTGTAGGTGCTGCCATACTCGCCAAAGTCGAGCGTGGTGAATGGCCTCAGGATAAACTGATTGCCATGCTCGATGCCTCACTGACACGCGACGATGACCGGGCGTTGTTTGACCTGACAGCCCTGCCCACCATCCCGCCAGTGGAATCCATGGCATGAGGTCAAGTGGTTGGTGTGGAACTTACCGAATGCCACCGCTTCGCTCAGAGCTTCAAGCCGCGCACGATGAGATGGACGAAACAGGGCAGGATTACGCCTTTGCCGTTTGCCCCACTTGGCAGGGTGATGCATGGGAGGTGAACACCAAGGAGGTGAACATTTACAGCGCCCTCAGTGGCACGTTTGAAAGCCATGCAGAAGCCACGGCAGCGGGTACGGCGTGGCTGTTGGGGGTGTAAGCCGGAACCGCCGAAGATTCCGTCGAAAAACACCATAAGCAAGGTGTCCGGTTGCAAGCGCTATCTGTAGAGACTTGCATTTGAAAGCGCTCAGGCCTGCATTCAGCGCATTTCTGGGCCAGAATTAATTGCATCTATCGACCCCCTCGGGCCAGGATTAAATGCAACTGAGCCTGCATTCAACGGCGTAGGCTTGCATTGCATTTCGCCAGGCCAGGATTAAGTGCAAGTGACCGGTCTGCCACAGTCCAACAAACGAAGGTCTGATGGACGGTTCGCCCTGATCAGGCTGATATCCCAAAATCAGCCTTGAGAGCATCCAAAAACACTTTCCATTTATCAACGTCCATCTATAATACATTTCAACGTGTAGATTGGACGATCCATGCTCCTTGGCTATGCTCGTGTCTCGACCGATGACCAAAACCTCGACCTGCAACGCGATGCGCTGCTCAAGGCCGGGTGTGAGCGGGTCTTTGAAGATACGGCAAGTGGTGGCAAGGCGGAACGTACCGGCCTGGCGGCTTTGTTGGCATCCCTTCGCAAGGGTGACACCGTGGTTATCTGGCGGCTGGACCGATTAGGCCGGTCGCTCAAGGACCTGATCCAGTTGGTTGAGAGACTTGACGTCGCAGGCGTTGGCTTGCGCAGTGTGCAAGAAAGCATCGATACGGTTTCCATAGGTGGGCGCCTAGTCTTTCACCTGTTCGGCGCG
>Ga0335397_10002172_pt1 | contig 26697 bp, 23 predicted proteins | sample MAT04_FD_205740 | JGI IMG/M metagenome (GOLD analysis project Ga0335397, IMG submission 205740) | Freshwater microbial communities from Lake Fryxell liftoff mats and glacier meltwater in Antarctica - MAT-04 (spades assembly) (version 2) ... | reverse complement strand
TCAACGTGTCGGCCGTGGAGGGGCAGTTCTCGCGCCACACGAAGACGGACAAGCACCCGCACACGAACATGGCGAAGGCCGCGCTCAACATGATGACGCTGACGAGCGCGCCAGACTACGCGAAGGACGGCATCTTCATGAATGCGATCGACACGGGCTGGGTGACGGACGAGGACCCGGCCGCAATCTCTGCGCGTAAGCAGGAGATGCACGATTTCCAGCCGCCGCTCGACATCGTCGACGGCGCCGCGCGCGTCTGCGACCCGTTTTTTTCAGGCCTTCTGACGGGTGAGCACGTCTGGGGGAAGTTCCTGAAGGACTACGCACCGTGCGCGTGGTGAACCTCGGTTAGACTACGGGGTCATGGCCGCCACTGATCGCCGACGCCACGTCCGTCTGAAGCCCACCGCCGAGGTGCCCGCGCGGGTCGCCCTCCTCGGCGATGGCCCGATGCGCGAGGCGCTCGACGTCGTCGACATCAGCGTCGGCGGCATGGCGCTCGCGTCGCCTGCGCTCAAGGGCACCCAGACGGGAGGTCGCATGAAGCTCGTCGTCACGCTGGGCTCGCTCGACGAACAAGCGATCGATGTGGTGACGCGCTGGGCGTCCGCGGAGACGGTGGGCGTCGAGCTCGTCGACCCCGCGCCAGCCGCGACGCAGGCGATCGGCAAGTACGTCGCCGAGCTCCTCGAACGCGGCAGCTCCGCGTAAGCGGCTTTCCGAGAAACAAGCGGAGGCGCGGAGGGCGCGGAGATATCGCGGAGGGGTCTCGCCTCTGTCGTTCGCTGGAACCTGCCGGGATGCTCGGGAAGTCCCGCAGCGGAACTTCCCTGCGCGGTGTTCTTCCCCCTCCATTCCGCCCTGCGGGCCTCCATCCGGACGGCACCAGCGTCCCCCCAAAGCGGCCCGGATGGAGGGTCGATGGGCCGGGTGACGCTGCAGCCCGGAGGAGAGGTAAACTTCGCGCAGGGAATTGCCGCTTCGGCAATTCCCGAGCATCCCACGAGCGTCCAGAGAACGATCGAGGCGAGCCCCCTCCGCGTTGGCTCCGCGTCCCCGCGTCTCCGCTTGGACGTGGGCCGGCTGACCACGCCGTCTGTCTAGGGGCACGCCGCGATGGCGCGGATCCAATCGTCGACGAGCGCGGCTCCCTGCGGATGGACGAGCTGGCGCCCGAGCGGGGGCATGCGCTTCGCGTCGGTCGCGTGAACCCGCAGCGCGAGGATCGACAGCTGTGGCGCGCCCGGCTTGATGATGCCCGGATTCGCCTGGCCGAAGTCGTCGATCGTCGGGGTGACGAGGCACGTCTTCGTGTCCGCGAACGCGGTCGCGAACCGCAGGTCCATCGTCGAGCGCGCGGCGCCGCCACCCGGGCGATGGCACCCCGAACAATTCGCGTGCAGGTAGGCGCGCGCGCGCCCCTCGAGCGGATCCGTACCGAAGGGCTTCGGATACGCGACCAGTGCCGACGGATCGGCGCCCAGCGGCGCGGTGAGCACGCCGATGTGCTCGAGCGTCGCGAGCTGGTTGGAGATCCGGTGCGTGCTCGTATAGACGAGGTCGCCGTTGAGCTGCCCGATCTCGAGCCCGAGGGAGCGCCCGGCCCCTGCCGTGTGGCAGCGCGGACAATCGGTTCGGGCGGGAAAGGTCCACGTCTGCGGACCGACGACCTTCGTCTTGCTCGACGGCAGGAGGACGGCATCCGTCTGCTCGTCGTTCCACTCGTACGCGTAGCCGGCCCACTCGCCGTCGGCGTGGCGGACGAGCAAGCGCGTCTCGATGCGCTTGCTGCCGAGAGAGAAGGTCTTGCCGAGCACGCTGCCCGCAGGAAGGTCGAAATCGCCGTCGGCGCCGACGGTGATCGTCTTCCCGTCCGGCAGCGCCATCCATCGCTCCTTGTCCGCGCCGTCGCTCCAGAGCGGCGCGTTCACGCCGAACGGGATGAGACCAGCCGCGGGCTTGGTCGCGTCGACGGCAGCCACGCATCCGGTCTTCGAGAGCCGATCGGGGAACGTCGATGGCGGCGCGGCCGCCTTGGGCACCAGTTTGTAGATGACCTTGTCGACGAGGGCGACCACGTAGAGCTCGCCGTCGTTGTCCTCGGCGAACGACGCATACCCGTCGGCCGGCCCGTCTGGGTTGAGGACCGCCGACTTCCACGAAGCGCCGTCGAACGTCAGGCCGAAGAGCTGCTTCGTGATGAAGTCGCCGTACACATACGTGCCCTGGAAGCCGGCGATCGCGGCGCCGCGGTAGACGTAGCCGCCCGTGACCGAGCGACCGGTAAATGCCCCTTCGTGCACGTACTCCCAGATCGGATCGATGAGCCCGCTCCGGCTCGGACAGCGGTCGGTCCGGAGCTCCGCGTCGTGTGCGCCTTCTCGGCACGGCCAGCCGTAGTTGCCGCCGAGCTCGACGCGATCGACCTCCTCCCACGAGTCCTGGCCGACATCGCCGACCCAGACCTCGCCGGTCATGCGATCGATCGTGAGGCGGAAGGGATTGCGGAAGCCCCAGGCGAAGACCTCCGGTAGCCCTCCACCGCCGGCAAATGGGTTGGTCCCCGGGATGCCGTACGTCTTGCCGGCGGGGACGTTGTCGACGTCGAGCCGCAAGACCTTGCCGCGAAAGGAGGTCATGAACTGAGGCAACGTGCTGTCGACGCCATCGCCCGCGCTCACGTAGAGGTAGCCGTCCTTTCCAAACGCGATGCTCCCGCCGTTGTGCATCGTCTTGTCCCGCGGATAGTCGAGGACCGTGTTGTACGGCCCCGTGAACGATTGACCGCCATCGAGGCTCGTGAGGTAGCCGATCTCGGTGGCGTACGGGGCGCTCGACCCCGTCGTGGTGAACGAGATGTAGAGGCGTCCGTTCTGGGCGAAGTTCGGATGGAACGCGATGGCGTGCAAGCCTTGCTCATCCTCCGTCAGGACGGGCTTCCCCGTCTGGGCCCCGACGTCGACCACCACGGGCGGGTCGTACGGATTCGGATCGAGGGCCTTGTTCGAAGGAAAGGTCACGATGACGCCGTGCCTTCGCCCGAGCAGCCATCGCGTCTTGTCGCCAGGGGGTTGGGCCATGACCATCGGGCCCATGTGGAGCGAGTCCGCGTCGGGCCCGATCGCGACGTTGGCGAAGACCCGCTGGAGCGTGACCGGCGCAGCGCTCGCGGGCCGCGCCGGGGCAACGCACGTCGCGTTCGAGGGCCGGACGTCGAGCCCGAACTTCGAGGGCACGTCTCGTGGTGAAGTTTCTTCGCCCACCGAACCGCCGCCGCCGTCTGGTGCAGCCACCGACGAGGGCGCGCGCGCTGCTTGCGAGTCGTCGTCGCTGCCGCACGCGGCGCCGATGACGCCGTTGCATACGATGAGCGCCACACCCGCCGACGCGAACCCGAGCCGCGTCCCGAAGGCGCGTCGCTCGACGCGCCCGGAAACGCCCGCAGAATGTCCGACAGCCATGTGCCCTCTTGCCGGGCTACACGACAGCGCCTCGTCCGACGCCGCCCTCGCCCTTCAACGATGTAAGTTCGTCCTTACAGCTGACAATGGGGAGAAAAGGCACGCCGCCGTCGTCGCGGGGCAGCGACGACGGCAGATTTCGTACCGGCGAGATCAGTTGGGAGGCGTGACCTCGCGCGCGCTGACGAAGGCGAAGTCGAGCGAGCTCACACCGTCCGTGCGAACCGTCGTCTGCTCGCCACCCCAGTCGGCGAGCTTCGAGTAGCGGCCAGTGCTCGTGCCCTCCGAATCTGTGTACTCGCTCAAGAGTCGCCAGCCGTTGACCGGCTTGCCGGAAGCATCGAACGGGTCCGTGTCGAGATAGAGCTGATTGACGACCTTCGTGGGATCCGCAGGCTTCGCATAGCTGACGAGCTTCATCCCGACCCACTGGCCGTCCTTCAGCGAGGCGTCGAAGCGCGGCGCGAGCTTGACGTAGTCGTAGCTTGGATGCGTCAGCTCCTTGCCGAACATCGTATTTCCGCCCGCGCTGAGCGTCATCATCGTGCACGACGCGAGGTCACCGTTGCCCGCGATGTGCTTTCCGCCCCGGATCTTCAGGGTCACCATGGCCCGCGCGGCGTCGAAGATGTCGTGGACGCGGACGTACGCCGTGAACTCCTGGTTCCTCAGGTCGCTTGGGGTCGAGAGGAAGCCGTTCTCGGTCCGCCACGTGTATTTCTGATCGCCGCCGATGATGTGAAGGCGTGTCGTCTTGCCCGTGCCGCCAGCCGAGTAGCTGAAGCTGAACGGCAGCGTGTTCCAGTAATTGAGCGAGCCGAGCGTCTGCGGCGTGGCAGCCACGTTGTTCTCGATCAGGAAGCCGGCGAGGTTGTTCGGATCGCTGGTCCCGAGGCGGAAGCTCGTTCCCGTCGCGGAGGGAACGAGCATCCGCACGCCGTCTGCGTCGAGGTCGGTTGCCGGAGGCGCGGTCGGCGTCGTCGGAGCCTCGGTCGGCGCGCCTGCGCCGGCGGCGGCCGGTGCCGGCGCCGCGGGGCTACTCAGATCCGCGGCCTGGCCCCCGCCGTCGGCCGCCGTCTGAGGCGCCGACGTCACGGCGGTACCGGGAAGGTCGTCTTCGGTGCCGTCGGCCTGCGGAGCGGCCGCACCGGGAGCATCACTGCTGCTAGAGCCGCCAGAGCTACATGCGGCCGCAGTTGCGGCGAGGAGAAGCGCGAGGAGAGCCTGCGAGGTCGTGCTGCTGTTCTTCATCGAGTGCGACGCTAGTGACGCAGTTCGCCGACCCCCAAGCGCGACGACACACTTTTGGGGGAGATTTGCCCCGGAGCACGCGTAACGGAGCACACATGCCACACGCATATTTGCGGGCGATTTGGCGCCATTTCACGACCCAGGTTGGATCGCGGCATTTCAGCTCGCTCGAGCTTCGGTCCGCCTCATCCATTCGAAATTCAGACGCGACCGCTGGTCCTCACCTCGACCGCACCATGCCGCCACGCGCCCCACGGCGTGCTCGCGCCGCGCTCGGCGTGGCGCCGCGAGCTCGTTCGGCGCGAGTACCTGCTCACGGGGGCGCGCGTCGCCGGGCTGCGGCGGGAGCGCGTGCAGGCGTCCAAGCGGTTTCGTACGGAAATTTCCACAACACCGCGCCGCTGAGGTCCACGCTTGTCGCAGGCCAGACGCTCGGACAGCGCTTCGGGATCATCTCCGAGTTCGTCCGCGGCGGCCCCGGCCGCTTTCCGGAGTCGTGCTGCCCGTCGAGAACCCGTTCGAGGCCTGGTCGAAGCCCGCCGAGACCGGCCTACGCGCGACGTGGCTCGGTCACTCCACCGTGCTCCTCGAGATCGACGGCGTCCGCGTCCTCACCGATCCGGTGTTCGGTGAGCGCGTCTCGCCCGTCTCGTGGGCGGGACCGCGGCGCTTTCATCGCTGACACCTCCGCGTCGTCTCCGCGCCCCCGCGCCTCCGCTTGTTCAAAAATGGTCCGGCATCAGTCCTTCAGGCGCAAGCCGATGGGGAGGCCTTCGCCGAGGATGGCGACGCGTTCTTCCTCACCCATGTCGACCAGCTCGCTGACGGCGCGCACCCACGCCTCCTTCGCGTTCACGGCGACGAGCCGCTTCGCGACCTCCTCGCGTAGCTTCGCCGAGACGTCGCGCGCCAGGTCGCCCGTCACTCGCGCCAGCTGCACCGCCGCATGCGGGGCCGTCGCCACCGACTCCCACTTCAGCTTGAGCAGGTGCGTCAGCCACGCCTCGGCGATCTTCGCCGGCACCACGTGATGCACGCTCGCATACACGGGCACCCGCGCGCCGACGCGGCCGATGGCTCCCCATAGCCGAGGGTCGTCCGAGCCCCACGTCCGCTCGTGCGTCCACTCACCGAGCTGCGTGCGTCGCGCCCCCGGCACCCGCTCCAGCGCCGCGAGCGTCGCGAGGAGCTCGTCGGGCGCCTCGGGAACACGCTTCGGCTTCTTGAGCTTCGCCTCGGCGGGGGCGATCACCGGATCGAACGCATCGCGGATGGCCGTCTGCATCGACTCGGCGAGCCCGCCCGACATGCGACGCCACGCGATGAAGAACTGCTGCCAGCCGCGCGGCTCGTCCGGGAACGCGAGGCGGCCCTCGAAGAGCGGCCACGCGCGCTCGATGCGCGCCGGGTCGCCCGGATCGCCGAAGCCCGGACGGAGGCAGTAGCCGAGGAGCAGCCAGTACGCCCGCTCGTGCGCCGCCGTTCGCCGGCGCGAGCCCGTGTTGAACAGCAGGCGGTCCGCGAGCGCGCGGGTGACCTCCATCGTCCACGTGACGCGGTCGCCGAGCACCTTCTCGAGGTCGCGCAGCACGTCCTTCGTCTCGCGGGGGTCGGCCTCGTTCTTCTTGCCGAACACGCGATCGATGATGCGCTCGGCCTCACCGAGCTTCGACGGCGCCACGGGCGCACGGCTCGGCGAGGAAGGCCCGACCGAGAGCCGAGCAGGCAGGAGCGACGCCGGCGGCGGCGGCATGGAGGTCGCGCGCGCAGCGCTGTCCCGCAGCTGGAACTCGAGGCGGTACTTCCGCCCCGCTCGACCGACCCCCGCGCCCCCGGCCTGGCCCGCCTCGGTGCACGCGAGCTCGAGCTGCCCCGTCGAGAGCAGCTCGCCGCCGAGGTGGACGGGCACCGACTCCTCCTTGCCCGATGCCGGGAGGCGCGCGACGACGGGAGGCAGGCGCTCGTACTCGAGCTCGTCGATCGGCACGAGCGCGCCGGCCTCGTGGCGCGCCACGTCGGAGGCGAAGAGATCGAAGCGAACGCTCCGCCCGACGACAAGCTCGAAGCGACGACCGGCCTCGTGCCGCACGCCCTCCTTGGCGCCACGCGGAAGAATGCAGACTGCACGCACATCGCCCCCCTCGCGCTCGGGCGCGAGCGCGACGTAGTACCCGTGCGAGGCGCCGCTCTCGATGCGCACGCCGACGCCGCGTCGTGCGAAGCCGTAGAGGACCGCGCCGCGTGCCACGGCGAGGTCGGGGTCCGTCCCGGGGAGGACCGACGGAGGCGCGTCGCCACCGAAGCTCGCGATCGCGTGGATCAGCGCCTCGGTGATGGGCTTGGCGTTGAAGACGCCGCCATTGAGGAGAAGCGCATCGGGCGCGCCCCGGGGCATCTCGCCGGCGTGGCGCGTGAGGAACTGCCTCACGTGCCGCGTGATCGCCGGGTCGCGCTCGTACGGGAGCCCGAAGGAGACGATGCCGGCTCGCGGTTTGTCCGGCAGCGCGCCTCCCTGCACCTCGGGGAAGAAGCCGCCGAGCACGACGCGCTCCACCTCGTCCCTCTTCAGCGTGGTCGAGCGAGCGCCGCCCACGAGCCTCGAGCCGCGGCCGAGCACGGTGACGCGCGCGTCGTCGGCCTGTTCGGGGCCGAGGATGCGCTCCTTCGCCTCGCGACAGGAGAGAACGAGCTGCGCGAGCTCCGCAGGCTCGATTTGGCCGTCCGCCTTCTTCGAGAGGCGCCCCTCGGCCACGTGCGCGAGCGCGAGGTCCATGTTGTCGCCGCCGAGCAGGATGTGCCGGCCGACCGCGATACGACGCACCGAGAACCACGGCGCGGCGCTCGCCTTGGCGACGCCCATCAGCGAGAGATCCGTCGTGCCGCCACCGACGTCGCAGACGAGGACGGTACGCTCGTCGGTGCCCTCGGAGACGAGCTCGCGGATCGACCGCTCCCCCCGCATCGCGGCGTAGAAGGCGGCGGTCGGCTCCTCGAGGAGCACCGGATGGAGCCCGGCCTGTTCGGCCGCGCGCAGCGTGAGCTCACGCGCCACCTCGTCGAACGACGCGGGCAGCGTGAGCACGACGTCCTGCTCGGCGAGCGGTGCGTCGGGCAGATCGCGATCCCAGGCGTCGCGGAGGTGCGCGAGGATCCGCGTGCTCGCCTCGACCGGCGAGATGCGCCGCGTGGGCTCTCCCTCCGGCGCGTCGGGCGCACCCCAGGGCAAGACCGCCGCGAGGCGATCGACCGCACCGTGCGAGAGCCAGCTCTTCGCGGAGGACACGGAGCGGCCGACGACCTCGGCGCCGCGCTTGCGCGCGAGCTCGCCTGCGACCCAGTCGGGGTCGCCGTCGACCTCGCCTGCGAGCGGCGCATAGAGACACGAAGGGAGCAGCGCGAGCGCCTCGCGCTCGCGCTGCGTGACGAGCTGGGTCACCTCGAAGATGCGAGGGTCCGGAGCGCCCTTACGCTTCGCGTCGATCTCCGAGTAGGCGACGACCGTGTGGGTCGTCCCGAGATCGATGCCGACGACGAAGCGTGCTGCCATCAGTTCACGCTCTCACTCGGCGCGGACGCTGAGCTCGACCTTCCAGCGCTCGTCCTTCTTCTTCGGCTGGAGCGGCACGGCCTCGAGCAGCAGCGTCCCCACCTCGGTCACGCTCGAGCGGAGGCGCACCGGGACGATGTCACCCTGGCTGCGGCCCTCGGCGGGCAGATCGACCTCGATGGGCGTGAGCTCCTCGAGCTCGTCGCGCTTCCAGCGTTCGAGCGCCGTGCCGACGGTGTCCTTCGTGCGGACGCTCGAGCCGAAGAAGCGGAAGCGGACCTTCTCTCCGACGACGACGCCGAGCTCGGGCCCCGGCACCTCGGCGGCAGTCCCCTCCTCCATGCCGAACGGTGCCACGCAGAGCGCGGTGACCGGCGGCTCGAGCCCGGGGATGGCCGGGACGGCGCCCTCGATGCCCACGTAGTACGCGCGGCCCGTGCCGCCGCGAATGCGGACGCCACGCCCGCGACGCGCGAGGCCGTAGGCGGCGGCGCCGCGCGCGACCGCGAGATCGAGGTCGGTACCCTCGAGCACGAGCGGTGCCGGCGCGCCTTCGCTCTCCATCCAGGTCCCGAGGCACGACACGATGCGCTCGCGGAGAACGGCGCTCTTCATCACGCCGCCGTTGAACATGATGCGTGTAGGGTGCAACATCTTGGGCGCCGCGGCGCCCTTCTTGCCCGTGGGCGCGACCGTGCCGAGGGCATCGGCGTGGCGTGCGAGCAGCGCGGCGAGGTGCTTCGTCACCGCCGCGTCCTGCGCGTACGGCAGGCCGAGCTGCGTGAGAGCGGCGCGAGAGCGGACCTGCGGGCGAGCCTCGGCGTCGACGACGGGGAAGAACCCGTCGACGATCGCACGGGTCACCTCGTCGCGGGTGAGCTCGGCGCGCAGGGTCGAGCCGACGAGCTTGCTACCCTTACCGGCGATGGCGATCGGCGCCGCCTTCGCCTTGCTGTCGCCGAGGAGCTTCTCCTTCGCCGCGCGCGCCGCGTGCTGGAGCGCGACGCGCTGCCAGCGATCGAGCTCGAGGGATTTGCCGGCCGCCTCGGCATCGGCGAGCATCTTCTGCTCGACGACGTGCGCGAGCAGGAGATCCATGTTGTCGCCGCCGAGGAGGATGTGGTCGCCGACCGCGACGCGCTCGAGCGCGAGCTCGCCGTCCTTCTCGACCGCGGCGATGACCGAGAAGTCGGTGGTACCGCCGCCGACGTCGACGACGAGGACGGCGTCGCCGACCTTGACCTCCTTGCGCCACTGGTCGCCGCGCAGGCCGAGCCACGCGTAGAACGCGGCCTGCGGCTCCTCGAGGAGCGTGAGGTCCTCGAGGCCCGCGGCGTAGGCAGCCTCGGTGGTGAGCTCGCGGGCGGCGGCGTCGAACGACGCGGGCACCGTGAGCACGACGCTCTGCTTGGCGAGGGCGAGCTCGGGGTCGCCCTTCGCGATCGCGTGCTCCCACGCCTCGATGAGGTGCTCGAGGTAGCGCCACGAGGCCTCGACGGGGCTGATCCTCTCGACGTCCTCCGGGGCGCCCGCGGGCAGGATCGCGCCGCGACGATCGACCGTCGGGTGACCGAGCCAGCTCTTGGCGCTCGTGATGACGCGAGCCGGAGCGTCGACGCCACGCGCGCGCGCATGCTCGCCGACCGCGTACGTGCGCTTCGTGTCCCAGGGCAGGGCCTGCGGGCCGTCGCTCTCGTGCGCGATGTAGAAGAACGAAGGGAGCAGCTCTCGCGCCTCGACGGTGCCCTGCGCGACCAGCTGCGGGACGGCGAGCACCTGGATCGGCGGCGCGGGGAGCGCCGGGTCATCTTGAATGAGCGCATATGCGAGCGCGGTGTGGGTCGTGCCGAGGTCGATGCCGACGACGTAGCGGGGGGACGAGGCGCTCACAGCTCCACCTCCGCCTGCGCGAGGATGTGGGCGTCGTGTCCGGCGACGGCGGTAGGCATCGTGATGTCGGCGGCGCGCCAGCCGCGATGACGGAGCGTGCCGGTGAACGGCCCCTTGCCGGTGACGTTGCCGGTGAGCTTGACCGAGGCGGCGTCGAGCGGGTCGGGCAGCGTCACACGCGCCCCCTCCTCCTCCGTGCGCACGGGCTCGAGCTTCACATGCTCGCGGATCGCCTTCCGGCAGCCCGCGTGCACCACGCGAGCGGCGGCCCCGATGTCCGCGTCGGCGAAGCTCGCGACGTCCTCCTCGAGGAAGTCGACGAACCGGCCTTCACGCTGGAGGAGTGCGAGGAGCTGGAGGGCGGCGTCCGTCGAGGGCGGCGGCGGGGGCTCGGCCCTGGTCGGGGCCGGGGCCTCCGGGGCGGGGGCCGGCGGCGGGGGGGCTGCCAACGCCTTCTTTTCGGCCTCGGGGGCTGGCAAGAGCGCCTTCGGGGCATGCAGCTCAGCGGCATATTCGCCGTTGAACAGCACCCTGAAGAACACCACATAGGCGAACCAGAGCCGCGTCAGGAACGGGAGAGAGGACGGGTCGGACACGGCGCGCAGCTTACTACGATGTTGCCCTCGGCGCGGTCCTTCGGTACTTCCTAGAGGGCTAGGATCATGGCCCAAAAGCGTATCCACCTCGTCATCCGCGGGCGCGTTCAGGGCGTCTATTTCCGCGCGGCGGCACAGCGCGAGGCGCGGCGTCTGGGGATCACAGGCTGGGTCCGGAATCGTCCGGACGGCGCGGTCGAGCTCGTCGCCGAGGGGGACGAGGACGCGATCAAGGAGCTGTCGAGCTGGGCCGGCCACGGCCCCTCGGCGGCCCGGGTCGATCACGTCGACACGCGATGGCGCGGCTATACCGGGGAATTCCCGGAATTCCAGATCGTCGAATGACGCGACGCCGCCGGGCGTTTCTCTCCCGAACCTGATGATGGCGTCCTCGATGAAGGCAGTACGCAGCATGGCGGCCCTCGGGCTCGTCACGGCGCTCACCCTGGCTGGCTCCGCGAGCCCCGCATCCGCGGACACGCCGGCGCCCACCGCCGCTGCGGCGGCCTCGACCGCCGAGGGCGGCATGAGCGAGGGCGAGCTCGAGCGCATGCTCGCGCCCCTCTCCGGCGACGACGGCGAGGCACGGAAGAAGGCGGCAAAGACGGTCGGCGAGCTCGGACAGGACGCCGTGCACGCGATCACGAAGAAGCTCACCGAGCTCCGGAAGGCCGGCTCGGCGTCCGTCGCCGCGGCCGTGAAGCAGGCCAAGGAATCGAAGCCGAGCGAAGGCACCGACCTCTGCGACGCGCTGCTGGCTCAATCGAAAGGCGACGCGGGCGCGAAGGCCGCGCTCGTCACCGCGACGCTCGTCCGTGCGCTCGCCCACGTCGGCACGACGCCGGCCGTACGTCAGCTCGTGAAGGTCGCCGGCGATCACAACGGCGCGTTCCGCCCCGAGATCACGCGGCAGCTCCGCGCGCTCGGTGACCGCTCCGTCCCCGCGTTGATCGAGACGCGCAAGGACTCGTCCTCCGAGCTCCGTCACTGGGCCTACAACCAGCTCGAGGCGATGGGCAAGCGTATCCCCGGCGACGCCGTGCAGACCAAGGACAACCAGGTCCTCGCGGACGTCCTTCACGCCTACGGCGCCATCCACGATCTCGATGCGGTCCCGGTCATCCTCTCGTTCGTCAGCTCCGACCGCGTGCAGGTCCGCACCGCAGCGCGCGAGTCGCTCACGAGCTTCGGTCAGGACGCCGTGTGGAAGCTACGCGAGGCGTTCGCGAACCTGACCGGCAAGCCCGCGCCCGAAGGCTGGCAGGCCTCCGAGGTCGCCAAGGAGCTCTTCGCGGCCTACGACCGTGTTCGCCTTCAGGAGGTCTATGGCCTGCTCGAGGACGGCCTCAAGAAGGAGAAGGACGGCAAGGTCGACGAGGCCGTCGCCGCCTTCGACAAGGTCCTCGCTCGTCAGCCCCTGCTCGATCGTCGCGCGGAGATGGTGCCCGCGTATCTCGCGCAGGCCGAGAAGCTCGAGGAGAGCGACGCGCCGGCGGCGCTCGCGATGCTCCGCAAGGCGGCGCGCATCGCCCCCGACGGCCCTCGCATCACGCAGGTGAAGGCGGAGATCGCCTACCTGGAAGGCAAGGACCTCGTCGCGCGCGGCATCCCCGACACCGAGCCGTTCAAGCGAGCGCTCGCGCTCGACCCGACCCACGTGAAGGCCCGCGCCGAGCTCGGGCGCCTCGAGGCGAGTGTCGACGAGCGCCAGGGCCGCACGCGTACGGTCGCTGCAGCGGCGGGCGTGCTGCTCGTCGCCGTCATCGGCATCTTGCTGTTCGGCGGCCGCCGCCGCCGCCCGCGCGCCGCCGAGAAGCCGGCGCGCGCGAGCTAGGCTCCATCAGCAGCGCTCGGTCAGCGGAAGCGGATCGGCGCGCTCGCCTGGACGAGACCAGGGTTCAGGTTGCCGCTCGGTCCTTCGTACTTCGCGTCCTGCTTGAAGATGAAGTAGCCGCCGACACTGAGGCCGCCCGCGAGGACGACTCCGCCCGTGATCCACGCCCAGGCCGGTAGGCCCTTGCTCGGCTCCGCTTCGAGCGTCACGGCGACGTCGCGCGACTGCTTGTCCTGGATGAGCACCTCGGCCTGGTACACGCGCATCTTCGGTGCGGAGACCTTGAGCGTGTGACCACCGCTCGGCAACACGCCGGCCCACGTCCCTGTGCCGACCACCTTGTCGTCGATCGCGATGGTCGCGTCGTTCGACGCCTTCACGTTGAGGCGTCCTTCGTGGACGATCTTCACCATCTTCACGTCGACGGAGACCTCCGCGGCACCTCCGACGGGGAGCTCCTTCGTGAACTCCTCGAACTCCTCCTTGTGGACACGCAGCTTGCGCGTACCGATGTCGACGATGAGCGGCTCGACGGGCGACTTGCCGATCACGTCGTCGTCGACGCTGACCTCGGCCTCGGGCTGGTCGACCGTGACCTTGAGCTTCGCGGTGAAGGGCTCCATCACCTTGATGAGCTCGTTTGCCTCCTGCTTGTCCTGATCGGTGAGGACCTTGTCCCCATCGGTCACGTACTGGCGAACGAGCTTCAGCGCCTTCGCGTAGTGCCGGAGGTTCTTCTCGCACGCGGCCATGTTCCAGAGGAGGCGCGGGTCCTTCGAGGCATCGAACGCGCTCGAGAACTTCACGAGTGAGCCGGCGTAGTCGCCGTCGGTGAAGAGGAGCTTGCCCGACTCGTAGTCGCCCTTCGCGGCGCCGGTGAGGGACTCGGAGAGCGAAGGCGGCCCGGGCGGAGGCGGAGGCGGCTCGGGGGCGGGCGGCGGCGGCGCGGGTACCGCTGCAGTCCCCGGCTTCCCGCCCGGCTTCGCGGGCGCGGGCTTCGGCTGTGCGAAGGCGACCTGAGCGGACAGGACGAGGACGAGAGCGGGAACGAGAGCGACTTTTCTCACTTGATGCCCATCTGCAAGGGGTTCGACTTCGTGCTGGTGGCCGGTGCTGCTTGATTCGTGGCGGAGGCGGCGGGCGTGGCGGCCGCGACCGTCGCCGCGGACTTCACGGGCCCGGGGGCATTCGCTGACGCGCGCGGAGCCGCCGTGACGCGCGGAGCCGCAACGCTCGTCGCCGGCGCGGCGGACGACGGCTCGGCCGCGCTCGAGGGCGCGGCGACGGTGGCGGCGGGAAGGATGGTGGTCGTGCCCGTGTTCGTCGGCGCGGCCGTCGGGTGCGCCTCCGCCGGCGGAGCGGCGACGAGCCCTGTGGCTGCGGCCGGGGGCTGCGCGGGAGCCTCGCCGCCCTTCTTGCTCATCGCGAAAACGCCGCCCCCGATCGCGAGGACGAGCACGACCGCGGCCGCGATCATCGGCGTCGGCGAGCGCTTCGCCTTCTCCGTGATCGCCGACGTCGTCATCGCGTGTGTGGTCACGGCGGACACCGCGGGCCCCGTCGCGCTGATGCTCGTGTCGGTCTTGGGCTGGACGACGACCTGGGCCGAGCTCGAGGCCGGCGCGGCCTCCTCCGCGATCGGCGGCAGCGTCGGCCCGGTGAGCAGGTTGAGGTTGGGCGCCGAGGCCCCGAGCATCGTCGCCTTGCCGGCGTCGGTGTTGCCCGAGGGCAGCGCCGCCTGCGGCGGCCTGAGCGATTCACCGAGGACGCGCGCGGTGATCTCGACGCTCTGACGATCGCGTACGTTCGCGAACGGACCGAGAGCAGCGGCGAGCTGGGCGACGCTCTGGTAGCGATCCGCCGGCTTCGTCTGCATGCAGCGGCCGATGACGACCTCGAGCCCGAACGGGACCTCGGCACGCAGCGTACGAATGCTCTCCGGCTCGTTCGAGAGGATGCCGCCGATGATCTCGGGGACGCTCTCGCCGAGGAAGGGCTGCCGGCCCGTGAGGAGCTCGTAGAGGATGATGCCGAGCGACCAGATGTCCGACCGGTGGTCGACGCCCTTCGGATTCGTGAGCTGCTCGGGCGACATGTAGAAGCACGTCCCCATGAGCGCGGACGTCTTCGTGAGCGCGGCGGTCGGCGCGTCGCCGGTCTTCGAGATGCCGAAGTCGAGCACCTTGATGATGGTGCTCTTGTCGGGCTGAGTCGCGAGGAACATGTTCGAGGGCTTGAGGTCGCGATGGACGATCTTCGCGCCGTGCGCCTCGGCGAGCGCCTCGCAGGTCTCGAGGAGGTAGCGGATCGCGTCCTCGATCGGCAGCGGCCCATGGAGCTCGAGGTGCTTCGAGAGATCGTGCCCCTCGAGATGCTCCATGATCATGTACGGCGCGCCGTCGTCGAACTGACCGACGTCGATCACGCGGGCGACGTGCTCTCCGCGGATCTTCGCGGCGGCGCGCGCCTCGCGCGCGAAGCGCTCGACGACCTCCGGGTTGAGCAGCGCCGCGGGGAGCAGGTACTTGATCGCGACCTTCTGATCGAGCTGGATGTGCTTCGCGGCAACGACCACACCCATGCCGCCGATACCGAGCACCTCCTCGACGAGGTACTTCCCCGCGAGGGTTTGCCCGGGCTCAGGTGTGCTGGTTGCGTTGTTGCTCATGTCGCGATCCTCGGGTGTTGCTCGATGCCGGTCGGCTCGCCGTCAGTTGCACATCTTCGATACGGCGCCGCAGGTGCTCGCGAAGGCGGAGCAGTCCTGGCAAGCGTTGCCGAAGTTGCCGCACAGCTTGTCCACGGTGCCGGGCTGGCAGAGGCCGGCGCCGCAGCATCCGCTCGGACACGTGGCAGGACTGCAGGGCGGCGGTACGGCAGCATCGCCCGCGCCGCTGTCCCGCGCGGTGGTGCCGCCGTCGCTGCCGCCGCCCGCGCACACCGCGGGCAGCGCCACGCGATAGACGCCGCCGCCGGTGCTTCCGCCCGCCGGGTCGCGCTGCGCGAAGACGGTGTAGTAGGCGGCGGGCCCGCCCGACGAAGGGTCGAGCCCGATCGCGACGCCGAGAATCGGCTTCGACGGAGTGGCCGGCACCAGCACGCCGTTGCTGACGAGCTTGCCGCCACTCTCGACGAGGTACTCGAGGCCCTTGTTCGAGGAGAAGACGAGGCAGTCGCCGATGGTCGCCGCCACGTGCGGGAAGTAGCTCGAGCCGTCCTGGATGCCGGCATACGCCGACGCGTCCGAGACGATGCGCTGTGTGGACGTCGTGCCCGAGGCGCCGTCCGCCGTGACGATGTAGATGCCGTTGGCGGTGAGGGCATAGCCGGAAGTCGGGCTCTTGAGGACGATGCTGTCGACGCGTGCGCCGCCGGCGGCGCTCGGCTCACCGCACTGCATGAACTCGGGCTTGCAGAGCTGGACGACACCGGTGGAGTCGCCGACGAGGATGTGATCCTGGAAGACCGTCGGGGCAATCGCGGTGACCCCAAGAACCGAGATCTCCGCCTGGAATACCGGGAGCGGCGGCGCGATGAAGAAGCTCGGCATCGACTGCCCCTGCATCGTTGCCCAGGTGAAGCGCGAATCGAGGGCCGCCACGTCGATGATGGACGACGTGAACGTGATCGACTGCGACTGGCCCTGCGGCCCGAGCAGGTACCCGGTCGTCGACCCGTTGGCGAGCGCGACGGAGCCCAGGCCCAGGCCGAAGCGCCACGGCAGCCTGGCAGAGCCCGCGACGGCGATGCCCTGGATCGACTGGGCCTTCGCGACCGGATCGCCGAGGCTCACGTAGCCCTGGCGCGACGAGCCGGCGAAAAAGAGCGTCGGGCCGGCGACCGCCACGGCGCTCACGAAGTCGTCGGGGACGAAGAACGTATCGAGCTTGCCGCCCTCGCCTCCGTCGACCGGGAAGATGCCCGCGTCGTCGCCTGCCTTCGGCGTGCAGATCGGGTTCGATTCGACCTTGGCTGCGCAGACGTCGCTCGAGGTGGCGAGGCGCAGGCCCTTGCTGTCGAGGAACTTGCAGAGGTACGAGGGAAGCTGGACGCGGCCGGCACCGTCGTCCTGCCAGCCGGCCGCACCGCGGTCGATCGGCACGTAGCACTCGCCTGCGCGCACGCACTCGCCGGTGTCGGGAGTGACGATCGCGATGTTGAGGCGTGCGGGGTCGGCGCCATTCAGCTGTATGGTGCACGTATTCTTGTCGAACACGACGGCCGCCGGGCGAAAGTCCTTGAAGGGCTTGGGACCTGCGTCGAAGCTCGGCGCGCTCGCGCCCGCGGTGCCTCCCGGACCGGCATCGGCGGGGCCGGTACCGCCATCGTTCCCGCCGGCCGTTTGCTGCCCGACGCCGACGGCGCCCGCGAAGCACTTCGCAAGATCGAAGCACGCGCCGCTCTGGCCGGTGCTGTCACCGAGCTCGGCCGCGTCGAAGTCCGGGAGCGTCGCCGGGTCGATGTAGCTGTCCTTGCACTCGCCGTTGATGATCGTCTCGTCCTGCGGGTTCAGGCAGTCCTTCGGCTGGAAGTTCAGCATGAAGTCGAAGTCACCGCCGCTCGGCGAGAGGTCCTTCGTGCCGATGCCGCCGTCGGGGTTGCTGCTGCTCGTCGCGCTCATTGGCGGGCTCAGCCCTTCGGTCCCGGGAACGGGATCGGGCACGAGGCCGGCGGGGAGCGGATCGCCCGCCACCTTGCCGTCGTTCACGAAGTTGAGCGGGATGCGGAGCAGAGCGGTGCGGCCGTCCGGCGGCGCGGTCGTGCGCACGTCGCGGATGACGCGCGGCTTCTGGTTCTGGAACGCCATCACGCGAATGCGGATGACCGCGTTCTTGTTGTCCGGCTCGACGATCGCGAGCGTGCCGGGGAGCAGGATGTCGCCCTGCGGCGTGACGCGACCGATGAAGCTCGCCTTCACCAGGCCGTCGGTGGTGATCGACACGGCGACGGCATTGACGTCCTTCGGCGCCTTCATGTCCGTCGTGATGGCGAGCATCAGCGCGCCCTTCTTGTCCGCGCACGCTCCAACGACCGCTGTGGCCAGGAGCCCACCAGCCAGCAACCAACCGCCGATCACGCGAGATCTGACTCGAAGCATTCCCATAAGGATACGGAAGCGGAGAGGCGCGCCGCAACGGCACAAACGGGCAATCTGGCGCAGCCGTTCACTCTTGCCACCTTGTGCGACAGCGGCAAAACCCGAGAATCGCGCACAAACGCAGAAAGGCGACGAGCTCTCGCTCGCCGCCCTCCGGGGTAAGAACCAAGGGTCGCGCGGACGCGCGACCGTCGCTGTCAGCCTGCGGCTGCCGCGGCCTTCTCGGTCTTCTTCGAAGCGGCTGCCTTCTTGGGGGCCGCCTTCTTCTTGCTGGTTCCGCCAGGCTTCTCGCCGCCCTCGACCGCCTCGGCCTGATCGACGAACTCGATGAAGACGAGCGGAGCGTTGTCACCACGACGCTGCCCCATCTTCACGGTGCGCGTGTAGCCGCCGGGGCGCTTGGCGAAGCGCTTGGCGAGGTCGAGCATGACCTTCTCGACCAGGTCGACCTTCTTCGTGTCTCCGCCCTTCTCGACGAGCGTTCCCCAACGGGGAAGGAACGCCGAGATGAGCCGCTTCGTCGCGAGGCGCTTGCCCTTGTCGACCTCGGAGAGCTTCTCCTGGGGCGTGTAGGACACCTCACCGAGGCGGATCGCCTTGGTGATGAGCCGCTCGGCGACGCGACGGAGCTCCTTGGCCTTCGCCTCGGTGGTCTCGATACGCTCGTTGAGCACGAGGTTGGCCGTAAGGTTACGGAACATCGACTTACGGCTGCTGGTGTTCCGGTCGAACTTCCGACCTGAATTCTTGTGGCGCATGACTCTCTCGTCTCTTCTCTAAAAAGGCGGGTCTGATAACCGCGAGGCTTGGTCGCGGGAGCGACTAGTTCTGGGCCTGCTGGGCCTTCCAGCGCTCGAGCATCTGGGGCCAGTTGTCGATCTTCATGCCGAGCGAGAGACCCATGTTGGCAAGGATTTCCTTGATCTCCTTGAGGCTCTTGCGGCCGAAGTTCTTCGTCTTCAGCATGTCCTGCTCGGTGCGCTGAACGAGCTCGCCGATGAGGGTGATGTTTGCATTCTGCAGGCAGTTCGCCGAGCGAACGCTGAGCTCCAGCTCGTCGACCGAGCGGAACAGGTTCTCGTTGAGCGGCTCTTCCTCGGTGGTGCCCGAGACGTACGACGTCTCCTCGGTCTCCTCGAAGTTGATGAAGATCGTGAGCTGCTCCTTGAGGATCTTCGCCGCGTAAGCGACGGCGTCCTGGGGCTTCACGGCGCCGTTGGTCCAGACCTCGAGGGTCAGCTTGTCGTAGTCGGTGACCTGACCGACGCGCGCGTTGGTGACCGTGTAGTTCACCTTGCGGACGGGGCTGAAGAGCGCGTCGATCGGGATCGTCCCGATCGGCATGGTCGGCGTCTTGTTCTTCTCGGCGGGGACGTAGCCGCGGCCCACGTTGACCGTGAGCTCCATCGCGAGGGGGCCCTTCTTGTCGAGCGTCGCGATGAGGTGGTCCGGGTTGAGGACGGTGAGGCCGTCGACGAGCGTGACGTCCTTCGCGTAGACGGGGCCGGGCCCCTCCTTGTCGATGCGGACGTTGTACGTCTTGGCGGTCGCCGACTTGAAGACGACTTCCTTCAAGTTGAGGATGATGTCGGTCACGTCCTCGACGACGTCGCCGATGGTCGTGAACTCGTGGAGCGCGCCGTCGACGCGGATCGCCGTGGCGGCCGCGCCCTGGAGCGACGAGAGGAGAACGCGGCGGAGCGAGTTGCCGAGCGTGATGCCGTAGCCGCGCTCGAGGGGCTCGCAGGTGAAGCGACCGTAGAAGTCGGTGAGCGTCTCGGTCTCGATCTGGATTCCGCGGGGACGAATCAGGTCCCGCCAGTTACGCGTCGTGATGTTGCTCATGCGTCTTTGCTCCTCTTTCTTCTCGGTCGTTCACGCGAGGGTCCCGCTCCGCCTTCGAACCCGCTCTCCGGTCGGCGCCGCCCTCTGCCCGTGTTGTCGTTCCGTCGATGCCTGCGCGATACCTGCGTTGCGCCTGCGTCGCCGTACAGGAGTACGGCTTCCTCGGCGCGCCCTGGTCTCGCTTGGCCTCGACGGAACGATGAGCTCGCTCGTTAGCGAGAGTAATATTCGACGATGTACTGCTCCCTGATCGGCGGCTCGTTGAGCTCGTCGCGGACCGGCTGGCCCTTGAACACGCCGGAGAAGTTCGCCTTGTCGAGCTCGAGCCAGGAGAGCTGAGCGCGACGTTCGACCTGCGCAAGCGAGGCCGCGATGAACTTGATGTGGCGGCTCTGCTCGCGCACTTCGATCTTGTCGCCCGGCTTGACGAGGTACGACGGGATGTCGACGCGCTTGCCGTTGACGAGGATGTGCTGGTGCTTGACGAGCTGGCGCGCCTCGTAGCGCGACGAGCCGAAGCCGAGGCGGTGGACGACGTTGTCCAGGCGGCTCTCGATGAGACCGAGCATCTGCTCGCCGGTGCGGCCCTGGCGGCGGGTCGCGTCGAAGTAGTACTTGCGGAACTGCTTCTCGAGCACGCCGTAGATGCGGCGGGTCTTCTGCTTCTCGCGGAGACGGACGGCGTACTCCGTCAGCTTGATCCGGCCCTGGCCGTGCTGGCCGGGCGGGTACGGGCGACGCGTGACCGAGCACTTGTCGGTGTAGCAGCGCTCACCCTTGAGAAAGAGCTTCATGCCTTCGCGGCGGCAGAGCTTGCAGACGGGACCGATATAACGAGCCATTGAGCGAGACCATCCTTTTGCGGGCTTCTCCACGCTGCCTCCGGTCACCTGACGCGGAGGGGGGCGGGGGGAAGACCCGAGAAAACCGGTTTACACGCTTGCGCGGGTCATCCCGGCTTGCCCTGAAACCACGGAAAAACCGAGGGGTCAGGGCGGGGGATGCGGGTTTTAGTCGAAGTAGGGCAAAAGGCAAGGGTCCCGTGCGGCCGGGTAGCATCGCTTCCGCTTGACGCCCGTCTGACGCGTGCGCAAACAGCTCTGCCGATTCCGGCGCCTCTTTCGTCCGCTTCCGAAAGGCCCTCTCCATGCGTCAGCACCTCGGTCTCCTCGCCGTCATCGCCGTCACCGCCCTGGGTGGGACCGTCGCCGCCGGCTGCGCCTCGCGCATCCAGACGATCATCATCGACAACGAGGGTGGCGTGGCCGAGGCCGGCAGCAGCGGCAAGACGAGCAGCGGAACCTCCGGCACGAGCGGAACCTCCGGCACGAGCGGAACCTCCGGCACGAGCGGAACCTCCGGCACGAGCGGCGGCACCTGCCCCGACCCGACGCCGATCGACCAGACGCAGCTCCCCTGGAAGCCGCCGGCCAAGAGCGTCGGCTCCTGCTCCGCCGCGGAGCTCCAGGCGCTCGTCACCTACGTGAACAACAACGGCTCGGCGACGTACGCGCAGTGGAAGTCCGCCGGCGTGAACAACCCGACCTGCCGCGCATGCATCTTCGGCCTCGAGACGGCGACGACCTGGGCTCCCCTCCTCGAGGACGCGGCCGGTCAGCTCGTCGGCCTGAACGTCGGCGGCTGCGTCGCGATCGCGAGCAGCAACGTCAACTGCGGCAAGGCCTACCAGAACTGGTTCGACTGCCGCTTCGAGGCCTGCGCGGCCTGCCCGAGCGGCGACACCGCGGGCCTCCAGAAGTGCCTCGCCGACGCGAGCAAGGCCGGCGGCGCCTGCAACAACGCGTTCAACGCGGTCGACACCGTCTGCACCGCGACGGTCATCACCGACGCAGAGGCGGCCTGCACCGGGACCTCCTTCGTCTTCGAAGGCCCGGTCAAGGCCCAGTGCGTCGGCGGCGTTCCGTGAGCGGCTCCGCTCAGATCTCGCCGTAGGCGCGCTGCACCACACGTCGAGCCACGGTCTGGATGCCCGTGTGCTCGAACGTGTTCGTCCCGAGGTCGAGCGCGGCCGCGACGACATCGAGCTTGTCGTCTGCGATCGCGACGTACTCCTTCACCTTCTCCATCACGCCCTCCTGCGTGATGCCGTGGTCCGCGACCATCGACTCCAGGTGGCCGCGTGACTCCTCGACGTTGCGCTTGATGGTGTCGCGCTGCTCCCCGAGGCCGCCGGGCAGGTGCTCGGAGACGAGCTTGAATACGCGATTGTTCTCGATGTCCTCGAGCGGGCCGTCGAGCGCCTCGAGGATCTTCTGGAGAAAGTCGGGGCCGAGCGGCAAGACGCAGTCGATCGCAAGCCAGGCTGCGAGCCGCATCTTCTCCTCCTTGCCGTAGTTGGCGAGGGCAGAGACGAAGTCGCCGACGCTGTCGCCGGGGATGCCGTTCGTGAGCGCGAAGGCGACGAGCTCACCCGCGAGCTTGAGCCCGGCGTCGATCGCCTGCGTCGTGTCGGGCTTCGGCGTCACGTCGGTGAGAAAAGAGAGGAGCTCGAATCGCTGGCCGGCGAGGTTCGCCATCGCGGCGGCGCCTGCGACGGTGCTTGCCGAGTCGATGCCGCGGTAGACGCTGACCGCGCGCTGGTAGCCGTTGCTCTCGTCGGCATAGAGCTGCATGGCCCGCTCGCCGACCTGCTGGATGAGCGCGTCGTCCGTCTCGCCCGTGACGTCCTTCACGAGCTCCTCGAAGACGGTGATGTTCCTCCACTCGCCCGGGACGATGTAGTCGAGAGCCCCGAGAACGTGCGTCGTGAGGCTCGACTGCGGAAGTGCCTCGAGAACCGCGTGCAACGACTCCGTCATGTGCCGAGCCCTTTCAGATCGAACGTGGAGAGAATGGCCTTGCGAGCCTCGTGCTCGAGCGTCGGGCTCGAGACCTTCACCTGGAAGCGATTCTTCACGAGCACCGTCGACTGGTTCTTGCCGACCGTCATGAGCGGAGAGCCGTCGAGCTTCTCCGTTGCGCCCTCGAACTTCGCCTTCGCGTACGCGAGCCGCTCTGCGTCGGAGATCGAGACGACGGCCACCTCCTTGCCGTCCTTCTGCAGCTTGGCCTCGGCGTAGCCTTCCTTGTCCGCGGTGAAGACGCGCTTGTATCCACCCTCGCCGTCCTTCGGGAAGAACTTGTTCAGCGTGCCGGCAGGGCTGAGCGCGACCCCCGGCGCAGCATCTGCGTCGACGGCAGGCGCACTGGCGAGCGCGGCTGCCGCGTCCTCCCAGCGTGTGGACTTCGGCTCCTCCTTCTTGCAGCCGCTCGCGAGCGCGGCGCAGAGGAGGAACGCGGTAACGAGAATGCGGCGCGGGCTCATCGCCGCGCATTCGGCACTGCCCTTGGCGCCCCGTCAAGCCGTGCGCCTGCCGACCGCGTTCGCCGCAGCGGTTTGTCGTCGCGGGCGCAGAAGCCGAGCGGCGGGCCACGAGCAATGGTGTATCTGCGTAGTCGACAAGGAGATTGGACATGCGAATCGACATCCGGACCGGACTCTTGGCGCTCGCGCTCGTGACCGGCACCGTTGCCTGCGGGAACAAGGCCGAGGAAGCGAAGAAGGAAGCCGAGACAAAGGCCGCCGAGGCCGCGAAGTCGGCGAAGGAGGCCGAGGAGAAGGCCGCGGCCGCAAAGAAGGAGGCCGAGGAGAAGGCCGCCAAGGTCAACGCCGAGGCGAAGGCGAAGCTCCAGAAGGACGTCGACGCCGCCGATCGCAAGGCGACCTACCTGAAGGAGAAGGCGGCCAAGGCGACCGGCGCGACCAAGAAGAACGCGGACGCCGCCGTCGCCGAGCTCGACACGCGTCACGCCGCCGCGAAGGCCAGCATCGCGAAGCTGGACGGCGCGACGGGCGCCGCGTGGGACGCCGCGAAGATCGCCGCCGAATCGGACATCGCCGCGCTGAACAAGGCGGTCGAATCACTGGAGACGACGCTCAAGGCCGCGAAGTAGGCTTCGTCACTCGATCAAGGAAACGGAGGACAACGAGATGTCTGACTACGAGCACAACTCCGAGAAGTTCGGTTACATCAACCTCGAGGAGCTCGAGGGCGTGCAGGACGCGCTCACGAAGCTCGGTTACGACCCGGGCAAGGTCGACGGCAAGGACGGCCCCAACACGCAGAAGGCGGTCCGTGAATTCCAGGCGCACGCCTCGATCCAGATCGACGGCATCGTCGGTCCGGTGACGCGCCAGGCCCTGGTCGACGAGCTCACCTCGCAGTCCGAGGACACGCCGACTCAGGAAGAGCAGACCTCCTAGCTACAACGCGAGGCCCTTGAGGTCGAACGTCGCGAGGATCGCCTTGCGCGCGTCGGCATCGAGGGTCTTGCTGAGCACCTTGATCTGGAAGCGATCCTTCACGAGGATCGTCGACAGGTCCTTGCCCACGGTGAGGAGCGGGTAACCCTCGAGCTTCTCCGTGGCGCTCTCGAACTTCGCCTTCACGTAGGCCATCCGCTCGGCGTCGGAGATGGAGAGCACGGCCACCTCGGTGCCTTCCTTCTCGAGGGTGGCCTCCGCGTAGCCGTCCTTGCCGGCACGGATGACGCGCTTGTAGCCGCCTGCGCCGTCCTGCGGAAAGTAGTTCTTGAGGTTGCTCGTCGGCCCGGTCGCCGCCCCTGCTCCTGCGTCCGGCGTGTTGATGGCGACCGTGAAGACGGGCGCTGCGGCGTCCGGCTTCTCCGTCGAGGAGGAGGGCGGCGCGTCCTTCTTGCAGCCAGTCGCGAGGGTCGAAGCGAGCGCCAGCACAGCGAAGACAATCGTCCGGGTGTTCATGGTCGACGAGCTCGTGAGGTCGCGGGGTCGAAGGCGGATCTGCGAATCAGTCGCATGATCCGACCTGAGCGATCCAGTTTTCGCCGTCCTCCCGTAGTCTCCCTGGAACGATGCTCCGCTCCCCTTCGCGTGTATCCCCGCTCGTCGCGCTGGCAGCAGGGCTCGTCGCTGCGTGCGCAGGCGCGAGTGCTCCTGCGCCCGCTCACCAGGCGGTGGGTGTCCTCGAGAGCCGCGACGGAGGCGAGCCCGGGGTGAGGGCCGCGGGCGTCGATGCAGGCGTCGACTCGTCCGCCGCCGTACCGACGAAGGAGATCGCCCGGCCACTCGAGATGCCTCCGGCACCTCCGCCGGGGAGCCTGCCGGCGCCGCCCGTCTTCGAGAAGCTCGCCACCGCAACGGCGCTCGAGCTGCACGACGAGTGGGTCGGGCTCGGAAGGAATCATGACGTCGTCGTGAGGCTCGATCTCACGGGCGACACGTACGCGTTTCGCGCGAAGGTCTCGGAGTCGGGCGCGAGCATCGGCGAGTCGGTTCACGATCCGAGCGCGCCACGCGACAACGCTTTCACCTGCGCGTGCCCCATCGACAAGACCTGCCCGTGCGAGGGCAAGGTCGTCGAGCGGGTGACCGGCACCGTACCGGCGACGATGGTGCACGACTTTCTGCAGGCGCTTGCCACGCACGGCTTCCCGCCCCCACTGACGCCCGGAACCATGGGCAAGCACGAGAGCCTCTGGACGGACGATTACCCGCGCGGTCACGTGACGGTCTTCCTCCCGGACCAGAAGGCCCCCCTGCACTTCTCGTTCTGGGACCAGAAGCGCCAGTGGCGGTTCAACGGAAAGCCGCTGAGCGCGGAGCCCCCGAAGCCCGACGCCGCCGGGAGGAGCGACCGCATCTCGCACCCGTACACCTGGGCGCTCTATCGGCGCTTGCTCGAGCGAACGGGGCTCTCCGAACGAGCGCAGAAGAAGGATCGCTAAATGCCCGACCCGGATTCCGAGACAGAATCAGGGTCGGTCCTTTAGCGTGTCGCCCCGCGGAGACAGAGCGGGGCTCAGAGGATCCGGACGGCTCCGCGCGATGCCAGATCGCCCGGAAGAAGCGGCTCGACGCGGACCGGCGGAGGTTGGCACCGCGCGTGCTCTCTCCTCCCTCGATGACAACGCGGAGCGGAAGCCTGGGCGCTGGGACGTGGGCGGCAGTGGCCGGGCTGGTCGCCGTCCTCGGGGCGATCGAGGGGTGCAGCGCTCCTTCCATCCCGGGGCATGACGACCTCGCGTTCGGCGACGACGCGAGCGGCAAGAAGAGCAAGGGCTCGCAGGGTGAGGACTCGCCGGAGGGCACGCAGCAGGACAGCATCGAGCTCGGGCAAGGCACGAAGAGCAGCGAGCCCCCGCCGGAGGCCGATCGCACCAAGGGCGACGAGGGCGCGAACGACGCTCCCGCGGGTACGTGCACGCTCGATGCAGAATGCAACCAGTCCGGCCGCATCTGCACCGCCGGCGCGTGCGTGAAGGGCTGTCGGAACAGCGCGGGTTGCGGCGCTAGCGAGACCTGCACCGCGGGGCAGTGCGCACTCAGTGACGCGAGCGTCGAGTGCCTCGCCGACTTCGACTGCGACTACGGCACCATCTGCATCGCGTCCCAGTGCATCGACGGCTGCTACACGAGCTACGACTGTCCGGTCGGCCAGGGCTGCACCGCGGGCCAGTGCAAGGTCACCACCACGACGAGCACTCCGCCCGCGGGCGGTGGAGGCAGCGTCGGCGGGGGCACGCCCTGCAGCTCGGACGGCCAGTGCAATCCGGGGCTGAACGGCTCGGGCCAGATCTGCGGTGCGCAGGGCACGTGCGTGGCCGGCTGCCATCGCGACAACCAGTGCCCCGGGACGAAGATCTGCGTCAGCGGTAGCTGCCGCTGACGTAGCCTCCTCCGCCCCCGACGAGCGCATGGCTTCCGGCGAGCTCCCTTCGTGGAGTCAGCGTCGTCTGGCCCATCTCGACAAAACGCAAAAAGCCGACCTCCTCGCGGAGATCGGCGTTCCGGCGGTGTGGCGGCTCTCGGCCACCGTCGTCAGATCAGACGCGGCGGCGCTTCGGCGGGCGGCAGCCGTTGTGCGGGACCGGCGTCACGTCACGGATGAGCGTGACCTTGAAGCCAGCCGTCTGGAGGGCGCGAAGCGCGCTCTCGCGACCGGCGCCGGGGCCCTTCACGAAGATCGCGACGGAGCGCATGCCGTGCTCCATCGCCTTGCGCGCGGCCTCTTCGGCGGCGAGCTGGGCGGCGAACGGCGTCGACTTGCGCGAGCCCTTGAAGCCACGAGAGCCAGCGCTCGACCACGCCACGGTGTTGCCGTTGACGTCGGTGATCGTGACGACCGTGTTGTTGAACG
>Ga0335397_10002171_pt1 | contig 26697 bp, 20 predicted proteins | sample MAT04_FD_205740 | JGI IMG/M metagenome (GOLD analysis project Ga0335397, IMG submission 205740) | Freshwater microbial communities from Lake Fryxell liftoff mats and glacier meltwater in Antarctica - MAT-04 (spades assembly) (version 2) ... | reverse complement strand
CCACAAGAAAAGATGGGGGTTCTGGGAAAGTACTGCGCCGAGTGCGTTTACGAAAGGGAAGATCAAGAAAGGCTACATTTTCAGGGAAATATCAACGGTCGGGAATTGCTGGGAGAGTAGGTCACTCTCTCCGAGAGTGACCACTTCTGAAAGCAGGAAGAATTGACGACTCCCGGAGCGAGTCGCCTACTTTCAGCCTCAACGGTCACGGAGCATAACCCCGCAATAACCTCGGGCGTTACACGCTTTCTTCGCTATCTGTTCTTCAATGCATTCGGGATCGGGAACTCTGCCTTCTTCGGAGATCGGATGCCGAGCCACTTCGAGAAGATCGCCGCCATGGCTTGCGGGGTCGTCGGTTCTGTGGATGTCCCACCGCTGATGCCGGGACCGAACAGCATTAGTGGAACGTGCGCATCGTAATCGAACGGCGAACCATGTGTCGTTCCAGTGCCCAGTTCTGTCGATGGCAGATACCACTCCTTCAGGATCACGTACACATCTCCGCACCGCTGTGGGAAGTATGACCGTTTCACCCGCTGGGCAGTCACATCATCCGGAGGGAAGCGGGATGTCAAATCCGCTCGCGTGAAGGATCGCGCAACATCCGGATGCGACCGAAGAAATGTCGTCGTTTCAGCAGCCGCATCTTGGGGGGTTTTCCCGGCCGTCGCGAGAATCTTCGAGTTGAAGTAGACCCAGGGCAGCGCGGTCGCCTCGATCCAGGCTGGCTTCCTGGCACCGGGGCCGCCGGGATTGCCGAATGTCGCCGTGAGATGATCGTCGATTGCACTCGCGATGAGCCTTGGCTCCACGCGCTTCGCGTCGATTCCCCTGGCACGAGATGCTTCGGGCAACGGACAGATTCCGTGGTCGGCGGTGATTCCGACGATGTACTGCCCGGTGCCGACCTTCTCGTCGAGGAACCGGAGCAAGTCGGCGACCACGGCATCGCTTCTCAGCGTGACGTCGAGCACCTCCTGCGAATCCGGTCCCCAGGTGTGGCCGATCAGGTCGTTCGAGGAGAAGCTAACCACCAGCAAGTCGGGCACATCATCCTGCCCCAGACTCTCGGCAACGATGCACTCCTTGGTGAACTGCAGAAGTAGGTCGTTTCCGTATGGCGAGTTCGCTAGCGCATCGTAATACTCTTTCCCCGGTTTGGTCAGCGTGCCGGACATCGTGTGCGGGAAGGCGACTCCCTGAGCCCAGCTTTTCCCGAGTCCAACGCCCTTACCTTCTCCGGGAGCGATATCGGGCCCGCTCAGCGCGGTGTAGTCGATGTCGGCGCGAAGGCGGGTCCACTCCTTGCCAAACCAGGCATCGGCGGCTTTCGAGTCGTTGAACTGCTCGACCCAGGGGTGAACACGATCCGCGTAATACGTGGATGTGATGAACTGCTTGTCGAACCAGTAGGCACCGTCGGGCCGTTTGCCGGTAGGGAGGATCGCGGAGCGGTCCTTGAGCGATAACCCGAATACCTTCGAGCCGGGTCGCTGGGCCTTGAGGGCGTCGGCAACGGTATCCGCGAGCAAGCGGTCCGGGTTGCCGACTTCCTTGGTCTTGGCCTGCACATTGGCGGACTCGGGAACGAACTCGTACCGCGTGGAGCCGGCGCAGTACACCATGCTGCCGCCTTCGTACCAGTTGTTGTTGACGATCCCGTGTCTGTTGGCACTGGTGCCGGTGAGAATGGAGGCGTGCCCCGGTCCCGTGGTCGTGGTTCCGTAAGGGTAATAGCACTTGGTGAACGAGATCCCTTGCGATTGGATTCGCCGGAAACCATCAGCCCCGTAGAGCGATCGCCAGCGCTCGGGGTAGTCGCCACGCAGTTGGTCGAACACGACGAGCACGGCGAGTTTCACTCGCGGCGGGCCAACTGGGCCCGTGTTCACAGTAAACAAAGCCAGCGCCAGCGACCCGGCGACGAGGGCAACCAGGAGAACCGGTGCGGGGAGTTGTCGCATGTGTGGTGATCTGCGGGAAGGGAGTGGGACAGGCCGGAAGGTGTTGTATTCGACCTGCCAGTCGCCGCTAACCCAGGGCAATTGAAAGTTGCAAGCAGAGGATTGAGGTTATCGCAGACCCAATCTGTTGACGCAGGCGGTTCGACAAGAAAGAGCTTGGATCTGTCGAACTGCCTGCGTTAGCAGGCTGGGTACTCCCCAGCCCAATCAGCAAATATGAAACTTTCAAGAACCCTCCGCAAACCGGCCAGCCCTCACTTTTTCGCGGCCCGTCCCGGGGGTGGCGGTGCGCCCGTGGAACCACCAGTGGGTGGTGGAGTGCTTCCGGTGAGCACGAAGTCCTGTTGATTCGGGCCAGACTTGATGGTGACAGTCAACCCTGATGACTCCGGTTGAGCATACTGATCCGGGATGCCGACCCAGCTCTTCACGAGTGCCGGGTCTGGAGGTTGAATGGCCTTCCTCTGCTCTTCCGTCTTGGCGAACCCGAGCAATTCCTCGTATCGCTTTTTGGGGTTCGGGCTGCTCACTCCGATCCTGGTGATCCCTGCGGGCAACTCGTTAATGGAGTAATTTCCATCCGGAGAGATTTCGCTGGTCAGTGTTGCTCCGTCGACGAGGAAAGCCTGGACAGTTCCCGAGGTCACGGGCTTGCCGTTCATCGTGACTTTTCCGGAAAGTGACCCCGTCCCACCTCCGCACCCCGTCAGAGCAAAGAGGATGAACCCGATCGTGGCGGCGACCCACGATCGGTCATGAACGAGAATAGCCCAAATCATATCGTTGCCTTAGGGTTCAATGCAGGGTGTGAGAAAATGGGTTCACCGCCATTGTGGAAGCATGGTATTGGTGGGGCAGGCAAGAATGCCTGCTCCACCAGAGAACCTTCAATACTTCCCCAGTAATGGCGGAGAGCCAGAAAACGGTGTGGTTTGATCAATATTGCGACGAATCGACGACTTCACCATCCGCTCGCGTGGAAAGCTGGAGCAGCACCGCTGCGGCGCTGTAGGTGATGTAACGAACCGAGCCATCACCCATCATCCAATTTCCACCCCCGTTGTGCATGCTCCAAAAATGGTGGTGATCGCAGTTGTTGTCGAACTTCCCCGGACCGAATCGAGCCTGCCCGCCCGGACAGGCACCATAAGCTCCACCACCGGAGCCATACCAGCGAGTCGTATTGGCAGTCCAGCAGAAGGTATCGACCGGATTAAAGGCCCACCAACCGTATCCCACATCCCCCGCTGGCGGGCGTTCCCCGATTGCCACGGTATTACTCAGTCCGTCCGAAACGTCCGTCATCCGAACACGGCGTTGAATGCAAAGAATCCCCTTGCCATCACCATCCAAACCACCGGATGACACCCGATCAACTCCTTCAACACAAGCGTAGCTGATGAGACCCGCGGGAGTCCCAATCCCTGTTTGAGCGGTTGTGGCGATAAAGCTTCCGCTGCGCGGGTCCGATGGGCACGTGAATACCGCGACTGCCATGGTTCCGGGAGTCCCATTGAGCTCCTTGTAGCCCGAGATCGATCGCCCTCCCCCCGCACCCTGTTCAATGTAAGGTAGCAACCGGCCGAATGCGGAGGTGTAATACGGGAACATCTGGTTGCTAAAGGCTCCATACCAATCTGGGCCTGCATACAGCGCGCCTTCTGGAGGCCCTCCACCATTGACAAAGGCCGCCGGGAACTTGTCGTTTGAATCGTGATACGCGTGGACCGCGATACCGAGCTGCTTCATATTGTTCGCGCACTTGATGCGTGCGGCAGCTTCACGCACCTTCTGCACGGCTGGAAGCAACAGACCGATCAAGATGGCGATGATGGCGATGACAACCAACAACTCAATCAGCGTGAACGCAAAACGACGGATTCGTGGAAGCGATCTGGACACGCAAAACCTCCGCAAAAGATTAAAAAGCGGGATAAAGCAATGACAATCGGCACCACCTCTTCCCGGAAGTGGGCACCTCATTTGGCCAAAGCGAATAGGAAATTTCTTCAGCCAATTCCTAGGCAACAAATCAACAAAGTTCCATTGCAAGGGGTGTACCGAATGGTGAGTAAGCTGGTAATTCCGTGCAACCGCCGTTGTTCAAAGGAGATACTCCGATTATCCAGAACGAGAAATTGCGTGCCGAAAATGGATGATTGCCGCGCCACATGGCATATCGTCTGCAGCAGTGTTACAAAGTGAGCAAGTTACGAGTTTCCAGCAGGCTCTCTCATTTACAGGACAACAACATGGCCAAGCAGCACGCACCCGGATTTCTGAAACTGGTCACGGATGCCAAATCACGGGTCCGCGAGTGCACCGTCGATGATGTGAAGACTCGACTCACGGCTGGCGAAAAGTTCATCCTCGTCGATGTGCGCGAGGAAAGCGAGTACGCGGCGGGGCACGCTGCCGGTGCGGTTCATCTGGGGAAGGGCGTCATCGAACGCGACATCGAGGCGAAGGTGCCAGACGCGGCCACGCCGCTGGTGCTGTACTGTGGCGGTGGGTTCCGCTCGGCACTCGCTGCCGACGCCCTCCAGAAGATGGGCTACACGAACGTCATCAGCATGGATGGCGGCTGGGCCGCATGGGTACGTGCGGGGCTGCCGCGGGAATAGTTTCGCGTTTCACGTTCAACGTTTCGAGTTAAGGAACGGTGGCGTAATGATCGGGATCGTTGCGGCTGGTGGTTAAGGTTTTGCCCCCTCACCCGCTCCTCGAAGACTCGGAGCGACCTCTCCCCCAAAATCGTTTCGGGGGGAGAGGTCGGCGAGGCTTTGCGAGCCGGGTGAGGGAGGACACCTTCGCCAGAACCTGCCACAATCTCACTCTTTACGCCACCGCTTCTAAGCTAAGGCATCAGCGCGAAAAAGATCTAACAGGCTTCATGTATCGAACCTATGAGGCCGGTTTTGTTTCTCGGCCTGAAGGGTCGTGCTCCCTTAGCCCAGGCCAACGGCCGTCCAACCGACAGGGTTCTAGATTTGTGGTCCTGGCACAACATGTCGACGATTCCATGTGGGCGCTTGCCCGAGGTCGCGAAAGTCAGAACAATATGGCTGGTCATTCTCCCCAAGACCGGAAGCCGGTGTTGCAATGCCGCTGGACGTCGCGTGCCCCAAGTGCCAGTGCGTATTTCCTGTTCTGGAAGCTCGACAACCCATCGGCGTTGAATGTCCCCGATGTGCGGCCGAACTCACAGCGGAGTTCAGCAACTCTCCCAGTGGCGTCGTTTCGGGCATCCGAGTGAAACTGGGCTTTCCCCCAACACAGACCGCGTATTCCGACCTGGGGACGCGACAGGAATCCGAATCGAAAGTGAATCGCAGGCTCACTCGCAAGCGTGGCGTAATGCTTGGAGTGCTGGTTATGAGTCTGGCAGCATTTCTGGTGAGCCTGGGCGGGCTTGGGGCGACGGGATACTACCTGTTCACAAACCTCGATAAAACGGGTGAGGCAGATCAATCGAATCACGACCTCGCACCGCCAATTCCAGGCCCGATCAGCATCGAGCCAGTCAGCATCACGCCGCCGAAAAAGCCATTCGAGTTGATTCCGATCAAGAGGGGTCCACCGGGATTCAAGGTACCGAACATTCCCGGCAACACAATGAGTCTCGACCTTCGCCAGTACGGTGCCAGGGTGGGGGCGATTTCCGTGGGTGGTGGCGGGCGTTACTTAGTGATGCACTTCCCGGAGAGTGGCACGCTGGTGGTGTTCGATCTGGCCGAAGCGCGAGTCGCTCACAAGATCACGATCGACAAGGGCGATGTGAAACTCGCGGCCGGGGGAACGTGGTTCATCTGCTATCCTCCCACGGCCGGCCGGGGCGTGTTTCAGGCGTTCACGCTTCCCAACCTGGAACATCGATACGACACGATTGTCGATCAGTTCAGCGATGTGACCGCGATCGCGATGGGCAACCGCACGAATGGCCCTCTCCTCGCGATCAACTCCGTCGGTGTTGTCTCGCTATTCGATATCGGCGCGAACGGCATCAAGGAGGTGGACGGAAGCCGGCAGAAGCCCGGCATCCACACGGCGTTCTTGCGAGTGGCTCCGGATGGCACAGCCTTCGCCACGTTCGACAAACCCTACAACCGGAGTGTAAAAGTTCTGACCGAGGTTGACCGAAACTGGAAAGTGACGGATCTCAATGCTGCGGTGGTCACTCCAGGCGCGGATGGCAACTTCTATGGGAACTCCGAACCCATGGACCGCGACGGGCACAAACTCGCCTTGACCGCTGGAGTGAGCCCGTTGGCTGGGCGAGTGTGGATTCTCCCGCAAATCACACCGCGAGGGGGGCCATTATCACAGAAGGGGTTCTTACTGAAGATCGTGTCGAACGCACCACCAGACGCACCCAAGCAGAGTTTAATGGTGACCATTCACTCGGGGGGGAATGTGCTGATGCCGCACCAGAACACCCCGACATTGGCAGACCAACCTGAGTTCGACGGAATGATCTGGCCGAATGGGATGATCAAGCCCACGGTTGACGAGCACTTCTTCCTGCTGCCCGAAGCGAAGTTGCTGGCAGTGCTCAGTGGCGACCGGACCAAACTCGTGCTGCGAAGATTGAACATCTGAGAAGAACAAACGCCCATCAGGTGATGGGCGTTTATGTCAGGACTATGTCACATCATTTCACGCGCTGCGGATCGACGACCACGGGAGACAACCCCGGATCGGCTTCTGCCGGCACCCGTGGTTTGATCTGTTCGCCCAGTTCGAACGGATCGGGCAACGTCACTCGCAGAAACCCGGTGACGGCGACCGGCACACGAACAATCGGTGCCACAATCCCCGTGTTGCCGAACTCCGTGGTTGGATCGTCCAGGCTCACTCGTTCGGTATATGGGCGGCCGAGGATCGGCATCGCAGGCGGCATGCTCACATCCGGCGCTCGCACCGTGACCCCCGCTGCAACGGGGAACGTCGGTTTCGCGGGCACTGCGTCCGCGAGGTAACCCAGATCGAAGGGCACGCGTTCCGGTGGCGGAGTCGGCTTCACGACAGCCGGCTTCGCGGGCAGGACCGGTGGCGGAACGTAACTCGCCTTCGTCACCGAGACGGGATCGAGGTATTGCTCGGGGAGTGCGCGAGGTCTCTGATTCGCGCCGAGTTTCTCCGTCGGAAGTGGATTGGTGAGCACGGGCGTGACGGCCTTCACGACCGCTTTCCCGCCGAGGTCCGTCGGGTAGTCGAACACCGTTGGTGGTTCGGGTGGCTTCGGTGTTTGAGCCGCGATCGGCTCGATGGGCGTGGTCTTGTCGGGGGTTCGTTCCGGCGGCGTGGCGACCACGACACCTGGCGTGGGCGCACTCGCTTCCGGTGGCGACTGCGAACAGCCGGCAACTGCGACTGCGGCGATCAGGAGAGTGCGAGGAATCATGGTGTTGGGAGGGGTTCGGGATGGTTTTGCTGAGACCCCAACGGGGTCTCCAGTGCGTTCACTTCTTGTCCGTTGCCTCGATCACCAGTTTCACCGGCGTGCCTTCCTTCGGCAGCGCATTCGGGTTCACGTCGAGCTTGAGGAACTTCTCTTCCTTCATGGTCCACGCGGTTTGCAGCACGACCTCATCCGACACGGGGAACAGCACGATGAGGCTCCCCGTGACATCGGCTCCGTACTTCTTGTCGTCGGGCTTGTTCGGGTCGGTCGCGGTCATGATCGAACCGGTGAACACGAACGTCAGCTTGGGTGGTGCCTTCTTCGTCTTGGGGTCCCACAGGATCTTCTCGAGCGGGACTCGCTTGTTGCCACCGGCACCATCCGGCATCTCGATGAACACGTTCACGATTGGCCCTTCGGCCTTTGCATTCTCGCCGCGTGCCGGTTTGCCGGGTTTGAGGCCGAGCTTTTCGAGACCCTTGTGAACCTCGCTTGGGTCCACATCAATCGAGACGACAATCTCGTGAGCCTTCTTCCCCTTGGGTGCGCCCCAGCCGGCAATCAACTCAACGGGGTAAACCTGATCCAGATTCGGTAGCTTCCGCGGCGCGACCTTGGCATCGACGAGGACGCACTTCGTGGCCTCATCGACGGTAACGCCGCTGGCCTTTGGTGGGTCTTTCTTGTCCTGAGCAATCGTGCCCTCGGCCGAGAGAATCGCGGCGAACATGCCCAGTGCGATTGCGAAGCGTTTCATATTTGTGGTTCCTTATGACCTGCCGTATACGGCGGGCTAAATTTCTATTTGTTTCCGATGCACACGACGACGGTTTCCTTGCCGGCGGTCGGGCCTTCGATGTTGCACGTCGCCACGATGATCTTGCCGCCGTGAACGGTGACGCCGCCGTAAACCATCCCCGGTGCGCCGCCTTCTTTCGCCGCGGCGAGCGTCCACTTCGGAGTGCCCGTCTTCAGGTCGATGGCGTGAACCACTCCGTTCAGGTCGGCGGCATAGACCACGCCACCCGCGATGGCTGGTGGTGCGAACGTGGGCATCTTGCAATCGTACAGCCAGGCTCGTTCGCCATCGGCCACCTTGAACGCCCGGACTTTCCCGTCGGTCGCGGTGCAGACCGCCAGACCATCACTCACCGCCACGCAACCAACAACGCCACCGGTTGTGATGTCCTTCTTCCACTTCACTTCGCCGGTCTTCAGGTCGATGGCGGTCACGTCGCCCTTCGCGCCCTTGAGTTCCTTGAGGTAGTAGCCAATCGAACTCCCGGGCACGATTGCGAGATCGCCCGCGACGGTTGCTCCACCCCACGGGTTCAGTGCCAGCTCACGCTTCCAGACGGTTTCGCCGGTCGCCGCATTCAATGCGTAGAGCGCACGTTCGCCGACCTTTTCCTTGTCGAGGAAGGACGTCGGCACAAGCAACTTGTCGCCTGCGAGGTTCACCGGTGCATCGACGTGCCATTTCCCTTCGCCTTTCTGCCAGACTCGCTTCGGCGCGAACTTGAGGAGTTGGCTGTCGTCCGGTGGGATTGCGAAGTCGTCCTTCTTGGCTTTCAGTTCCTCGTACTTCGTGGTGAGTTCCTTCCACTTGGCGTCTTGCATCTTGGTGATCGTCGGCAGGTCGTGTTCCTTCCCGTCGAGTGTGCCCTTGTCCAGTTCGACGCACATGACTCCCGCAGCACCGCCGCCGATGTACACGTGATTCCCGGCGACGATTGGGCCGCCTTCGAGGTGAATCAGATCGCCGGGCAGGGGAAGTTGCCAGAGCGGTTTGCTCGTGGTGGCGTTGATGCAGTGGAGCAACCCGCCCGAGTCCTGATGCATCCCGTCGCCGAAGAGCAACAGATCGCCATTGACTGCCGGCGAGCTAACCGATGCCAGCTTCAGGTATGGTGCGGACTTCGACCATGTGGCCTGGGTCGGAGCCTTCGCGGCGAGTGGGAACAGGGTGATCGTGGGTCGGTTGAATGCACCGACGCCGGAAACGTAAATCGAATCCTTCACTGGCACGGGCGCGGCGAGGAAGTGGTCATTCGACTTCACGGCCCACAGCACGGCAGGCTTCTCGGGGCCAGCCTGGTTGTCGGTGTTGCCGGTGCGCTGAGGGTTCCCGCGATACGTGGCCCATGGCCCGGGATCGGCGGCAGATGATTCACCGCTGAGAACGCAGAGAACGCAGAGAGTAGACAGGAGAGATCGAAGCGACATCGCGGCCCTTTCTTGAACTCGGTTATTCATTCTCTGCGGACTTCGCGTTCTCTGCGGTGATCCCGGTTTTCGTCACTGAACTTTCACGTTCATCGGTGTGCTTGCCACGGTCACGTCCTTCACCACGGCCTTGCCGTCGGTGCTGACGACTTCGATCTTGTACGCACCCGGGGCCAGCACGAAGCGCGGATCGAGACCCGCCTGCCCGCCCCGGCCATCACCCCCGGCCATCGCGCACGATGCGACCGGCTTGCCGGTTGCGTCTTTCACGACGACCTTGCCGCAGTTCAGTCCGGTTGTGCCGTTCAGCATGATGGTGATCGCGGTCAGTGGCTTGCCCGGTGTCATCACACCGAAGAGCGCGCTCGATTCCTGTCCTTCGTTGTTCAGGATCAGGTCGAGTTGCCCGTCGCCGTTCAGGTCGGCGAACGCGGCCGCCTGTGAGTTGAACACCTTCTGTGTCAGCCCCAGATCCGTGGTCTTCTCGGTGAACGTGCCGCCACCGTTGTTCTTGAAGTAGCGATTGCTGCCTCGCAGACAGCACACGAGCAGATCGAGCTTGCCGTCGTTGTCGAAGTCGCCCCATGTGGCTGACACGGCTCCCGGAAGCGCCTTCGCCAGATCACCCGTTGACGCAATCACGTCGGTGAACTTCCCGGTGCCGTCGTTCTTGTAGAGCTTGCACTTCCCGTCCATCTGCGGGATGAAGATATCCATGTGGCTGTCACCGTCGAAGTCGCACAGCGACGGCCCGACCTTGCCGGTCTTGTAGCTGATGTTCGAGTCGGACTTCTGAACGAACTTCCCGTTTAGGTTCACGAACAGCGCTCCCGTGCCGGCTCCGTAGAGGAAGTCGGGTTTGCCATCGCCATTGAAATCGGCCACCGCGAGTGAGTCGCCCTTCACATCGGACGCCATTCCGTTCGGCCCGAGTCCCCAGGCTTCGGAGACATCCTCGAACCACGGCCCGACTGGTCCGCCTCCGGAACCCGTGTTGAAGGTGTAGACCTGCGGTTGGTCGGCATTCGTCATCTTGATGAGCAGCGTGCTCTTGCCTGCCGGGAGTTTCACGGCCAGCCCGACGGGATCTGGCTTGCCGGTTTCTTGCGTGTGAACCTTCTCGCCGTTCACCCAGATGACGAACGGATTCGCACAGGCGAAGCTCAGCGGCACGACGCCAGCGGCGCTCATCTCCAGTTCGCGAAACACGTATGTCGCACAGTTCGCGCCCATGTCTGCGAGGCTGCTCGCTTCGCCGTCCTTGAAGTCCTTCTTGGTCCACTTCACCGGCATGTCGCGCTTGCCTTTGTACTCCTTGCCAGCGTCGAACTTCTCCGTCTCGATCGGGAACGGCGTCTTGAAGTTTTCCGCAGGATTCGCGGCGCGGAACGGGCCAATCGCGTGAGTGTCGCCCACCTTCGGCAGCACGACCTTCGGCGCATCGGCGCGACTGTTGCGATAGACTCGCAACCCATGGTAGCCGTTTGCCAGGAGGATATCGGGCTTGCCGTCGCCATCGAAGTCGCCGAACGCGGCGGCCGTCAGGCTGTACGCGATCTCCTTGGGAAGCCGGGCGGTCTCGTCCTTGAACTGACCCTTGCCGGCGTTCGCGAACAGTCGGGGTCCCGCTGCGGTCGCCAGCAGCAGGTCGGGTAAACCGTCGCCGTTGACATCGGCCCACACTGCAGCGCGAGCGCCACCGCTCAACCCGGGAAGTGCCGTTTCGATGAAGCTGTCGCCGCCGTTTTGTAGCAGCGCAACCTTGTTCGCACCGCAGAGGCAGATATCGGGTTTGCCATCGTTATCGAAGTCGATCGTGGTGGCCGACTGTGCCTCGGCGTCGAGTTTCGGCAACGCGGCGTAGCGGTCGAAGCCGGGCATTCCCTTGAGGGCGCGAATATCTTCACCGCCCCAGCCCACGAAGTCTCGCTTCGGGTTGTAGTCGAGGTTCTTGAGGCTGGTCTTCAGCCGCTGGATGCGGGCGGTCTTCTTGTGGATCGCTTCCTTGTCGCCATCCACCATGCACGGCACGATCACTTCCTTGTTATCCATGATGTCGGCGCAGATGCTGGGGAGCTTGTCCGGCTTGCCGGCGTAACTGCGGAGCAGGAACGGCTCGCCGTGCGACATGCCCCACCATTCGCCTTGCGGATACGCCTGATACCACGAGCGACCAAAGTACGTCTCGCTGGACCCACCGTTGTGGAAGAAGGTGGCGAGCTTGCCGACCTCGGCCCACTTCATGATCTCTTCCCATTCGCCGGCTCGCAGTCCGCCGCGGCCGATGTTGTGCTTGATCTCGTTCTGCGGATGCTTCCCTTTGATGTCCTGCAACTTCGTGAAGATGATGAGGTTCTTCTCGCGGTCCACCTTCGTCACTTGCATCTGGACGATGTGGGTGGATTGCTTGATGACATCGGCGAGGGTGATGGGCACCTCGACGTATGCGGCAGCCCGGTTGGGCGACGCGATCACCGTGGCGAAGGCAGCCCCAATGGCGACCACCCACGCTCGGCGAAGAATCGATCGGTCCTTCATCGCAGGAACCCTCCGTACAAGACAAGTGCGTTGCGGCACGAAGTGCGGCAACATGATGGAACCCGCAGCGTCAAGCGGTTGTCATTGGTTCCAGAGGAGTGGGACACCCCTCTCCAGAGGCTCCAGAATCAACGCCAACTCCTCAGAACCAACCCAAACTCTTCAGAATCAACGCCAACTCTTCAGAACCAACCATATTCATCTGGAAGAAATAATGTTCGAATAACGCGATTCTTGCAACCTCGCGTTCGCCAAGGAGTTTGTCAGTCTAATTCGCGATCCTTGAACAAAACTGCTGGCGGCTTAGTGCCGTCTTCGGGAAAGAATCGGAGTGTCCGGCGGGGCGGGGTGAGCAGTCCCTGCTTCCGCACTCGCGCACGCCATCGAACCCTACCCGGACCGTCAATCGTATCCCCATCTTGGAATATCTCGCCTTGTCGCCAGACATAAAGAGTCGTGTTCCGCAGAAACGCATCGATTTCCTGAAGGTTGTAGTTCTTGTTTTTCTTGACGCAAACCTCCAGATCGGGGAGGTCCGGCAACCCGAGTTGCCCGTTGCCCACCGTGTCCATTACGAGCCAGCGTCATCGACGTTGAACAACCGGACATTGCAATACACGTCGAGTGGGGGCACTTTCATTTCGGCGGCGAACGCCAGCGACTCCTTCACGCTTGCGAGGCTCCGCAACGATTCGCCATTCGGGTTGAAGTAGCACAGCGCACCGGGCAATTTCATGATCGCTTGCGCAACATCAGTGATGAACGCCAGCTCCACAACGGCGTCGTAGTCTGCGGGAAACAGAAGATCGCTGTCCGCGGCTCCGAACACGTAACTTGCACGGATGCGAACAAAAGCAGAGTGTCGCTCCGGGATCGTTTTCCCTTCCGGCCAACCCCACGAGTGCTGGGCCGCGCGTGTGAATGAGCCTGGAAACGTGAACGGGCCAAAGTGGCCCATTGACCACGCGCCGAACACCGTGTGTTCGGTCGTCGGGTCGCCCATGTCGTCGGGCCATGCTCGGTCTACAGTATCGACGGAGACATACCCGTTGACCTTCGGTCGGAATGCGATCAAGAGACTGGGACCGCGAAACTCCCAGTGTTCACTCTCGTCAATCCGTTTCACGACGTTGAAACCAGTCAACACATCAACGATCTTGTCGAGCGCCACGGGCCGCTCGAACAAGACACACGCTCCGGCGGTAAACATCCCCTTGATGGGCATTCGATCTCCGTCGCACTGTCGCCCTGTTGGGACTCGGCATCATTTTTGGCCGCCTTCCAGGGGTTTACACCCCTGGCTATTGACGGTGACCCCCTTGGGGTCAAAACACCACGCACCGATCGAATGTCTTAGCAGCCCCAACGGGGCGACCGTTAATAGCCAGGGGTGTAAACCCCTGGTCGAGAGCGATAGACGCAATCACTCACTTCTTCGGCGCGATCTTCTCCATGCGCTCGGCGGCGGCCTTTGTCCACTCGCTGTCCTTCGGGGCGTCCTTGATCACGCGCTCCAACAACTTCGTGGCGGCCTCGGGGTTCTTCTCCTCGTTCAGCACGCGGGCGTGCTCCAGCATTGCCGTCCACTTCAACTCGGGGATGTCGTACCCCAGATACACCGTCTGGAACTCCGAACCCGCTTCCTTCCACTTGCTCAATTTCGCGTAGCACTCGCCAATCTGCAATCGAGCGCGGCCCGCACGGTCGTCCTGAGTTGCCTGCATGATCGGCACGTACACATTGATCGCGTCCTGGAAGCGGTTCTGGTTCTGCAACGATAGCCCCATGCCGTAACGGGCATTGACCGCCCATGGGTTGTTGTTCCCGAAGCGGTTAATCAACGTCTCGAACGCCTGCCGGGCCGGTTCCCACTGCTTCAGTTCGAGGTACGCATGACCGAGCCGCAACATGGCCCGATCACTCACGCCGGGGATGTTGTGGAAGGCTCCATTGTCGCGGAAGATGACGAGCTTCTTCGCCGCGTCCTCGGCCTTGTTCTGGGCGAGCAAGCACTCGGCCGAGCGATACAACCCCTGCCCGCGATGGGGCGACTTCTCGTTGTTGCCGACCGAATCGAACTGCCCTTGAGCGGCCGCAAAATCCTTCTTGTCGAAGAGGACGCCACCGAGCCGGAGGCGGATTCGCTCCAGCGATTCCGGCGGGGTCGCCCGGTCCATCGGCTCCTTGTCGATGGCATCCTTCAGCAGCTTGATCGCGTCGTCCGGCTTCTTCTCCACGAGGAGTTCTGCCAGTTCCAGTCGGGCCTCGATGGCCAGCGCCAGATCCGGGAACTCGGCGACGAGTTTCGTGTAGGCGGGCAGCGGGTCGGTGCCGGCCGCACGGCTCGCCCAGGCCGAATCGTAGAACATGCGGGCACGGGCTTCGCTCTGCGGGAGCGCGGCTTTGAAGTGCTCCGCGCGCTGGAGGAACTGCTGAGCGACGTTGTTCAGGTCTCCGTTCGCGGCCTTCAGCCGGTTGTCAATCTCCGCGATCTGGGCGGGCGTCAGGTTCGGCTTGGTCTTCTCCTTCTCGATCTCGACGATCTTCTTCTTCACTTCCTCCACGGTACACTGCGAGTTCTTGAGAGCGGCTTCAGCGGCGATCGGCTTGGTGCCACCGGCCTGCATCGCTTGCTCGAACGCGGTGCGGGCGTCGGTTGGTTTGCCGGCCTCGAACAACGCGACGCCGTGGTGATACCGCAACAGTGGTACCCAGTCGGCCCGGGTCGGGTCGGCCGCGAGTTGGCCCTCGAACTTCTGCCGGGCCTGTGCGAGCGTGTCGGCTGCGGGCTGGAACTGGTTCTGCTCGCGGAGCAGCGTGGCGAGGGCGATGTGCGCCAGCGCCGCGACCGGCGACTTCTGCAACGGATCGTTGGCGAACTGCCGCAGGACGTTCATGGCATTGTTCTTGTCGCCCTGAAGGACGAGCACCTTCGCCCGTTCCAGGTGAGCAGCACCAACCAGCGGCGACTTGTTATAGTTCGCGTCGCCGATGATCTTTTCGAGGGCCGCACGCGACTTGTTCAGGGCGTCGTTCCGTTCGTTCCCCGGTGCGAGCTGAATGCCGAGCCGCTTCTGGCACAGGGCATACTTGATGAGGGCATCGGGTGCCTGCTCGGACTTGGGATTGCCGGTCACGAAGCCATCGAGCAACCCGGCGGCGGCGCTGAGTTTCTCGCGAAGCATGTTGTCTTGCAGGGCATCCTCAGCCTTGGCGGGGGCGAGGCGAATCAGGCAGTCCGCGAGGATGTAGTTCACCGGAGCGAGATCGCCGTTGCGATCCGGGCCGGGGATCGCATCCAGCACGGCCGCGGCTTTCTCCCAGTCCTCCTGAGCGATGAAACACAGCCCCAGTCCATAGCGAGCGCGACTGAGTCGCTCGAACTCGGGGAACTTCGCAACCACTTCGTCGTACTTCTTCGCGGCTTCGGTGAACGCGGTTTTCGTCGCGGCGGGGTTGTTCTGCTTTGCCACTTCCTCGGCCTTGCGGAATGCGTTCTCGGCACTGCGGAACAGCACCAGTGGCAACACCGGGCTGTTCGGGAACTGCTGCTTGAATGTCGCGATGCGGGCTTCGGAACTGTTGATGTCCTTGGCCAGATGGTACGCCGTTGCGGCTCGCTGAAGGAGTTCTTCGGACTTCCCGGGCAGGAGTTTCTCGTTCGTGATCTGGTCGTAAATCTGGGCAGCGGGTTGTGGCTGATCTGCGGTCAGCAGAGCATCGGCGAGTTCGAGCATGATCTCGGGTCGGCGTGCTTTCGCATCAGGGTCCTGCCCGCCGAGTTGGTTCGCCTTGTCGGCTGCTCCCCGCAGCGAGGCGATCGCTGTGTTGAACGTCTGCGTGCGAAGGTTCACGTTCGCGGGATCGACCGCGAGTGCCTGTGCGAGTTGGGCCTTGCCGAGCCAGTACATCGCCTGATCGGCGAGCTTCGGGTGGTTCACGAGCGGTTGCAGGGTCTTCACGGCATCATCGTAAGCCTTGGATTGCACGAGGCAGAACCCAGACCGCAGGATCGCGTCGTCTTTCAGGGGCGACGTGGCGAAGTCCTTGGCGAACGCCTGGAACTTCGGGAGTGCCTCGCCGAACTTTCCGGCTTCGTAGTTCAGGCACGCTCCGTAGAACGCGGACCCCGCGACATAATCCGGCGCGGGGTTCTTCACGATCGCTTCGAGTCGAGCCTTCTCCCAGGGGTCGTTCTTGAACTTGTCGGGTTGCTGCAACGCGACCGTCGCGGCCTTCTTCTGTTCCTCGTAACCCGTGAGCACAGCGGTGAACGCCAGCGCGGCCTCGGCCTTCTGATCGTTCGAGAGGAGTCGGCCCATGAGATACCGGGCGTGGAGGCCGAACGGTTGATCGAACGGCGCGAGTTGACCCAGTGACTTTTCGGCGGCGGGCAGGTCGTTCAGCAGGAACGCGGCGAAGCCGTGGTAGTACAACCCCAGCGGGCGGAACTTACTCTTGGCGAGTGCGGCGTCTTTCACGAATGGTTCGGTGGTGGCGCGGGCTTCCTTGGTCTTGTTGAGGCGCAACTCGGTCTCGGCGGTATCGCAGCGACTGCGAGCGACCCACTCGGCATCGACAGGCATTTTCTTCTCGAATGCATCGCGGGCGGCAACAAAGAACTTCCCGGCTTCGGTGAAGTGGCCGTTGGCGTTGTTCTGGCGTTGCGGCATCTCGTTTGGCTTCGCGACTCCCTCGGCGAGTTCCTTCTGGGCCAGCCCGCGACGGCTCACACCGGCGTAGTAGAGGGCGAGCGCGCGATCAGGGAAGTTGCCATCGTTCGCGGCGGGCGTGACTGTTTCCAGTGCGAGCTGGTAGTTCCGGTCCGGCAGGTCGAGGATCGCGACGGCGAGGCCGAGCCGGGCCGATTGTGCGTCCTTGTGGGCACCGAACTTCTGGAGGAACTCTTTGAAGCGTTCCACCGCGAACTGCGGGTTTGCCTCGGCATACGCCTTGCGGGCGATGTTCAGGAGCATCTCGGCTTGCTGATCCGCCGTTGGCTGAGCAACCAGACGTGCGGGCGTCGTGAGTTCTGCGGTGAGAACCAGCAGGCCGAAAAGTGCGAGCGCGGCGGGACCGCGGAAACGGGTGAAGATCATCTGTGTGACTCACTCCCACAGGAGGGAAAGGGAACCGTGGGCCCAGGCGCTGGGATGCGAATCCCGGCTGGGTGGGGGTGTGTGATCGTCCGGGTTCGGTCTGAGGCGCTGTTCCGAGGGCGTGGCAGGAGTCGCCCGTGGGGTGGAACGTCGCCCAAAACCGTGGCAGCGATTTGGGTGGGCACCGAACCAGCAGTGGCTATTGTTGTCGGACGAGATGCCGCGCGTCAACCATCACATGCGGAATTTGTGGCTGAGTGATGAATTTGCACAGAAGCAGTACAATCGCGTTATCCACCCATCAGCCGGGTGAACCAGCTCCGCGAAGGCGGCTTCGGCGGGGGAACGCGAACCGGCAGCCCCTGCAACACCGCCACTCCCCACAGGCTCGCGATCCGCTCCGCCGTGGCCCGACCGGCCCACTTCACCAGCCGCTCAAATCCCTCCGCCAAGAGAGGGCGGCGACGGTCGATGCCGTGCCCATCCGAGCCGATGACGTGGAGAAATCCGCTCGTGGCCCAGTGCCGGAGCGCCTTCTCCATGCCCGGTTCCCAGGGGTCCGCGAGCGCCCACGCCGTTGCCTGAATCATGCACCCCGCGGCGATCCAGCGTTCGGTGCGTGCCGGGTCGAAGAGCAACTCGGGGTATCGTTCCGCATGGGCGATGATGAGGCGGATTCCGTGCGGGCGGAATGATTCCACCAGCGGGAGCACATCCACGAACATTCCGTGCGGCATCTCGACGAGCAACCACTGATTGTGATTCCCGATGGTAAGCAGGGTGCCGGCCTGCCAGTCCTCGAACGTGGTCGGCGAGAGCATAACCTCGCCGGTGGGGTAGACCGAAAGCGGGATCTCGTTCGCTGCGAGTTCGCGAGTGAGAAGTGTTGTGGCCTCGCGGAGCCGGGTCGCGGTGTTCTCGGGGTAGCCGTTGTTCTGGTGAGCAAGAGCCGTTGCGTGGCGTGCTCCCTCGCTGATGAGCATCCGGCACATCGCGACGGCTTCCTCCATCGACGCTGGCCCGTCGTCGAGGCCCGCGAGCAGATGAACGTGCGTGTCGGCAATCGGTGTCATTAGCGAGTGTCACTTCTTCTGGTCGGTGTACGAATCCGAGTACTGGTAGTCGTACTTGTAGGTGTAGCCGTAGCCGTAGCCCATGTTCTGCTCCGTCGAGGCGTTCACCACGACGCCGAGGATGTGTGCGCTCACGGCAACGAGTTCTTCCTTCGCTCGCTCCGTGTTCGGACCTGCTGCAGCCGTCATGCGGAACACGATGATCACGCCATCGGCACGCGGGGCGACCGCCGCAGGATCGGACACCGCCAGCACCGGGGGCGTATCGAGCAGGACGAAATCGTAGCTCGCTCGCAGGTCGCCGAGGATCTCCTGGAACTTCGGGCTGGTGAGCAACTCGGCCGGGTTCGCGGGGCGAGGACCGCACGGCAACAGCGAGAGATTCTCCACCTCGCACGATTGAATTGCGTCGCCGAGGTCTGCCTGATCCGCAACGACCGATGCCAGCCCGACTTCCAGGTTCTTGAGTGCGAAGAGCTTGTGAACGCGCGGTTTGCGGAAGTCGCAATCGACGAGCACCACACGCTTGTCGGCCCGAGCCAGCGCAATCGCAAGGTTCGCGGCGGTTGTGCTCTTTCCATCGCCACCCATCGGGCTGGTCACCTGGATCACCTGGTGGTTGCGATTCGCGACGCTGAATAGCAGTTGCGTTCGCAGGCCGCGAACCGCCTCGGCTTCCGCCGACTTCGGGCGAAGGAACACGACCAGCGTCGGATCGAGACCCGTTGTCGATTGAATTTCGACGGGTTCCGTCGTGCGAATCAACGGGATGTGCGCGAGGATCGGCAACCCGAGGCGGCGGCGAATGTCGTCCGGGGATCGGAACCCACGGTCGGCGAACTCGGCTCGCAGGGCGACCCCACCACCGAGGAGAAGCCCGAGAACCGCACCGAGGAGGATCGACTGCATCAACACCGGCGCGACCTGCACACCGTCGGCAGGTTTCGACACATCGCGGACCTCGTAGCCACCGCTCGTTCTCGTGCCGCTGATCCGATCCTTGTCCCGCAGGGCGGCCTGCAGTTCGGTCGCGTTCTGCCGCATCGTTTCTTCGTGCGTCCGGATGGCCTGTTGGAGTGGTGCCATGAACCGCGCGGTTTCCTCGTCTGATTCGATCTTCTTGGTCAGCACTTCCACCTGTGCCGCGATGCCCGAAAGCTCGCTTTCCAGCTTCCGCCGGTAGCGCTCGAGTTCGTCCTCCATCGGGCCTCCGCGATCGGTAATCTCGTTCTCCAGCACTTTGATCTGATTGTTAATCACGATCATGTCGGGGTGACCCGACCCGAGACGGACGCTCAGTTCGCCTTTCTTGTATTTCAGGTGCGAGAGCATCGATTCGGGGTCTTTCAGGTCGCCGAACAGGAACGGCCGATCGATCTGCACGCCGAGCTTGGCCATCGTGGCGAGTCGTTCACCGCGTGTCTTCCCCGATTCGCGGATCTGCTTCAGGCGGTTGTCGATCACGATTCGTTCGAGTTCGCGTAGCGTGAGCGCTTGCCGGTTGTCGCTGATACGCTGCTGGACCCGTTCGGGCGATTCCTGGCTGATCCCCGGCACCAGCACCGCGCCCGTAGCCGGGTCGATGACGCCCCGGAGTTTCCGTTCCGCTTCTTGAAGTTGAACGCGCACGTCGGTCTGCGATTTGGTCAGCCGGGCGATTTCCTCGTCGAGCCGTTTCAACTGCCGGGTGGAAGCATCCTCGTACACGCCGGAGAGTTCGTCCTTGTAGGCTGCCATGATGGCCTTGAGATACTTCGGCGCGTCGGCGGGGTGCAGCGACTTGAACGAGAGCAGCAACACGTTGCTGGGCTGGTTCGACCCCGGCTCCTTCTCACGAGCCACCATGAACCGCGATTTCATGTAGCCGACCCGTTCGGCAATTCCTTCTGGCGGCGGCACCTGGAATGGCTTCTGTTCGTCGAGTCGTTTCTCGGCCGCGACCTTCAAGATGGCTTCCGAGCCAAGGAGAATGACCTGCGGGCCGACGTAGTCCTCCACGTATTGCACGCGGGCATCGCCTGCCCCGCCGGCCACGAGATCGGGTCGGCTTTTCACGACCATCAGTTGCGCGGTGGATTGGTAAATGGGCGTGCGCTGCATGTGGTAGAGCAGCCCGAGCACGAGACCGACAGCCAGCCCGAGTGCGAGCCAGGGCCATCGCCGGAGAACCGCGAGCATGAGGTTTGGCGGCTCGGGCGTTTGCTGTTGTGGGGCAACGAGGAGTTGCGAGTGCGGCGCTGGCAAATCGAGGAGAGGATTGGAATTAGCCACAGCAACGACTCCGGGAATACATCACGGGCAACCGACCCGTTGGGGTATTCTCCCCGGAATTGACATTTGAGCCAAGGCCAGTCCGAAATGGTGTGCATTTGGCGCGCCGGGAGCACCACTGACCGGCTGTGGTACTTCGCCGTGAACTTGATGCCATCGGGTTGCGGAATACCATGTCCCCACCCCTTCTTGCAGGAGCTTCACACCATGCGTTGCCTTCTCTCCACAGTCGTTGTCACGCTCGCGTTTGTCGCGACCGCCAACGCTCAGCCCGCCAAACTTGGTCCCGCGTTCGAGCAGGAACCCTACGGCAAACTCCCCGGCAGCAAGGACAAGAACGGCAAGGAGGTCGCCGGGCCAACGGTCACGCTGTTCACGCTCGTCAACAAGAACAACGTCGTGCTGAAGTGCATCGAATACGGTGCGATCATCACCGAGATTCGCGTTCCCGATAAGGAGGGCAAGGTCGCCGACGTGGTGCTCGGGTTCGACAAGCTCGAAGGCTACCTGAAGGGCCACCCCTACTTCGGCACGAACGCGGGTCGGGTCGCGAACCGCATTGCCAACGCCAAGTTCACACTCGACGGCAAAGAATTCACCGTCACGAAGCCCGGTGCAGACGACGCGCACACACTGCACGGCGGCAAGAACGGTTTCGACAAGAAGTTGTGGAAGGGCGAGCCGTTCCTGGGTGCCACCGGCCCCGGGGTGAAGTTCAGCTACGTCAGCGCCGACGGCGAAGAAGGCTACCCTGGCAAGCTGACCGTTTCCGTGACGTACACGCTCACCGACAGTAACGAACTCGTGATCGACTACCGCGCGACCACCGACAAGCCGACCCTCTGCAACCTGGCGCACCACAGCTACTTCAACCTTGCCGGGCACGACAGCGGCGACATCAAGGATCAGGAAGCGGAGTTCGCCGCGAAGAACTACACCCCCGGCGACGACACGCTCATCCCCACAGGCAAGATCGCACCGGTGGACGGCACCGTGTTCGACTTCACCAAGAAGAAGGCGATGGGCAAGGATCTCGAAAAGGCTGGTGGCAAGCCGATCGGCTTCGACCTGAACTATGTGCTCGACAAGGGGAACACCGATCGCCCCGAGTTCGCGGCACGGGTCACTGATCCGAAGAGTGGTCGCACGCTGGAGGTGTTCACGACGGAGCCGGGCTTGCAATTCTACACGGGCAACTTCCTCGACGGCTCGAACACGGGCAAGGGCGGCACGGTGTACAAGCAGTACACGGGCTTCTGCCTGGAACCGCAGAAGTTCCCCGACTCGGTGAACAAGCCGGAGTGGAAGGACAAGTCGAGCGTGGTGCTGAAGCCCGGCGAGACCTACAAGCAGACGACGATCTACAAGTTTGGCGTTGTGAAGTGACTTGATCTTGCGAGCCACGGGGTTTACCCCCGTGGTCTGAGAGTTGTTCAGGTACCACGGGGATGAACCCCGTGGCTCGCTTCTGCATTTCCCACATCGGAGTTTCGCATGTCGAGTCCCACGCCGCTCGCAGGTTACACGTCGTACAAGGGACTGCCGCAGCTCGCGGGGTTGTGTTCGGTCGAAGAGGCCGCGAAGCCGGGGCTTGGCGTCGAGGAGTGCGTTCGCCGACTGAAGCGATTCCATTACGCATTCAAGCGTCTGCACCAAATCCTGACGGCTCGCATCACGTCGGAGCCGATCTACGAACTGAAGACGGGCTTCGCACATCATGCGTATCTGTGTGCGGAACACGTCACGGCATTGCGAACGCGGATCGGCGAGATGCGCGAGCCACCGCTCGGATTGGAAGACGTCCCGCACCCGGCGCTGGAAGTGTATTTCGACGAGATTCTCGCCGCACCGTCCACAGTGGCACTTCTCTACGGAGTTTACTCGCAGGCGATCTCGGCGCTCGATTCAGCATGTGCGAAGTACGGGGTAGAGACGAACCCATTGACTGATGCACCAAGCTGTCGAGTTCTCCGATTCGCACGCATCGAACTCGCTGATATGTTGGCCTTCGGACAGAAAGCATCGAACGACTTATCGGTTGACGGAGAGGATTGGCAACTCAACCTCGAAGCCCTGCTCGACGCTGCTGGTGGTCTTGATGGCACTCAGCCTGAATCCAGTGAGCCAATCGAGCGGTTCCGAAGTCACTCCGCCAAGCCATACGTCTACGACCCGGTTCCGAAGCGCGACGAACGCTTCACCGACCCGTGGAATCAGGGTGTCAACGCCGAGAGCTTCCTCTACAACCCGGCGTTCCCGGCACGTCCCAAAGCGCTCATGATGCTCTACAAGCGTCTCCGCGAAATCGACGTGCCCGAAATGATGGCCAGCATCATCACGCAGACGCCCGGCAAGCCGTGGGGCTACTACCGCGACATGAGCCGGCAACTGTGGGACGAAGCACGACACGCCATGATGGGCGAAGTCGGCTTCGTGGCACTCGGCGTTGATTGGACCAAGGCGAAGATCACGTTCAACTGGTCGCATCGCCTCAACACCGAATGCACCCCGATGGAACGTCACGGCGTGCTGTACTTCATCGAGCAAGGGCTGATGCCCAAGACCGGCAAACGCTACGAATTCGAGACCGGCCAGGCGACCGGCCTGCCGCTCATCGCCACGATCCAGGACTTCGACTGGGCCGACGAAGTGTTGCACTCGCAGATCGGCCGCGTGTGGTACGTGCCGCAATTCGAGAGCCTGAAGGAAGCGCTCGCATACGGCGACGCGGCGTGGTCGAAGGTGCTGAGCAACTGGACGACCGTGAAGGCCCAGGGACTGACCAACCACGAGAACTGGTGGCCGGCGGTGTACGAGATGGCCTGCAAGGCCGAGGGTGTCGCCCCCGACCCCGTGGTGCTGGCGTTCGACGAAACCTACGAGGGGAAACGCGCCGACTTGCAACGCATCGCGGCGGAATAACGTTTAGCCGCGACGCGGAGTCTTCGGAGCGGAGCGCCTGCACGTTCCCGCGCTCCGCTCCGAAGACTCCGCGTCGCGGCTAAGCAGTTCGGTTTCCACCCGGCACCCACAACACATCGCCGCGGCCATCGTCGTTTGCGACGCGAGCCAGCACGAACAGGAAGTCGCTCAGGCGGTTCAGGTAGATCAGCACCTGCGCGTTTACCGTCTCGGTGTGCATCAGCGTGACCACGGCACGTTCCGCGCGTCGGCACACGGTTCGCGCGAGGTGAAGCCACGCGGCGGCCGGCGTTCCGCCCGGCAGGATGAAGCTCCGCAACGGTTCCAGCTTCTCGTTCGCAGAGTCGATGGCCTTCTCCAGACGCTCGGCCTGTGCTGCGGTCACTCGCAGCGACTTGCCGGGTTGCTCCCCTTCAAACGGTGGTACGCACAGGTCCGCGCCCACATCGAAGAGATCGTTCTGGATCGACTGCAGGAATGCGGCCTCGGGGCAAGCTGGGCAATTCGCGACGACCAACCCCAACACGGCGTTCAACTCATCGACCTCGCCATATGCCGCAACACGGGCGTGATCTTTCGGCACCCGTGTGCCGTCGCCGAGACCGGTGTCGCCACCGTCGCCGGACTTCGTGTAGATGCTTGAAAGGAAGACCATTTTTGCCAGTGTTTTGTGTTTGGTGTTTCGTGTTTAGTGTAGCCACCAGACACCATCCCTTTCTCCTTCAGCCGGGAAATCCCAAACACTCAACACAAAACACTAAACACAAAACACCACCCCAACCGATACAGTTGGTAACCAAGGATGGTCCGGCTTGCATGGAGGGGGAAGCATGTTCCGATTTCGACGTCATGTACTGATGCTGGCCGTGGCCGTCTTTCCGGTCTCGGCAACCGGCTGTAATCCGTTTACGATGGGGCTTCTGACGCCCGTCCCGATCCAACCGTGGGTCGCGGAGCGAATGAACACGAAGTATGGCAATCGCAATGACGGCCGCACGCCGATCATGCCGCCGATCCGCGACGGCTTCCCGCCGCCCATCTGCGAGGATGCACCGAGCGACCAGGAAGTTCTGCGGGCGATGCCCCGCGTCACTCGTGGCGTTCCGTACATCTACGAAGAGTTCCGCGACGATATCGTGATCGTGAAGAACCGCCTCGTGGACAAGATCGACCCACCGCGATTCTTCCCACTCGTCGGGCCAGCCCAGTTGCACCACTGCCACTGGGAATGCGTGGTGTACTACTCGGAAACGGTGCAGAGCGACTACCCGTTCCCGATGCAGGTGAAGAAGAACCGCGTTCAGGTTCTCTACATCGACAAGGACCACCTGCACCTGTACGTCGGACCGAACACCGACACGCAGAAGCAGATCACGCAAGAACTGACCAAATATTGATGCGTCCCCTCCGTCGTGCTTGATGGGCGACCGCCGCACCCGACTCCGAAAGGAGCCGGGTGTTTGGCGTTACTGGGAAAGGATGAAGGATGAAGGATGAAGGATGAATCAAACCGAAGCCCGGTCGAAGCGGTTCTCGCGTGCGATTTCTCCAATTCATCCTTCATCCTTCATCCCTCATCCTTTTCCGCGAAGCAGGGAATCCCTACGATATCGATAAGGTATGTGTTGAAACGGATGGCGGTGGCACGATGACCGAGTCTCCACAGGTCGCTGAGGAAATCGCGGCGGCAAACCGGGAGCTGGCCGGAGCATCTCCACAACAAGTTTTGCGCTGGGCAGCGAAGCGGTTTTACCCGCGGTTACTGATGGCAACTGCTTTTGGGGCCGAGGGTTGCTGCATTATTCACATGCTCGCCGAGATTGAACCCGGCACCATGTTTATCAACCTGGAAACCGGCTACCAATTCCCGGAAACGCTCGAACTCCGTGAGCGGATCAAGGAACGCTACGGGATCGCGGTCGAATACATCTATCCCGAACTGACCGTTGAGCAGTACGAGAAGGAACACGGCGGCCCGCAACATAGCCTGCGGCCTGACCAGTGTTGCTATGACCGCAAGATCCTCCCCCTGCGGCAAGCACTCAAGCGGCTCGACCCCGCAGCGTGGATCAGCGCGATTCGTAAGGATCAGACAGCCGAACGCGGCCAGGCCGACGTGATTCAGTGGGACGCGAAGTTCAACCTCGTGAAGGTGAACCCGCTGCTCAACTGGACGAAGAAGGAAGTCTGGGCGTTCATCGTGAAGCACGATGTGCCGTACAACCCGATGCACGACCGGGGTTTCCCGAGCATCGGCTGCTGGCCCTGCACGCGATCTGTGAACCCCGGTGAGGACGACCGAGCAGGCCGCTGGGCTGGCAAGGTCAAGAAGGAGTGCGGCCTGCACGTGATCGAGCAACAGGATGGAGAAGGGATCTGAAGAATTAAAAAGGTAAAAGGAAAAAGGTAAAAATGAAGACAGAAATCAGAAGACGAGAATGAAAAAGGGAAAAACAGATAAATGAAGACAGAAATCAGAAGACGCAGTCTTGTATTCAATTTTACTTTTTACCTTTTTACCTTTTTAATTATCACGAACCGCCATGCTTTTCTCCGCCAAAGCCGAGTACGCCTGTGTCGCGATGCTGGAGTTAGCAGCCCGGCACGCTGATCCGCGCCCGGTTCGGCTCGCCGATGTCGCAGACAAGCACGGCATCTCGGATCGCTTCCTGGTACAAATTTTGCTCGACCTCAAGCGGGCGGGGTTGGTCGATAGCACTCGTGGCGCATCGGGCGGCTACGCCCTGGCGCGTCGGCCCGAAGAGATTTCACTCCACGACATTTTGCGAGTGATCGACCCGGCTGAACGACGGACCGGCAAGAACACGGTTGCCAGTGCGCGCCGAAAAGATTCCGCGCCACCCGTGCGGAAGAAGGCCGAGCTTCAACTCACCGCGTATGTGCGTAACGTTCGGTCTGTGTGGGACCGCGTGGTGGAAGCCCAGGAAAGCGTCTTGAAGAATACGACCCTTGCTGATCTGCTCAATCAGAGCGAGGGACTGCAATACGTGATTTAGAAACAGGAACCCAACACCGTTCTCTAAGTACACCTCCCCAGAAAAGGGGAAACAGTAGCCGGGGTCTGTGACCCCCAATCACCTTCGCCCCACCAAGACCGGCCTCATAGAGGCCAGCTACAAAACCAAGACCTTTTTGTAGCCGGGGTCTGTGTCCCGGATCACCTTCGCCCCACCAAG
>Ga0335397_10002162_pt1 | contig 26759 bp, 21 predicted proteins | sample MAT04_FD_205740 | JGI IMG/M metagenome (GOLD analysis project Ga0335397, IMG submission 205740) | Freshwater microbial communities from Lake Fryxell liftoff mats and glacier meltwater in Antarctica - MAT-04 (spades assembly) (version 2) ... | reverse complement strand
CATCGGCGTCAGCATACACATGATTCCGCCGGGCCGTGAACCTTGAGGACCCATCAGCGCCGTCACCACCTCTCTGGGAACCTATCCGCTATGTGCCTGACCTTTAACGGATCATGGAGCGCAAAATGACCAACCGTCGCCTGGCGCATTTGCTGGGTCGCGTGGCTTTAGGTCTGAACATCGCCCTCCATGGTCTGCTCAGGCTGCCGCACCTCGCCGAGTTTTCCCAGGGCTTGCGGACCAAGTTCAGCGGCACCTTTCTCCCCGGTGACCTGGTGGTGGCTTCCGGCTACGGGATCGTCATCGGTGAAGCCGTGATTGGCCTGCTGCTGCTGTCCGGGTTCTGGCAACGCTCGGTGCTCGTAGCCGGCCTGCTCCTCATGATGGTCCTGACCTTCGGCACGTGTGTCCAACAGGACTGGGCGACCGCCGGCACGCAGCTGATCTACACCGCCTTCTACGCCGTCCTCCTCGCCACCTTGCCCGACCCGCCCACCGAACGGCCTCCGCCAGTAGCAATGTCCGAGTAAGGGGGAGAGGCTGAGTTGGTCAGGTTGTCGAATCCCTGCCCTCTCCACGCGGAATCGGGAGCCAAGTCACCCTTGGGCGCTGATCAAGAAGGCAGCCCAAAGCATCTGGAAACTTCGGATTGTGTCGCCCTGAAATGAAGCACAAGTGTTCCGCCTGATCCCGGGGTTCCCCTCCCTATGATAATCCAAACCGGCCCCACTTATCCTTACCTCGGAGGAAGGCTACCCACTCGGCCGGACACGCCCGCCCCCGCACCGGCGCCGGCGGTGGCGGCGAAGCCGGAGCCCATCGCGATTTCGCCCTTTCTGCAGGGCAACAAGCTCCACGTATTTACGCCCACGCCCGCGTCGGAGGCTTTTTCCAATCAACAGATGGTCGATGGGCTGCGCGCCGTGACGAACCTGATCGCGGGGCAGTGCGGGCAGAAAGCGTCCCTCGCAGTTAAGGCCATCTGGCTCGGGGTGGACGGCGTGTCCACCTATCACGCTTGGCGGGATCCCCAAAGCAGCCTGGCAGACCGGGCCATCGCAACCGGGCAACTGGGCGGCGACGGCCTCGCGCTGCTGGGCGCAGTGCTGGCGTCCTCCCCCCTGGAAGGCACCGCCAACGTCATTTCCTTCACCGCCCTCATCGGTGATCATTTGCACACCGGAAAAATCACGCTCTCGCAAAGCGAAGTGGTCGGATTCTCCTCCCATCCCCAAGCCGAGGATATTTCGAACCTGCTAAAACTGACCGAGGTTTTCGTGCCGCCTGTAACGACCTGATTTGAGGGTGGCTGCGGGGTTTAGATTCATCCACTGTAGGGTACGGAATGTTACGTTTGGGGCAAAGAACCTGAAACGTGGACCCGAAGCATTTATTAGGTGGGAAGCCAGAAATCCAGGAATCGGAAGGTTGGTTCCGGGGTTGCTGGCTTCCCCCTCCATTACCCTCCTTCGTACCTCTTCCTTTTTCCTACTGACTTCCTCCTTGCCCCATGAGCCTGAATTCCCTCCCTCGCCTCGCCGGATGCGTCTTCGCCCTAACCCTTGCGTTGCCCGCGTCAGGTGAGTCACCCGTCAACTCACCGGCCAAGCCCACCGCCGCCTCCGCGCGCCTGGCCGAAGGCGACTACGCCGCCGAGATCGCGCGGCTCAATCGCCAGCTGGATGTCTTGCGGAAGGAAGAGGTTGCCCTGCGACAACAACGTCGGGCCCAGCAGGCCGAGGAAGTCCGCCTCGTCGGCGCAGGCGCCACCACCACCCAGGTCCACGCGGAAATCCAGTCGCTCCGGGGCCAGATCGACGCCCTCGATAACCAGATGGGGCTGCTCGTTTACCAGATCAATACCCTGGAAGCCCGGTCTGGCATCCCGCCGCAAACCCCGCTCGCCCCCGCGAAGGCAACCCAGGTCCCGCCGGCGCCCGCCAAGAAAGCCATCCTTCGTTCGAAGCCCGTGATCGCGCCCGACAAAATCAAGGCTGCCGCCACGCGTTTCTCTGGCAATGCCGCCCCCACCGTGGCGGATGCGCGGCAGGCCGCCAGGGAACTCCTCACCTCCCAGCCAGTGGCTTTTTCCGACCTGGACATTGAACAGCTCGCTCTCCTCGTGATGCTGCAGGCACAGCAAGACAACATCGCCGACATCCGCACCCAGCTGGCCGCGATGAAGGATAAAAACGACCAGCTGGCCGCGCTCCGGGCCGCGCGGCCCTCGCCCGCGAACACCCCGGACAATCCCATCGAACTCTCACCCGAGGACCGCCGGCAACTCCTGGAAATTTCCGAACGGCAGACCAAGCTCGAGCACGTCATCCTCGAACTGACCCAAAAAATATCCGACTCTCAGGCCAAGTCCGCCCCGGGCAGCAAGTGACACGGACGCGGAAAATCCGCAAAGCGGCCCGTCTCCAACGCGTGCCACGGTTGAATCTCAGCTCATTCACAGGGCGCGATCCAGAGTCCGAATTCCGACCTGTCCGACTTCTTAATTCTTCCTTCTGCCTTCTTCCTTCGCGGCGCCTCTGCTATTCCGACCCGCCGCGGCTCGCCAGCAGGCGCATCGCTTCCGTCGCGTGATGACGGGAGGCATGGTACAGGGGCGTGTGACCTTGCGCATCCTTCGCGTTCACGTCGGCCCCGTGGTCGAGGAGGAGCTGGAGGCCGGGGACAAAAACCCTCGCGGCGAAATTATGGATGAGCTTCTCTCCTTCCCGCGTGGGCGTGTTCAGGTCGGCCCCGGCAGCCACGAGCCTTTGCACCGTGTCCAGGCTGATTCCGTTGAAATCCAACCGCTCCGCCAGCGTCTTCCCCGCCGCATCTTTCGCGTTGATGTCCGCTCCGTGGGCGCGCAGATACGCCCGCGCTTCCTCGTCGGGGCTAAAACGCAGCGCCTCGGCGCCGTCTTTCCGGACGTCGGCCCCGTGGGCCACCAGGATTTCGAGCATCTCCCGGTTGCCTCCCTCGGTCAGTGCCCCGACTAGGTCCGCGGGCTGCACCGGGGTTTTCAAAAGTTGCTTCAGCAGCGCGGTGTTACCCGAGTGCACGGCGCCCGCCAGGGCGTAGTTTCCGGGTCCGGTGACGACCGCCCCGGCCTTCAGCAACGCCTCCACCACGTCGGGGTGGTTCTCCCGGGCGGCATAAAACAAAGGCATGGGGCCGTTGCTCGCATACTTGGCAAGGCTCGGGTCCATCCCGCCGGTGATAAAAAGGTTCACCAGCACCAAGTCGCCCGCCTCGGCCGCCTTCAGAAAAGCTTCCGGTGTGAAATCCACCTGCATGCCCGCCAACTTGAGGCGGGCCTCCTCCGGACTCGGCTGGTCAAACAGGCCGACTAAATTTTTGAGCGAGTCCGTCAACGTCGCCGCCGCGATCACGACGGTGCTGACCAGAATCAGGACCGCCACCAGCCGGTTTCTCTGCAGACGCCCCATCCACTTATCCGTCAGCGTCGGTGTCATCTGCGGATTCAAGACTCCCGCCGCCAACCCGCAATTCGATAAACGAATCGCCCAGCTCCCAAGCCCGGCATCCGCTCCTCCAAATCACGCCCGGCACCCAAGACGCCCAGCCGGACTCATGAAATCGGATGCGAGCACCAGCAACTTCAGCCAAACTGGATGATGGAGCGCGTTGGCCGCCCCGCGCTGGAGGGATCCGAACCCCCATGCCACGCGTTGAGAACACCAACGCTTTGGACCTCTGGAGAGAGGGGAGCCCCCGCCGCGTTCTGACCGCTGACCGCGGCGGGGGCGCTGCGGCTCCGTCTTACGTTCCCAGCGTGTTGGGAAAGCCGCTCTACACGAGGCGCGCCCATCCCTCTTCGCCAACGAATTCGGCGGGACCACGCGGTCGCATCCTACCCTCGGAATTTCCGCCTACCCGCCGTGCGCACGGCGGAATTCCGCGAGGTCCATCGTGCGCCCCGTGCGCCTCGCTTCCTCGGCGGCAAAGCCCATCACGTGGCTTTCCACGGATTTCTGGAGCGATGACTCCATGTCTTCCGCGCGCGCCTTGCTCATCTCGCTATGCAGCGTGCGCACCAGCCCCGCATCACCGCCGCCGTGCCAGCCGTCTTTCTCGTGATCAATTGTGATGCGCTCGAGTTTACCCGCGCCGAAGACCTCCACCACGACATCACAGCCCGCCGTCTTCTTCACGCGTTCGCCCGCCAGCAGCCGGCCCTTCGTGCCAAAGATCGCCAGGTCGCGACCCTCGCTAAACGCCGTCATCGTGAACGTGCACGTGGCGCCGCTCGCGAAATTCAGGTTCACCGTCTGGTGATCCACCGCCGTGTTGTCGCAGTGGTAAACGCAACGGCCCCACGGACTCGTCCGCAGCCACTCCACGATCTCCGCATCCGTCGCGGTCTTCGCGCGGTCAAAGATGATCTCCAGCCAGTTCTTGCGATCGCCCAGATAGCGATGCGCGTCGTAGAGACAGGTGTCGCCCACGGGACAGCCATCCGTGCAACGCATCGGCGCACCCGCCGGCGCACTCTCCGGCCGGAAATGCATGATCCCGCCGAAGCTGCCGAGCGCCGTGCAGGGGGAGTCAATGAGCCACGACAGGATGTCCATGTCGTGACATGACTTCGCGATGATCATCGGGGTGGACTTTTCCATCACGCTCCAGTGCCCGCGCACGAACGAGTGGCTCTGATGCCACGGTTCCACGCCTTCCGTCGCCTCGACCGACACGATCGAGCCGAGCACCCCGCTCGCAATGATCTCCTTCACCTTCCGATAGAACGGCGTGTAGCGGAGTACATGACACACGAGCACGCGGCGGCCGAGTTCCCGCGCGAGTTTCTCCAACGCCAGCACATCTCGCAGATGGGTTGAAATCGGCTTTTCCAGCAACAGATCGTATCCCTTCCGCAGTGCCGCCGACGCATGTCCGAAGTGAAATGCATCCTGCGTCGCGATGATCATCAGGTCCGCCAGCTTGGGCTCAGCCAGAATCGCCACGTCATCATGAAATTCCCGGAAAGCCGGGTTCTGCGAAAGCGCGCGCGCCTTGGCCAGCCGCGCGGCGCTGTGGTCCGCCGCCGCGACGATCTCGTATAACTCAGGCTGCTTCGCCGCCAATTCGAAGTAAATGAAGGTGCGGCTGCCGCAGCCGGTGGCGGCGATCTTGAGGCGCGTGGGAGAGGTCATGAAAGTCGGAATTCTAACCACGGATTACACCCAATCTCACGGATCAATCCGATACTCCGAGTGGTAATTGGACTGATCGGTGTCCGTCCGTGTCATCTGTGGTAAAATGATCCGGGATCGAATTTCGGCTCGTTTCCGTAAATCACGATAGATTCCCTCAGCTTTCCGCCCTTTGGCGCGCGTCCGCCTCGATCAGCTTGATCAGGCCATCAAGCGTCGCCTTGGTCTTCGCCTTCACGGCGGGCAGTTCCCCGGCGCTGCCGACCTTCTCATTGGCAAAGAGGTAGAATTTCATCTTCGGCTCCGTGCCGCTGCCGCGCGCGGCAAACTTGTAGCCGTTCGAGAGTGTCACGAAATACAGGTCCTGCGACGGAAGCGTATCCCCGTCGGCATCGACGATCTTCTCCCGGCCATAATCCTGGAATCTCGCCACCTTCACGTCGCCAAACGCCGTCGGCGGGTTCGCCCGATAGCTCTCGATGATGCGCTTGATCTTCGCCGACCCACTGGCCCCCTCGTAGTACAGGTTGATCACACCCTCGAGATAGAAGCCGTAGCGGAGAAAGATCTCCTCGAGATACTCCGGCACCGTCAGCCCGCGGCTCTTTACCCACGCGCAAAGTTCGGCGAACATCAGGCAGGCTGAGTTGCCGTCCTTGTCGCGCAGGTAGTCATTGGGCAGGTAGCCGTAGCTCTCCTCGGTGCCAAAGACATAGAACGTGCTGTGCTCCATCAGCAGCTTCGCCCGCTCGGCAAACGGCGTGGCTTCATAGTCGAACCCCGCCGGCATCACCGCGCGCAACTGTTCCTCGTAGCGACGCAGCTTGGCCGCGATCCACTTAAAACCCGTCAGCGTTTCGATGACTTTCACCCCGTGCCCGCGACCAATGGCCGCCTGAAGTTGGGTCGTCACCACGGTGTTGATGATACCCGCGTTCGGTGACCCGCCCGCCGGGATCCAGCCGAGTTCCTTGTATTTCATCAGCCGGTATTCCGCCAGCAGTGAGCCAATCTGGTTGCCCGTGATCAGCTCCATCTTCCCGGCGCGGTTCCGCACCGCGCAGCCCATGCGGTCGGCATCGGGATCCGTCGCGAGCACGACGTCGCTGCCCTTTTGCTCGGCGAGCTTGATGGCCAAGGCCAGCGCCTCGGGATTCTCCGGGTTCGGCGACTTCACCGTCGGGAAACGCGCGTCAAACTCCAGCTGCTCGGGCACCGGCGTCACGTCGCATCCGGCGGCTTGCAACAGGGGCAGCGACTGTACCGCACCCGTCCCGTGGATGTTGGTGAAAATTACGTTGAGCTTTGTCTTTTTCAGGACCGCGGCGTCGAGCAGCGCCGTGGCGGCGACCACCCGATAAGCCTCATCCGCATCACGTCCCAGCCTCGTGACCCGGGAAATATCTATTTTCAAAAAGCCGCTGAGCTCGCCGAGGGCCACTGCATTCACTTCCGCTACTATACCCTTGTCGTGCGGCGGAATCACCTGCGCGCCATCCTCGAAGTAGGCCTTGAATCCGTTGTCATGCGGAGGGTTGTGGCTCGCCGTGATGACGATGCCGGCCTGGGCCTTGAGCCACCGGACACTGAAGCTCAATTGCGGCGTCGGCCGCGGGCCGTCGAAAATAAACGCCTCGCCCCCGAGCTGGGTCCAGGCCGAGGCGGCGAGTTCACCGAAGGGACGCGAGAAGTGCCGCACATCGTGCGCGATCACGAGCTTGGGCCGGGCCGCCTCCGGCCGCGTCCCGAGAAATTTCTTCGTGTAGCGAAACAGTCCGACCACTGCGCGGATCAGCGTGAAGTCGTTCAACATGTTGCTGCCGATCGCCGCATGTTCCGGCGTGCCGATGGGGCTCAGCTTCCCGGTCTCCGCCGGCACCGGCACCACCCCAATCGTGCGGCCGCGCATGCCGCCGGTCCCAAATTCCAGGTAGCAGTAGAACCGGTCGTTCAACTCCGACCACGCTTCCTTCGCCACCAGCTCATCAATGCTCGCCACCGCCCAAGCGGGCAGGTTGGCCGCGAGGAAGGCCTCGAGGTTCTCCACCGCGCCCGGCATGAGTTGGTTCGCGGTCGCGGCAGCTTTAATTTTTTCGGGCGTGGTCATGGCAGTGAAGGCAATCTGTTCACGATACAAAATACCCCAAGCGGTTTTGGCCACAAAAAGGCACGGAGAGTCACCAAAAATTCAACCAAGCTTCCATTGCGCCGATCGGCGCGCGGGAGAGCCGATTCGAAGCCCCGGAGGTTTTGTGCCTTTTCGCGGCAAAACCTCCGACGTATCGTCCGTTGTCATGTCAGGTACAGACCGGCGGTGACCGCCGGCTTGGGCGAGAGTTTTTTCCAGGCGTCGGCAAAAGAGTCCTCGTCGTAACCAAACTGCGGTGAAACCTCGATCGCCGCCTTCGGCAGGCCGGACGCATCCGCCTCGACCGCCGCGTCGTTGGTCTTCAGCCAGCGCGTAAACTGCCGGAGCTGGTCGTCGCGACAGGTCTGCGGCGAATCCACGCCTTCGGCATTCTTCACCGGAGAAAAGTCATCCGCGCGGCGGGTCTCGATCACCAACGGGTTCGACGCGAAGGGCAGCGCGTCGAAGACAAACAGCTCGAACTTCACCCCATTCGCCTGCGCCGGCTTCACGGGCTGACCGGCCCCATCGACGGTCGGGATCTTCTTGTCGGCGCGGTGAAACGGCAGCGCCATGCCTTCGCCCCGTGCCACGTGCCGGATAAACTCCCGATCCAGCACATGGATCGCAATGCTGCCCGCAAGGTAGCGCAACCGCCCATCCGCCTCGGTCTCGCGCTGCATCGCCATCGGCAGATCCGAGTATTCGACGACCACGAGTCGCTCCCCTTGCACGCAGAAATGGCCCAGTTTCTCCTCGGGATAGGCCTTCGGGACCATCTTGCTCGACATCTGCGACCCGCGCAGGAGATGCCAGCCGATGAACGCCGGGTCCACGCAGCGCACCAGCGGGTTGTCCACTTGGAAGTAGCTGAGCGTATCGATCCCCTCGCGCGCCATCAGGTCGAGCGCGCCGCTGCGCTCCAGTGCCCGCAGCGATCCGCCATGTCCGTCCGGCGACAACGCGAGCGTACCCGGCGTCTCGAGCAAAATCTTCCCCTTGAAATCGACCGCCGGCATCCGCCCTTGCCGGAAAAAATGCACCCGCGACGGCTCCAACCCGAAGAATTTGTTCTCGGCAAAAAACGTCTCCGTCGCCGCGTGGTTCTGGTGGCTCGTCATGATGAACCAGTGCAGCGGCCGGCCATAGCGCACACCCGCCGCGAGAATTTTCTCGGCAAAGACCTGGAAGAGGGGTTTCCGCTTGAGCGGCGTGACCGGAAACGTGCCCTTCGGTCCGTCGTAACCCAGCCGCGTGCCCTGCCCGCCCGCGACCGTAAACACCGCCACGCGTCCCGCCCGCAGCGCCGTTTCACCCGCCGCCTTGGCTTTCGCCCACGCCGCCGCATCGCCGCCGTTCTCCGGCCGGGATTCATACGGCGCTGGCGCCAGCCCGGTCAGATTCACCCCCGTCGCCGCGCCCGGCGTGAGCAGCGTGCGCGTCAGTTCCGCGACTTCTGCGAGGTCGATCTCCCCTGCCTCCGCCAGCAAGTCCTGCTGCGCGGCAGGCGCGAGCTGGTCAAAAAAGGCAAAGACGTGGCCCTGGCCGGCGTGGCGGAATTTCTCGATGAGCGGATGGGTGGGCATGCGGTAAACAGTCAGTTGGTCGGGTGAAAAGTTCAGTCCTCGAAGCGAAAGAGGAATTCGTCCGGTTTGGCGTAGTTCAACCGGCGTCGGATCACCTTTTCCACAAATACCGGGTCGGTGCGCAGGCGGTCGATGATCTTTTCCTGCTCCCGCAGCTTGGCCTCCGCCTCCGCCAGCCGGCGCCGGCTCACGGCCTCCTGCTGCTTCAACTGGCCGTATTCGGCGCGCGCCTGCAGGAAAAACACCCCCGAGGTCAGTCCCACGCCCAGAAAGAGCACGAAGTAGAAACCGACAATGACGCGGCGCAAATTCACCATGGAGTCTGTCCAGTGAACCGTGCGCCCTCTGGGCCACGCAATGCATTTTTCGGGTGCCAACCCGGAGTGGCCCGCGAATCACGCGAATGGACGCGAATGCAGAAACGGAAATGAAATTCAACTCTCCGGAATTCGCGTCCATTCGCGTGATTCGCGGGCGAAAAATCGGGTGCGTTGGCTCACGCCCGCAGAAGTATCAAAAGTGTGAAACACCCCGCCCAACCGCGATTTGGGCGTGCGTTCCCCGGGCGTCACCCCCTAACCTAAGCCCGCATGTATCAGAGCTATTACGGGTTCAAGGAGATGCCTTTCAACATCACCCCTGACCCACGGTTTCTTTACCTCAGCCCCACCCACCAGGAGGCCCTCCAGCACCTCAAATATGGGGTGCGGGAAAAGAAGGGCTTCATCGTCCTCGTCGGCGAGGTGGGCTGCGGCAAAACCACCCTCTGCCGCTGCTTCCTCAACGAGCTCGATCCGGCACACTTCGACACCGCCCTGATCCTCAACCCGCGGGTCACCGAAACCCAGATGCTCAAGGCCATCCTCACCGACCTCGGCGAAACCAAGCTCGCCCGCAGCCAGGTGGATCTCGTGGCCCAGATCAACCGCGTGCTCCTCGCCCGCATCGAGGCTGGCCGCGACATCGTCCTCATCGTGGACGAGGCCCAAAACCTTTCCTTCGAAGTCCTCGAGCAAATCCGCCTCCTCTCGAATCTCGAAACCGACAAGCAAAAGCTCCTGCAGATCGTCCTCATGGGCCAGCCCGAGCTCAAGGATGTGCTCGCCCGCGAGGAGCTGCGCCAGCTGCGCCAGCGCATCCTCGTCCATTACGAGCTGCACCCGCTCACCTTCACCGACATCCAGCACTACATCCAGCACCGGCTCACCCTCGCCGGCAGCCAGGGCCGCCCGCACTTCACGAAATGGGCCCTCCGCGCCATCCACCGCGGCAGCACGGGCATTCCCCGCATCGTAAATAATCTCTGCGACAAATCCATCCTCTCCGCCTTCATCCGCGGGTCCGACGAGGTGACTTACTGGGATGTCCGCCGCGCCGTAAAAGACATGCGGAATCTCACCAATTCCTGACGCCGTCGCCATGAGCATCATCAACGACGCCCTCAAAAAAGCGCAAAACCAGCGCACCGGCAGTGCCATGGATGCCGCGCCCATGCCCGGCGGTGGCTCGGGGTATCGCGGGAACCAGGGCATGCCCAAGGGCCTGCTCATGCTGCTGATCGCCGGCGCCGCCGTGGTGATCGTGGTCTCCGTCGTCGCCACCGTCTATTTCGTCAACCGCGCTCCCGCCACGCCGGCGATTGCGGCCACACCGGTGCCACCGCCCGCCGCGACGGCGGCCGTGACCGCGTCATCCGACGTGCCCAATCCCGCGACAGCGCCAAGCGCGGTCGTCATCGCGCCGGTTATCGTCCCTACTCCGGCGCCGGTGGTCGAGATTGCCAGTCTACCGCCCGCGGTTATCACGAGCGACCTGGACGTGCCGGCAACGCCGGTCGGACCCGAGCCCGTCGTCGAGGGTTCGCTCGAGGATCGCATCGCCACCTACGTCGACAAGGCGCGCGTCACCGGTATCCGCACCTCGGAGAATATCAGCAAGGTGCTGATGAATGATAAGGTTTACCGCCTCAACGACGTCGTGGACCGCAAGCTCGGCCTGCGTCTCGTCAAAATCGCCCCCGACAGCCTCACCTTTGCCGACGCCAACGGCGCGACCTACGTGAAGAATTTCTAGCCGCCGTCCAAGCGATCGGGACCGTCACCCCTCGCCTCTCACCCCTCACCCCCCACCCGGCGCTCCGCGCCTGCGCCCCATGCTCTCGCACCTCCAGCAGACGCGCACGCGCCTCTTCCAGCTAGCGGACGCCGGTCTGTTTGCGATCGCGCTGCTGGCCGCGTTTTTCCTCCGCGACGCGTTCACCCGCTGGTTCCACTGGCCCGCGTTGGAAATCCTCGATGGATATGTCTGGCTGCTGCCCACGGTCGCCGTCCTCGGCCCTGCCGTGCTGGCCGGCCAGGGATTTTACGAGCCGCCGCGACCCAACGACCGACTCCGCTCGCTCTTCATCGTCCTGCGCAGCGGCCTGCTCACTGTTGTCGGTCTGATCCTGTTTCTCTTCATCCTGCGCGTCCAACTCGCGCGCTCGGTCATCATTTTCGTCGGAGTCATCGGTGGCACCCTGGTCTATGCGCGGCATGGATTAACTCTCTGGCAGCAATCGCGCCACTTCGCCCAAGACCAGCTCCGCCGCCGCGCATTGTGGGTGGGCCTGCCCGCGGAAAACAGCGCCCTCCGCGCCGCGCTGACCCGGGCCGAGCTGGCCACGATGGACGACACCGGCGAATTCAATCCCGCGGACCGTCCCATCGCGGATTTTGTCCGGCTCCTGCATGAGCAGGTAGTAAACGTCGTCATCCTCAACCTCGCCGGTGTCGGCCGCGACCACGCCACCGACATCCTGCTCGCCTGTGCGCGCGAGGGCGTGGAAGTGCTGGTGCGCCCCGGCCTGTCCGCCCTGCCCTCGCCGCGCGTGACCGTGGACCAGTTTGGCGGCGAGGCCGTGTTCTATTACCGCGCGCAATCCGCCTCCCTTGGCCATCTCTTCATCAAGCAGATCTTCGATTACACCGCCGCCGCTTTGCTGCTCGTTGTGCTTTCGCCCCTGCTGCTGTTGATCGTCCTCGCGATCAGGCTGACCTCCCCCGGGCCGGCGCTGTACCGCCAGGTCCGCGCGGGCCTGAATGGGGGATCGTTTCCCATGTTGAAATTCCGGACCATGCGGCTCGGCGCCGAGGAGCAACAGGCGGGACTCGCCGCCCAGAACGAGATGCGCGGCCCCGTCTTCAAGGTGACCAACGACCCGCGCGTCACGGGTTTCGGCCGCTTCCTGCGACGCCACAGCCTCGACGAACTCCCCCAGCTTTGGAACGTCCTCCGCGGCGAGATGAGCCTCGTCGGCCCGCGTCCGCTGCCGGTGGCGGAAGTGAAGCGCTTCGACAACGACACCCATCGCCGGCGACTGAGCGTGAAGCCCGGCCTCACCGGCCTGTGGCAGATCAGCGGGCGCAGCGACATCTCCGACTTCACCGACTGGGTGCGCCTCGACCTCGCCTACATTGACGAATGGTCGCTCTGGCTGGATTGCAAAATCCTCCTCGCCACCCTTCCCGCCGCGCTCTTCGGCCGCGGAGCGCGTTAGATCCCTGATCGGTCGGGCTTTACGCCCGATATCCGAAACGTCCCGCGGACACCCCATCCAGCGGACCCCTCACCTGCCCCCCAGTTTTTGGTCGTGACCATGGGTCGGACCTCACGCCCGATATCCGCCCCCCATTCATCCGCGATCCAGCGGACTCCGCACTGAGGTTGACCCGGTTTGACGGACAGGTATCGACTGGCCGGATCAAAGAACCACAAACCCCAAACCCCGACCCTCTTTTCTACCCCGCGGTTTGACGGACAGGTATCGACTGGCCGGATCAAAGAACCACAAACCCCAAACCCCGACCCTCTTTTCTACCCCGACCCTCTTTTCTACCCTCACCGTGCGCGCCTTGGCGATGGCGCTCGCGCGCGTTCGTCCGACCCAGCCGCTCATCGTGCACTCGGACCGCGGCAGCCAGTTTGGCTCTGAAAAAGGGGTCGGGGTTTGGGGCTTGGGGACAGTCCTCCCCAGCTTCTTGCCGGCCGCCGCGTGAAGTCCCGGGTTGAATCGAATCTCACGGGCAAGCTGGCCCGTCGGACTGCTCCCGGCTTGCGCCTACCCGGGTGGACCGGCCAATCCTTTCTTGAAATGATCCGTCCACTCCGCCTGGGCCTGCTGTTTAGCTTGCTCGTGATCACCGCCTATTACGCGGTGCTGCACTACCAGGTGCTGCAGATCGGCTATCCCATCACGCAGGATGAGCCGGGTTTCGTCGAACTCGCCGCCGCGGGCAATCCCTACACCCACGACGGCCTCCTGGCCGCGGGCAATGTCTACGGACCCGGCTATCCGATCTGGGCTCGTCCGTTCACCGCCGTTTTTTCCAACCCTTACATCGCCCTGCGCTGGGCGAGCAGCTGCGCGCTTTTCGCGATGCTGGGCTTGCTTGGGTGGGTGCTGCGGCGCGAGGGGCTGGGGCGAATCGAGACGGCCGCCGCCCTCGCCATTGTTTATATCCTGAACGTCAGCAGCCACTCCCTCTCCGCCAGCGCCGACCTGCTCGGCGCTGCGTTGTATTTTGCGAGTATCACCGCCAGCCGGCGGGGCACGTGGCCCGCCCTGATCGCAGGAGTTGCGCTGGCCGCCTGCGCCATGATGACCAAGCCCTACTTCGCCCTCGGCTGGGTGATTGTCGCCTCGCACCTGCTGCTGTTCGCCCCGCCGCGCCGCGCGCTCACGTACCTCGGTCTGTCAGCCCTGCTGGCCGTCGTTTCCGCAACAGTGCTGCAATCCGTCGCGCCCGATTATTTTCTTTCCACTGTTGTCGTCCATGGCACCGCCGCCGTGCGCCGCGCCGACGTCCTGTTCGGACAGGCCGGCGAATTTGCGCTGCTCGCCTGCGGCGTCCTCGCACTCGCCCTCCTATTCCGTCCCAAAAAATATTCCTTAACGCTGTCTATCCACCGGCCTCTTCTCCAGCCGGCCATCGACCTCTGGGCCTGGGCCGCCGGGGTGGCCGCAGTCGCCCTGCTCGGCTCGCTCGGCTGGCACCCGGGTAACTACCTGGTTTATTATTATCATCTGCTGCTCGGGCCACTCGTCATCGTGGCGCTGCGCCGGCTGGCCAGCCGGCCCCAACTCGGCCGCGGGCTCCTCTGTGTCAATTTGCTCGTGCTCGGCTGGTTGCTGCCGCCGCTGCCGGGCAATGACAACTGGGGGACCCTCGAACCCAGCGTCGCCACCGTGCGAGGATGCATCCTAGCCGAGCCGTTACTCCAACCCTTCAGCCAATCGCACCTGAATCTCGAACTGCTCACCCACGGCCAGACCGCGAGCATCCTGCAGGCACTTGATAACAGAGGTGCGGAGGTTCCCGCGGCCTATGCCAGCCTCCATCGCAAGCTGCTGGCACGCGCTGAAGTCCAAAGCGCCCGCATCCGCGCCCGGGAGTTCGCGGCGGTTTACCTTTCCTACGTCTTGGATTCCCAAAATCGGCCGGTCTGGAGCAATGACCTGCGGCACATCTTGCCGGCGCTTTTCACCGGCTACCAACCTGCGGAGGAAATCCCGGTCTACCCTTACGGCATGCCCTACTGGGCCCGGTTGTCCCACGGCCGCTTTCCCTATCACGTGGTAAAATGGGTGCCGAAGAACCAGCCGCCCGAGCCGCCACTTAATCCGAACAGCCGCAACGGGGCCCCAAAGGCAAAAAACTAGGCGCCTCCGCTTATCGCGCCTTTTCGCGCCTCTTTGCGGCCATCCCTTGCCGGGAGGCCCATCCGACTACCGATCCAAGTACTTGCGCACCGCCGCTAATCCGCGCGTGTTGAAGATGTTTTCCTTCGTCAGCCAGCCTTTGCGCGCGGAGTTGATGCCTGCCCGCACTTCCTGCAGGGCCACCGTTTCATGCGCGTCGGGGTTGATCGAGCAGACCAGGCCGCGTTCGGCGGCCTTGCGCCAGTGGCGCCAATCCATGTCCAGCCGCCACGGGCTGGCGTTCAACTCGATGATCACGTCGTGCGCGATCGCGGCATCGATGACCTTGGCCACATCGACCCGGTAGCCTTCGCGCCGCAGCAGGAGCCGGCCGGTCACGTGGCCCAGCATCGTCGTCCGCGTATGCTCAATCGCGCGGATGATCCGCGCTGTCATCGTCGCCTCGTCTTGGGAAAACGCGTTGTGCACCGAAGCCACCACATAGTCCAGTTTCGCCAGGGTCGCGTCGTCGTAGTCGAGTCTTCCGTCGGTAAGGATGTCACACTCCACGCCGGCAAACACGTGGGTCTTGAACTTCTTCGACGCGTTCAGCGCGTGAATCTCATTCAACTGCTGGATCAGCCGTTCCTCGCTGAGTCCGTTCGCTTGGAAACTCGATTTGGAGTGATCCGCGATGCCGAGATATTCCCAGCCCAGCGCCGCCGCCGCCGCGGTCATCTCGCCCAGCGTATTCCGTCCGTCCGAGGCATTGGTGTGATTGTGAAACGCCCCGCGCAAGTCCCCCAGCTCCACCAGCCGCGGCAGCTCGCCCTTCTCCGCCTCCTCGATCTCGCCCAACCCCTCGCGCAATTCCGGCGGGATATAATGCAGCCCGAGCGCACCGAAGAGCTCGGTCTCGTTCTTGATCTTCAATTTTTCCCCTTTCGCCTGCTTCAGCACTTCCGCCTTTTCTTTTGCCGTGCCCTCGCCTCCCGCCGGCACGAGCCCCCACTCACTCAGGCTCAACCCGCGGCTCTGCGCCCGCCCCCGCAGCTGCACATTGTGGTCCTTCGAGCCTGTGAAATGATGCAGCGCGAACACAAACTGATCCTCCGGCACAATCCGCAGATCCGCCTGCAAGCCACTCTCAAACCGGACACTCGCCTTGGTCTCGCCCTCCGCCGTGACTTCCTTCACCCCGGGCTGTTGCGTGAACCACGCCACGACCGGCGCCACGTCGGTCGCCGCCACGAGAAAGTCCAGGTCACCCACCGTCTCCAGCCCCCGGCGCAGGCTGCCCGCCGACTCGGCCTGACTCACCTGCGGCAGCTTTCGCAGACCCGCCACGATCGGTCCGGCAATCTCCCACGCGTCCCACCACAGGTGACGCTTCCCGTACGCCTCGCGGTTTTTGATGCCGGCGAGGATTTTCTCCGCGGTTTTTTCACCGAAACCGTCCAGTGCGGCCACGCTGCCATCCTGGCACGCCTTGGTCAGCGCCGCGATGCTCGTGAGTTTGAGTTGCTCGCGCAACGCGCGGATCTTCTTCGGCCCGAGGCCCGGGATTTGGACCATCTCCACCAGTCCCGGTTCGACCGAGGCCTTCAATTTCTCGAAAAACTCCAGCTTTCCGGTGGTGTGCAGCTCGGTGATCTTCTGCGAAAGCGCATCGCCGATGCCCTTCACCGTTTTCAGCTCCTCCGCCTTGATCAGCCGGGCCAGCTCCGCCTCCTCGATCGCCTCCAGCGCCCGCGACCCGGTTTGGTAGGCGCGGACCTTGAACGGATTCTCCCCCTTCAGCTCCAGCAGCATCCCGATCTCCCCGAGCACATCCGCGATCTCGTTTTTGGTCATAGGGGAAGCGATAAACTCTAAGCGGTAAGCATTAAGCACCGAACGTCAAAACCGTTTCAGGTTCTTCCACTTCGCAAAAAATTCTCTCTGGAGCTTAGCGCTTACCGCTTACAGCTTATCGCTTCCAGATGCCCTTCACTTACCACCGCACGGTTCATTTCCCGGACACGGACGCCGCCGGCGTGGTCTTTTTCGCCAACTACCTGGTCATCTGCCACGAGGCCTACGAAGAGTCGCTCGGCGCCGCCGGCATCGAACTGGCGAAGTTTTTCTCCGCCACGGGCGTGGTGGTGCCGGTCTCGAAAAGCGAGGCCGACTACCTCCGCCCGCTTGCCTGCGGCGACAAGCTCAGCGTCAGCGTGACCCCTACCTTGCTCTCCGAAAATTCCTTCGAAGTCCGCTACGAGCTCACACGCCTCGGCAACGGCGACAAGCTCGCTGCCCGCGTCCGCACCGAGCACGTCTGCACCTCCCCCGCCAACCGTGCCCGTGCCCCGCTGCCGCCCGCTATGGCCGCGTGGGTGAAAGCCGGCTGAGTCTTGAGATGGAGCCGCGGCGCCCTCGCCGCGGATTGGGCGCAGAACGCGGCGAGGGCGCCGCATCCCCAGGGACCAGCGCGCTCCTCGCTTCCAACCTTCAATTTTTTAGTCTTTCAACTGCTGGCGGGCTGCCGCCGCGGCCACCGCCGCGCGATTCAGCTTTCCTTGCGCATTTCGTGACCACTCCCCGATCGCCACGTAACGCTTCGGCCGCTTGAATGCCGAGAGTCCTTCGACCGCTACCGCCAGACGTGCCGGATCAGGCTCCTTCCCGCCCGCCGGATAACACCCCACCACGGCCTGCCCCCACTCCGGGTCCGGCACACCCACCACGGCCACATCGGTAAACTCTCCGCTCGCGCGAAGCGCCGCCTCGACTTCCGCCGGCTGCACTTTTTTCCCGCCCGTGATGATCACCGCATCGCGACGCCCGAGCACGAACAACTGTCCGCGTTCGTCGATCCGCCCCAGATCCTCGGTCACGAATTCCCGCGTCGCGGTTTCACCCGGGAAATAGCCGTGAAACACCGACTCGCCCGTGATCGTGACCACGTCCTCACCATCCAGGGCCACCCGCGCATGCGGCAGCGCCGAGCCCGAACTGCGATCGCCCGCCAGGAATTCCGCCGGACGCAGCGCCGTCACCATGGCCGCGGTTTCGGTCATGCCGTAGCTCAGCGACACCGGCAGCTCTGCCGCCGCCGCGGCATCCGTCAGCTCCGACCAAACCGGTCCGCCGCCGACGAAAATCACCCGGAATCCCCGCAGCCAGACCACCGCATCTGGCGATTGCATCAGCCGCTGCAATTGCGTGGGCACCAGCGAAGTTACCCACCCGGCCCTGGACAACACAGGGCGCCGCCCGGCCTCGAGGGATTTCCAATCCGCCGCGAGATACTCGCCTCCCGTCTCCGCGCATCGCACCCGCGCCATGAGTCCGCTCACATGATGCGCCGGCAGCACGCCCACCGCGTTCACGCGCTCGAGGTTAAAATGCGCGCAGAATCCCCCCACCGCCGCGGTCAACGTGCGCTCGTCATGCCGCGCAAACCGCACCCCGCCGCTTGTTCCGCCGGTCGCAACACAGAGCCAGCCGGCGTCGATTTTCGATTCTGGATTCTCGATTGCCGATTTCTGCAACTGCGCGACCTTCGCGCGCTCGTCGGGGCTCCACGCGGGATCGCATAAAAAAGTGATTCCGTCACGCACCTCCGCGCAGCCGGTGGACCGGAGCAGTTTGCTCAACTCAGTGCGTTCCATACGGCCTCCGGATTGATGCGTTCGACGTCTTCCCAATGCAAAAAGGGCCCGCCGTAGGGTCCATCGAAGCGGCTGTCCGCAAAGAGCGGCCACACGCCAAACCCCAGCGCCCGCGCCTGGGGAGAGCCCGCCGAACTCGTATCGCCCGGCCACGCAAACGCCGCCCGCAACGCCGCGCGAGCGCCCATCCGGGTTTCCAGCGCCGACGAAAACACGACCGCCGCCTTCGCCTTCTCCAGTCGCGCCAGCATCCCCCGGACATCCGCAAGCAGCGACGGCTTAATCACAAACACGCCCCGCCAGCCCAACCCCAACCAGCGCTCCACCTCGCCCTCGCCGTTCAGCGACTCATCCAACGCCAGCGGCGTCGGAAAATCATTTGCGAGCCCGAGGAGCAAATCATCCACCTTACGCCGGGCCGTGTCCTCCGAAGTCTTGGCGAAGGAGGACGCACTGCTGAAAATTGGCTGTTCCACAAACTCCACCGGCCGGTCCGCACAGCGCTCCAGCCAACGCTCCGCCTGCCGCCGGTCCCACGCCCCGTTGGCATCGAGCCGCAGCTTTGCCCCGTCGGGCAGCGCCGCGCAGACGTCGTCCAACAGGCTCAGTTCATCCCCCGCGTCGCCGACACCGACCTTCCACTTAAAAACGCGAAATCCCGCCTCAGCTTTCGGTCCGATCTGCGCCAGCACCGCCCGCCCCGCCGGCAGTAACGCCGCCACGGCGAGATGCCTCTGCCTTATCTCCAACGTTTCTTCCGCCCTCCGCGCCACCGCCAGCGCGTTCTTCAAACAACCCAGCCGCGCCGGCAGCGCATCCAACCGCGCATCGTCGACGGCTGCACCGAGTTCGCGACAGGCCGGCTCGATCTCGTCGACGGTCTCACTCCCAAACGACGGAATCGGCGCCGCTTCGCCATAGCCCGGCTCGCCCGCCGCATTGCGCAGACGCACCATCACGCCCTCCCGCTCCGCCCACGGCCCGTGGGCCGTCCGCACCTTAGAGCGGAACGGCAGCCGATAGCGACGGAATTGAAATTGGTACTGCATCGACTTCAAAGTGACGGGGTTGATGAGAATATCAATTGGGGCGGATGACACGGGGAAAAGGTGAGGGGAAAATGGTTATTGGTCTTGGGTGATGGGTCATAGGTGATGGGCAGAGGGTTCAGTGGAGAGCCGCTCAAGACCGTGCCGGATTTACTCTGACCCTCACCCATGACCTATCGCCGATTAAACCGCTACCGTGCCAAAACCGATCACCCATTACCCCTCACCTATCACCTTGAAAACCTGCGGCGCGCGGCGCCGCAGGTTTTCTGTTTGCGCTCCGCGCACCGCGGCTTACTGCGTTCATGGCAATCATGACAAAGGTTGCCACGCCCGCCCGCTCCAAGTCCGCCAAATCGACAGTCCAAACGCCTAAGGCGAAGGACCTGTCCGCCGTAGGCTCCGCGAGGGCCGAGGGCGATTCGGAGTTCTACCTCCCCGCCGATGCTTTTTTCCGCGCGAGCATTCCCACGGCCCTCACGTTCGATGACGTGTCGCTCGCGACCCTCTTCTCGGAGATCCTGCCCAAGGACGCCGACACCGCCACCGCACTCTCCGACGTCCTCAAGCTTCAGATCCCAGTCATCTCGTCCGACATGGACACCGTCACCGAGTCGCGCATGGCCATCGCCATGGCTCTCAACGGCGGCCTCGGCCTGATTCATTACAACATGCCGGCGAAGGAGCAGGTGAAGGAGGTCGCCCGCGTCAAACGCCACATCCACGGCCTCATCCAGGATCCGATCACCGTCACCCCCGGCCAGCTCATCGGCGACGTCATGGCCATGATCGAATCGCGCCGCTTCGCGTTCTCCACCTTTCCGGTCGTGGACGAAACCGGCAAACTTGCCGGGCTGCTCTCCGGCAACGTCGTCAAGGATCGCTACAAGTCGAAGAAGGTCTCCGAGGTCATGACCCCCCGCGCGCAGCTCATCACCGTGCAGGAGCGCGACGTTGCCAAGGATCCGATCAAGGCCGCGGACAACTTTTTCTCCTCCCACGTCGGCCTTAACAAGATGCTCGTGCTGGATCCTTCCGGCCACCTGCGCGGACTCGTCACCATCTCCGACGTCGAAAAAATCACCGGCGAGGCCAAGTCCCGCCACAAGCCTGCCCGTGATTCCCAGTTCCGCCTCGTGGTCGGCGCCGCCCTCTCCCCCGTCCGGAAACCTGACGGCGCACTCGACCGCGACCAGATTCTCACCCAAGTCGAGCATCTCGTCGACGAGCACATTGACACCATCGCGGTCTCCAGCGCCCACGGCCACACGCAAAGCATGGGCGAGGTCGTGAAACTCGTGCGGCAAGCTTTCCCTGACCTCACCCTCATCGCCGGCAACGTCACCACGGCCGCCGGCGTGGCGTACCTCGCCGACTGCGGCGCCAACGCCATCAAGATTGGCCAAGGGCCCGGCTCGATCTGCACCACGCGCATTGTCGCTGGCGTCGGCATTCCGCAACTCACCGCCCTCTATGTCGCGAGCATCGCCGCAAAGAAAAAAGGCGTCCGACTCATCGCCGACGGCGGCATCACCAAGTCCGGTGACATCGTGAAGGCGCTCACGCTCGCCGACGCCGTCATTTGCGGCGGACTGCTCGCCGGCTGCCCCGAGGCGCCGGGCGAAATCATCGAGATCAGCGGCAAGGTTTATAAGCAATACCGCGGCATGGGCAGCCACGCCGCCATGAAGGCCGGCTCCGCGAGTCGCTACGGCCACGACAAGGTGGATACGACTCGCAAGGCCGCGGCCGAGGGCATTGAGGCGCTCAAGGAGGTCTCCGGCTCCGTGGACGACGTCCTCGCCAATCTCATCGGTGGCGTGCAATCCGGCATGGGGTACCTCGGCGCCGCCACTCTTCCGGAACTGCGGTCCAAGGCCCGCTACGTGCAAGTCAGCGCCGCCGGGCAGAAGGAAGCTTCGCCCCACGACGTAGTCGAGGTCGCTACCCGCAAGGGCTGATGAACCGGTGAATCGTCAAATTTGCCGCAAAGTAAAGATGTCGCTAAGGCCATGGGAGCTCATGATTTCCCTAGCACATCCGGCCGGGAGACATTTAATGACGCTTTCAGCCGCCCTCCAGAATTCGGCCGGAAAAACAATCCATCCATGAGGAACCTTCTCCGGCTGCGCCGGATCACATTTCAGATGATCCGCTCCCGATCCTGGGCTTGGGCAGTGCCCACCCTCGTTCTATCCTTATTTCCGTCGCGTGGGCTCGCCACCAGCGTCGTGCCGCCTGATTTCGATTCCCTGGTCATCCAATCCGATTTCATCGTTCGCGCCGTGGTCAGATCCGTGGATGCCGAGTGGCGCAACGATGGCCCCAACCGGACCATCATCACCAAGGTGGAGCTCAACGTGAGCGAAGTGATCAAGGGCACCCCGCCCGTTCCTCTCGTGCTGGAGTTACTCGGAGGCATCATCGGCGCGGAGGAGATGCTCGTGGAAGGCGCGCCTAAGTTTCACGTCGGCGACGAAAACGTGCTCTTTGTCCAGGGTAACGGCCGGCAATATGTTCCATTGGTCGGAATCATGTATGGAAAATATCCGGTCGTGCATGACGGGAGTCTGGGAGCCGACATTATCCTCCGCAGCAATGGGATGGCGCTGTACGATGTCAGGGACGTGGACCAGCCCATGACTGAGACAAAGCCCGCCACGGCCGCGGGGGCGCGACCGCTGACCGCCTCCGAGTTTTCCGGCAAGATCCGGGCCACCCTCGCCCAGCGCCCGCCGACCGCCCCGGTTAATGCAAATTAAGCCGATGAAGATTCTTGCCCGTGGGGTGGCCGGCCTGGTGGTCGCGATGCTGGGCTGTGGCTTTGCCTATCTCAGCAACCAATCCACCGGCCTTCCCGTCAAATGGCGGGCGGCCACGATTCAACTCCGGATCATGGCGGACAACGTCACCGTCCTAAGCGACGGACATACGCGGGCGACCGCCATTCAGGCCGCCGCGCAGGATCCTGCGCTCGGCTGGAACCAGTATCTGGGCAATATTCAATTCGTCACCCAGATCGCGGCCGGGAGTGGCACGGCTAACAACCGGGTCAGTGAGGTCTTTTTCTCCAGCACCGTTTATGGCATGGCCTTCGGTTCCAATACCCTGGCGGTCACCACCTCGTGGCGAAATGGCAATGAGCGATTGGAGTCTGACACCATCTTTAATGGCTCCGGCACCTATACCTGGGACGCCTACCGCGGACCCAAACGGGTGGGCACGGTCGATGTGCAACGCGTCGCACTCCACGAGCTCGGTCATTCGCTGGGTTTGGATCACCCGGATGAGGCTTCCCCTGTGCAGTTCGTCACCGCAGTGATGAACCACCAGATTGGCGACCTCGACTCGGTTGCGACCGATGACATTGCGGGTGCCCAGAGTCTCTACGGCCCACCTGGGATTCCGGCTAACAATGATTTTCTCTCGGGCATCACTCTCACCCTGGTCGGCAACGCGGCCCGGCAGACGGGCTTCAACACCAACGCCACGACCCAGGCGGGCGAACCCGCCCATGCCGGCAACGTGGGGGGCCATTCCGTCTGGTGGCGCTGGACTGCTCCTTCCCCGGGGGATGTTACGCTAAACACCCAAGGCAGCATTTTTGACACGACTCTCGGCGTGTACACGGGCTTGAGCGTCGGAGCCCTGACCACGATTGCCTCCAGCGACGACGTCCAAGCCGGGGTGATCCAATACAGCACGGTGACTTTCACGGCCCACCGCGGCACCACGTATTATTTCGCCGTGGACGGGTTTAATAGTTCCGAAGGCAACGGCGCCGATTCGGGGGCGATCGTGCTCAACCTCAATTTCACCCCCCTCGTCGGCGCAGCCCCTACCATTACGAACCAGCCGTCCAGTCAGGTCGCCACGCTGGGTGGTACGGTCACCTTCTCGGTCACTGCGAGCGGCGGTCCCACCGGATACCAGTGGAATTTCAACGGAGCGCCCATTGCCGGCGCCACGAGTTCCACCTACACCCTGACCAACGTGCTCAGCACCAATGCGGGTGTTTATACCGTGACCGTCGACAACCTCTTGGACTCGGTCGTCAGTAACCCCGCCACGCTGAGTCTGCTCGCCAGTCCGTTGCTCAACGAAAACGTTACGGTCGGCCACAATGTGACATTCTCCGTTACCGGAGCCACTGGCAGCATCCAGTGGCAGGTCTCCAGTGATGGCGGGGCCACTTGGTCGAACCTTTCGGACAACGGCACTTACAACGGCGTCACGACCACCGCGCTGACCATCACCAATGCCACGGCGGGGCTCGGCGGGAACAAATACCGTACGTTGATCACGTCGAGCGGCGGCACTTCCACGAGTAATGTCGCGACCCTCACGGTCTCACCGGCCCTCTTCACCTTTCCCGTCGCCATTACCGCCGATGCTTTGGGCAACCTCTATGTCGGAGACGCTTCCCTGGAAATTGTCCAAAAGATCTCTGCCGCCGGCGTGGTCACACTGCAGGCCGGGTCCAGCGGATTGGCCGGCTCAGCCGATGGCTTCGGCGCGGCGGCTCGTTTTAACCAGCCCAGCGGGCTGGCCTCGTCCCCCGACGGTGTTTTGGGCGTCTCTGACACCGCCAACGCCACCATTCGCGTCATCCAGGCGAACGGCGCCACCACGACGCTTGCCGGTTCACCGGTCAGCCATGGCAGCGCGGATGGGTCTGCCTCTGGGGCAAATTTCTCCTCGCCCATCGGGATTGCCCGGGACGCTGGCGGAACGTTTTACGTGGCCGACGCGATGAACCACACGATCCGTAAGGTCACCAGTGGTGGCTTGGTCAGCACTTTCGCCGGCAGCGCGGGCGTCGCCGGTTCCACGGATGGTCCAGGGGCCGCGGCCCGCTTCAATTTTCCCACGGGCCTCACGGTGGATGGCAGCGGCAGCGTCTACGTTGCGGATACGACAAACAACCTCCTGCGCCAGATCAGCCCGGCTGGCACCGTCACCACCATCGCCGGCGTCGTGGGCGTGAGCGGATCGACCGACGGCACCAACAGTGGCGCGCTGTTCAATTCACCGGGCGGACTGACGATGGACAGCTCCGGCAATCTCTATCTCGCCGACACCGGCAATTCCACCATTCGCAAGATCACCCCCGGGCTCGTCGTCACCACGCTCGCGGGCTTGCCAGGCATCGCCGGGCTCAAGGACGGAACTGGCAGCGACGCCTGGTTCAATCAACCCAAGGCCCTGACGATCGATGCCGCTGGCAATCTCTACGTCGCCGACACGGGTAACGCGGCCATTCGCAAGGTCACCCCGGCCGGAATCGTCACGACGCTCGCCCTTACCTCCAGCGTTGGCGGTGGCGGGGGCAGCTCCTCGACGACTTCGAGCACGATCCCACCCACCCCGGCTCCTTCGGGTGGCGGGGGGGGTGGCGGCGGCGCCCCCAGCATATGGTTCTTTGGGGCGCTGAGCCTGCTTGCCGCCGCGCGCAGATTGTTTTCCAACAAGGGATGAACCTTGCCGGCTGGGTGGCGCGGAAGTTGCCCTGGATGTTTGTGCTCGTGGCCTTGGTTGCGCTGGTCTTCCAGTGCCATCCCGCCTGGCGTTCCCTCCTGCTATACGACCGGGCCGCCATCGCCGACGGCCAGTGGTGGCGCTTGTGGAGCGGACACCTGGTTCACTTCGGCTGGCCGCACTTCGTCGCCGATGTCGGACTTTTCCTCATCCTCGGGTTTATCCTCGGACGTTCCCAAGCCGGGCTGCTCCCGATTGTGCTCTGCTTGGTCCCTGCCGCCATCTGCGCTGCCATTTACTTCTTTGCCCCCAGCATGAACCGCTACGGCGGTCTCAGCGCCGTAGATCTCGCCTTGTTGCTGTTTATCGCCGGTCAGGGGTGGCAGCATAACTGGAAGGACTGGTTTTGGCCGGCGGTCCTGGCCATTTATGTGGGTGAGATCATTTTTGAATCCACCTTGGGCCAGGGTCATGGCGGAGGCCTGATCCGGTTCGACGACCCCGGAGTCAAAGTCGCAACCTCGGCACATATCGCGGCCGCGGCCTGCGCGTTGCTCATGTTGGCAGGAGGATTGGGCAAAAAATCCGCGGCGTCCCGGGCCAGTTGACTAGGGAAGATTGGGTTGTCGAGCCCTTCGACTAACGCCTCTTCTGGAGGCTGGTTTTCCGTAAAGGCCATCTTACTATCCCTGCCCCAGTGGCTACTGTAACAGAGATACCCCCGCCTCCGCCTGAGGTCCCGCCGCGGGTGCCCACCGCTCGGCCCGTCGTGACCCTGACCATAGCCGCGATCGCGGGCCTCATCTTCTGTCTTCCGCTCGTCAACCGCGCGCTCCTCTACAACCGCGACCTGATCCTGCAGGGCCAGGTCTGGCGCGCCTGGACCGGACATCTCGTCCATTACAGCACCGGCCACTTCCTCTGGAATCTCATCATTTTCACCGCCGCTGGTTCCTGGCTGGAAATGATCCGCCCCGGCTCAGCCCGTTGGTTTTATGTCCTTTGCCCGCCCGTCATTGCCGCGACGCTCCTACTCGTCGAACCCACCTTGCAGGTCTACGCCGGCCTCTCCGGCCTCGCCAGCGGCGTGCTGGTCTTCCTCGCTTGCGTGCAATTGAGCGAGAATAGCTCCGAGCCCACTTGGTTCTGGGTCGGGGTCTTCGGCCTCGTCATGGTCAAGATCACCCTCGAAACCATCACCGGCGCCCCCTTGCTCGTACACGACTTCGCCGGCTTCCGCGTCGTCCCGCTCTCCCACATCAGCGGAGGCTGCAGCGGCGTGCTCGCCTGGGCCTCCACCAGGCAGCCCTCCATGGACCCGCCCGCGAGCTGACAAGCTTTTGCCTTGCCGTGATGCGGGCGGACGGGTTTTTACTTTTTGGCAACTGGGGACTCTCCTCTGGCTGCACTCCCCAGCATGTCGCTTACTCCTTTTCGCAGCCAGCTGATCGCCGATGTGGGCATCTCACTCGGTGACGAAGGCAAGGGCCGCCTCATCCCTGAGATCGCCAACGAGCTCCGCGAGACCTCCGCGCCCGTCTCGGTCGTGCTGAAGGTCAATGGTGGAGCCAACTCCGGCCACACTGCCGGCGGCATCAAGCTCAACCTCCTCCCCGCCGGCGTCGTCGTCCGAGACGCCAAGCACCTGTGTATTGGCAGCGGGGTCGTCGCCGACCCACGCAAAATCTGGTGGGAAACCAAGCCGCTCGAGAAAAAGGGTTACGCCATCCTCTCCCGCCTCGTCATCGATGAGCGCACGATGGTCACCGACCTCACCCACCGCCTGCTCGACCTCGCGTGGGAGGACTACCGCTCGAATATCCTCGCCGAGGAACCCCGCGGCTCCACCGGGCGCGGCATCACCCCCGCCTATGGTGACGAGGTCGGCCAGTGGCAGATCACATTCGCCGACTTCCTCGCCGGCCCGAACTACTTCGCCCGCAAGCTCGCCCAGCGCGCCGACCGCGCCCTCCGCACCATCCAACACGTCTGCCGAGTAAGCCCGGAGACGTTT